>Ga0065720_1020189_pt1 | contig 16139 bp, 15 predicted proteins | sample Thericmetagenome_FD_59107 | JGI IMG/M metagenome (GOLD analysis project Ga0065720, IMG submission 59107) | Thermophilic microbial communities from the Joint Bioenergy Institute, California, USA of rice/straw/compost enrichment - eDNA_2 v2... | ecosystem: Engineered > Solid waste > Grass >... | reverse complement strand
TTTTTTTTTTTTTTTTTGGGTCGAGATATTATCTTATTGTGTAGATGTAATCTCTGGGGATGGTATTGAGGTTTGGGATGTGGGTTTGTCGGGTATATTGGTATGTTGGTATGGGCGGTTAAGTATAGGGACTGGCGTTGGGATGAGATTGATGACTGTAGCTAATGAATTGGGTGTGCTCATAAGGCATGATACCTCCCAATAATGCATGGGATATGTCATCAAAATAAATGCTTTATCAGCTCAACGGATCGAAGCAGTGCGAGCAGAAGCAAACTTTTAAGAACTACCTAGGGAATGTCCTTTAATACGAAATATCTCTTCTGAGTCCCTTTTCTTCTTGTTGCACTGATGAATCTACATCTGACACCCTGGCCAGCATATGAGGTATCCTCACCACATATTGGACCAGAAGAAGACACGACAGATGGACTTCAAGGACAGTTCCAAGTTGAGAAGAAGCTATGTACCTTTTTCAATGCGTATACCTAACAAACAAACGCACAAAACTCCAATCTAACCCAAAAGCCCGTCTCTTAATGCTTGATTTATCAAATTACAGTCCCCCATTCTCCGCTCTCTCCTTCCCCTTCCCTTTATTTACTGCCTCCTCATCTCCACTTTCATCTTCACTCACCCCACCCACACTATACATCTCCCGGCTCTCCCTCCCAGCGGCAGCATTATTTCCCTCCGTAGGACTTTTGACATGCAAAGAATCTAGCTGCGTCTCATCGAAATCGCCCGCCTCCAAGTCCCGACGCCTGTGCTGCTGCCGCAGCGACGACTGCCTGCGATGATGCGCCATGAACCCGGCCGAACCGTTCTCGCCGCCAGCCAAGCCCTGGTAGCCCTCATGCCGCTTATTTCGGCGGTCCTTCCAGACGAAGTAACCCCACGCGCCAGCGGCAATGATAACAATCACCAACACAATCTCACCACTCCTCCGGTAGGCTTCCCACTTGGCAGCATCCAGCTTCTCCTTCTCCTCCTGTTTGGCAGTCGTGCTGTTCCCAGCGGCGCCGCCGACTGTCGTCTCGGGGCCCTTCTCGCCGTCGAGACGACTATCGGTCGGCTTGCCGCCGATGGAGCTGATATCCACGCCCATGAAGCGGTCGAGCATGTCGCGCGTGCGGCGGGGAAAGTCGAAAGGGACCATGTGGCTGGCGTTGTAAAAGACGACGTAGGTCAGATTGCGTGCCTCCTGCCAGAAGCCGGCCGTCTCGCCCTCGAAGGTCCATTCCCGGCGGGGGGCCCAGGTGCCGGGGGAGAGCTCGAAGCCGCGGCCGCCGTTCCAAACCATGTTGCTGATCAGGGCTTCAGTGCCGAGGTGGTTACAGATGAGGTCTTCGGCACCAGAGAAGAGGAGGATGGGGATCTCGGCGAGGAGGTCGGGGAGGAGGTCAATGGATGGCTTGGACTTGACTGGGCGGAAGTTGGAGCTGACGAAGCCGGAACATTCGACCCAACCGGTGACTTTGTTAGGGTTGACGTGCAGAGCGTTGACGACGTCCGTACGGCGGAGGTAAGGGGTGACGAACTTAAGGTCTGGAGGCCAGTTCATGCCGCAGGACGGGTAGGTGTCCTTCAGGCGCACATCGTACATGTTGTAGCACATGCGCTGGCCTTTTTCGACATTGGACGTGAGCATCAACATATCCTGAAGAATCTTTTCGCAGTCTGGGTTGTCGACAGCAGCAGGACCGACAGCCAGCTCCTTCTGGCAGATGCGTAGCTGCACCTCAAGCTTGTTGGCTATGTCGCTGCCCTTCTTCACCAGCCCCTTTTCAAAGGCGTAGTTCAAGTATGCCTCGTATTGCTCGCGCGGGGAGATCCACCCGTTGCCGATGAGCAGGCCCTTAAGATTCCACTTGTACTTTATGTTGGGCTGCTTGTTGCGCTCCAGGATGCGTTTCGCGATATAGGGGATGTGTTGACCGGCATACGACTCGCCCGCAATGTACAGCTGCACAAAAAGAGGTCAGCTGGGTAACTTTCCCGTAACAGATCCAGGGTAACTCACATCATCATGCTCATACTCGGGGAACAGAGCATACCACTTCTCCAGGAACGTCACGAACTGGTTGGCCATTTCGTCGAGCTCGTGGACGTAGGCATTGGTGTCGACATAACTGTAACCGGTACCAACCGGGTTATCGACGAAGAGGACGTTGGCAAACTCGTTCCACGAGCCTTCGTTGTAGACTAGGGTATGGTCGTCCTTGAGACGGTAGGGGCCGATCTCCATAAGGGCGCCATCCTCGGAGCTGCAGCCCGGGCCGCCGTTCAGCCAGATAACAGTGCGCTGCCTATTCGCGATGTGTCTGTTCTGGAAGTGCCAGAAGAAAATGTTTCCGTTGTGCTCAGGCGTAATTTCAATGTGGCTAGACGTGGTTGTCAGCTTGTTGGCCTGGGAGGAACAGGAAGTCAGCGGGGAGGAAGCCTACCCAGCATGCATCTTAATCGGTGGCTCCTCGGGTGCGCCGGGAAGAGAATGAACGAAGTAATCGGCGGCCGATTTCTCTGCAGCAGCCAGCGAGGCCGCGCATGAAAGCAAAAGAGCCGCGACGGCCATGGGCATGCGTAAAGAGCCCATCAAGGCCCTCATCCAGCTACGGCTGGGAGTCATGGCGATCGTGATGTTTAGCCCGTGCTGCGCGGTCCACAAACGGCGCGGCAACGGGAGTGAATGAGATAAAGAAGCGACAGCAATGGCAAACTACCTGAGAGTGTCGACCGCGATCATTGGGGGCCTGACAAGTCAAGCCAAACAAAGAGTTTTTTTTCTTCACCTTGTGAAGTTGAGGTTGGCGCTCAGGGCTGGCCGAAGGGGTTCTTGCCTTCAAATGCGATTGGGACAGCGATGCAAGAAGCGGCTTACGACTGCAGGGGGCCAAGGGGCTTGGCGCGTGCGGGTCCGGACCCTAACAGTGTCGATTTCTCTTGGCTGAAGAGCTCGGCACCGTGCTGTATAAGCGCAAAAACGAAAGGCTTTCGATTGAAGTCTGTAAACTCGGGACTTTGACTTTTAACATGCAGGAATTTCTTCGAGTTATCGTGGCAATTCCAGCCAGACATATGGAGTATCTGTTGTCGTTCCTCCTGAGTTTTGTTTCGGACGTGCCGCCTGGGCTGCTGCTCTCACCTCCACAGGTCAGGGCCAGTGAGCGTTTCACAGTGCTGGATCCGGATGACAAAGCGCTCTGATTTCGCCACGTTCCCGATCAAGACTGAATAAGACAATCCCTTTGCATTCTCTAAGGTTTAGATTAGTTTCCAGTTCTGTAGTTCAACTCGAACAGCGTTCATGTTCATAACAAGTACAGCAACGGTCAATGGGAATTCAAAGTTGAAAATGGGGAAGAACACGAGCGACTTGATTTGATGAAGATAGAAAGTGGGCCCAATCGACAGCTGCCACCGGAACGGCCAAGCCATCTCCGTACGTCTTGGCGCCGTTGCCAGGCGCCCAACTTTGGCTCCAGATCTGAGATGAAGCTAAAAAAAATTCCTGTGGTCATCAATCTGTTGACATTGAATGGTGTCTCCTAGCACATCTTTGTTGGTGGACATAATACCAGTCTTGAACATATTTTGACATTTACCAATTCAATCTTACAACTGCAATTTGGTTACCAATGGCTACTCCCAAGACTTACATTGTCGAACATCTCGATGACGAGCTCGGCACGTGGTCTGAACTTGAATACACCTGCATCGCCCGCGAGTCTCATGCTGCCGGTGCCAAGTTCTTCCTCTCATCCATTCCACCCGAATTACAAATCCCTGAGCAATTGAGCAGCATTCCATCATTCACGGCTGAGACTCGGTCCGTTGAAGAACTGTTCGCCAACGATAAATCCCGGGTGTGCCTGCTTGATCCTGCAGCCGCGAGCGACCTCTCTCCTGAAGACGGAGATAAATTCGATGTGTTCTTGTTTGGCGGTATCCTTGGTATGTCTTTTTCTGTACCAGATCTCAAAATGGGCCAATTGTTAACATACCCATAGGTGACCATCCGCCTAGAGGTGAGTCATAAGTCTGAGACCGAATGCTTAGCTCTAGCTGACAGGCGCAGATCGAACCAGGGAGCTCAGGAAGAAGGGTTTCGAAGGTCGTCGACTCGGCCCAATCCAAATGTCTACTGATACGGCAGTGAGAGTCACCCGGATGGTTGTTCAAGATAAAAGTGCGTCTCAATCATCCCTCCCTCCCACGTTTCGCATCAGTATTAACTGTTCACCAGTCCCCTTGGATAAGATCCCTTACATCGACAACCCCGAACTGAGATTCAATGAGCATGAGAGCACAGAAATGCCATTCCGCTATGTCAAGGGCGAGGACGGCATGCCGGTCATGCCTGAGGTAAAACCTTGCTCACTCTCGTCGCTGGTTTGGAGCTCCGCTAACGTATCACAGGGCATGTTCGAATTGATCCAGAAGGATGCCGACAGAGGTATTGATGATCTGCTTTGATACCCAGCATTCAGCAAAAACGTTCATTTCTTTACGAAGCATGAGTTCTTCCGAATCGTTGCGATTTTGCGAATTCTTGATGCTTAACCCCTCCTAGCGTCTTGTTTGTTTTACCCCTCTGCCCCTGATGAGCGGGGTCAACGTCTTATCTTATCATGGAGCCCCGCCGTCATCTCCAAGTCTCCAACCCCGAGCTCCAAGATCCCCAACTTTCCCCATGCGATGTTTTGCTTTGCTTTGCTGGTTTGTGCAAATTTTCAGCTATTGTTCAGGATACTGAGTGTGACAGACATATTCTTCGAAGATTAAATTCTTGAAAGCTTTTCTCGAAGCAGCCACACCGCAATGGCAGAGATACCCCCACCTCTCAAGATCCATCCTCCCTTGACCAACACCGCCTGCCCCTGGGCCACGACGCTAGATGATTTACGCCAGCTCTATGAGTGTCCCTCAACTGGCGCTGTCACGACTAGGACCTCTCTCATCCATGGTTTCGATCACGACCCATCTAGGCATCAATATTCCTTGTTTGACGTTACGTCTCACGCGTCTAACCCGGTGGATACCTCCCCGGTTCCGCAAGCAAACTCCAGCATTAACTCCCTTGGCTACAGCCATATCGTCCTCGCAACCTACTTGGAATTCCTCAAGATCATCTCCACTGAAAACCCCACGAATCCCCGGAACAAGACCTTCATCGTTTCAGTCACGGGCTTGCCCGAAGACATCATACAATGCTATTCTCTCATCGCCGCTGCGGCCCCCGATCTCGCGTTCCCCGTCGCAATGGAGATTAACCTCAGCTGCCCGAACATTCCCAACCGCCCTCCACCAGCCTACACTCGTGAAGGTGTCGCCAGCTACCTAGCTGCCATCCAGACAGCAGTCTCAAACAGCTCCCTGCCCCACCTGCCCGTGGGCATCAAAACCCCGCCATACACCTACATCTCTCAGTACGAAGCTCTCTTCTCCGCTCTTGAAGACAGCGCTGCCGCGTCTCCCAACAGGCTCTGTCCCCTGAGCTTCATCACCGCAACCAACACCCTCGGCTCCTGCCTCGTCCTGTCTGACTCCTCCCAGTCGGGGCTCACCCATCAACCCGTCCTCCCTTTCAACTCAACACACTCCCCTGCTACAACTGACAAACCATACACAATGGGCATCACTACCGGCGGACTAGGAGGTGTGGCCGGCGCACCGCTCCATCCCCTTGCCTTGGGGAATGTGTGCACTATCAGGAGGATGCTGGATGCTAGCAAGGGGAAGGGGTTGAAGCATATTCAAATTATTGGGGTCGGAGGAGTTCTGGATGCGGAGGGGTACATGAGAATGAGGGCGGCGGGGGCTGATGTGGTTGGATTGGCGACGGGGTTGGGAATTTTAGGAAGGGAGGTGTTCGAGGGGATTGAGAGAGGGTTGAAGAATGGGTGGTAGGAGATAGGTTGTGCTGATGGGGTTGGGTTTGCGAAGTGTTTTGCTTGCTCTTGAGCTGTCTTGGATTCGTTACGGGTTCACGTTTCATAGACGATACCCATTTGGTATCTTGGTCCAGTAGGAAGTCGCCTGGTCGCGGGTCTACCTTACATACGAATACCCGGTTCAGGATGATTCCGTGAGGAGAGAAATTCTAAGAATAGGGGCTACGAAGCAACCTATTATTCGTGATGGTAGCATCTTCTCTCTTTTTCCTTCCTACTCCCTCAGAGATTGATGCTAAGTGTTACTCTATCTCGCCATCCACTGTGAGCCTGATATCCTGGTTCTAGCGCCGCTTGGTACCGAGTTGACGGTCCAGGAAAAGGTTGTATTTTGGACATTTTTCCAGCAGTGAGAGGGTTTCTGGGGAAGGGTTATGTAGCACAGATAAAGAGTGTCATGCCGTGTTTGGGTCCTTCTTGACATTTATTGAAGTGCATTTAATAAATGCTTCAGGATCATGCTATCTTGAATTTCTGATCTACGGTTCTCTCCAACTGCCCTTAGGTATCCAGGTGTGTCTATGCTTTCCATGGATATACGACTCCGCCAGCCCGTCAGCATCGGAGAATTACTCAAACAGCAGACTATCCAGATGAGGAAAGCGAAGGCAAAACCGGTTCAGATCACGGCTCTTGTGGTATATCCGCAGGTAGTGATATTTCTCCTAGCAGCAGTCAATCATCATGATGATGATGGAACAGGCAGCTTTCCAGAACACCCATGCAGCCAGCGCTTGTTGATGTAGGCAGGTGGCTTTTCTGCGGGTGTTATGAGTAAGTGACTGTGCATGTCGTTCGGGAATTTTATATGCGCCTATTCAGCCTGAAAGCAAAACGAGATAATCTTGCCCATTGAGATGGATAGGCGGGGGAGCTGCCGTTATTTGCCGTAGATGTGAGAAGCAGTGAGGAAGGGACACCGTTTCATAGACGGAATGTGGTCGCAACGGTGCCGGCAGTGGCTCTTTTTTTTTTTTTATAAAAAACATTTTTCTGGGGAGATAATGTCTCTTTGGTGATTACGTCTAGGATCGCAAACTTGTGTGTGAATTAAAATGTTTATCGAGGTTCTACATCGTCCCGGCTGTGGAAAAATGTTATCAGTGGGATATGAATATGCCGGCCGGAAACTCGAGAGATAGCACTTGATCTGATCCTCATATAATCCCACTGGTTGGGGACTTGGGAAGGGCTACCGACCCAAGCAAGTGAACTTGGACTGATCTAGAGAATCTAGAGATACACCCTGCCATTTAACACATGAACAATGCCACAGCAGTAGTCCTCGATGACAATTGCTGGAACTAACGATCATGAGGTTCAACCTGTTGTGGAAAATTCATGACCAGGTCTGCTTGACACTGGCACTGCATGAACACAGAAGGGTCCAGGGGCATAGATATGGTGGGGCGGACATTTATTGGCGGACTTCGACACAGCAAATTCTCCAGGGCTGGAGAAATTGTGGGGAGAATGCGGGGTGGCTTGTCCATCCCCACACTGGGCAGTCATCAGGACAGGACAGGCAGGGTCTTCAGAGCTCACTTTCGCTGCTCACTTGGCTGTTTAGATGCTGCAGCGACACGGCAGCCGGCAGCAAGCTGAGCTCCTCAACACTGCTTCATAGGTACTCTATCTGTTGGCTCAATTGGGTGTCCTTTTCTGTAACAAATATACTGTTTCTTTCCCTGCTGAGTCGTCATTCTGCGGAACTCTGCACCAGTGAGCTTGAGAGATCATGATCGTGCAAATCTATTGCATCTGACGAGCAAACCGCGCAAGAAGTGATGTGACTTCAAGGCAAGAGTCGAGGGCGTCAACGGCGACGGTTGGAATAGCTTGTTGATGGCATCTGTGCTTCCTGACAGGCTCTGCTGGGCTTGACCCCAAAGCCAAGCCCAAGCGTACAGACAATCCCCCAAAATTGCCCCCACGGCGGCATCTCAGCTTTTGCTGCAGGGCCTCTTCCCGTGCCTAACTCCCTGGGTTGTCTCTACGGAATCCAACACCACTCACCTATCGCCATAATCGCTGCTTGTTGTCGCTGAGAAGCCGTCAACTCTACTCACCGTGGTTCGTGTCTATTCTCACGCCTTTAGTTTGAGGGAGTATCAACGGCGGCCGCCCACTCGCCCATATTCCATCCGCCCATTTCATCAGCCTTAATGGCTTTCCGCGCCTCTGCATCTTTATGTCTGGAACGACCCTTCGCTGAGATCTCCATCCGTTCTGAGTAACGGTAGCGGCAGACGCGACGGTCGTCGTTGGCCCGGCCAAATTTCGACCCTCATTTTCTCTTGGCGACCGCGACTGCGACTTTCATCCAGCCAGCCAAAAAGCCAACCTTCCTCCATCGTCGTCGTCCCAGGAACCGTTCCGATAAAACATCCTGGGAACATCTGGAAGCCGCCCCTACCACCCACCAAAGGCTGACTCCCGTGTTGTGCTGCATGCCTTGCAGACAGCAGCTGTCCATCCTGCACCACCCTCCTCTCTGATTCCCGGGATCTGTTTGTTCCCAAGAGCCATCCCATCCATCTGGCATCTGTCCATACCTACTACCTGCTGCCTACTACATCCACATGTCACAGCAGGTCCCAGTGTGGTGGTGATATACTTGTTGTCGCATGTTATCGCCGCATCTTCGCTTGTTGTTGCTGCTCGCCTGCTAGGTTATCGTTTCGTCCTTCTTTTTCCGGTTGCGTGTCTCCGGCTGTTTTGCGCGGGTGCGGCTCTGATGCCGAAACACCAATATAAGCCTGGTGCTTGAGGAACGCTGCAGCTTGCGTCTTGGGTCTTGGGATCATCTGCTTGCTTCAAAGACCTGCCTGCCCTCGTCGAAAGAGAAACGCTGGCTTTTCGCTCCATCGGTGCTCTACCACCGCCCTCCTTACACTTCACCTTTCCTCAGCCCACTCCTGGCCCTGTCGTTTCCGACAACTCTTCCCGCCTCCCGACCGCCGCCTGCCAAGACAGGAGCAAGGAGCAACAGCCAACGACGGAATCCCGCCGGGACGGCTGACGAGTATTGAGGGCGGAAGATCCACAGCCCGCAGTGCCATCTCTGGCCCAACGAAGTGGTTGTCCTGTTCGAAGGGAAAACGAGACAGTCATCTTGCGGCTTATATGTCATTCTTGGCACGCCAGTTTGTTTGTTTTCTGCGACCTTCTTTCACCCTAGAGTCTTAGCAGCCACGGCATGCAAATACCCTCACAAGCCCGGGGACTGTCTAAGGCCATGAATATTCGGCCTTGTCAACGTCATCTGGTTTCCTCTTTGTCGATTTCCGAAACCAAAGGTTGGCCTGGGATCGAGGAGCTTCCACAAAGGTTAGCATACGACCAGGCTAATTATTTGTCAGTACTCACGCGCACAACTCCCTGGAGGCTCCGAGCATCTTCGAAGCCCGGCCAGTTTTTGAGCAAGAAGTTTTTATTTGTCGGCTGCAGATATGGCAGCAGTACAGCAGCTCGAGCCCGTGCCGACCCCAGCCGGGCCCCAGAGCATCAACGACGAGACATATCACAGTGACGCTGATATGGGAAGAGAATCACCTCCGGCTGCTCCTGATCTGGCATTTGGAAGTGGCCCTCAGAGAGGAGACACCAGGATTGTCGTGGTCATTTATGGACCAGGCCAGGATAAAATCGTTGCCACATTCGCCGAGGTTTTAGGGAAACGATCTCGACTAAAAACCTGTTTCAAGGATATAATGGCAGAGGATCAGGACTGGGTTGTCGGGCTTCCGTCAGGAAGTGCGAAGGTCGATATTGCGGAGAGGGACAGGAGGCTGGTTGTCGCCATCAACGCCCACTACACTACCTTAGGGATGCCCCCCGACGTCTATCTTTCGGCTCAGTGTGATTATGAGTTCCTCTACACCGAAACCCCCTTCTTCCGACGAGATCTTGCTCGATTCGTTTCTCATGTTCTGGGGCAAATATCCCATCACGAGACGCTTATGGCAAAGCCACGAACATACTTCATCTCAACCACATTCCCAGACGTTCATGCTGCCCTGCCGAACATCGACATCTTGACCGTGGGATCGGATGCTGTTGAAATCCGTGTGGACCTTCTGAAAGAGCCTCGCGGCGACGGCACTTTCTCCGAGATCCCAAGCCTGAGCTATGTGGGAGAACAGGTAATGCTGCTCCGTCAGCGAACCGAACTGCCAATTATCTTCACGACAAGATGTACCAAAGAAAACGGCCGGTTTCCGATGGATAATCCTGACTTGTACTACGAGTATCTTTACCGAGCCATCCAGTGGGGTATTGAATACATCGATGTCGAGCTCTGGCTCCCCGAGCGCATCAGGAAGAAGCTATACGAGCAGCGCGGCAACAGCCGCATCATGTCCGCATTCCACGACTTCTCTGGCACTTTCAAGTGGACCTCAACACAGGCAGAAGCGATTTTCGAAGAGTCCAAAAAGTATGCGGACATCGTGAAGATGATCGCTATCATCAACGACCATAACGAGAACTTTGAGCTCGAGTACTTCCGGTCCAAGATACGATCTCTGCATCCTAACGGACCGCCCTTGTCAGCAGTTAACATGGGCGAGACGGGACAGTTTTCTCGGACGCTCAATAAATGCTTCACACCCATCACTCACCCCTTATTACCCATCATTGCAGCCCCAGGTCAGATGAGCGCTGCCGAGATCAACCAAGCACTTGCTCTACTTGGTCAGCTTCCCAAGAAGAACATGTACGGCATCACGAGCCCTGCGATGCGAAGCTCAACGCCCCAAGCCCCTTTCTACGAGAAGTGCTTCAACGAGCTCGGTCTCCCTCACCAGTTTGTCGTCGTCGAGTGGCAACCAAAGGCAGGTTGCATCGGTGCCTGGGTCAATCAACGTAATTTTGGTGGTGCCTACCTCAATCCAGCCGTCTCTATAAAATCGCTTCTCTCCCACAGCAGCTTCCTCTCTTCGCTGAACAACGGCGTTGGCCCTGTCCTGAGTGAAGCTGCTCGCCTAATCGGCGTGGTTGACACCATCGTCGTGCGCCAGGCCTCATCCAGCACTGGGGCATCTGCCACAGCCTCGATCCCCTCCAGCCCGCCGCATACTCGTAACGGGGGTGACTCCCTCACAGGAAGTAGTACTCTGACAGGATCCGGGGCGATGCAATCCGGCCTCCCTCCCAACACATCCCTGATTTTGGACAACGCCTCATGGAAGGGTATACTTAGCACATTAACCCGTGACTTAGCTCCATCAGCATATTTTGGCTGTGCCGCTGTCGTGTTAGCCTCCTCAGCAGAAGACGCTGCTAGCGCGCTATTTGCTCTAAAAGCACTCAAGGTCGGGAAAGTGTACACCGTCGGCTTCAAGACGCCACCCGCGTTCGGAAAGGACCTCTTAATTGAGCCATTTACCAGTTTAGAAAGTATCCAACGTGCTCGAACGATCGGCGGAGGGGCAGAGGTTGCCGGTTCCGGAGCCGGGTCCCCATTCCTTGTGGTAAGCGCCCTCGGCCCGGAGAAGAGTGCCTTAGTCGGGATGCTGGTGAGGTTATTCGGCTCTAGAAATCCTGCATCATCTTCTTCGACATCAGGTGGAGGTGCGAAAAAAGTGTTCCTTGACCTGGCCGACCGGAGTGGGACGAACTCGGTTGGCAAAGGGGGCGATCCAGCGGTGATTGCTGAGCAGAGTGGGTTTGCGGCGTACGGCGCGGCGGATGTGGCTGCTTTTACGACGGTCGAGACGCTGAGGTTGTTGGTCGGGCAGAATGTGCCGTATAGCTTTGTCCGGTTGGCTAGTGGGAGGACGTTGTTCTGACCTTAGGTTGGGTTTTCGGTTTAAGTGACAAGGGTGGGTGAGGAATGAGCTCATGAACTGACCTATTAGTTTGGATATAATCAGTTTGAACATTAGGAAGGCTGTATGACATCTGACCCTCACAGAGACAATATTCTACCAAGGCGACTGGTCGAAGCACACGCGAGTATTGAAAAACGGACCATCTCCTCAATGGTTAGATCACTTTGCTTGGGTAAAATGCGAGCTTCTATCGGCCAATACAGGTCACCTGAGAACACTCTCCGATAGTTCCCATCACGTCGGCATACCCTGCAGCACACACAGTCAGCCTACATATCACCGACCACCTATTCAGTCGGGACGTACCTGATAGTTTGGGGGACGGTTGGATACAACAATCGAAACACAGTTGGAAGCTTTGACTTGGGAGTTTAAAGGCAACAGATAACGTCGACAACTTGACATGATCTTTTGGAAAAAAAATTAAATAAAAATGGGGGGCATTTAGAGAGGATACAAAAAAAAATCAAGTCTTCAGTACTGGGAGCGAGAGGACACTATTGAACAAAGTAACATACATCGCTATCCGGAATTTGACAATCAGAGCATAGCAGGAAGGGAGCAAGAGCAGGATTATGCCAGAGGTTGAGGGACGATACGTAATGCTCCCAGAGATGAGATGGAAGGCTAGGGTGACCGAGGTACATATTGAAGGAAATGGACTCTGCGTTGCTATCTGTTCACCTATACACCCACACCACTCTCCACATACGAGATTTCGCACCAACCTGCCCGTTACCAACCTCAAGTGCCTGAATGTATGAGATACCGGCATCGTCTGCCTACTGTCTCCTATCCCCATATAGATCATTACCCCTTGTCTTGATTCTACCGACTCTGAAGCACGACCTTTTCTGTCCTACAAAGTTGACGAAGGGAAAAGGGAACATTGTCCAGGAGCGTAGAGAAAAGAATTGGGGAATGAGTAGCCTGAACGATACCAAGATGTTGAAGCCGATGCTCTACGCTGCCGAGGTTGAATCCCCTCTCCTTCTGCCTAGGTAGGTAGCTACTCCATATATACACCTAACAGATCAGGTCTAAGTGCTAAAATACATTCTAGGTAAACAGTCGGAGGTTACCTCGGATGCCAATACATCTTTTTGAATGTCTTTAATCACTCTCTGTGTATGTGTTCCATGCCATACAGCGAGCCCTTTTGGGGACGGAATTTCGGGCGCCGCTCCCGAAAGAGGACTAAATGCATGCAGCAAGAGGGGCGATCGACTTTCGCGTCGAACTAAAGTGTGGGGTGAATGTCAGTCACACAGGAGGAGCAAAAAAAACAAAAAAAAAAAAAAAGAATATCCAAAAATCATTGGCGATATGTATTGGTTATACCGAGGGTAGGAAAGTAGGTAGTGAATGATTCTCTACGAGAGGCGGAAGTGGCAGTGGACCATACATAATACGAGTCTCGCTGTAGAGATCGCGCAGAACTATATATTGGTATGTCCAGACTTAGTCCAGGATAATTTACCATGTTACCTACAAGCCCATCGACAATAGGAGTTTGTGTGGAAGGAGGCGGCGCCGATATTTTCTTATGGGACCCTGAGGGAGTTGAGATCAGGTTTTGAGGACGCGAAGGCCATCCTTGCCTGACTGTCAACAGTCATGGCCTGAATCTATGCCCCTCGAACTGATCAATAAGCTTGTCCAGTTCGACAATGAAGGGTTCTCGTTCTGCGCAGTTCCTCCTTTCAGGAAGCCGCCGCTTAGGTTCAAGCGATCGGTCCCTGGTATTCATCCCAGGAAGGACCATGGAATCATACGCTCCGTGGGTCTGGGACAACTTACGTTGCAGCCAGCAGATACGAGTTTCTCGCCTTCAGCTCATGCGTCAATCTTCGCTGAAATAGACAAGAAGCCCGATAGGGAGCCGCGGATAGGCCTGGATGAGCCCCAAACTCCATGCCAAACCATGGCCCTGGGTCAAACATGATGCTTTCGCAAGGATAAATTCTTGCGGGAAGTGGAGAGAAGGAGAACTCTGGTGAACCGTACTGTTCCTGACCAGGGAGAAGAGACCAGCCTTACAGGAACCATCGCAACATGGCGGCCCGATGTCAAACTTTATGACATGAAACGTTCATCTTCAACATTGGATTGGAAACACCAAGCGTATTTCGATCCCCTCAACTCTCTGCTGAACATTTCAAACGAGCAACTGTTGACGCTGACAAATTAGGTTCCTTCGATATCCTGAGAAGCTTTCCGGAGGAGATTACCACCTGCTGCTTCCGTAAGTTAGGAAAAGAAAGGGGGGGAAGGGGGGGAAAGGGAAAATCTGATAAAGGCTGGGACAGTGCCGATACGGGGGTTATGATGCGTTCATGTCAGCTCTTCTTACCGTTTTCAGAACCTGATCTTAAGCCAAGTTAGTAAAGGCTCACACCTGCTGTCACAAACCTTGCTGAGCCCCTTGTTCCTTGTTCGACCACAACTTTTTTTTTGGACCTAATGCCCCTTTCGAGACATCCCGCGATACGCTTCCGAGCAACCGAGCGGTGGGCAACTGACAACTGCTGACAAAGCAGCAGGCATTTTTCTAGGCTGACGTTATGGAAAAGCTTCGGACCGATACGTTGTAGAGGTGGTGAGCAGGAAGGACAAGGGGAAGATCGGGCATATCGCCGGAGATGGATGAGGCGATGCTTGGCGTTCGGCAGATGGATCTCCGTCTGCCGCGTGGTGAAGAGCAACCCTAGCCGTTGTACCACGGTTGGTCGTTGTCGATGCGCTTGTGCAGAGCTTGTGTATAAACGACATTGGTTTAGCGTCCGATCGTCGTCGGGCTCCTTGCAGGCTCAAAGACTAGCTCCGATATCATGGTTACACTGAAGACTGGACGCTGGACAGGTCACCACGACACCGACAGAGTACAACCTCCCTGCCACATCGATACCGGCCTCCAGGGCCAAACTAAGCGCGCGGCATCTATCGCTGCTGTACACACCCTGTTCCTGGTCAGCATAAGTACGGATGTGTGCTGTAGGGCTGCAAGGTGCGTCAATCGAATACCGCAAAAAGTTTTGGACCGAAATGTCAGGGGCTGATGCCGTGGCGAGGTCGGCGACAAGGGCGGGCGTCTTTAGTCCGTAAGGTGCCAAGGATCGCCGACTTCTGGGGAGCAGCCGAAGAGGAAGGGAGGAGTTTGATGGCCGAGATTTGCGGGGTACAGCGAAGGGGGCAAAGTGGTGCTTAAGCGAGCGGCATAAGATGCTCAGTGTAGCAGCACTCCGCACACAGACCGACGATGGGCGGTTTCAATCTCGGGCCATGAGCTGCAATTGGAGGGCAGGGGCGGTTGAATATTGTGACTTCCATGACCTTGATGGGTTTGTAAGCCAGAAAAAGGTTCCAAGGCCGAAAGCTTGCTGGAAGATGCCGGGACGTCGATATTACTTGTTTATGTAGCGGCATAGTAGCTAAAGCAGCGCTGGTAGATGCTTCGCGTCCTCGAGATCCAGGTTCCTGCAGAAGACGCGGCGTGCAGTCTGAGCTTGTTTGTAAAGAATGTCACAGAAATCATGTTCGGGGCTTGAATAATGGGCTCCCATTGGTTTGAGATCGTGCTAACGACCTGCTTGGGAAAGCTTGTGAGAGGAAAAGAAGGCGAAACAGATTGAGTGGACCTCCTCGGGTTCTCGAAAGAGCTTCCATAGCGGTCCTGTTATAATTTCTAGATAGGGTAGGTCGCACAGCAGATCAACGGCTCCAGACCCAGAGGACCGTTAACGGCGATCGGTTGGATGATCGTCGGGGTTCTCTGGGAGAATCGGTTGTTGACAAGCATTATTGAGGGCCAGCTCGTTGTTGGACACCAGTAGCCACGTGAGGTGGCACCGGCTAACAGCACTTCGCTGCTGGCGCCAGCATGGAATGTACGTGAGCCTGGCTGATTGGTCTGTTTGTCTTTTCGGCGGATACGGTCTGATTCTGGCAATTGCATTCTGCCTGACGTCCTGGATTCGGACTATCGTAAAATGAGCCGCGTTGGCCGTTGAAAGTCAGGGCCAGGAACACAGGAACAACGGTGCAGGCGAGAAGTCAAGCTTCTGGCAGCTGTGAGTGAGCTGAAAGCTGGCAAGCCGCGAACCGCGCTGTTGCTTCTATCTCAGCGGCCCCACAGACTCGCCACAGGGGACCCTTCAGCGGGAAGGGAGCTGCCGTTGCAGCCCCATCGGCCCCATTGGCCTCATCAGGCCCCTCCCTCATCCACTGAAGACTTGGCACCTGGCGAGCTGGCAGGTCTAGCCTCCAACTCAGCGCACCTCCAAGGTGCCATCCCCGCACATCCAAGCCATCCAATGCACGACAGCTTTCCATCCCAACGTCTGCGTCTCTT
>Ga0065720_1003474_pt1 | contig 16147 bp, 16 predicted proteins | sample Thericmetagenome_FD_59107 | JGI IMG/M metagenome (GOLD analysis project Ga0065720, IMG submission 59107) | Thermophilic microbial communities from the Joint Bioenergy Institute, California, USA of rice/straw/compost enrichment - eDNA_2 v2... | ecosystem: Engineered > Solid waste > Grass >... | reverse complement strand
CGAGTGTTGCCGTTCTCAAGGCCAAGAACCGCGGCAGCATCGTGCGCGTCGGCGTTAACTACAAGTTCGACACGTTCTGAGCTCCTCCGACAGAACGGCGAACGACCCAGCAACGCCCGGCTTCCCCAGCCGGGCGTTGTTCTTTGCCGGGCAGGAACGGAAAAGCCCGACATCCGAAAGATGCCGGGCTTCCTGCAAGGGGCGTCATGCGCCCATCTGTCCGGGTGACAAGATCACTGGCGGCGCAGCTCCCACAGCGCGGCGATCTCGCTCGGCCGCAGCTTGCGTCCGCTCGCCGTATCCGCCCAGGCGAGCTCGCGGTTGCCGGGGTTCTGCGTCATGGCGAAGGCGACCGCATCCTCCAGCGAGGGGAAGTCGATGACATGGTCGGGGTCCGTCAGGTGCGGGCTCGAGCGATAGTGGAGCCGCGCCGCGTCCTGCATGTTCGCTTGCATCGCTATCCTCCTGTCGGTTGAGGGAAGCTCCGTATCCTATGCCAAAAAGGGGCAGCCCGCTTGCTGCCGCAGCAAGGCGGGCCAGTCATGGGAATCAGATGGGGGCGCTGTGGTTCCGTCGCAACGGCCAGGCCTGCCCAAAAGGGCGGCACAGCCTGCGGCAATTCGGGCGTTGCGAAGCGCCGCGACAGTCATTAAGTTATTGAAAGACAACAAAATTTTGAATCATTCCAAACTGAGCCCGATGATCGTCTGCTCCTGTAACGTCCTCACCGACAAGCAGATCCTCGCGACGTTGCAGAGCGAGACCCCCGGGGCCCCGCGCTCGCCGGCGCAGGCCTATCGTTGCCTCGGCTGCAATCCCGAATGCGGGCGCTGCCTCGTCACCGTGCGCCGCCTCCTGCAGGCCGCGCGCATGGACACCTGCAACGTCGGCTGTCCCGGCTGCCCCGGCGCCGCCGAGCACGAAGCCCATGCCCCCGCCGGCAACAATGTCGTGCCGTTTGACAAACGCCCGCGTCCCGAGGCGCCCGCCGAGCAGCCGGCCGAGGCCCTGCCCCTCATTGCCGCGGAATAGCTGCGCCTGCCGCAAGCGGGAATGCGCCGCAGGCGAGACCGGGCCCTTGATGTGCCCGGACATTAATTTATAATGATTCTAAGCTGTGGTTTCCAAACTGTGGAGTGGAGCGATGAAGGGTGACGCCAAGGTCATCGAGTATCTCAACCGCGGTCTGCGCAGCGAGCTGACGGCGGTGAACCAATACTGGCTCCACTACCGTATGCTGGACAACTGGGGCCTCAAGGACCTCGCCAAGAAGTGGCGGGAGGAATCCATTGAGGAGATGCACCACGCCGACAGGTTCATCGACCGCATCCTCTTCCTCGAGGGCCATCCGAATCTTCAGGTGCTCGACCCGCTGCGCATCGGCCAGTCCGTCAAGGAAGTGGTGGAATGCGACCTCGCCGCCGAGCACGAGGCGCGGGCCCTTTATCAGGAGGCGGCCGCCTACTGCCACTCGGTCAAGGATTATCCCTCGAAGGATCTGTTCGAGGAACTGATGGCCGATGAGGAGGGGCACATCGACTTCCTCGAGACGCAGCTCGATCTCATCGACAAGCTCGGCGAACAGCTCTACAGCCAGCACCACATCGGCAAGCTGGACGACTGATCTGGCCCCTCGGGCGCCTTCCGGGCCGCCGGCAGCGCCGGCGGCCTTGCCGTTTCAGGCGCCCCCCGTCGCCGGTGTCTCCTTCGGGACGACGAGCCGCACGAGGCGGATGTCGGGATCGTTCGGGTCAGGCCCGACGGAGAAGCCCAGCTTCTCGCACATGGCGAGCATCATCGTGTTCTCGCGCAGCACCTGGCCCTCGATGACGCTGAGGCCCTCGGCGCGGGCATAGGAGATGATCATCTCCATCAGAAGCCAGCCGAGGCCGCGGCCCTTCAGGTCCGAGCGCACCAGGATGCCGTACTCGCCCTTGTCGTAGTTGGCGTCGGCGTGCAGCCGCACGGCGCCGAGCATGGCGCCGGTGCTTTCCTCGATGGCGACGAGCGCCATGGCCCGCGCGTAGTCGAGCTGGGTGAGCCGGGCGATGAAGGTGTGGCTGAAGTCGCGGATGGGCGCGAAGAAGCGCAGGCGCAGGTCCTCGGGCGTCACCTTCTCGAAGAAGCTGCGGAACAGCGCCTCGTCCTCCGGTCGCACGGGGCGGATGAAGACGCCTGTGCCGTCCGGCAGCGCCGTGCGCCGCTCCCATTCCTTCGGGTAGGGGCGGATGGCAAAGCGCGGGTGGCCGGCCGGCCCGCGGGCGGGCTGGACGCTCGGCGCGATGGCGACGCGCGCGTCGACGGCGATCACGCCGTTCTGGTCGGCGAGCAGGGGGTTGATATCGAGTTCCCGCACCTCCGGCAGGTCGGCGGCGAGCTGGGCGAGCTTCACGAGCACGAGGGCGATGGCGTCCTCATCCGCCGCCGGCACGTCGCGATAGGCCTTGAGGCGGCGCGAGACGCGCGTGCGGGCAATCAGCGTGCGTGCGAGCGCGAGGTCGAGCGGCGGCAGCGCCAGCGCCTTGTCGTTGATCACCTCCACGGCCGTGCCGCCCCGGCCGAAAACGACGACCGGCCCGAAGGTCTCGTCGTCGGCGATGCCGGCGATGAGCTCGCGCGCCTTGGGCCTGAGGATCATCGGGTGGATGGTGACGCCTGTGATGCGCGCTTCCGGTCGCAGCGTGCGCGCCCGTGTGAGGATGTCCTGGGCGGCCTCGCGCACCGCCGCCTCGTTGGTGAGGTTGAGCCGGACGCCGCCGACGTCCGACTTGTGGATAATGTCCGGGGAGAGGATCTTGACGGCGACGGGGTCTCCCTCCTCGAGGAAGCGGCGCGCCACCTCGCCGGCCTCATCCGGCGTCACGGCGAGCACGGCCGGCGTGATGGGCAGGCCATAGGCCTCGAAGAGCGCCGTCACCTCCAGCGGGTCGAGCCAGCTGCGTCCCTCGGCGAGCGCGCCGGCCACCACCGCGCGTGCCCTGTCCGTCTGCGGTGCGAAATCCTCGGGCAGGCTGGGTGGCGTCTCCATCAGCAGGTCCTGCGCCTCGCGGTAGCGCACGATGTGCATGAAGCCCTGGACGGCATCCGCCTCCGTCGCGAAATGCGGGATCGCCGCTTCCTCGAACAGGTCGTCCGTGGCGCCCGAGGAGCCGAGCCAGACGGCGAAGACGGGTTTCGGCCGCATGGCGCGCCGGCGATGGCGCTCGGTGACCTCGATCACGCGCCGGGCCGCCTCGGTGGGCGAGGCGAGCGCCGTCGGCACGTTCATGACAAGAACGGCGTCGCAGTCGCGGTCGGCCAGCATCGCCTCGAGCGCGGCGCCGTAGCGTTCGGCGTCGGCGTCGCCAACGATGTCGACCGGGTTGGCGCGGGACCAGGTGGGCGGCAGCACCGCGTCGAGAGCCGCCAGCGTCTCGGCGGAGAGGTCGGCCAGCGCACCGCCGAGATCGGCGAGCTTGTCGACGGCAAGGACGCCGATGCCCCCGCCGTTGGTGAGGATGCCGAGGCGCCGGCCCGAGAAGGGTTTCAGCCGCCCCAGCGTTTCGGCCGCCGAGAACAGCTCGTCGAGATCGAAGACGCGCAGCAGGCCGGCCCGCCGGAAGGCGGCATCATAGACCGCGTCGGAACCGGCGAGTGCCCCCGTGTGGGTGGCGGCCGCCTTGGCGGCCTGCGCGTGCCGGCCCGACTTGATGACGACCACCGGCTTGGCACGGGCCGCGGCGCGCGCCGCCGACATGAACTTGCGGGCGTCGTTGATGGATTCGACATAGAGCAGGATGGCCCGCGTGCCGCGGTCGAGGGCGAAATAGTCGAGCAGGTCGCCGAAATCGACATCCACTTTGTCGCCGAGCGAGACGACGGCGGAAAAGCCCACCGCGCGCTCTGCCGCCCATTCCACGAGCCCCGCGGCGATGGCGCCGGACTGGGAAACAAGCGCCAGGTCGCCGCCCAGCGGCATGCGCGCCGCGAAGCTGGCGTTGAGCCTTGCCGCAGGCGCCATGACGCCGAGGCAGTTGGGGCCGACGAGGCGGATGCCGTGCCGGCGCGCCGTCTGCTCGGTCTTTTCGGCGAGCGATCCGCTGCCATGGCCGAGGCCGGCGGTGATGATGATGGCGGCAGCAACGCCCCGTGCGCCGGCCGTGTCGATGAGGCCGGGGATCGATTCGGGCGGCGCCGTCAGCACGACGAGGTCGGGTGTCTCCTCGAGCGCCTCGATCGAGGGGACGGTCGCGATGCCCTCGATGGCAGGATACTTCGGATTGACCACGGCGAGCCGGCCGGCAAAGCCGCCGGCCTTGAGATTGGCCAGAACCTTGCGGCCGAGCGATCCCTCACGCGGGCTGGCGCCGACGAGGGCGACGGATCGGGGCGAGAACAGCCGGTCGAGACGATATGTCGACATGGGGCCCAGCCTTGCTCGATGGGGGGTGAAACGACATTGACCCCCATCAAACACGGCAGGGCCGTGCAAGGCAAAGGCGCGCTCGCGCCGCTGTTGCGGCAGGCGCCGCTCATCCGTTCTGGCGCAGGACCTCGCGGGCGATGACGAGGCGCTGGATCTCCGAGGTGCCCTCGTAGATGCGCGTGATGCGCGCGTCGCGGGCGTAGCGCTCGACGGGATAGTCCTTCACGTAGCCCGCCCCGCCGTGGATCTGGATGGCGGTGTCCGTGGCCCGGTGCGCCGCCTCGGAGGCGAAGAGCTTGGCCATCGAGGCCTCCTTGGCAAAGGGGCGNCCGGCATCCTTGGCCGCCGCGGCGTTGAGAATGAGGAGCCGNGCCGCCTCGAGGTCGACCTCCCGGTCNGCCAGCATCCACTGGATTCCCTGGAAGTCGCAGATGCGGGTGCCGAACTGCCGTCGCTCGCGCGCGTAGGCCTTGGCGGCGTCCATGGCGGCACGGGCGATGCCCAGCGAGAGGGCGGCGATCCCGATGCGCCCGCCGGCAAGCTCGCCGACAGCGACGCGGAACCCGTCGTTTTCCCGCCCCATGAGGGCGGATGCCGGCACGCGGCAGCTGTCGAAGGTGACGACGTTCGTCGCCGATCCCGTCTGTCCCATCTTCCTTTCGGCCTTGCCGACGACGAGGCCCGGCGTGCCCGCCTCGACGAGGAACACCGAGATGCCGCGGCCCTTCGGCGCCTCGGGATCGGTCACCGCCCAGACGACGAAAAGCCCGGCATATTCGGCCGAGGTGATGTAGACCTTGGTGCCGTCGATGACGTAGCTGTCGCCCTCCCGCCGCGCGCGCGTGCGCATGGCGGAAGGGTCGGATCCTGCCTCGGCCTCCGTCAGGCAGAAGGCGCCGGCCGGATAGGTGCCGTCGGCGAGGCGTGGCAGGTAGGTGGCCTTCTGCTCCTCGCTCCCCACGGCCTGGATGACTTCCCCGACCATGTTGGTGACCGAGACGGTGACGGCCGTCGAGGCGCAGGCGTAGCCCAGCTCCTCGACGGCGAGGGCGAAGGCGACCGTGCCCGCCTCCGTGCCGCCATAGGCACTCTTGACGTTGAGCGCCATGAAGCCGTTCTCGGCCAGAAGCCGCAGGTTGGCGAGCAGTCCGTCGCGGCCCTCGCCGCGGTCGAGCGCCTCGGCCAGCGGGGCCAGCCGCTCCGCCGCGAGGCGCCGCGCCGTCTCGCGGATCATCTCCTCCTCGTCGCTCAGGGCGAACAGCATGGGCACCTCCTGTCTTTGCGCCGAGGGTAGGGCGCGCCGCTGCCACGGGCAACGCGCGGTGTCTGGCAGACGGCTGTGCGTCAATGCGGCCCGCACGGCGGGGGCTCTCCAGCCAGGCCGTTCCTGCGAAAGGTGATCACCCCACGGCAGGCCGGTGGCACACCTGCCTCCGGCGGTCCCTCCCTGCCGGCCTTGCGGCCCGAGAAGCTCGTGCGGCTGCGTGCGGCGCTGCCTCCGTGGCCGGGCAGCAGTGCCAAGGCCCTTCGCGCGATGCGCGACGGCGAGCGCTATCTCGACACGAGCTTTCTTGCACCGCTGCTGCGCGAGGAAGCGGCCAGCAGGCAGGTTGAGGCCTTCCTGGTCGAGTTCGCGTCTCTGCTCGCGCGACGTGTGCATAAGCATAAAGGCTGCACAGGCCGGGGGCGGCAGATGCCCTGTTTCAAGAGACCCGGGAGCAGCCTTTCAGAATCCTGTTGCCCCTTACGGCGGATTTCCGAGTCGCAGCGCGCCCGCCGTCAGCAACGATCCACCCGCTGGACATGGCGATGCTGCGGGCGGGGCCGGCTGCCCGGCCTGTCGACCGGAAGCGGCATCGCTCTCGCCTGAGCCGTTCGGGCCGGCAGCCTATTCCGCCAGCACGCGTGTGCGCGGCAGGGTGATCTCGACGAGGGTGCCCTCGTTCTTTGCGCTCTTGATGGTGAGTGAGCCGCGGTTGGCCTCGATGAGGGCCTTGGTGAGCGGCAGGCCGAGCCCGGTGCCCCCGGTGCGGCGGGAGGTGGCGAGCTGGCGGAAGGGCTCGAGCGCCGCCTCGATCTCCTTGTCGGTCATGCCAATGCCGGTGTCGCGCACGCGCACGACGACCTCGCCGCGGTCGGTCATAGCCGTCGAGACGATGACCTGGCCGCCCGCATCGGTGAACTTCACCGCGTTCGACAGCACGTTGAGGATGATCTGGCGCATGGAGCGCTCGTCGGCCACGACCGCCGGCAGGTGCGGCGCGAGACTGGTGCGCAGCACGATGCGCTCGCGGTTCGCCTGCGGCTGCATCAGGGCGACGCAGCTCGCCACGACATCGTTGAGCTTGACGCTGGTGAAGGACAGGTCGAGCCGCCCGGCCTCGATCTTGGCAAGGTCGAGCAGATCGTTGACGAGGCTGATGACATGCCCGCCGGAGACGTGGATGTCCTTCAGGTATTCCTTGTAGCGCTCGTTGCCGATGGGGCCGAAGCGCTCCTCCAGCATCACCTCGGCAAAGCCGATGATGGCGTTGAGCGGCGTGCGGATCTCGTGGCTGATCTTGGCGAGGAAGTCCGACTTCTGCGCGTTGGCCTCCTCGGCGGCACGCTTGGCCGCCATCAGGTCCGCCTCAGCCTTTTTCGAGGCCGTCATGTCGCGCAGGACGACGCAGAACTTGCGATGGGGGCGCTCGCTGACGCGGCCGATGGTCATGGTCAGCGGGCACTTGCCGCCCTGGCGGACGCGCCCCGTCACCTCGCGCCCGTCGTTGAGGATGCTCGCTACGCCGCCAGCCTTGAGACCCTCCAGATAGTCGAGCGCCACCGCGTGGCTCTCCGGCGCGAGCAGGACGGTGAAGGGCTCGCCCACGATCTCGTTCTGGTCGTAGCCGAAGAGCGCCTCGGCCGAGCGGTTGACGGAGAGGATGCGCCCGTGCCCGTCGAGCACGATGACGCCGTCGGTCGCCGTGTCAAGGATCGAGGTGAGCTCGTTGGTGCGCTCCTCGTAGTTGCGCAGGTCCTCCTCGAGCCCGTCGAGGTGACGCTGGAGCTCGGGCTCCAGGGCGCGGCGGAAGGTGAGCAGCGAGGCGGCCGCCCCCTGCCAGTCGATCGTGGTCAGGCGCGCGTCGACAGGGATGGCCTCGCCCGTCACGCTGCGCAGCGCGATGCGCTGCTCCTCACCCGGCCGGTCGGGCTGGCTCGCGAAGATCTTCGACATGCCGGCGGCAGCGAGGGCCTCGACGTCCGGATAGTCGAGCAGGTCGAGCAGCGTGCGGTTGGCATAGAGCGGCTCCTCGCCGCGGCTCACCAGCACGCCGACCGGCAGCTTGTCGACGAGCTGCGCGAAGGACGACAGCGCCGCGGGGACAGGGGGCCTCGGCGGGAGGTGCGGCCGCTTCGGTTGCGGCAGCCGCATCCGCCTGCGCCGGCGCGATTGCGGCGGGCGCGGCCTGCGGCTCTTCGGGCGCCGCCGCCGCGGCGGGTGCCTCGGGAGCGACCGCAGCGGGGGCGGGAGGCCCGACAGGTGTCTCGACCGCAGGCGTCGCCGTCCCGGTCACCGACGCGACTGCTTCTGCTTCGGGTCCGGGGGTCGGGGGAGGCTCGCTCCAGCCCTCGAAGCGAGCGCCGAGCGCGCGCGCGATCTCCCGCAGCGCGTTGCGCTCACTCGGCGAAAGGCCGGGACGCGGTGCGACGGGCGGGGGCGGGTCGGACCGCTCCTGCGCCGCTCCTTCGGACTGGCCCTCGGCGATGCGCAGCGGCACGACCTTCGGCGTGCCGAGCGTCGCACCGACGCTGGTACGGACGGCGGGGAAGGGCACCACTGCCCCGCCTTCGGCGGCCTCAGCCTGCGGCCGCCGATCGGTTTCGACCGGCGGCGCCTCATCCGCAGGCGTTGCGGCGGGCCCGCCCGCGTCGTCCGTGGCGCGCGGGGCCGGCTGCCCGGTCGCAGGAATGAGCTGATCGGCGGGCGTTGCCCCGATGGGGGGCGCGATGGCCACGTCCTCGTGTATCTCGTTGAGACGGCACAGGCCGAAGCCGCGGAAGCCGGCGAAACGCTTGTCCGGCCCCTGCACAGGCAGGCCGGCGAGCTCCACCTCGACGCGCAGCGGGCTGCCGGCCACGCGCCACAGAACGGTTGCGCCGCTCCAGGTCTGGCGCCCCGCGAGGGCAGCAGCGACGTGCCCGGCGTTGTCGCTGACGATATCGGAGGCGATCTCCGCCCAGGTGCGCCCGACGATGTCGGCACTCGCGGCGCCGACGACCTCGGCAAGCTCCGGCGACAGCCTGACGAAACGCCCCTCCGCGTCCGTCTCGAAGAGGAAGCGGACGGTGGTGCGCCGGCCGGCAAGGGCGCGCAGGCGCGTCGCCGGGTCCGCATCGTGCGGCACAGGTTTAGGGGGCTCGGATGCCGGCTGCGGCGGCGCAGAGGCGGGAGCCTCGACCGCGCCGGAGAGCGCCGCTGGCAGCGGCTGCGTGGCGGCGACAATGAGCGTTCCGCCGTCGTCGATGCGGCGGCAGGCGAGCGTGACGGCGAGGATACGCGAGCCGAGGGCGAGCCGCGCGCGCTCGAGCCGCACGCCCTCCCGCGGCGCAAGGCCGCCCGCGAGGCGCGCGAGCTGGGGGGCGCCGCCGGCCGCGAGCCACGCGGCAACGAGGCGCCTGCCGCCCGGGGATGCCTCGAGCACCTCGCCCTGAGCGTCAACGAGCGCGAACGCGCCCCCTGCAGCGACGAGCGGTCCGAAGATCGCATCGTGCCGCAGCGTGGCGAGCGTCGCTCCAGCCTCGGGTGCGGTCCGCTTCATGCCTGTCGGTTCGCTCCTGCTCGCGTCACCAGCTTGATATGGCCAATGCCTAACGAAGACTTAATATAGGCATCCGCGGGCGAGGTCACGAAAGGCCTTGCTGTCTTGCCCTGCGACCTCGCAGTAGCGTTAACGGCGCGGCGGGCACGGCGCGGGTTGAGTTTGCGCCGCACAATGTTATATTGCAACGCAACAATACCGTCCTCTCCCAGGCGGCATAAACCCGAGGAGGTTTCCATGGACGCCAAGGATCTGCCGAAATACGAAATTCCCGCCGAGATGCGCGATTTCGCGGAGCGCAGCGTCGAGCAGGCGCGCAAGGCGTTCGACGGGTTTATTGCCGCCGCCCAGAAGGCGGTGAGCGCCTTCGAGGGATCGGCCACGACGGTCCAGGCAAGCACGCAGGATCTGACGCACCGCACCCTGGCCTTCGCAGAGCAGAACATCGCCGCCGCGTTCGACTTGGCGCAGAAGCTGGTGCGCGCCAAGGACATGCAGGAGGCCATGCAGCTGCAGGCCGACTACCTGCAGAAGCAGCTCGCGTCCCTGCAGGAACAGATGAAGGAATTCAGCTCCGCTGCGGAGAAGGCCGTCGGCGGAGCGACCAAGCGCAAGGGCTGAGCCGTGCGCAACATGTGAAGGAGATCGACCATGGCCACAGCGAAGTCGAACGAGGCATCGCCGCCGGGTCAGGGTCCGCAGGACAAGGATGTCCCGGCGCAGAAGCCGGCGCTTGCCGCTTCTCCCGTCGCGACCCCTGCAGCCAAGCCCGCCGAGCCCGTTGCGTCCGCGCCGCCTGCGCCTGCCCCGGTTGCGGCGGCGCCTGCGGCCAGTGCCGGTACGGACACGGGGGAGAAGGCGCGTGCTGAGGCGGCCGCCCTCCCGGCGCCCGCCGCCGCGCCGGCGCCGAAGCCGGCCGTGAAGGAGGCGGGCCCGGCCGCATCGCCCAAGGTCGAGGCTGCTCCGAAGCCGGCTTCGCCCAAGCAGGCGGCCTCGCCCAAGCGCACCTCTGCGTCCAAGGCGCCGGCATCCAAGGCTGCGAAGGCCGCGGGGGCGCCGGGGCCGGCCAAGCCCGCAGAGCCCGCCAAGCCTGCGGCGACGGCGCCGCGTCCCGTGCGCGGGCGCGTGGCTTCCGCCGCCCGCAGGGCGTCCCCCGCTTCGGCTCGGCCTGTCGCCAGGCCTGCATCTGCCGTTGCTTCCCCGGCCACGAAGGCCGCGCCGGAAGACCGCCCCTCCGTCGCCCGGACGGCGCGTGTGGTGGCACATACGGTGGCCGAGGCGCTCGACCGCGGTGCCAAGGCGGCGCGGCAGGTGGAAGCCGCCATTGACGAACGGAAGACGGCATCGGGCATCGAGGTGCTGACGCGGGTCGGTCTTGACCAGGCGCGCGAAGGCTATGCGACGATCCGCAAGTCGCTCGAGGAGCTGCAGGGCGGCCTCGCCGAAAGCGCCGGCATCGCATCCAAGGGCGTTGCGGAGATCAATGGCAAGGTGCTGGACCTCGTGCGCGCGCAGACCGATGCTGCCTTCAGCCTGTGGCGGCAGCTGCTCGGCGTGAACTCGCTCTCGCAGGCCGTGCAGTTGCAGACGAAGGGTTTGCGCGAGGGCTACGAGCGCACGTCCTCACATCTCAAGGACATTGCCGAGACGACCGGACGTGTTGCCGAAACGTCGCTCGCTCCCATGCGCCGCATCATCGGCGCCTGGGGCAGGGACGACGGCGCGCGACCGGCGCGCTGAGCCTCGTTTGCGAGGCGGGGCAACGCCTGCGGCCCTCCTGCGCGGCCTCTTTCAACAGCCCCTTTGCGGTGCAGCGAAGGGGCTTGAAATCGCGGAGCGATGCGCCTAGTTTCCCGCTGGCTGCGGAGCCCGCGGCACCCGGAGTGTGCAGCTGTAGCTCAGTTGGTTAGAGCGCCTGATTGTGGATCAGGAGGTCCCCCGTTCAAGCCGGGGCAGCTGTACCACTCTCCGTCCTCAAGAACATTGGATAGCTGATACGCGGTGCGCGGTGTGGCGCCTCCGCAGGTTCACGGCTCCCGCCAATCGATCGCCACCGACGTTCATCGACACTTGCTGCGGATATCACCCGCGTAGGATCGGCGTGTGACCGGTTCGCCCCCTTGCCGGCGGCGTTCTAGTCTTGCGGCCTGTTACGCCGCTCCCACACGAAAAGATCCGGTGCCCGCTTCGGGCGCCTGCCACGCCGCTGCTTTTCCTTCTTCGGCAGCGGCAGGCCGAAGGTCCACGGCTCGGAGGGGACAGGCTTGCCGGGGTTCGACAGCATGTCGAGCAGTGCCTCAGCCTGCCGGCGCAGTTCGCTGTCCTTCGGTGTGTCCCGGAAGCCGGCCATGTCCAGAAGCACGACGACGGCCCGACGGGCGCTGTCGAGGCGCTGGTCCGCATCAGGCCAGAGGGGGAGCGATTCCTGTCCGCTCACGGCTCGTCATCCATCGGGCCGAGATGGTCGACCAGCGTGCGCAGCGCCACCTCGACCGCCTTGTTCTCGGTCGCCAGTTCCTCAACGGCGGCGGCCATCCTGTCCCGTTCCTCGACCAGCGTGAGCAGCGTGTTCATCGCCCTGCCGAGGACCCCTCGCAGGTCGACCGGCACGGCATCGACGAGAAGCCGCAACTCGGCCACGAGCTCGAGCACCACCTGGGTACTGGGGTCGATCACGAGCGCGACTCCGTGACGGACGACGACAGCATCAAGAGGCTCGGTCTTCCTGGCATGCACGCATCGCGTGCGGGGCAGAACATCAACCTATAAGGCAGCGCGGCGCAAGAAAAGCGGGGGGATGCTGCGCATGCCCGGCCTCCGGCCGTCGCACGAGTCTAGCCCAGAGACGCGCCCTGGCCATGCTGGCGCAGGCGTCGTTCGGCGGCGTCGAGCGGGCTGCCGTCCGTCATGATGCAGTCGCGGCCGCGGGCCTTGGCGGCGTAGAGGGCGCGGTCGCTGGCGGCGATAAGTTCCTCGAGCGTGGCGGAAAACCGCGGCCGGGTGCTCACGCCGATGCTGGCGGTGATCCTGATGGTGCGGCCCGCGACGTTGAGCGGCGTCGCGCGCAGGGTGTGCTGGATACGCTCGGCGATGGCCAGGGCCTCGGCCGGGGCCGAAACCGGCAGGCAGACCGCGAATTCCTCGCCGCCGAGGCGTGCGAAGGCATCGCCGTCCCGCAGGCAGGCGCTCGCAATCCGCGCGAAGTGGGCAAGCGCCAGGTCGCCAGCCTGGTGGCCGTGCCTGTCGTTGACGAGCTTGAAGTGGTCGAGGTCGAAGACAAGCATCGCCATCAGCGGTGGCGCGCGCCGGCCGCTCGCCACCATGGCGTCGAAACACCGCGCCAGGCCGCGCCGGTTCAGCGCCCCCGTCAGCGGGTCGGTCTCGACGAGCTGGCGCAGGCCCTGCTCGGTCTCCTCGAGCAGCAGGCGAGAGCCGGCGATGACTGCACCCACCAGTGCGGCGAAGCCGGAGACGAGCGCCACCGCGGCGAAGCGATAGGAGAAGAAGTCGACCGGCGGGAAGACGATGGCCAAGACCAGCGAGACGAAGTTGAGGCCGGCCGCGAACCAGAAAATCCGGTAGAGCCACAGCCGCGCCGGCGAGCGCCTCTCCGTCCGCCGCAGAGCCACAACGTGCAGGAAATAGCCGAGTGTGGTCGCGCCGTGCGCCAGCGCGATGCGAAAGCTGCCACTGGCGGCGAAGAACGGGGTGAAGCAGCCGACGACCCACAAGGCGAGCGGCAGCAGGAACCACGGGCGCCGCGGCAGCCGGTCGAGCTCCGCGAAGCCCGTCAGAGACAGGGCGAAGCCGATGAGTGTCAGCACCATCGCCATCTCGATGGCCCAGACGTCCGGCACGTGTCCGCGCAGGGCCAGCAGCAGCCTGCCGGCGGACATCAGAGCGAAGGCGCCCGCCCACCAGAGGCTCGCCGTGAACGTCCGGTTGCGCCACCAGACGACCAGAAGCACAACGGCAACGGTGGCGGTGGCGGACGACCACAGGACGAGGGCGGTCACGAGATCAAGCACGGCCATGCCTCGGCGGGCTGGTGGCAGGAACAATGCCGATACCGCGTCACCGCGGGGAAGGCCACGAATTTTACAACAGAACTTGAAAGAATACCGCCAGCCGTTCGCGGGGCAGACTGGGCGTGACCGCGGCCGGCGGCGGCCCTATCCTCGTCCGGTTCCCGAGGCCCCAATTCGGCAGCAAGCAGCGGAGTGCCGGGCGACGCCTTGCGCGATAGATGGGATGACGTTTCAGGAAAGGTCGGATCCCATGAACGTCATCACGAGAACGGACACGACGGACGATGCCCGCTGGCAGGCGGTGCTCGACAGGGACGCGGCGAGCGACGGGCGCTTCGTCTACGCGGTGCGGACGACCGGCGTCTACTGTCGGCCCACTTGCCCCTCGCGGCGCGGGCGGCGCGAGAACGTCACCTTCTACGACACCTGCGCGGCAGCAGAGGCTGCGGGCTACCGGCCATGCCGGCGCTGCCGGCCGGACCAGGCGAGGGCGCCGGCGGCAAGCCGCCATGCTGAGGCCGTGGCACGCGCGTGCCGCATGATCGACGAGGCCGAGGAGATACCGGACCTTGCGGCGCTTGCCGCGGCGGCCGGGCTCAGCCCTTTCCATTTCCACCGCGTCTTCCGGGCCGTGACGGGCATCACCCCGCGGGCTTATGCCTCGGCCCGGCGCGCGCGGCGCCTGCGCGAGGAGCTGGCGCAGGCAGACGTCACCGTAACCGAGGCCATCTACGGGGCCGGCTTCAACTCCAGCAGCCGCTTCTATGCGGCGTCGAAGGCGATGCTCGGCATGACGCCGACGGCCTACCGGCGGGGCGGCGAGGATGCGCGGATCCGTTTCGCCATTGGCCAGTCCTCGCTGGGCGCCGTGCTCGTTGCCGCGAGCGACAAGGGGGTGTGCGCCATCGCCCTCGGCGACGACCCGGAGGCGTTGGCGCGCGACCTGCAGGACCGCTTCCCGCACGCCCGTCTCGTCGGCGATGATCCGGCCTTCGCCGACCTCGTCGCACAGGTTGTCGGGCTGGTCGACCAGCCCTCTCGCGGGCTCAACCTGCCGCTCGACCTGCGCGGAACGGCCTTCCAGCAACGCGTCTGGCAGGCGCTGCGGGAGATCCCGCCGGGCAGCACTGTGAGCTACGCGGAGTCTCGCCCGGCGCATCGGCCGGCCGCAGGCCGTGCGAGCTGTGGCCAATGCCTGTGCCGCCAACAGCCTGGCCGTCGCCGTGCCCTGCCACCGGGTAGTACGCCGTGATGGCGACCTTTCCGGCTATCGCTGGGGCGTCGAGCGCAAGCGTGCGCTGCTCGCCCGGGAGGCGAAGCCGTGACGGCCGCCGTGCGAGAAATGACGGAGGATGCCGCCGACCGGGTGGCGCACTATGCCTGGCCCGCGGTGGCGGAGGAGCTCGACGCCTTTGGCGGCGCCGTGCTTCCCGGCCTCCTCATCTTGCACGATGCGGCCTGACGGGCGGTGGCCGTCGGGCTGCACCGGTCAGCCCGCGCCGATGCTGCGGCGGAAGGCCGGGCGCTCGCGCAGGCGCGCCACATAGGCGTCGAACACCGGCTCGTCCTTGAGGCCGGGCACGTTCATCATCATGCCCCAGACGAGTTCCGAGCCGATGTAGAGATCGGCGGCCGTGAAGCGGTCGCCGAGGAGGAAGGCGCCGGGCGCGAGTGCCGCTTTCAGGGTGGCGAGAACATCCGCGTGACAGCCCCAGCCGGCCATGGCCCTGTGCCGGCCCTCGAGGGGCGCCCGCCCGAGAACGACCTCGAGCGCGGCGGGCTCGTAGCAGCCGGCGCCGAAGAAAAGCCAGCGATAGTAGGCGCCGCGGGCCGGCTCGCCGGGCGCCGGCGCGAGCCCGGCAGCCGGAAAGGCGTCAGCGAGATAGGCGATGATGGCCGGCGTCTCCGTCACCACGACCCCGTGATGCACGATGGCCGGCAGCTTGCCCATAGGGTTGATGGCCAGAAAATCGGGCGCCTTGTGTTCCCCCTTCTCCATGTCGAGCGTGACGATGCGGTAGGGCGCGCCGACCTCCTCCAGCATCCAGTGCACGATGACCGCGCGCGAACGCGGGTTGTAATAGAAGGTCACCTCTTCGGACATGGACTGGCTCCCGCCGGTTGCAGGTTTTGCAGCTTGGCCGGGCTCGCGGGGATGTCAACGGGCCGATTGGCGGTGAAGAGCCATGTTCTGGCCGCTGAACGGTTGTGAGAGGACAGTTTGTGCCGGCAGGCGGGATTTGTAGCCTCGCCGTCGCCCGACGGTTGCTTGGGTCGGCGGCGAGAACATTACAATTATTTAATTATATATTCAGGATCGGTTCAGCGGATTGGCTGCAAACTGGGCCGGAAATCCAGGAACGGAGGATCAAAACGATGAGGCTGTTGTCTTCAATAGCAGGTGCAGCGGCCTTGGCGCTGGCGGCCATCGGCGCGAGCGGCACCGCGGCGCAGGCGATGCCGCTGCGGATGGAGCAAGTGGCGCCGGCCGGCAACATGATCGAGTCCGTGCAGTATCACTACCGGCCGCATCGCGGCTTCTACCATCACCGCGGGTTCTACTACTACAATGGCTACCGNGGCTATCCCCGCGCGCGGCCGGGCTGGCGCTACTACAACGGCTGGTGGTTCCCGCCGGCGGCTTTTGCGACGGGCGCTATCATCGGCGGCATCATCGCGAGCCAGGCCGCAGCGCCGCCNCCCCCGCCGGTCTATCGCAGGGCGCGCCTCAGCGACGCGCACGTGCGCTGGTGCCACAACCGCTACCGCTCCTACCGTGTGTCGGACAATACCTTCCAGCCCTATGAGGGGCCGCGCCAGCAGTGTATCTCGCCCTATTACTGAGGCTTGATGCCTGAGAACCCCGCCTGGGCGGGGTTTTCCTTTGCCCGCAGGCGGCGCGGCGCTTTCGG
>Ga0065720_1003980_pt1 | contig 16161 bp, 9 predicted proteins | sample Thericmetagenome_FD_59107 | JGI IMG/M metagenome (GOLD analysis project Ga0065720, IMG submission 59107) | Thermophilic microbial communities from the Joint Bioenergy Institute, California, USA of rice/straw/compost enrichment - eDNA_2 v2... | ecosystem: Engineered > Solid waste > Grass >... | reverse complement strand
TCGGCGCGGGTGGCCGTGCCCTGCGGCGCCAGCATGCCGCCGGGCTGACCCTGCGCGATGCCCANCGCGACCGCCGCGCGGACATCNTCCGCCGCCCAGCCGGACACCCGGTCGGCGTCATGGTACGCGGCGAGTTCGGCCGCCGGCGTCCCGGCGCCGGGGGCGGCCATGCGGTACGCCCGCATCATGAGCGCCATCATCTGCTCGCGGGTGATCCGCTCGCCCGGACGGAACGTGCCGTCGTCGTAGCCATTAACGAGGCTGTATTGCGCCGCCGCGCCGACCGCGCCGGAGTACCACGTTCCGGAGGCGACGTCCCTGAACGCCGCCGTCTCCGACTCGGGCAGCCCGAGCGCCGCGGCCAGCATGACCGCGAATTGCGCGCGCGTCACCGTCTCGCCGGGCGCGAACCGNACGCCGTCCACGCCGGACACGATCTGTTTCGACGCGAGCGCATGNACCGCGTCCCGGGCCCAGTGGCTCTCCATGTCCGCGAACGTCCGCGGCGTGTCGATGACGGCGTACAGGCTGTTCGTCACGCTGCGGATGACCGCCGCGACGCTGCCGTCCGGCAGGATGCGGAACACCGTCGGCACCGATCTCCAGCGCTCGGCCGCCTCGTCGTAGACGACCCCCGCGGCGGTGGCGAAGGAGATCTCGCCGTCCACCGGAATGGTCCGGGCGACATAGCGGCCGCCGAAATCGTGCACTTCCTCCGCCGCGCCGTCCTGCTCGATGAAGAGGCGGAACGCGTAAACCCCGCTCCGCAGGCCGATGCCTGCGGCCTGCTCCAGCTGCGCGGCGCCGCGCTTTTCGATCGACACCCGGACGTACGCGCCGGCCGCGTCTTCGGGAAGCAGCGCCGCGATCGCGTCCAGCGGCAGGTCATAGGCCGCGCCGCCGTGGATGATCGAGATTGCGCCGCCCGGTACCGCTTCGGCGCCTTCCTTCAGGACGTCCGCCGGAATGACCGCTTCCGCGGCCGNCTCTTCCGCNCCCAGGTCGATGGAGAGCGTCGACTGTCCGTTCTCCGCCATCGCTTTCCACGCGTTCCGCAGCGCGTCCGCTCTGACGGCCACCTCCGCGACGACGGCGCCGTCCTCGCGCGTATGCCGTACGGGCGCCTCCGTCAAGCCCGGTTCTTCCGCCTGGCCGTCGGTTCCCGGCGTGCCCGGCGTGCCCGGCGCGCCCGGCGACGGCGCGCTTCCGGAAGTCCGCACTTCGATCGTCAGCGGCTTGTCCGTCCAGCCGCCCGCCGCATCGCGCGCCTCCACCCGGAACGTGTACCGTCTGCCGCCGGCCAGACCGGCGACCGTCAGTCCGGTCTCGGTCCCCGCCGCCGTCTTGAATCCGTCGTCCCAGACGACGCGGTAGGCCGCAATGCCGCTCTCATCTTGCGCCGCGGGCCACGATATGGCGACGGAGCCGCCGCCGCGGTCGACGGCCGTCAAGGCGGCGTCCTCCGGCCACACCGGCGCGGCGGAATCCGTGACGATCAGCGAATGGCTGCGCGTCTTCCCGCCGGCCTGCGCCGTGAGCAGCGTTGCGCCCGCCCGCTTGCCCGTCACCTTGCCGTCGCCGGAAACTTCCGCGATCGCGGTATCCGCCACCGACCAGACGACGCCTTCGAGCGGCTCGCCCTGCTCGTCCAGCGCGGCGGCTTGCAGCGTCCGGCCCGCTTCCACCGTGAAGGGCGCCGCCGCCTTCCCGCCGGCCTCGATCCTGAACGGCTTCGGCTCGAAGCTGAAGCCGCCGTCCTTCGTGAGGAACTCGAATCCGCCCGCGACGTCCATGAACTCGCCGACGCGGACGCCGCGCACGATCGTGTTGCCGAACAGGGCGGAACCTTTGATGTTGCCCGACGCGTTCACGCCCCAGGAGCCTGCGCCGTCCACGACGTTGTTTTCCAGCACGATGCCCGAGGTTGATTTTTCGCCCAGGAAGGAGATGCCTTGGTGCGTGCTGTCGTAGATGAGATTGTCCCGGATGCGGATGTCGCCGGTCATGTCGATGTCGCCGGCGAACAGGAACAGTCCGCCGAAGTCGGCCGGCCAGTTGTGCTCCCGGCCGCCGGTCCGGATGAGCGTGTTGCGCTCGACGAGCACCGTGCCNTCGAACGGCAGCGGGTTGTGCCGCGTGCTGACGCTGATGCCCGCGCCGAACGCCNNCGTGTCGGAGACGACGTTGTCCGTCACCCGGATGTCCTTGCCGCCGTAGACCGCGATGTTGTTGGACAGCCAGGGCAGCTCGACCGTGTTGAACCGGAANGTGTTGCCGAAGCCCGCCGGCTCGCCGGCGGCCCACATCGCCATGCCGTCGTCGCCGGTGTTGCGGAACTGGTTCTGCTCCGCCATCGAGTTCCGCGTGCCCGTGCTGAAGTTGATGCCGTCCGCGAACGTGTTGCGGATCTGCACGCCGGCGACGTAGAGCCCGTCGGTCGGGAGCGGGCTGCCGCCGGCTTCCTTCGTCGTCGCCCAGATGCCCGTCTTCACATGATCGATCCGGACGTGCTGGATCGTCGAGCCCGTGCCGAACGTGCCGTCGAAGCCCGATTCGGGCAGCTCGTCGCGGCGGGCGGTCACTTCGCCGTCGATCGCGAGATCATACACGCGGATGCGGCTGCCGACGCCCATGAAGCCGCCGCCGGCCAGGGTGGCGTGCCACTTGCCCGCGCCGCGGATCGTGATGTCCGCGACCTCGATCGGGCCGCCGTCCACGCGGAATGTGCCGGCCGGAATCCAGACGCCCGCCGCGCCCCGNTTCTTCGCCGCCGCGATCGCCGCTTCGATCGCCGCCGTGTCGTCCCCGTCGTCGTCCGCGACGGCGCCGAAATCGGCGATCGAGAGGAAGCCCGCCGGCATCGGGTACGGATCGTCCGCCCAATCGGCCTCGAGCAGGTCGATGACGATGTAAGCCGCCGTGCTGTCCGCTTCCTTCCGGATGCGCACCTTCGTGCCGGCCGCAAGCGGCCCCGGCGCGAAGACGGACTCGTCGTAGAACCGGTGCGCGTCGCCGTCATCCGGGTTGTTCGTCCACGGATAGCCGCCGTACACCCAGGCGTACCGCGAGGTGAGGACGGTTCCGTCCTGCTTCACGCCGTCGATGTACAGGCCGACCGGCGTCTCCGCTCCCGCGCCGTCCGCCGAATCCGGAATCGCGTAGCGGACGGTCAGCCGGTTCGCGGGACGGTCGAGCGTGAATTCGACGTAATCGCCCGCATGCTCCAGCTTGACCGCCTGCCTGCCGGACGCTTCCGACGGCAGCTCCCGGTACGTGCGATCGGGGCCGATCACGACGCCGTTCGTCGCCGCATGCTCCGCTTCGTACAGGTCGTAGCTGACGCTGGCGCCCCGGTATTGGCGCGGGACGATGTTCTCCACGGTCACGTTGTCCAGGAGCACGCCGCCGGTGTCTCCCTTATCCATCGAGACCGCGACGGTGTTGATCCCTCTGCGCAGCTTGAGCGTCGTCTTCAGCTCCGCCCACTCGTCCCAGCTTCCCGTGGACGGGAACTGCAGCGCGCGGGCGTTCAGGCCGTTCTCGCTGAGCGTGAGCCGCTTCGCGCTGCGCGCGCCGTTCGCGTAGCGGATGACGGCGACGTACACGCCCGCCTGGTCGGCGTAGACGGCGAAGATGGCCGTCGCCCCCGCCGCGTCGAATCCGCCGGCGTAGCCGCCGCCTTCGAATCCCCGCGCGTCGGCGCCCGCGGACGCCCCGCCGGCGAGGAACGCGTCTTCGCCTTCCAGCACGACATCCTGAGCCAGGGGGACAAGCTTGAACCTCAATTCGGCCGCGGGCGATTGCGCGCTGCCGGCGGACAAGCCCGCTTCGCCGCCCGATACGGCCAGGTAGCGGCCGGGCTCGGCCACGCTCTCCAGCAGCGCCTCGCCGCTGCGCGAAATGAGGCGCCACTTAAGCGATGGCGGCGCGGCTTCGTCGTCCGCGAGCTGCGCCATCGCCGGCTGTCCGCCGTCCACGCCGAGGTAGCGGCCGGTCTCCGCGTTGCGCAGCAGCTTGTACCCGTTCTCGTCCTGCAGCAGCCATGCCGCGCCCGGCTGTCCGCCGGCCGATTCGGCAGCCGCGACGGCTTTCAGACCAGCGCCGGTATCCGCCAGCGTCTTCCCGCTGCCCGCATGCTCGAGGCGCACGCGGCGCGAGTCGTCCCATCGTCCGGTGTTCACCGGCTCGGACGAGGCCGCCGGTTCCGGAATGAAGCTGTCGGCCGGCGCGGTTTCGAGCACCCATTGGACGGCCGCCGACTCGATCGAGCGCAGGCCGAGCTGCGCGAAGCCCATCCGGTCCTGCAGATGGAGATATTCGAGCGGGCGCGCGGCGCTGCGCAGCAGGACGCGTCCCTCCGCCGGCGCCGGCTCGACCAGCCATTGATCGTACGCCGTGCTGACGTCGACCGCGATGCTCTCCAGGAACGGTTCGCCGGCTTCCGCCGTGACGACGTGCCCCGTCGCCCGGTTCACGAGCCGGTAATGCCCGTCCGATCCGCCGGCATCGGCGAACAGCCAGTGGGAGCGGGCGTCCGCCGCCTCCGGCAGGCCGTACAGCACGACGCCGTGCTCATTCTCGTACAGGTACGCGTTCGTCTCCGCGTTCCGGAGCCGGACGTAACCGGCCGGCACGTCGACCGGAAGCTGCGCCGGCGCGTCTTCCAGCGCCCATTGCGCGCTCCACCATTCCGGCGGAATCGCGCTCGCCTGCGCGTAGCCGGTCGCGTCCTCGACGTGGATCCGGCTGCCGGTCTGATAGACGTTCTCAATGACGGTGTACCCTTCCTCCGGCACGGTGAACGTCCATTTCGCGCTTGTCCAGCTGTCTTCGATCGCCGTGCTCCGGAGCGGCAGGAGATGCGGATCGTCCCCGGACTGCATCCCCTCGACGTTCATGTAATGGCCGGTCGAGCGGTTCTTGATCCGCTTGGCGTCGCCGCCCGCATCCTCGACCATCCAGTGGGAGAGCGCGTCTTCCGCGGCGGGATCGCCGTACTTCACCATTTCATTTTCTTCGTACAAATATTTGCCGGTGTACCGGTTCTTCATCCGGACGTACTTCGGGCCGTCGTCCGTCACCGGGACGAACACCCACTTCGGGCTTCCCCACTCGCGCGGGATGACGCCGTACTGAACGAAGCCGAGCTTCTTCTCGACGTGCAGGAAGCGGTCCTCATGCTCCGCGCTGCGGAACAGCTTCGTGCCTTCCGTCTTCAGATTTTCGATGATGAACTGCTCGGAAGGCCGGTTGTCCGCCGTCTCGACCACCGCGACGGCCGTCTTGTCGCTTGTCACGCCGGACAGGCTGATGTAGCGGCCGGTGGCGCGGTTGCGGACGCGCTGGTAGTCTCCCTCGTCCTCGATGATCCAGTGCGACGTCCGGTCGCTCGCGAGGGCGTTGCCGTATTTCAGCTGTCCGTTGTCGTCGTACATGTACAGGCCGAGCCAGTCGTTCTTGATGCGGATGTACGCCGGCCCGTCATCCGCGCCCGGCTCGTACGGCACCGTCACGGTCACCTGCTCCACCGCCCATTGCGGCGTGCCCCAGTCCGGCGGAATCTGGCTCGCCTGCGCGTACCCGGTGTTGTCCTGCACATGCAGGTAGTGCAGCGGGTTGCCCGCGGTCTGGAACACCTTCAGCCCCGGCGTGACCGCGTCCAGGATGAGCCATTCCGCGGCTGTCGGATCATCGCCGGCCGGAAGCAGCTCGACCGGGCTCCAGAACCCTTCCCAGTTCTCCACCGACAGGTACAGGCCGGTCAGCCGGTTCTTGATCCGCTGCCGGTCCGCATGCGTCTCGACCGCCCAGTGGGAAGCGGGATCGGCTTCGTCCGGGGAGCCGTAGGCGGCTTTGCCGTCCGCGGCGAACAGGTATTGTCCGGTGTAGCTGTTCTTCAGCCGGACATAGTCGACCACCGGTTCGAACAGCCACTGGGGCGTGCCCCAGTCCGGCGGAATCTCGCTCGCCTGCGCGTACCCGTTGTTGTCCTGCACATGCAGATAGCGGGCGGCGTTCACCGCGGATTGGATCACTTTATGCCCATATGTAACCGCATCCAAAATGGTCCATTCGACAACCGCCGGATCATCGCCGACGGGGAGCAGCTCCACGGGGCTCCAGAAACCTTCCCAGTTCTCCACCGACATGTACAAGCCGGTCAGCCGGTTCTTGATCCGCTGCTTGCCGCCCGCGTCTTCGATCAGCCAGTGGGAAGCCTGGTCCGTCTCGACGGGGGTCCCGTAGGCGACCTTGCCTTCGTGGGCGTACAAATATTTGCCCGTGTACATGTTCTTCAGCCGGATGTAGCCGGAATCGGCCGCCGGCACGTCGTCCGCGCCCGCCGCCCGCGCCGTCCCGGCATTCCCGCCGGGAGCGGCGGGAATGAAGGTGCCGAGCAGCAGGGCGATCAGCGCGAGCAGGCCGATGCGGCGCAAGCGCGTTCTTGCCATAAGAAGTCCTCCCATGACGTTGGTTTCGGTCGTGAAACCTCAGGTCAGCCTTTGGTCGCTCCTTCCGTGAGCCCGGTAATGAGATACCGCTGCAGGAACAGGAACACGGCGGCGATCGGTACGGCGATCAGGATCGACCCGGCGGCAAACCGCGTGAAATTGTTGGCGAACTTGTCGTTGATGAAGTTGAACAGGCCGAGCGCCAGCGTGAACTTCTCCGGGCTGCGCAGAATGATCCGCGGCAGCAGGAAGTCCATGAACGGCGCCATGAAGTTGAACAGCGCGACGACGGCCAGAATCGGCTTCGCCAGCGGCACGAGAATGTTGAAGAAGATGCGGAAATGTCCCGCGCCGTCGATCTTGGCCGACTCGTCCAGATCCCTCGGGATCGTGTCCAGATAGCCTTTGACGAGGAACGCGTTCATCGGCAGGCCGCCGCCGAGATAAATGAGGACGAGCCCCCACAGCGAATCGAGCAGGCCGACGATGTTCAGCAGCAGATAGATCGCGACCATCCCCATCAGCACCGGAAACATCTGCAGCAGCAGAAACGCGTAGATGCCGTGGCGGCGTCCGACGAACTCGTACCGCGAGAACGCGAACGCGACGAAGGAGACGACGATGACCGACGCCGCGGACGTGACGGCCGCGACGAGCAGCGTATTTTTGTACCAGAGGAGATAGTCGCTTCGCGGGTCGGTGAACAGCCACTCGTAATGCTCCGTGGACAGCTTGTCCGGGATCAGGCTCGTGCTGAACAGCGACGTGCCGGGATTGAGCGAAATGCTGAGCGTCCAGAGCAGCGGGTAGGCGATGACGGCGAAGACGAAGAGCACCACCAGATAGATGAGCGCCAGTTCGATGCGGTTTTTCGCGGACTTTTTCATCTAGTAGAGCCCCTCCTCGCGGAACGACCGGCTGCGGCGGAACTGGAAGAACGCGAAGATCGCCACAATCAGCCCCATGATGATCGAGATCGCGGCCGCCATCTTGTAGTTGTTGCTCTCGAACGTCAGCTTGTACACCCACGAGATGAGGATGTCCGTGCCGCCGGCATTCTGGTTCCGGACGGGCGGACCGCCCTCGTTGAACAGATAGATGATGTTGAAGTTGTTGAAGTTGCCCGAATACTGCATGATGAGCAGCGGCGCCGTCGCATACATCACGTGGGGGAACGTGATGTGCCGGAACTTGTCCCACCGGCTGCCCCCGTCGACTTCGGCGGCCTCGTACCATTCGCTCGAAATGCTCTGCAGCACGCCGCTGAACAGCGCGAACACGAACGGGAAGCCGAGCCAGACCTGGATCAGGATGATCGTGATTTTCGCCCAGGTCGGGTCGGACATCCACGGAATCTGCACGCCGAACGGCGCGAGCAGCTCGCGGTTCACCGCGCCGAACGTGTCGTTGAACATCGCGGCGAAGATCAGGATCGTGACGAAGGAGGGCACCGCCCAGGGCAGAATGAACACGGTCCGGATGAGCCTTTTGAACTTCACCCGCGGATCGTTCACCAGCACCGCCAGGAACAGCGCGACGCCGATCTGCAGCGTCGTGGCGACGAACGTCCAGACGACGGTCCACGACAAGACGGACAGCAGGCTCTTCCGCCACAGCTCGTCGGTGATCAGCGCCCGGAAGTTGTCGAATCCGACCCAGTCGAGCAGCTTGGCCGGCGGCGAGTTGTACAGGTTGTAGTTGGTGAACGCGAGACAGATCATGAACAGCAAGGGAAAAATGACGACGAACGCCAAAATGAAAAATCCCGGAAGCACCATGTAGTAGGGAAAGCCTTTGTCCCACGCGTGGTGGAAGTTTTCCCTGACGCTCGGGATGCGGAAACCGTCGCGGAGTTTCCGGCCGTCCCGGTAGGCGTCAATGAAGTTGTACACGTAGAACATGAGCAGAAACGCCGTCACGATGACGGCCAGAATGCCTTGCGCGAGCAGCGAGCGGGAATCGTCGTCCATCGGCGTCTCGCCCAGCGTGTAGATGCCCCAATAGCCGGTCGCCAGGAAGTCGGAGAGCAGATTCCCCGCCGCGGCGGCCAGCGCGAGAAACAGCGCGCCCTTGATGAATCTGCGGTTGTAGATTTGGCCGACGCCGGGGACAACGGACAACATTGCGGCCAATACCGGGCGATGCCTGCGTGCGCTTGTCGGCGGCTCAAGTCCGGCAGTCATGGTTTCACCCTCTCGTCCAATGGCGTGGAATGGGCCCGGAAGGCCCACTCCACGTACTGATCATCTGAGCTGCGGTTGCCTGAGACGGATCAGGGCGTTCGTCAGTTGCTGTCCGCTCCGGCCATCTTGATGCGCTCTTCGATCTGCGTCACGGCTTCGTCCAGCACGTCCTGAACGTCCTGGCCTTCGGACGCGAACTTGAGCGCGTTCGCCATCGGCTCCCACACGTGCGACAGCTCCGCGACGTTCGGGAACGGCAGGCCGTGGGGGATTTGCGCCGAGAAGCCGGCGACCAGCTGATCGTTCACGAGCACGGGATCGTTCAGCACCTTCAGGTTCGGCGGCGTTTCGCCGGTCAGCTTGAAGTACTCGAGCGTCGATTCCGCGTTCGTCAGGAAGGCGGCGAGGTCGGTCGCCCATTCCGGATGCTTCGAGTAGGCGGACAGCATCCAGCCCTTGACCCCGATGAACGACTGCGGGTGCGTGCCGTCATCCATCACCGGCAGCGGCGCGACGGCGAGATTGTCGCCCAGCTGCGCCCTGTGGTCGTTGATCGCCCACGGACCGTTGATGACCGCGGCCACTTTCCCCTGGTTGAACAGGCCGCCGACGATGTCGCCGTTGACGCCCTTCGGCAAGTAGCCTTTTTCGAACCAGCTTTGGATCAGCTTGACGCCCTTGACCGTGCCTTCCTTGTTCAGGCCGATGTCGGCGATGTCGAAGCCGTTGCCGTTCTGTCCGAAAATGTATCCGCCGCTGCCGCCCATGAACGCCCAGGAGAAGTAGAAGTTCGTGGCGTCGTACAGGAAGCCGTACTCGTCCTTGGACGCGTTGGTCCGCTCGGCGGCAAGCTGCTCGAGCTCTGCGATCGTCTTCGGCGGTTCCGGAATGAGCGCCTTGTTGTACAGCATCGCGTACGTCTCGACGACGAAGGGCAGGCCGTACAGTTTGCCGTCATAGCTCAGCGCTTCGAGCGATTCCTTCGTGTATTCGGCGAGCACGTCGCCGCTGACGTTCATCGGCTGCACGAGCCCCTGGACGGACAGGCTGCCGATGCCCGGCTGGTAGAACAGGTCCGGACCTTTGCCGGACGGGCCGTCCAGCGAGAGCGCCTGCGGCTGGTCGTTCATCGCGATCGGCGTAATTTTGACCGGAATGCCCGTTTTTTCGGTGTATTTCTTTGCAAGCGATTCCACGGCTGCCAGTTTGTCGGCGTTGTCGTCCGCCCAGATGTGCAGCTCGGCCGGTTTTTCCGGCATGCCGTCGGCGGAAGCGCCTTCACCGCCTTGCGCGCTTGTGTTGCCGGTCTGCGCGTTGGCGCCGCCGGATTGGCTTGCCGTATTGTTGGCGCCGCCTGATCCGTTGTCCGATTTCGAACCGCCGCCGCAGGCTGCCAGCGTCAACGCGGCGAGCAGCAGGCAGACGAGGATGGAAACATGCTTTTTCACGGACATCTTGATTCCTCCCTGAGGTGCAAGTTGTGTCATGCTTTCGCCTTGTTCTTGTCTTTCGCGGATTCCTGTTTCTCTCTGTCCGCTTCGTCCAAACCTGGTGCGATCCCCGTGGTTTCCCGGACCTTCAGTTCGACAGGCAACACCACCTTTCGTGAAATCACCGGTTCCCCCTCAATCTGGTCGATGAGCAGCCGGATCGCCGCATGACCCTTGAGATGTATGTTCTGTGAAACCGTTGTCAGAGCTTTGAACGTGTACCCCGACAGGAACAGGTCGTCGAACCCGACGACGGAGTAATGTTCGGGCACCTTCCGCCCCCTGTCCTTCAGGCCTTTGAGCGCCCCCATCGCGCTGATGTCGGAGAAGGAGAACAGCGCGGTCGCCCCTTCGAGGTTCATCAGCCATTCCGCGGCCCGATACCCGCCTTCGAGCGAAGTCGGAAGCCGGATCATCAGGTCCGGATCGTATTCGATCCCGGCCTCCTCCAGCGCCATCCGGTAGCCGGACCACCGCTCCTGGAGCACGCCGTAGCCGTGGATGCGCGCGAGATCGATGTCGCCGATCAGCACCGCGATGCGCCGGTGTCCGAGCTCGATCAGATGGCGGGTGGCGAGATACCCTCCCAGCCGGTCGTCCAGGCAGACCTGGTACAGCTTCGGGTCCCGCAGGTAGCCGTCGATGAACACGCACGGCACNTTCAGCTCGGCGATCCGGTCGATCACCGCGGAGCCTTCGTTCGCGCCTACGANGATGATACCATCGAGTTTTCGCTCCTTGACAAAGGCAAATGATTCCACGGATTCCTCGATCCCCGCCAGGATGATGTGGAAATCGCGGTCCCGCGCGCCTTCCTCGATGCCGCTGAGCAGATCCCAGTAGAACGGATTGTCCTGCAGCCGACCCGGCTTGACCACCGGAATGACGAGCCCGATCAGACGCGACTGGTTCGTCTTCAGGTTGCGCGCCAGCAGGTTCGGCGCGTACCCGAGCCGTTCGATCGCCTCGCGCACTTTCTTCTCCGTGCGCGGGGACACCCGGCCTTTGCCGTTCAACACGTTGGAGACGGTCGCGATGGACACCTTCGCTTCTTTGGCCACATCGGTAATGCTGATACTGTGCTTCATCGAGCGCTGCTCCCCACTTGCTNCGATAAAACGTTTAATCACTATTTACAATNGGTGATTAAACCTTTAATCAAAGACTATCATACGGTCCGGTTTTTCGTCAATGTTTAATTTTTTCGAAGCATGCGCATANAAAAAACCGCCCGACAGTGCGGCTGCGGCGTGTCTGCCACGCTGCAACCCNCCGACGCACGGCTTCCCGGATCGGACGGAACAATATCGGATTCGGCCGATTCACAGACTTTCCGCCAGCTCCTTGATCACATGTTTGGCCTTCGCCGCAAACGCCACCGAGGCGTCGCGGTTGGCGGAAAACGCGGCCGCTTGCTTGACAAAAGCGCGGGGATGAACTATATTTTGTTTGATCGTTCAACCAAATTCGGGCGTCGGCGCCTTCGAGGAGGAGCAGCATGAAAGAGCAGGAGAAACGGGAGAAAATCATCCAGGCTGCTTATCAGGTTCTGGCCGAGAAGGGCTACGACGCGGCGTCCACCAAGGAGATCGCCCGGGCGGCCGGCGTGGCCCAGGGGCTGATCGGCTACTATTTCGCCAATAAAGACATGCTGTTCGCCGAAGTGTTCCGCCGGGAGTCCGATCGGTACTGCGAATCGCTGCCGTTCATCCGCGAACAGGGNAACCGCGAGGTCGGCGCGGANNCGATCCGGGCCGCCCTGAGCGTGCCGAAGTCCAGGGCGGAGGANGATCCGTCGTGGATCAAGCTGCGCTATGAACTGTACGCGCTCGGCATGCGCAATGAGGCGGTATCCGCCAATATCCGCGAGACGCTGGAGCGGAAGCGCCGGCATCTGACCGAGCTGATCCAGGTGGTCGGGAAGCTGCCGGAGGCGAAAGCCCGCTCGCTTGCGCCGATTTTGCTCGCCGTCTTTGACGGCTTGGGCATGCAGCGCTTGTGCGACGAAGACTTCGACTACGACGGCGCCTATGAGGCGCTGGCCGATATGCTTGATGCCTATGTGACTCGCGTTGTCGGGCGCAATGCCTGATTTTTTTGTGAAGCGTCTTGTTTGAACGTTCAAACAAGACAGGTTCGCATATGGTTCACGTTTTCAGCAGCATTTTATGCTGTTGGATTGTTTGATCAATCAAACAAAAGCATGTATCGGGAGGAGAACGACATGGACAAACTCGGACGATTCATCACGAGGTCGAAAAGGGTGATCGCCGTCATGAGCATCCTGCAATTGGCGGTGCTGGCCGTCATCGGAGCCGGCGGCGTGAACCGGCTGTCCTTGAGCCGATGGGAAGTGCCCGGCTCGGAATCCTACGAAGCCGGGCGGTTGCTGGAACAGCAATTCGGCGCCGGCAGCCCGACGCTCGTGCTGCTCGTCACCGCCAAGTCCGGCTCGGTGGATGATCCGGCCGTGCGGGAAGCCGGCCTGGCGCTGACGGCCGAGCTGGCGGGCGAGCCGGCCGTGAAGCGCGCCGATTCGTATTGGCTGCGCGGCGGCTCGCCGACGCTTCGCAGCGAGGACGGACGGCAGGCGCTCATTCTCGCCGCCTTAAGCGGCACCGTGACGGAAGCCCGGACGGCGCTGGGCGAGCTGTCGCCGCGGTATATGCGCGACGACGGGCTGCTCCGGGTGGAGGTCGGCGGGCAGGACGAAATTTTCCGGCAGGCCGCGGAACTCGCCCGGCAGGACTTCGTCCGCGCGGAGATGATCATCCTGCCGGGAGTCTTTCTGCTGCTCTTCCTCGTGTACCGCCGCTTCCGGGCGACGGCGCTGACGATCGGCGTCGGCTTCTATGCGATGGTCGGAACGCTCGCCGGCCTTGCGGGCATCACCGCCTTCACGGAGGTGTCGACGTTCGCCCTGAATCTGGCGCTCGTCATGGGGCTGGGACTCGGCATCGACTACTCCCTGTTCATGATCACCCGCTTCCGGGAAGAGCTGGCGGCCGGCCGGTCCGTGGAGGACGCCGTGGTCCGGTCGGTCGGCACGGCGGGCCGGACGGTGCTGTTCAGCGGGGTGACGGTGGCGGCCGCCTGCGCGGTGCTGTTCGTGTTTCCGTTCCCTTTTCTGCAGTCCTTCGCTTATACGGGCGTGCTCGTCGTCCTGTTCGGTCTGATCGGCTCGATCCTCATCCTGCCGGCATGGTTCGCCATCCTCGGCGAGCGGCTCGCCCGCAGGCGCAAAGCCGCTGCGCCTGAAGCCCGTCCGGGCCGGTGGAACCGGTATGCGAAGCATGTGATGAAGCGCCCCGCGCTCTACGGGGCGGCCGCGGCGGCGGTGCTGCTGCTGCTCGCGTCCCCCGTGCTGAATCTGCGCTTCGGCCTGCCCGACCATCGCGTGCTGCCGCCCGACGTCAGCAGCCGCATCGTGGAAGATCAGAAGAACGCGAGCTTCCCCGCGGAGGAAACCGACGCAATCCAGGTCGTGGCGCCGGCGGGGAACCCCGCCTCCATGCCGGACGCCATCGGCGAATACGCCGCCCGTCTGTCGCGGATCGACGGCATCGTCCAGGTGGATTCGCTGGCGGGTTCCTATGCGGACGGCGCGCTGGCCATCGAACCGAACGCATCGCATGAACGGTTTGCGGGGAGCTTCGGCGGCACCTATTTGACCGTCATCCCCTCCGGGGAAGCGATCAGCGAGCGGGCTTCGGAGATCGTCCGGGAAATCCGGGCCGCGGAAGCGCCTTTCGAGACGCTCGTCGGCGGCTATCCGGCCGACCTGACCGATTTCCGGGACGCGCTGCTCGAACGGGTGCCGCTGGCGCTCGCCCTCATTTTCCTGGTGACGTTCGTCCTGCTGTTCCTGATGACCGGCAGCCTGCTCATTCCGCTCAAGGCCACCGTGCTCAACATGCTGAGCCTGACCATCATGTTCGGCGCGCTGGTGTGGGTGTTCCAGGAAGGCAATCTGGCCGGTCTGCTCGGGTTCACCCCGGCCGGCTCGATCGAGCCGAGCATTCCGATCCTCATGTTCTGCATCGCCTACGGCCTGTCGATGGACTATGAAGTTTTCATTCTTTCGCGGATCAAGGAGGAGTACGACCGGTCGGGNAATCTGGAAGAAGCGGTCGCGGGCGGATTGCAGAAGAGCGGTTCGCTGGTCACGACGGCCGCGGGCATTCTCGCCTTCACGTTCGCCGCGTACGCGTTCGGGGATATCGTTTTCCTGAAAATGCTGGGGGTCGGCATGACGCTGGCCATTCTCGTCGACGCCACGCTGATCCGGGCCGTGCTGGTGCCCGCCTTCATGAAGCTGGCCGGGCGCGCGAACTGGTGGCTGCCGAAGCCGCTGCGCGCCGTGTACAGCCGGTTCGGCATCTCGGAGTCCGTCGAGCCGATTGTGCATTAAGTTCCGGAACGGCGGAGCCTGCGGGTGCGCCCATGGGCTCCGCCTATGCGCCGTCCATCCGCCCCGCGATCAATTCGGCATAGCCGAGCGCCTGCCGGTGTTTCAGCGGGAAGGGCAGGTCGAGGAGTTCGCTCAATTTCGCCCGCTCCGTCACGACGCCGTTCCGGGATGCGATCGCCTGGTCAATCTTCCCGTAATCCGGATAATACATGGGAGACCGGAACAGATCGATGAACACAAACTTCCCGCCGGGTTTCAGATGCTTCAGCGCTTCCCGGATGGAGACGGTTTTGTCGCCGACATCCCGCACTTCATGGAAGGTCATGCAGCTGACGACGCAGTCGAACATGCCGATGTCTTCCGGAAGGTTGGACGCCGTCTCCTTGCGGAATTCCACTTTGTTCCGGATGTTCTCGGCCTTGAAATTGCGGATGCACAGCTCCTTCGAATATTCCCAGTTGCCGCCCCAATAGTCGATCCCGACCAGTTCGGACTCGGGAAGCCGTCTCGCGATCAGGGAAAGCAGATGCCCGCTTCCGCAGCCGATATCGAGTATCCGGCCCCCTTCCGCCCGCGACGCGATCAGCCGGTGGATCTTGGATTGATAGTTCCCGCCGCTTTCCGAAAACCGCCATTTTGCCAGGGCCAGAAGCAGCAGAATATAGCCAAATGCACCGGCCGGGATCACAAAAATCGCGAACAGCCGATTGAAGACCGACAACAGCGACAGCAAAACCGAGACCGCCGTCAGAATCGACAAGAGGAGGAGGAGCCTGGTTCGGATCCAGGTTTTGTAGCGGGGCTTGTTCATTCCATGATCCTTCCTTCGATCACGGCTTTCGAGATTTCCATCGTGCGGATCAGCGGCTCATATTGCTTGTACTTGGGGCTGCCTTGCTCATGCTTGCGCTGCGCTTTTGTCGTCTTGTGGATGATCGACATGACGGGCGGCAAAGCCTCCTTCAATTCCGCCGTGGTATAATGTGCCGCCGGATCACCGGTCAGCAGCGCCTTGGCGATCCGGAGCGCCTTGATCCGGTTCTTGAGCAGCGAGTGCTGGGTTGTCCCTTCCGCAAACTTCCGATGCATGTTCTCGCACTTCTCAATGGTGGAAGACAGCAGGGCGACAGCCTGTTCCCTTTCATCCGGCTTGTGATCCATCCGGGCACCTCCGCGGCATGATCGACGGGGCGTTGTCACGCACCGTACTTTTTGCGATTGATTTCATCCTTCAGGTAATGGCATTGCTCCAGATCAATCCCGTACACGTTGGCCAGTGCAAGCGTGTAATCCAGCACATCGTAGAGTTCTTCCTCCATGGTGCCTTTGATGCCGCCGCTTTCATGCATGCGCCCATTTTTGCGAATGGCTTCGGAGAGCTCCCCGATCTCCTCGATCAGCTTCAGGAAGTACCCGTGCTTGTTGTCAGGGTGACAATCGTTCTCCTTGATGATGGCCTGCAGCGTTTTGATCGTCAGCTGCTCGTGCATGAACATCATCCCCTCCGGTATGTGGTCCAAATCAACCGATCGAACGGCGTCTTGGCGTCTTCGTTCTGTCCATCGCGCAGTACATCTTCAATTTTTCGCTTAAATCCGGGTTTTGGCAATCTTTTTTCCTCCGGC
>Ga0065720_1020186_pt1 | contig 16181 bp, 15 predicted proteins | sample Thericmetagenome_FD_59107 | JGI IMG/M metagenome (GOLD analysis project Ga0065720, IMG submission 59107) | Thermophilic microbial communities from the Joint Bioenergy Institute, California, USA of rice/straw/compost enrichment - eDNA_2 v2... | ecosystem: Engineered > Solid waste > Grass >... | reverse complement strand
CCTGGACCAATCCCCCCGCCATTGCCCCTCCCCCTCCCGAATGCCCAGTAGCCCTTGCCATAACTCTCCACACCCCTCACGACATCATATGTCCAAGCAAATTCTTACCCTGCACAGTGGACTTGGCACCGGCTGCGGAGATAGCACCGAGCGTGCCGACCATGAAGTAGGAAATCAGCGCGTTCTGGGTGCTGCTGCCCGACGTCTTGTACTTCGAGAAGTCCGGAATCCTAGTGGTCTTGCTCTCGCCCTTGAAGGGGCTCTGGAAGGTCGACGAAGCAGCCGAGCCGCAGACCGCCGGGGTCGTGCTCATGGCGCGGACGGCGTTGGTCGGGAGCCGGAAGGCAGCGGACCGCGCGAGCGCGCGCGAGACTGTCGAGACGGGAGCCATTTTGCCTGATTTCTGTTGCGATTGAAGGTCTATCGGCTGGAATGGGCTGCTTATTTGCGCGCGGGGGAGCGGTCGGCGAGGATGAGAGAGTATATAGCAGACCGGAGGCGCGGGATGGTGTTGTCGACGGACGCCGGAGAACAAAGAGACCAGTCGAGGTCGGTGGACTGAGGTTTTTCTGGAAGAGGCGCTCGTTTCTGGGCCGAGCACGGGGTCCAGCGTTCCCACATTTCCCGGCGTGGAGCTGGCCCGAGGGAAGCTCTTTTGCACGTTGCCTAAGGCATCATCGGTCAATTAGCGACGCCCTGATTGGCTGCCCCTCCATCCGAAATCTTCCGCAGCCGTCAGCCAGCTGCTGGCACGTCGAGCCATCGTCTCATTTCCAGGATCACCATCGCCACGGGCCGCTCAGAGTTGGGATGACAACCTCTAGAGACCCCAAAGTTCTGTCGCCGGAAGGCAAATAAAACATCAAACCACCAAAATCTTCAAAACAGCGTGCAAATTCCATTGTAAACCCCATTTCCATTGCCACCACCCAACCTTGGTGTCCTAGCTGAACCGTATCTACGGATTAAACTTCGTATTTCAGTTATCAGCGTGCCCCCAGTGCCACAGCCATTACATTATACTCAATTCATACAAGGTATTTCCTACAAGTCTCAGTGCATGCGCCGCAGCTCCTCTACAATATTCCTCATGTCCTCAACAGTGGGACCCAATCCGCTGCAGATGACCTCCTGAATTGCCTCGTCGACGTCGAGGAATCTCTCCAACAGCTCGCCATCCAAGAACCGGAACGGACCATGCCCAACTCTCTCAGCGTTCTTGAATGCCCTGTAGGATCGGAAGTTGGCATTATCGCTGTCTCCCACGGCTTTGATTACATCAGCCACCTTTTCCTGGAATCGCAAGAGCAAATCCAGAGCATGTGGTGCTATAGTGCCAAACATATAGATGCCACCCTCGACCTGGAGTACTTTGTTAGCGAGGTTCAAGCGCTCGACCTCGTGCATCGGGGGTATATAAGAACTTACGGTGCCCAAAAACGCCCTCGGGATGATCAATGCTTCGGGTGAAGTCTCAACTGTGATACTCCGGATGCGATTGACCATCTCGCCCAGATTGATCTCAGCTGTGAGTTCCATCCTCTTCCGATCATCTTCAGTAATGCCGTCGACATTCTGTCTGAGCACCTGAAGATTACCCTGTGCATCTGCCTCCAGCCACAGCCCGTTTTGCACATAGCCCACTGCGGTTGACCAAGCCGACTGGTAATGCCTGGCCCGCTCGACCAACTTGGCCTGGCCACCTTCTTCTGCCGGAATATAGTCGACTAGCGAGATCGACTTCATGAGATCTGCAACGGCAATCGTCCTTCCATGGATCGCTATCTCAACTGGATAAGTTGACGGGCGATAAGATGCCAATTTTGTGAGCTGTGCAGTCGTTGAAGAGGTCTCCTTGTATTCGCAAACAGTAACCGCCTTAGTGAGTCCGACAACGACCTTGCCATCGTCCATTACCGCAAGACAACGGCACGCACCTTTGAGCTGGTAGCTCAGAATCTGATAGGGGTTGCGGTCGCTGTCGATGCCCAAAACGAGGATGCGGCCACGTGCTTCTGGGTTGCCGTGGGATGGAGCTGGGCTGTAGTCTGGGTCAGGCAGATAGCTCGTACCAACAAGGAAGCGTTCGGCTGGGTTGCCGTATGAATCTATGAACTCGGCTCTGGTGACACACTCAACCAATTCTGTATAGGACGGCGACCCGAGCTCTATGGACTTCCCAACCCTGTCAAAGAGCACTTCGTCGACCAATTTAAAAGAGCTCTGGACAATCTCTTCGCCCTTTACCAGCTCGCGCTTGATGCAGCCTAGGCCAAAAACCTTCTCCTTGGGCGAGTAGGCAATCCTCCGAACCATTTCGTTCAAGGGGAGCGACCGCACATAGGTCTTCCTCTCGCGGTCAAGGCGAGCCAATTTGATTTGGGAATCTGTGGCCAAGGCGACGCAATCAGGGAAAGCTTCGGAGTCAAACGGGCAAACGTAGGTAGCCTCTTCTGCAGTCACTGCCGAGTACACGATCCTCCCCTCGGACCCGTAGATTAAACTAGGATGCTCGGTGGTGGCGAGTACGCTGTACAGATTGTTTTCTTGAGGAAGGAGGTGGAATTTTGCTTGCGTGACTCCCAGGACAACTCTCCTCTTGCCCGAGAAAGAGTAGTCTGATGAGATATTGAAGCTCACCACATTGCCATCCTGCGTTGCGATCAACAACAAAGGACCGGAGACCTCAGGAGGAAGAAGTTGCACTAATGCAAGATCCTGTGGGATCGAAGTGTCGTCTTTTGACGTTCGCAACGACTCTCCATGTATGGGCTCTAGAGTGTGAAGGTCGATGATAGAGACGGTACCAGAGGTCCAAAAGCCAACCACGCCAATGCCGCTCGACTGGGGAGGGACATGTAAGCAAGCAATCTGATCGCTCTGATTTAGGTTCTTCTCCTTCAAGATTCGCAGGTCATTCGATAGGCTTAATGATACAAGCCCAACGCCATCAACAGACAAAAGTAGCCACTCAGCGTTGGCAGACGCGTTAATGATACACCTGCCCTCTTCGGGAGTCCATGATGTTATCGCGACACCGCTTTCGGTATCAAGAAGGGTCGCGGCAGCAGGAGTGACATGGAGGATCTGTCCACTCGGAAGATCCACAGCTAGTAATGTTTGCTGGTCGAGAGTCATCCCACAGAAAGAGCTTAGCTCCTCGATATCCCCCTGGTGATCGAACTTAAACACTCTGGTTTCGGTCAGAAAGGACATGACCAAGATGTTCGTCTTGAGTGAACCATGAGAACGAAGAGAGAATAGTCCGCGGCAGAGCTCGAGGTCAGCCAGGATTCCGATGTCTTCAAGTCCAACTCCACTTCGGACGCTTCTAAGCGTTCCATCCTTGTGTACGCCACTGCACGTAACAATTCGGGCCTGTCCGGATGAATACTCATTGCCAGGCTGTCCCGAATCACCGCGATTCCCCATATCCATTATGGCAAAGTCCAAGATAGGCCCGATATTCTGGAATGACTCAATAAGCTGCAGCCTCTGTTTGGGGTTCTGGTTTTCCAGATCCAGCCGGAGCAGCTGACTGTTGCCGTAATGTGAACCCACAAACAAATAATTATCGCCGAGGTACACAAGGGTACTTGCACGTGAAGTCTCTCCAATTCGAGAGACTTCCATGCCGGTGACGACAACACCATTTGTCTTGATACGCAACAAATGGAGGTGACCATAGTCATCGGCTAGGAAGTAGTGAGTCACATTGTACTCAGCCCACGCGACGAAGATGGAGGGCTCCTTCAAGACCGACTCAACTTTCGCCTTGGTAACTTCGTCAATGTAAAGGAGTCGCGTTTCTCCAACCACGATCAAACCACCAAGATGTGCCTTTGCCAACTCAACATGGCGGACATTGTGTCGCTTCACCTCTTCTTCGACCTTCCGGACAGGAATAAGCATAGAAGCAGTGGAATCGCGCACTTCCATATCAAGTTCCCTGTCCTTTTCAGGGTTGAATTGAGACGCAACAGTGTCTCGATCATCAGAAGTGAGCCGATATGTGGCAAGCTTCGCGTCAGTCGCATCAGCTCGGGTCTGGTACAAAAAGGCAACTTTTGGGTGTCCAGTTTCAGTGTAGAGGAACGTGCTCGCCTTGATGAAGAGCTCAGACAGACGAACTTGCTCCATCCACTCGAGCACCATTGCATTATTCTTTCGGTGACCCATTCGCCAGACGTTCAAAACCCCTTCCCAAAGGTGCATAATCATGAACCGACCTGACGGGTCAACCAAACACCGGTCTTGGCTTTGACTGTCCCGCATGTAACGCTCGCCCGGGTCCTTGTATGAGCTCACAGTCTCTAATCGAAATGTCTGAGGGTTCCATAGCAGGGTAAAGTAGTCAAATCGGTCAGTGGCAACAAAGAGGAGGTCGGTTTTCGAATCACGGGGCCTGAGTTTCTGCAGCATCGAAATAGTGCCATGGACGGTGGTAGAGTGAACTAGCTTCAAGCTGCCTTCCGAGAGCCGCCATATCTCTAACCGATTGGCCTTCCTAATAACCTTTAATGATTAGAATTTGGAGCTCGAGGATCTAAGGGGAAATAGACAAGGGGAACTCATACGCAAGCACCAGGCTTTCCTCTTCCTCTGAAAGTAATTGACAGCGCAGGGCAAGCCGCACGCTGGTGGGCTTGTGAATCGGAGCTATATAAGCCATGTCGATTGAGACCGGCGACTTGGTCGGGCTGTTTGGGATATGAAGGTCACATTCGTTGACTTTGAAGCTCAGCAAATCTTTGGGGGGTCGGTGATGCAATGCTGATGAAGATCGGGAATTTCGCAATTCCTGAGGGCCGGTAATCAAATCCATGCCCAAGCTACCCCGCGTTCGCGTCGTGAGCGTCCCGCTGCCACTTGAAGCTCAGCCAATCACAGCCAAGTTATTCTCATTCTGTGGGTCCAGTTCCTGACAGTTGGGTCGATTGTTCATCTGCTTGCCTGGCAGGCCCCAAGCATTATGGGGCGCTGCATGGTTCCCAAACAGGCTTGAATGAATGTTTGCAAGCTGATGGTCATATGTAAAATTCAATTTAAGACATAACCAACAACGTATCATGTACCTCTTCAAGTTTCCTATCCAAGTCTAAACTCTTCTATAACCCAAGAAAAGCTTCAATTCCAGCCCGACGCCTCCACTTCTTGCAGCGTCTTCCAGATCCTCTCAAGCCCGACTTCTAAAGCTTCCTTCACTGCTGTGAAGCTCAGGCGGAACCATCCCAACTCTTCAGTAAAGAAGTTGCTTCCCAACGCGATAACCACTCCGTTTTTCCGGAGGCGACTGCCGATTTCCTTCTCCCTACGCTGGTATTCCTGCTTCTCTTCGGGTGACAGGCGATGGATCGAGAGATTTGGCACATCTGCACCAGCAGGCAATCCCACCAAGAAACGTCTGAGATCAATCCAAATGAACATGCCAGCATTCCTAAGGGTATCTGTCAGCCACAACATTTAGATTAGAAACGGAATGTATTGGCGACTTACGCCTTCTTGTAGTATGGGATCCCATGGTCATCCAAAAATTTGGTTGCCCGAGCAAACTGAGTTCCTAGGCGTTGCCGGTTGGTGGCAAAGAAGTTACGTGTGAACTCTTCGTCTTCCAGAATTTTAGCCCACACATCTTGGATCACATAGGGCGGCCATTGAAGCATGCTGCACAACTGTTAATATTTGGTGCCTTTGATGTGATTAACGCATCAGGAGAGCTTACCTATTGCTAGCCATTGACCCAAGCAGACCCTGATTTCTTGTGTACAGCATGCCAAGCCGCAAGCCATTGACACAGAAGTCCTTGCTTGCACCATAGGCAACATGGACGAACTGAGAATCAATGATGCCATCAAGATCCAATGATAGGATGGAGGAGAATGGGATGGCATCCGGTGTCCGGGCATTGTCAAAGACTGAGTTGGCATAGATCTCGTCACTGATCAAATGGAGGTTGTGATGACTGCAGAAGCGTGCAATCTCCTTAATTGCTTCAACCGGCTAGAAAATGTGAGCTTTTCTTGTTCCTTTAAGCTGAGTTCGAATGGCTTACATAGCATCTTCCAAGAGGGTTATGCGGACTGGTCGACAAGTGTTAGTAAAAGCTGCAGAGTTGAGGGAAGCAAGTGTTTCTTACTTAGTCAGGAGGAATGCCCGAACTTTGATTCCCTTTTCTTCGGCCTCCTTGAGTGCGTTTTCCAGGGCCTTGATGTTGTGACTGGCACTGAAGACATCGTCAAAGCCTTGGTATTCCTCCAGAGGCTGGAACAACGCAGGAACAATGACGCCTTTGGCCCGTGTTTGAATATCCACGGCAAACCCGGTGTAGAATGGCTTAGGGATAATTATCCCCTCTCCTTCATTGCAGATCGACCATGTAAGGGTATCAACAACAGATGTCACACCGTTCAAAACAACAAGCTCATCGGGCTGAACAGGAGTACGAGGCCGGAAGTTGGAATTTAGGAAGGCAGCAAGGGCTTTCCTGAGTCGAGGAGATCCCTTGGGCCCAAACCCATAGGTGAGATGGCATATAGGGTCAACCGTAAGCTGAATAGCTGGTAAGTCAATGATCCACCAATTCTGGTACTTTAAACGCGCTCACATTCTCATTGAGGTACTTGGAGATTTCTTGATGCATTAGGGCATTTTCTGCGAGACTCAAGTTTACCCTTTCCAAGGTTAGAGAATTCTCATCACAGAAAGGCAGGCACAAAGACAGAACTCACACTCCATCTGGGTTCTCAGGAGTCCAAGGGTTGCCAAGTGACTTCTCAAAGGAAGCCCATTGGCGCACATGGACATAATTATGCCCTCCGCGATGGGAAAGCTGGAAGGATGAGATTGCATCCTCTGTTGTCATCCTGATGCTGCTCGCCATTTTCGTAGTCACTGGCTAGATGATTTTACATGGACAAGATTCTCGGGGACTGCTGATAAATCAAGGCACCGATGGATCATCCCAACCTTGTCAACCTTGTGCGGGGTGCAGTTTTATGTGGGCCCTGAATACTTAATCCACCCGACAACCGGTGATTGATGCAACTGGGAGTACACAGCAAAAGTCCTAAGCAATGATCATCCACGCAAAGGTAGAACAAACTTTTAGCTGCCGTGAACTTAGACTCCATCTTGTGAACTGTGATGCAAGCGGGACAAGACTGTCATTTTCCCCTTCAATGCCACAAAAGCAAGCGGTCAGAGCAAGCAAACTTCACGAGCGAAACTACGACATTGTAGTCTCCCAAGACACTTCTTCCTCGCGTCCTGAGCCCAGCCCAAGACTGCAATGAAAAAGCAAAGGTCGCGTCACCTGGAGGCAGTGTAATACCAGGGACACTGTGGTAGACGACCATGGGCAAGCCCAGAGGGAAGTCCGCCGAGTGCCAAAAATTAGTATAATCACGATTCTGCTCCGTAGAGCAGTTTCAGAGATTAAACTGAAAAGAACAGATACTACACTTGATCTAAGCCAAAAGGCAAAGAGAGCTGAGGAAAAAAAGGAAGAAAACCTAAGAAAATGTTGGGGAGGGTGAGCACTAATTTATAGTCTCAGGAAGAGGATCTGTGCGCGGCTGCATCTACAACCGCGCACGGTCCATATGCAGACACGGAGGGACCTTAGCATGGAGGCCCTCGGTTTATTAAGCAGTCCCCATTTTTTCCCCGTGACATGCCAAGAATGTTTTCGTGCATGTTCCAGTGACCAGGCAACGAAAAGGGGCTTCAGGAGACTCAAGCAGCCAATCACTAACATCATCACACTTTTACAACCTGGAAACAGCATATTGGTTTGGAGTTTGCCCAATTTCCAGTCAAGATCTTATTTGAGAAATGTGTTACCACATCATCTATGCGGACTTGCCCAGATCCTTGGTGTGGGCTGAGTTCTGGCTCAGAGTCTGTCAATTGCGTTCACGTTGTCTGAAGCACTGCTGTATTTTGCGGAGTTCTTGGCCAGTTGTCAAAAGTAATGGATGAATTTCACATGTTGAACTTGTCTCCTCTGTTGAAAGGTGCGGAACATCTGCTCGTTCCTTTCTTTACTTGGACATGCTCTTTCTCAAGTGTATCCAGGAATGCCCTTCCCTTCTTACCGCTCTTATTTTCTGCACACAGCCTTAGGGGTGCAAATAGTGATCCAGCTGGTGTAATCAGAAAGTCCTTGCCTTCATGTCCAGTGCTGTGTGGCGATGGCAGCAATGATGATATCAGAGCCAGCACCCTGCGGGGTGTGCACAAGGACAAGCAGTAACTGACAATAGGATAAACAACGTAAATTCAGCGCTTTTGGTTCTGCCAAACAAGACAATAACCTCAAACAATTAACATCAGAACCAAAAGCCCACATCTGACCTTTAATCTTTCCTAGGAAAGTTCTGCAAGCGAGCTTTCTGAACCGTACACTTTCTTTCGTTGCACATCCTGAAAAGCCTACTGCTTTTCCTACCAACAGATCTATTCACACAACGATTCTTTGATCTTCTTACATCCGAAAGACAATTTCTGAGTTGTTATACCTCACTGATTCAAAATGGCCAACCTTCCTCCTCGTCCGGTATTTACCAACCTCGACAACGTGCTCGACTCTGGCTCTCGTCCGCACTTCAATAGTTTGCAGGGCAAGCAGCAGGTGTCTCGCTCTGACTTCCATCCGTACTCTCGGCCAGCTAAAACTCCCGACGGAAGCTCCATTATTCCGCCCTGGAGAGTCCGCCGCGGGATTTGTCCGAGCCAGATGACAGCGTTTCCCGGGGCATCCATCACATCTTGGAGAGCACAGCAGTGCAATTATCATCAGAACCGGGTGGGCAGAGATATGCCGATACCAAACTACCCACCTGCCGGCTGGACGCAGCCGTCACCAAGCGGCTTTCCAATGAGAAGTCCTGCGCTCAACACCAACGCTTACGGTAGTGAAGCGCTGCCGTCAAGCGGCCGGGGCCGGGGAGCGTATGGGGATTCCCCTTTTGCGTACCAAGCGGCGCTCCCGATGAGACAAGAACAATTTCGGAGCTACCATCCTCCTTCTTGGTCTGGACAAAACAACGTGTCTTCATTGATGACAAACTCGATACATCCGACCAACGTGGCCACCTGCCCTCATCATTTGGCTGGGTGGAACACAGAAATGGGACCAAGGAGCGTACCACTGGCTTCAACCCCTTTCCAACGTCGCGGTTCCATGGTGAGATCGGACCTTACGAGCAGAAGTGTCTCGCCCATGTCTCTCTCAAGCGCAAGGATGGCGCCTGAGCAGATAGTGGTTAACGTGAACCGATCTTCTATCGACAGGCGGGTGTGCGATCCGATGAACCTGGACCAGAGTCGCAGCGGGACTGCCACTCCTTCCTCGCGGAGCAGCTTGGACCACACCGGAGTGCTGGGGCAACATGGGCATCCTATTGTTGCCCCGAACACTCCTATTCGGCGTAGTCCATTCCCTTCTGTTTCCCGATGCCCAACCAACTTTTCTATGAATGATCAGCATCTGCTGCGAAACTTGAACTCAGCCGCGAGCCAACTCTACGCAAACGGTTCCCCGAACTACACATCTTTCCAGCGACCCGACGAAACAACTTCGGCCATCAATCTCACCATGGAGGACTACCAAGCTCAACAAATGGCAGCAATCCATCACGACTCAGTTTCTGTTGTCCACGGCGACAATCAGCCTGAGATTCCGGCAATTGCTCTTTCTCCCAATCCAGATACTACCCTCTTTGTCACTTGCGGTACTGAGACTCGCAAGCTTCTCATCAAATCGGACGCTCTTAGCATCTTTAAGGTGTTTGAAAGACTCGCCGATTCCAATCGACATTACCTCCACATCGACTTGTGCCGCGTCCTGATTGATCCGACTAAAGAAACCTTACCACCCTACTTCGAACCTGAACCTCATCTTGCCGCTTTCCAAACGCTTCTTGATGTTATCCACAACCCCAAGATGGATGTCCGTGGCATATTTACTCCCAACAAGCTTTGTCAGCTCGGTCATCTTAACAATCCTAGTGTTGCTGGCGTAGGTTCGGGGCCGGGCTTGGGCATCAACGAGCCATGGGCCGACTGGCTGCGGGCGCACATGAAGAAATTCGTCGAGCACGTTCGTCGACTCTGCGCGCTTGGGGAATCGAAGTCGACCTTTCTCTGGTTGGCGGGTCCCAGCTTCAAACATAGCTGGGATAAAGACATGAAGGACAAGGCGCTGGAGAAGGCTCTTGAGGCTTGCCGTGCTTTCAGATGGGCCAAAGAGTTCAGAGAGCTGGTGGCCTCGACTGCCTACCTTTGCGCCGTCGATCCGGACAGCAAAGAGACGGGAGAGACTGTTCTGGTGCGCCCAGATGGCGCCAAGCTCGAGGAGAGCATTTGTGGTCGAGACGTTGTCGGTGAGTCAATCAGTCAGGAAAAGAGTTCATCCATTACAGGACGCTAACTGTCCAATGCATCATCAACAGAAATTATCGTCAACACCCGGAAGCGCGTCGCCGACCAGTTCTTCAAGGCTGCGCAGGCGTCGCTGACTCGCTGGACCGTCCAACTGGGCCGCCGCCCGTGCAAGAACCAGCTCTGCACGAGCGGCCGGATGGCGGCCCTGAACAACTTCCTGCTCGTGTCCGGCCTCTTCCCCCGCGGCGATCTTCCCAAGTCGCTATTCGAGATCATCACCGGCCTGAGATACCTCACGGCCAGTGACGCCGAGCTGGCCTCGGTCTCGCAGCAGCAGCGGGGTCCTGTGGTCGGCGGAGAGGCCGCGCCCGGACTGGAGTGGGCGGTCCAGATGCGGGTGAAGCACGTGGCCGTGTGTACCAAGTGCGACGAGCGCGCGCCCACCAGCACGCTGTTCCCCTTGGAAGACCTCCTGGTCGACCTGACCTGGGAGCTCCAGGAGCGGTTGCTGGAAGCTGCCGCTCGCGCTGAATGTGCGTAAAGCTTTTTCTTTATTTTTAAGAAAAATAATTTTACAATTTTTATCCTGTAATTTTCTAGCCGAAGGGACATTGAGAAAAAGGGATGGGTTACAATGAAATGTTCTTTTTCTTTTTTTTCTCTGACCAGGCAGGTAAATGGTTGGAAGATTGGGCCTTGGTCAGATGGGCTTTAGTTAGGGCTCAATTATACGATTGAAATACAACAAGTACTGCATCATCTCGAGCTCTTTGGTGCTGCAGACCATAAGTAGCATTGATAAAGCTTTAAATCAAGGGTGAGTGTGAAGTCATCCAAAGGGAAAAGTTAACCTTTTCCATCTGCCTGGTGGTAACTTCATGTCAGAGAAATGAGAGAAACACCGATAACTTTGATCTGTCGTGGCCAGCTCTGATCTGAGAGTTTCAGTCAACCCCAACTCCAACAACACAACATCAACCTTATCAAGCTCCCCACACAGCCCGGACAATAGCTTCAGCAACCCCCTTGGCACTCGCTGGATTTTGCCCGGTAATCAGCTTTCCATCAACCACAACCTTCTGTGCCCACTTGTCCTCTGCCTTCTCATACGAACCATTTGTCCCGACAGCCTCAATCAGCTTATCCTCCAGCAAGAAAGGAACAGCAGAAGCCAATCCCACATCCTCCTCCTCAGCATTGGAGAACCCCGTCACAGCCTTACTCTTTAGGTAAGGTGTCCCATCCGCAGACTCTGGGTCCTGGACACCCAGAAGCGCAGCAACGCCATGGCACACGGCGGCCACAACCTTCCCCTTAGCAAGGAACTCCTGGATCAGAGTCTGGGAGGTCGGGTTCTCGACTAAGTCGAAGACGGGGCCATGACCGCCAGGGTAGAAGAGAGCTGCATATTCGTCTGCGCGTCCTAGGAAGCTTTGGAGAGGTGCTGTGTCCTCCCAGAGGGATGAGTTCTTGGCATAGAAAGCCTTTGACTCTTCGTCGGCGTTTTCGACGGAAGCTGGATCAACCGGGGCTGGGCCTCCTTTAGGGGAAGCAAAGTCGAAGTCGAAGCCGTGGCTGGCTAGGATGGAGTAAGGGTGGGCAAGCTCAGGCTGCGATGGTGCTTGTTAACAAACAATTATTGCTAAGAGGTTCAAATTGATGTGGACATACTAGGTACCAGCCCGTGGGCTTCCCGGTGTCTCCCAGCTTGTCGTGAGAGGTGAGAACAACGAGGACCTTGGGTGAGTCAGACATGTTGGCCAAAAGTCTTGTCAAAGTTTCCAAAATTGAACAGATGCGAGTTTCGATTAAAGTGTTGGTGAGCTTCGTTTCTAATCGCCAGAATGAGTTTTCAGAGCCGCAATAGGGTCTGTCAACTGACAATTTTAGATTGATCATCACCTTGGGACCAGACCCTTATTTATATCTCGATGTTCTAGAAGCATGCGTCAGCTGGTAACCATGCTTAACGTGATTACGTTTATGTGATGCGACAAACGGAATTAGGGAGATGGAATTACCATAAGATTAGCAAGATGTTCCTCGTGGCCCCATTCAGATCCCACGGTTTATGAGCAGCTGCTTCAGGAGGGTCGGTCATGGTCCTTGAAACCGGATAACTGGGAAATAAAAAATTAACTTGTGGCCTATAGTACAGTTTTCCTACGGGTTAGAAGCTCGTGGCGCTGTGTACCAGTTGGAGTCTTGGTGTGATGTCATCGTACCGAATTAAACCGGAGGGACAGTCCGGCTGTGTAACGGACCCAGAACGAGCAAAAAGGATTTGGATCCGTGAATATGGGAGAGGGAACACGCGACCCGTTGAGATTGTCCGGAATGACCCAATGCCTACGGCCGCGAGCGTTGAGGTGTAACAACGCCGAAACTTCAGGGCATAAGACCTGGATGTTGAGAGTTTCAAGCACAAGAGTGGTCCTCTGATGCTCGGCCATTGGCACCTCTTGAACGTTCTCGCAGTCCGCGAGTGGCACTAACTCGCAGTACTACTGATAGAAACTTTTGGACGACACCATATAGTTGCAAGACTGTTGTCGAAAAAGATCATAACATCGCAGTTCACTTGATCCGGGAAGGTCTTCATCATGTTACTAAGCTTGGTGTTGAAGTCCTAGGAAAAGTTCTAATCCATGTCCTAGTCAACCGTGGCTTTTGCAATGGACGGTCACATCTTGCATCCAAACCCAACACCATTAAGATGTGATCGCTGCACCTAAGCCAAAGTGTGACTCTGATACAGTACCAATGCTTGCTTGCTACTCCTAGTAAACTACCCCTATGGCAGTAGCAATCTGTTACTGTCAGTCCTTCAACAATAGGATGACAATATCTCTATCAAGCTTCCTGCTGATTCACGGAGCCCAAGATCCCCTAAACCCAGTACATAAGAGACAATCGTGATGTCCATACAAAATCTCGTGCAACAAAGACGCGTAATATTGAACCGGCTGCCCCGCATGTTGCAGCCCTTTAACCGCTCCATCGGCTCCCTCACCAATATTGCAAAACGGAGTGATCTCCCGGACTATGATCAAGGTATCACAGATGTCCAAGCCCATTATGTACCATCTGTGTGTCAACAGCTGACCAAGGCTACAGGGGCAAAGCTTCAGCTAGTTGGACCACGTCAACAGTGGGTTGGTCATTCCTCCCAGAGCATGGCCTTTCCGCGTTTCGGCCGGAGTGGCCTTGAGATCTAAAGCGAGCATTCACAGGTCCTGACAATGATTTGAGTTAACAACCGTAAGTCGGTGAAGATTGGCTGGCAGGATGACGAAGCTGCTGAGGAACGTGATATGCATTGTTGTGCTGATCATCCGGACATGCAAGGGGCCAAGTCGACTCCTCCATAGCGAAGCCTTGGCCATGACATGGAAGCGCAAATAGATCTGTTGTACATTCCAACTCGTTAAACTACTGCAGACTCGCTGTTTCCAATTGTAAACTGTATACAATAATAATTATATCGCTTGGTTTTTAGTTCCAAGACTCCGTTTTTATACACGCCATCAATAACCACCGTCGCTCAAAATCGTACAGAAGTCTATCTTTGAGACCCAAAGACGAGGACATCCTACCCAGACGCCGATGTTCCCATATAGACATTTCAGCACAACGACCCACACAAGAACTCCATCGTCTAACATCACGAAAACACCTCCCGAATTTTGGTCATAAGAAAACAGAACTGCCCTCTTTCGGTCCCAGCTTCCCACATCACATCCACATCATATTCCTACTCTGTCTCCGATTCTGTTGCCAGAGCGGCCTGCTGCTCGGTGGCACAAGGCTGTTGCCGGCCGCGCTGTCTGATCCGGTGGGGTTGTCGCGGTAGGGCTCATGCGCCATGTCTTCGTCTTCCTCGCCGATCCTGTCCAGCGCAGCCTGGAAGCCTTGATGGAATTCGTCAAACTCGGCCGCACGGGTCAGTGGCACCTGGTCTGACTCGAGGCGAGAGTTGAAGCCGTCATTAGCGGCGTGAGTACGTCCCATCACCGGGTAACTGTAGGCTGTAGAACTTCCCGGAGCGTAGCCTGAAGGCGGTTGGTAGGCAGATCCTGCTAAGGCGCTTTCCGCGCCTCTGTACGCGTAGGGCGAGTGATCGTGGTCAAGATCGTCTGCGGGAGTTTGGAAGGGAATCGATGGGCCGGCGTTGATCGGCGGGAGGATATCGGGGTTATTGGATGCGTTGTTCGATTCGGCCGGTAGTGCCCCAGATGCTATTGCTGTGGCGGCCCCTGTTGCTGTTAATGAGGGGGCATTCTTTGACATGGTCATCGGGTTGGGATTGTAATGCAACAGTGTGTGCGATGAGGGAACCTCGAATGCATCGGCGTCCTGAGTCAATGCTGCGAAACCTGTGCCTCCCTGGGGCTTTGGCGGACTTATCCGCTGGCTGCGAATACCGCCGGGTCCTGGTCCTTTTCTAACATTGGAGTCGCGCCGGCGGATAACGAAGAACACGAGCGAAATTAGAGCGATCAGGACGGCCAGGCCGCCGATAGTGCCGCCCACAATGGCACCTGTACGGTAATTGGCGTTGGTCGAGGCAGAAGGGGCTGACGTGGAAGAGGCCCCTACATCTGCGTTTTCGGTATCTGATGAAGTTGAGGACGGTCGTGTGATCGATGTTTGCGAGGATAAAGATGAAGCTGTGGTCGCCGATAACCTGGATGATGTTGTTGTTGTGGAAGATAATGATGCACTTGTTAGACTCGATGTACTTGAGACCTCAACGTTGGTAACGGTTCCGAGGGTCGTCGGCTCATCGAGTGACGTGACGCTTTGGGTGAAGGAGACAATGACGGTAGGATGGTCGAGGGCTGTAGAGACTCCGCTTGCGCTAACCCGGACCGTTGTCGCTAGATCACTTGCCGTCCCGCATCCCCATTGAGAGTAGCCGCCATCGAAAACATTCTTGTAACAGACTGCTCCGCCGGAGCAGCTGTAGACGTAGGGATTCGCCTCGGTCTGTGGACCACTGTTGCCATCAACGCAGCCTGTGAAGACACCAGTGGTACAAGATTCGACCCCATCCGGACAGCATCCAATCACATTATGCTCTGTATCCAAGACACAATGGGAACCAGCGTCGCATGTTGCAGGAAGAGCCGAATCACCGCCAATATAGCCGCAGACAGTGTTGCTTTGTCGCTGCCGGAGTGCGAATAAGTCCCGTCTGGGAGGGGGTGTTGGTCGCAGAGGCCATGATACCACGTTCAGGACATGATATGGAAGGGTTATGGTCGGCGCCGGAGTCTGTCTGGGAAGATTATGGACGACATGCGCGTTCGCAAGCTCAAGGAGGACTGATACCAAGAGCAGCGTTGCTGGCCGCCGAGATGATTCGAAAATGTCCGTCGTCATATTCGCCGAAGCGGCGTATGAGACATGCGTACGACGTGATGTATGTGGTCAAGGACCACCTAGGCCTCGAGCCTGGGGTAGAATATTGTTATGCCCAGAAGACACACAACGAAGACCTCTAGACGGTCTGAATCGATCTGCAACAAAAACAGTATGGAATAAATGCACGGAGTAGTCCAGCTCCAATAGTCCAACGATGTCCAGAGATCCTGCGCTAGGAGCCCGCAGGGGAGAGAATTCTTAGGGAAGAGGATACGACGCAATGAATCAGAGTCGAAGAGAGGCACAGTCGCGCGAAAGAGATAGAAAAAGAGGAAGTCCAGCTTCGTGTTCTTTTTCTTCGCGGCATCTGCGACCTGCACGTAAAGCGTCGCAACGCAAGCGCCGGCAAGGGGGCTGCGGCCCAGGGC
>Ga0065720_1020185_pt1 | contig 16192 bp, 12 predicted proteins | sample Thericmetagenome_FD_59107 | JGI IMG/M metagenome (GOLD analysis project Ga0065720, IMG submission 59107) | Thermophilic microbial communities from the Joint Bioenergy Institute, California, USA of rice/straw/compost enrichment - eDNA_2 v2... | ecosystem: Engineered > Solid waste > Grass >... | reverse complement strand
CAAACCCCAAACCCCAAACCCCCAACCCCAAACCCCAACCCCAAACCCCAACGCCAAAACCCCTCATATTTATACCTTTTCAATTTTTTATATATGAATTTTAGAGTCTTTGTCAAACCCGAATCAATTTTTCCTAATATAAATACTCGATTCTCAAGATTTGAATAATTAATTTTCAAAATTGGAAGATATTTATCACAAATCTGCCTAAAGGTACTATTCTCGTTTCTAAAGACTGCAAGGTGACTTTAATGGTACCACTATCAATTGGTACTCTTATATACGACTTGCAAAGAGCAACTGTTTCCTATTCCCCTTTGGTATCTCTATATATCAAAGGCTTATTCAGAATCAGACATTTCTTATCTTTCTAATTACAGTGGTCTAATGTTAATAGACTGAAAGCAAAGGCAGACGAGGCAATATCATCACAACATTAAAGCACAAGCGACTAAGCCTAATCTATAATTGTCTTTGACAAAGAATAAGAGAATATGCCAATGGCATATTCTAATCTCTCAACGTAAAATCCCTCTATTTACTAGTGAATTCTGTTTTTCGTAATCTATATCTTTTATCTCTATCTTTATATCTATTATTCTTCCTTGAGAATCTCAAGGCATCCAACATTAAACATTTCTCTTTTGCTTTTCAGATGTTCAATGCCAAACTAAAAAGAGAAGAAAAAGGAGATCATGAGAATACCTGTCTCTAGCTCCTTACACTAAATTTGAATCTCTCTCGATATTTAGTTCAAATTCGTAAGATCTAATAAAATTAAAAACCCGTGTAAGATGACATTCCGATGTTGAGCATTAAGATCCAATACAAAGACGAAATTCACAGGATCTCAGATCTTCCTTCGTCGTTGAAATTATTTAAGGAAAAGATAATTTGCATCTTCAATCACCCACTCCCCAAAGATTGGTCTTTAAAATATGATAATCCTGAAGGAATAATGATTGCTCTAATCAGGGAGCAAGACTATACTGAATTAGTTGATCAACTTCGAAAATCTCCAAGACCTGTTAAATTCCACATCATTGATTTGGACAACCTTCAAACTGATCGTAGTTCTTCGAAGATCTCTGAACCGATTTCGGAAACTCCAGGTAACCCTGAGTTTAATAAAGGTAACCCAAAGCCAAATCCTCAAACTCTCCCAAATAGTAGCCTACCTTATACTGAAAAGAAGGTTAATCAAGATGAAAAGCAAAACCAGGACTATAACAACCAATCTTTTATTGAAAAAATTTCAGAAAAAAATCCTACTCAGGCTCAAGAAATATTTCAAAAAAAGAAAGCTGAAATAACGCAATTAATCAAGGATTTAAATATCACTCCTAAAAACAGAGAGAATTTATTCAATGGGCTGAAAATATTAATGAATTCTCTTACTGATGATGAAAAAATACAAATGAAAATAGCAACTGATAATCTTGGAAGAGAGCTTAAGCTTAAGGCCGACCAAGAAAAAAAGCCAGAAGAAGCACCCAAAACAGAAAAATCTAAGTCTGAAATTATCAAATCAGAGTCTGAGGAGAATACAAAAACTCTATATGAAAACATTCTGAAGGAGTTCGCGCATTCTTATAGTTCAATAAGTCCAGAAAAGAAGTCAGAATTTAATGAGCTTTTACACGGGGTTCCAGAAAAAATAATGAAGCTTATTCAAAAAGATTCACCTGAGAGACAAGCAAGCTTTTATCTGGATAATCTCCAGAAACAGTCAGTTAATCAAGACGAAAAGTCTGATGCTCCACCAGTTTCAGAGAAAGAAGAATCAAAAACTGAACAACGAGATGAGCAAAAGTCGCCAATTAGAAGCCTAGAAAATTTAGAAGAAGCAAAGATTGAACCTAAAAATGACCCCATTACAACAGTTAAGAAAGAGGAGCCTTTGTCGAAAAAAGTGGAAGCACAATTAGATTATAATATCCAGTATATTAAACCTGTTTCTGCAGAGACAGCATGGGCTTCTAATCACTTCATCGTAACCAAAACCATTAGAGTCAAAAATACGGGGAAATTGCAATGGCCCAAGGGCTCTATGCTAATAAATACAACTTCAAACATCATAACGAAACCACTAAGCCTTGAACCATTAGAACCAGGTAAAGAAGCTAATATCACTGTTGAAATGAAGTGTCCTAACAAAATGGGTTGTTACTCAACAAATTGGGGTCTATATATCCCTCAAAAGAATGATATGTTAGCGCACGTTGGAAACCCTATAAAAATTTCATTTGAGCTAATTGAGAAAACTGTGAAAAGCAAAGCTGAAACTTTGAAAGAAATGTTCCCACAAGTTAGCTTTGAAACAATAAAATCTTTTGTGGAACAAAATTGTGATCTCCAATTCGAAGAATTGATACAAAACTTTCTCTATTTTTCCGAGTAATTGTAAAATTGGTTTTCTCTCTTTTATTTATTAACATAATTAACTCTGCTTTGAGTGTTATCCACTATTTGTATCCCTACCTGTTCAAATATTCTGAGGAATACGAAGCAAGGATTTCTGTTAGTATAGAGACACAGTTTTTGCGCAATAAAATTACTAATCTGTTATTAATTTTATTTGTAAATAATAGCTGTTTGTGAACATCTTGAATTGCAAAAATGGCAACTACTAAGAAGGAAGCCCCTAAGAATACACAATTAATTAATACGACTTGGATGGTCCAAGGTAAATATCATTCAATTTTTCTAAATGACCTTAGGGACACCGGTCTGGATCCAAGTACCAGAATCTGAGAATTCAGATGATGCTTTTAGAGAAGGAGAAATTATATCCCTTGAAAATAAAAAAGTGAAAGTAAAATACTCACAAGGAAAAACTGGCCCAGCTGAAGTCGACGTTTCAATGGTTTTTCCTAAGAACGACTACAAATTTCATCCTGATGGTTATGATGATATGGTTGATATGGAAAACTTATCGGATGCAGAGCTTTTATATAATGTGCAAAAGAGATTTGTCAATGACCAAATTTTCACTTACGTCGGTCCAACCCTGCTGGTCCTGAACCCTTACCGAAAAATTGATGCATTATTTACTGAGGAACTTTTAAGGAAATTCCAGGATGGTGTTCTTAACCAGAACTTTGATCTAAAGGATCACCCTCCTCATGTATGGGCTATTGCTGCTGACACTATGCTTTCATTAATCCAAACCCAGAAAAACCAGGCAATCGTTATCAGTGGAGAATCAGGTGCTGGTAAAACCGAAAATACAAAGTTTTGTATGAAGTTTCTTACTTCAATCAGTAATAAAACAATAAATTGAAGTGAGACCATAGGTGCTTTAAAACATGGAGGGGGACATCAAGAAGAAAAGAAAGAAGTTGGTATCGAAGATAAAGTAACATACTTGGAATACTATATAATAGTTTAGATTTTGGCCTGTAACCCTGTCCTTGAAGCTTTCGGAAATGCCAAGACAGTCAGAAATGATAACTCCAGTAGATTTGGTAAATATGTTGCTCTTCTTGTGGAGAAAAAATCTAATAACATTATCGGAGCTACTATCACCAACTATCTATTAGAGAAATCGAGAATTTGCACTCAGGTATAGAGTCGAATCATTATTCTTACTATAAGGCCGTTGGAGAGAGAAACTATCACATTTTTTACCATTTGTTAAGAGGTGCCACAATTGACAAATTAAACGAACTTTGCTTAACCTTTGATGGAAAAGTTGACATGACAAAGTTTGAATATCTAAGAAAAGCTCAATGCTACGAGGTTGCTAAAATTGATGATGTTGGCCTCTATAAGGAAGTTGTTGAATCTTTCCAGACTATGAACTTCAGTGAGAAAGAACAAGATGCCATCTGGCAGATCACTTCAGCTTGCCTTCAACTAGGAAATGTAGATTTTGATGAGAAGACATTTAATGACAGTATTTCATTTTTGTTATATTGTAATTTTGTAGCAACCCCTTGTGGTCTTTTGGGAGAACAGTTTGTAAAGAATGCTGCTAAATTGCTCCATGTTAAGACTGAAGATCTCGCTCATTGTCTTCGACATAAGATCAGAACAGTTGGCAAAGAAGTTATTGTCTCGACTATGAAGAAGGATGACTGTAATACAGCTAGAGACTCTCTTGCTAAAGAATTATATAATCGTTTATTCAATTGGCTTGTGAAGAGACTTAATTATACGATTCTTCCTGAAGAGGACATGAAACCAGGAGCTAACAAGCAGTTGCTAGCTGAATCAAGATTCCGTATCGGACTACTCGATATTTTCGGTTTTGAAGTCTTTGAATTCAACAGCTTGGAACAATTTTGTATCAACTATACCAATGAAAAGCTTCAGCAACTTTACATTAATTACATATTCAAGGCTGAAGAAAGAGAATTTAGAAATGAAGATCTTGCTGACTATCTCTCAGAATTGAGCTTTAAGGATAACCAAATTGTTATTGATCTTATGGACAAAGCCCCAACCGGTGTTTTCAGTTTATTGGATGAATCATGTTCTGTCAACTCAACAGATGATGCTCTTCTTAAGAATATCATTTCCAAGAATCAGGGAAAAAATGACAGACTAACAATTCCTAAGCTTAGCAGAGATGTGTTCATGATCCATCACACTGCTAAAGATGTCATCTATAATATCAATGGATTTAGAGCCAAAAATAGAGATGAACTAAATTCCAATATTGAAGAGTGCATTAGTGGATCTTCATTCCCTGAAATCGTCAACATTTTCAAAGGAATTTTTGGCAACGAAAAGGAGGAGGAAACTGGAACTCAGAAAAAAGGAGGTGCTGCAGGAAAATTCTTGGGAGCCAAATTCAGAATTCAGATGAATGAGTTAATGAATGAACTTCAGAGCTGTAACTGCCACTTTATTAGGTGTCTTAAGCCAAATGAAAAGAAGGAGCCTAAGCTTTTTATCTCATCATTGACTCTCCTACAAATTAGATATATGGGTGTCTTGGACTCTATAAAAATCAGAAAAGAAGGCTATCCTGTTAGAAAAGTATATAAGGAGTTCTATCAGAAATACGAGGTCTTAGACCCAGATAATGTGAAAACAGATTATAGAAGACATTGTGAACTTGGATCAGATTTCAAAGAACTTACCAAGAAAATTTGTGCAGCTAATGTTCCACAGATGGGGCCTAAATCAATCCTCTTTGGTAAAACAAAGATCTTCATGAGAATAGATGCTCAGATAGAACTTGATAAGATTTTAGTGGAAAAAATGAAAGTAAAGAATGCAGCTGCGAAAAGAATTCAACAGGCATGGAAGAGATATCTAAAAAGAAAACTCGTTGATAAATACAGAACATTGATGAAGAGATATATTTTGAGATGGAAAATGAAAAAGAGATTCAAGAGAATATATCAAGCTGCTGCATTTGCAAATGAACTTAAGTTGAGAGCATTCAAAACAAAATATGAATCAGCAATCGTCAAAATTCAGAAATACTATAGGATGCATTATTATCGTAAAAGATATCTTAAAGCAAAGGAAGCCATAGTCAAAGTTCAAGCTAGAGTAAGAGGCATGATTGCCAGAAAACTTTATAGAAAACTCAAAGTTTGCAGAGATATCTTGAACGAGATTGTGGACGATGCCTATATGATATACTATAGAGAATTACAGGAAAAATCAGCACTCTTGATCCAAAGATTCTATCGAGGATACCGAGTCAGACGTGAGCATCAAGAAGAAAGAAAATTAATTAGAAAGGCTTATCAGGATGTGGCTTTCAGGAAATCAGCTATTAGAATTCAGAGAACTGCCAGAGGATGGATGGTCAGAAGTACATTGAGAATTCTTAATAATGCTGCTCAATATATACAAGCCACATACAAAATGGTAGTCTTGACATCTCTTTTCAAGGAGCTAAGAAGATCAGCCATCATAATACAAAGAAATGTCAGGTTGTGGCTAAGTAGAAGAAATGCTATTAGTGAACGCCTAAAAGAATATCTTGAGACTGAATATCTTGCGCTACATAAAAGAAGAGTTTCTGAGCAGTTCACTTTGTTAGGAAATCTCTATAAAGAGTATCCTAAGAAGTTTGGTAAGATGATAATGATATTTGTTGAAAATTATAGATTTCAATGAGATGATCTCAGTCAGCCATAAAGTTGAATTCTTGGATGATCCCATTCTCAAGTATGAGCCAAGAATATTTACTCTCACCAACACTTATGCTCGAACTGTGAAAAGTACTGGATCCTTATTTCTATTTTAAGCCATTAGAGATGGAACCCTCTCCATACAGCTTCAAGAAAATTTTTATGTTCATTAAGCTGATTGATCTGGATGCAATCGTAATAACAATATTAAGTATCAATAATTCTCTAGACTGATATCTCATCTATTTATGACGAAGTTTGGGCCTATACTACCCTCCAGTTACAAAAAGAAGCCACTCAGGTGCAGTCAGATCTCCTTATGGTCGGAGTTGGAGAAGCTCACACAGTAACCATATCAGACACGGCAAAGATTTACACTTGGGGATGGAATGATGATTTCCAGTTGGGAAGAGAAACAAGATCCTATAAGCACGAAAAGCCCACTGAAGTCAGCATTGAAGGATTAAAGCCAAAATCCCTTGCTGTTGGAGATAGGCATAACTTAATGTTAGATTACTTCGGAAACTTATATGTCTGGGGAGCCAATGATAAAGGACAACTAGGAATGGGCCACACTCATGAGATGAGAGAGATAGCTATAATAAAATTCCTTTCCAATGAGGAACATATCTATCAGATTAATGCCAGAGGAAATAACAGCTTAGTCGTCACAGATACAGGAAGAGCATTCTATTGGCCATATACTGCTGCTAATGGAGAAATTACACCTAGCCCAGTTGAATTGTCAATTCCTGATAAGTATAGAGTCATTTCAGCTTCCTGTGGTATCAATTTCGCAATGCTTCTCACAAATGGTGGATATCTTTTCGCTTTTGGACATGATAATTCAGAAGGCCAGCTCGGACTAGGAGATGATATCCCAAGAGACACCCCTGTGATGATTGAGAGATTAGTCGAAGTAATAATGAATTATCATATTTAATAATTCTATAGTTGGAAGAGAAAGTCAATAATGTGATCTGTGGTGCCAAGCACGTCATATGTAAAACTGCTAATGGAAATTTATACACTTGGGGTTGGGGTGGCAGAGGACAACTAGGCCATGGAAATCTAAATTCCCTTTGCTATCCTAAAAGACTAGTGTTTGAAGAAACAGTCCAAAGAGTTAAGCCGATTCAAATTATGGCTGGATATAGACACACTATGGTCATGTTCGATGATAGAAAGATCTTCTGGTGGGGAACAAATGGTGACTTGAGGAATCAAGATGTACCCATAAGACTGGATATTCCCAGAAAGGTAACATTGATAATATTCTGTTGTAATTTAATAGAGTCCTGATCTTGCAGATAGCAATGACTTCTATCCCTTCAAGATGAATTGTCACTGGAGTAAAAGCTTGTGTATCACATACCTGACAATTGCTGACATGAGAAACTCTGACATAAACAAAGCCCTTCAAGCTAAGATCATGAATATGCTTATCTCAAAGATAGATGAAGAACATGTCATAAATGACAGTAATGATAAATTTTTTCAGATCTTAAGTATCTAGTTCATCCTCCTTTTATAGAAAGTGTTGCCAAGCACTTCAATAATAGATGCTTTAGAACCTATCCTACTATCAAGAGACAATTCAAGAAGCCAGAAGTCTCAAACAAGGCAAAATACTCTACTGCCAAAAAAGTTATGGATCCAGATGGCAAAGTCTACCTTCTCGACGAGGGTGCTGGTTTCAGCTATACTATGACTAAATCCTTTGATTATAATACTACAATTGATGAGAGACTTCTTACAAGACCTTCACAAAACATTGAAACAAGCTTCAAGAATTACTTATCTCCAATTAAGAATGTTGATAAAAGCAAGATCATGTCAGAACTGTATTCAACAGAGAGAATCCTTCCTGAATTGTTTTCTCCTGATAGTTCAAAGTATTATTATTCTGGAGAAACAACTATGGATTCTTACCTATCTTCAAACACTCCAAAGAGGAAATCTTATCTTCCAAAAATCGAGGAAGAGCGAAGTACTGGAAGCCTCAGAGGTAGAGAAGACTTATATCAATCGTAATCAAAGATTACAGTTTCAATGTTAAAGATTGAATTGGTTAGTCTTTTATAGTTTGTTTGTTTTCTAAATTTTCCTTTATCTTTTGAATTATATCTTAAAGGAATATGAATATACTTGATGATCTAGCAAAGTCTTCTCTTCCTTCAGTTAGTTATTATCAGGAAAATTCTTTTATTTTTCGTCTTTCATAGATAAATATGAACATAGACATAAATAACATCTTATGAATTATGATCAATTAAAGGAAAGTCTCAAATCTTGAAGTAGTCATCAATGAATTCTGGCTTGCCCCATTTCACAGCCAAGTCGCAGGCATCTCTGGCAGTTTTGTGTGTCTTACCAAGGTATAATCTGAAGACTTTTATGGCTTCTTGCAACAATTCATAAGCTCTTTCATAGTTCCCAAGAGCATACTCTGTTTCAGCCAAATCCTTTCCCATGTAGCCAACGAAAAGTTCGTGTTCTCCATAAATGTTCTTCAGGGTCCTGTAGCCTTGTTCGAGCTCATTTCTGGCTTCCGCCCATTTTTGGCTCTTCATGTAACATTTTCCAATATCATGATGAATTTTTCCTCCTTCAGAACTGTCTTCAGCCTTGATCATCTTGATGATCATGAGGGCTCTCTGACAATCTTCTAATCCTTTTTCAATTTCTCCTTTAGCAGCCAGGACTCTTCCTCTTTGTGAAAGAGTTTCAGCTCCAGACTTGGTTTCACCTCCATTGGTTTTCATCTCAATGGCTAAAGCCTTCTCGAAAAATTCGATTGATTGGTCATACATCTCTTTCTTCTCATAGAGCATTCCCAAAAGAATGTATTGGAGAGAGATCTTGCTATCATCTGCTCCAAAAACTTGTTTGGCATATTCTAAAGCCTGCTCAAAGTATTCGATGGCCTTGTCGTTATCTCCAATTCTGGAATAAGTTCTTCCTAATTTGTTGATAGAGTTCAGCTTAGGTAAAGGTCTTTCGTGAGCAAAGGAGGAATTGATTTCAAGAGCCTCTTGATAACATTGAAGAGCTTTTTCTTTGTTTCCATCTGATTCATAGGCAGCAGCAAGATCTTCAACGATAATAGCAATCTCAGGATGAGGTTTATTCTTATAGACCCCCTTAAGGATCTCAAGACCCTTTTCAAAACATTTTATAGCTTCTGCGAAATCTTCAAGTTCATGATAGACAGCCCCAAGTTTATTAAGTGTTACAGCGACAGATCTTTGGTTTTCACCTCCCTTCTTTCTGTAGAGTGCAATTAGACTATTGTAGACCTCAATAGCTTCAGGATATTTTTTGGTTCTATAATAAATATCTCCAATATCGTTGAGAGTAACCAAAACTTCAGGGTGCTCTTCTCCCAATTTAGCTTTGAGGATAGTGACGGCGTTGGAACAATAATTTAATCCAATTTCACTCTGGCCTAATTTTGAGTACAATCTTCCAAGATCACTCATAACGATTGCTGTTGAAGGATGCTGTTCTCCATAACCTTGCTTCAGCAATTCAAAAACTTCCTTCATATAATCAAGGGCTTTTTCGTAATTTTGCAACAATTCATACAGGTTGCTAATATTTATATAGTCTGAGACTACGAAACTATTCCCCTCTCCACTATCTCTGATATCATGTAGAAGGAGTTTTTGGAATAGCTCTAAGGCACTTAGATGGTTTCCTGCATCTTTATATTCTTTTGCTTTTATTCTCATTTCTTCAATGCTAACAAAATAAATTGACAAAGAGTTGTATATACCTCATAGATTCCTCTCCAGCACCTTCCTCACCAGACTCCTCGAAGATCTTTTTAGCGATCTTGTGAAGACCAAAAATAAGTCCTGATATCATCTTATTGGATTTTTAATAATTTTAACTCTCGAAAATATGCCTCAAGTTAAGAATCAGGTCAGATTTAGAAAGCATGAGCATTCATGGTCAATTAGGGGCGGAGTTTTGTAATTTGTTCACAGGAAAATTGTTTTATTTTTGATGAAAAGACTTTCATATTTAGAAAATTTTTACACAGCCTCTTTTTAAGTCCTGTCTGGAGAGCATTTGCCTCAGCTCGAGTGGCACCAAAACTGGATGTTGATTCTGTTATAATATACTACTAAGACTAACTCTTCAGTTAAATTTGAAATAACTTGAAATTGAATTGAAAAAGGAGCTAAACTATTAGAGTTCGTAATCAAGACTTTATAATATAAAATTATCAAAAATATGATAGACCCTGCCTCTCTTCTTCTTGATTACCCTCTCCTCGGAAATATTGGGCCCCTTATAACTGAGAATTCAAGGACCAAGGACCGATCTTCAAATATAATTGGATCAGTTCTACAAAGTACTCAAGTTGAAACAACTTCCTTTGATGGAAAGCCTTTTCTGACTCCCACTGAGTATGGTGTTCTTTTTACTATAGAAAAGATAGGTACAAATCCCTTTGGCGATATAACCAACTTGAATAATGCAAATTATATTAAACGGATTGAAGCTGAAAATTCTCTAAGCAAAAGGCCTTTCTCAGCACTAGGCTACAATCAGAATACTGTCGCAAATGTGTATAATGAGAACGGACAGGACTTCGATGTCATTCAAAAAAAGCAGAAGATAAATCCAGATCATAAACGATTATTTGTGGAGGAGAATGATTATAGTAGTGATAGAGTCTCTGATGCTACGACACCCTCCACTCTACGTAAATCAAGCTCCATCCTTTCGTCAGACCTCTTCTCGGATCAATTTTCGAGGGACTCATATACAGAAACTGATGAAGGAAGCTTCTCAAAAGGAGATAGGCCAGAAAAAATTACGCAATATTTTTATGATCTTAAATCCCATGATTTAGTTTTTGAAATTGAATGGAAGTCAAAAGGGAAAAAGACATATAGAAAAAATTCTTTAGTCACTCGTGAAGAGCTGCTAAAGCATGATCCATTGTTCCTTCTATACTTTTATGAAGGGAGACTGGAATTTACTAAACATCCAAACTTTGATTGTAAAAAATTAAAGAAGCCCCAAGTCAAAAAAGCCTGCTAAATTTTTCCTGTAATTTGAAGTGTTTAGGTAACAAATAATCTACATGTAAATGTACATATTGATTATCATTACCATACTGAATAATCAATTATTTGTTACCCAGTAACATGGATAATATAAATTTGCTAAGAGTAATAAGTCGGAGTAATAAATAGTATGAGTGAGAATTACTTATTTTTTGAATAAGTTATGTACAAGCTTTGATTTTTGTTGAATCCACCTGAAAGAAGTATCCTAGAACAACATCTCAAAAGAAAAGCATCGAATGCATGATATTGTAAATAGATTTTTCTTTTCAAGAATCCTTTCATAAAATTGAATAGATATAGAAATTTCTGATGGGCTGCTACAAAAAGGAGATCTTCTTCCTTCATAAAATTGATTCCAGTCGTATAGTTAAATCTATTTTGTATGATATACTTTTAAGTTTAGAAAGTCCCTTCTTACTAATTCTCCAAAGTACAATATATCCTAAATAATAATTACAAGTGATTAAGTTGTGTGAAGGTGAAAAGCATAAACCAATTTCCACATGGAGTATAGAATACCACTACCAGCGTCTCCTGAATAGTAGCATTTCTTTTTCACAATGCTATAAACTTTGAGATCACTGTTGCAGGTTATCACACAAACTGGCTAATTTTGGGAGATAAATCATTTTGTAAGAACAAAAAGCTGAGCCCTTTGTTTGTATTACAAAGCTATTGAATAATTGTCTAAATTCCAAGTGTATATCCCAGGTTGTGACCCACAAGAGACCAGCTTATTTCCTTCAGAAATGTACATTAGACTCCTAACTTCACCCGCTTTTTGCTCAATTGCTTTGATCAAATCTAGCTGGTTGTCTTTCTAAGTCAAGAAGAATATTAGAATATTTAACTATCTTCATCCCCGCAAATGATATTCTTAATTGCCTCAGCATAACGAACACACACAATAGGATTGTTTGACACTTGGATCATACTCTTAGCCCTTAGGGTTGTCTTCCAGGAGTATTATTACATCGCCTTTGCCTGTTCCCCCTGCGAGACGCTGAGATTATGATTTATTCTAGTCATTGCCATGACAACCCCTCCAGGTAAGCTGATTGAGGGATTGTCAATGGAAGGCATCATTTGTAAGTGGGTGAGAGGTTTCCTATCTACGAGAACAAAATATTTGAGAGAGCATTGGGTTTTTCTTCCAACACGGCGTTCCCCATTTAATTATACAAAAAATTGGAAATATTATGATGAACAATTCATACACAATAGGAATCAAGACGAACTATATTTGGGTAGTAGACTAGGGTTAAAATTGGGTACACTCTCAAGCTTCATTTTACTTTCATAAAACTCTATCAAGGGCATCCAGAAATTCTTTTTCAAGAGATCCAATCTCATTACCTTGGAATTATCTGGCTGAGTTCCATCCTTTCTAGCCTTCCATGAGACTAAGACTTCTAAGTCATTCAACTCCGGAACAGGCCTAACACCGATTACTTTTGCGGGTATGTCATCTTTATCAAGTGATCCATATATCTTTTCCTTTTTCTTAGTCTTTTTCTTCTTCTGTGAGCCATCTTTTTCCTCATCAGATGTATGTGAAGTTCTTTCGTCATCTGCAGATTCTTGTTTTTGAGATTTGGTAGCAGACTCATCAGTTCTGCGGGGTGCATCATTGAAATTTGATTCCTCATGTGTTGATGATTTGTTCATTTCATTATTTCTATCTTCTTGAGGATTGCTATTGAAAAATTGAGAATCTTTTTTGGACTCTTTAGATGTGCTGTCATATTTCTCTTCATCCATTTGTGATTGATTTTTCTATTAATTGAGGAACCAAAGCCTGACACTTACCTCTTCATCGCCATTGGCAACTTCATTAGTTTGTTCATTAGCGGTTTTAGTTTCATTAACTTCTGGCTTGGACTCCACATTATTATGAAGTTCTTTTTCTTCCTGAGGAGAAGCATTAGTCTTAACCTTTTTCTTTGATTTAGCTTTGTCGTCCTCATCATTGGCTGCTTCCTCTTCTCCCCTATTATCACTATTTTCTCGAATATTCTCTTCCTCAGATTTATGTTGAGATTCAGATGCATTCTCTGCATCCAATTCTTTGTGAGTCCTTTTTCCTTTTCCAACAGCGTTAGATTTCTTATCTTTCTTATCCTTTCCCTTGTCTTCCTTCTTTGTGGTGCCTTTTTCAATAAACAATGGCTCCGCTGGTTCTTACCTGAATCTTCAGACTTCTTTTTTCGTCCAGCTTTGTTTTTATCTTTATCTTGGTTCTCGGAATCCCCTATTAGACCATGTTTTCTTTCAAACTCTAACAGAATTTTAGGTGCGTTCTCAAGATTTTCTCTAGGTTCCCAAGTCGCCTCAGACAGGGGATATCCTTTCCATTTTACAAAATATAATCTTTTCCCCTTCTTAATTTTCATTTCCAAGATCTCTTCGACCTCGAATTCTTCTCCTTCAGCCTCAGAGCCCGATTCAGAAGGCTCTGCTTTTTTACTCAATTTGCTGCTTTTATGACTTGCCATATGAGAGCTGGCCTCTTAAATTCAAATAATTTTCAATAAAAATATCTAAATTGAAGGTAAAAGAGGAATTTAAGAACTGGCATGCTTTGAGTGAAAAAGAGCCATTATTAAGCCAGCCCCACCATTTTTCTAAATTTTTTTTTCCTTCAAGAAGCTTCATAGAACATTCTAAAAACTTTTTTATTCTGCGAGGAGAACTCTAACAAGATGGCTAAGAGTAATTAGTAACAGGAAACTTTAGACAATATTCTTCTTTTTAAGATAATATTATCTTTGTCATTTTCAGCATTATAGCTTTGGCAGTATATCCTTGATTCATTCTAAGTTGGGAATTTCAAAAAAGATTGCATGTTGTATTGTTTCTGATAGGTACTTCAGTAGATATATTGATTAATAATCCTGACATCCATATTAGGAAGTGATCAGTAAACTGAATTACCACTTGAGAGTTTTCAGAAATCTGACAGTTAATTCTGATATTCTGTTCCGATCAGTGGGCTTATATCAATACTCAGCATAGTTATATGGAATTAGATTCAAAAATTGAGAAGATAATCCATTTTTTAAACAGTTATAAAAAAGACAGCCATGAATAGCCTTATCAAATTACCCGAAGACTTACAACTTTTGATTATTGAATATCTCCCTCCCTCAGATTATTCCTCACTTCAGTTAGTCAATCAGGAATTATATCAATTATTCCAGAGAAAGCCTTCCCTTTGGGCAAAGCAATTATTCTCATGCATCATTCAATCACCAAACAAGTCTTTGAACTTATTCAAATTTGAAATAGGTGAGAAGAAGATGTATATTCCAAAGCAAATAGAATTCAACCAATTTATCGAAGCCAAGGAGCTTTGGAAGTGTGGTGCAATTAATAAAAACAGATTCCTCAAGTTTCTTATTGACCTGTCTCAAGATTCTTCCTCTGCAATGACTTTTGTGGATAGAATTATTAAAATTCTGGTCGATCCTTCTCTACCAGAACCTGTTCTAAAGAAAGATATTTATTTCTTTCCAACCCAATCAAAATTTCAAAATTTCCTCACTGAGCTTTTCTATGAAATTGTACCTTCCTTGAAAAATGACTCTGACCAAATGTATCTCAGCTCTCTCTGCAAAAAAATAAAGGATTTAAATCAGAAATCTGATGCTTTGATTTACCTCAGATGGTACAATTCGAGTGAAAACCAACTTAATAATGACGTCCTTTCTAATTTCCTTATCGACTTTTCTGAATTGATTAAGAGCCATTGCAACGCTATCCAAGGATATATCTCACATATTGAAGACGAAAAGATCCAAATGAAAGAATATAACAGATGTTGGAAAGAATATACTTATAGCGTTATTGAAATTGATAACTTATTAAAACCTTTGAGCACCTTGGTTAACGATATCTATTCTGAACAATACCCTAATCATCCCCAATTCCCTCAATTTTCTTTCTGGAGACTCATGGTGAAGTTATGGTATCAACAAGTTTATTCAAGACTTGCTGACAAATTGAAGGCTTCATACAAGAAACTCTTCTTGAGTGCTTTGATCGAAAAACTGAACCAATCTGACCTGTTACCTGCCAAGCTTTATGAAATCAATATGGAATTGGAAAATTTTGATAATAGCTCAAGATTTGATGAAGAAGATCAGTATTTGATTGAGAAGGATATTAAAATTGTTCGCAAGCATCTTATTGCCCTTGAAGACTTAAGCCTCAATGAATTTACTGTTTTCTATCATGATTGCGAACTCAATGATGAAGAATCTCCTAAGAGTCAGATCGTAAAATTCATTGCAGAAGAACTTAAGGAATTTGCTATTGCACTTTACAAAGTTGTTTCTGATGATAATAACAACTTCAAAATTGCTTTTAACAATATACAGGATACCTTCAGCGCTTTGCTCGACGAAAGATCCATTTATGAAATTATGGTGTCTATCTACAATTCCTTCCAAGAAACTATTAACAAGTCGGGAAAAATCAAATCCCAAATGAACGATGCCATTAATAAGTTGGGCTACAATCTCAAGAAACAAGAGAACTTGTTCCATGATGTTTCTTGCCAAAGGGAAAACCAAGGATATTACAAGATTGAGCAAGGTTTTCAAGCTTTTTTCAATATCCACAACAAGATCCAACCTGATAATTTAACCATATTTGGCAATGCCTAGTTGCATATCTTCTATTCTTAAGTTTTTTCTTCATGTCTAAATTTTACACTTGAGGGTTTTGTATTCTACTTAAGTGTAAATATTCATCAAAAGAGGAAGCAATCACTATAGAATAACCCTAATTATCCTGCTACAAACGGATACTTTTAGGTTCTAACCAATGAAGTTACTGGTTCAATGATGAGAATGTATCATACCCTGTTAAACGTGCTTCCTTTGCCAAAGAGATAACTTGTTGATAATGGTTTTTACAAATAGATCATCTTGAGTTTACAATAACTAGTTATAGTACAAGAAAGTTAATGAAAAAGTTAGAAGAATAAGTCTAAACTGAGATCAA
>Ga0065720_1020184_pt1 | contig 16195 bp, 24 predicted proteins | sample Thericmetagenome_FD_59107 | JGI IMG/M metagenome (GOLD analysis project Ga0065720, IMG submission 59107) | Thermophilic microbial communities from the Joint Bioenergy Institute, California, USA of rice/straw/compost enrichment - eDNA_2 v2... | ecosystem: Engineered > Solid waste > Grass >... | reverse complement strand
CTCCAGGAGAGTTGCACAAACTGACCTCTCCCAGAATCCTTGAATCCAATTTTGTCCTCTCGAAAAACTTGACAGCGACTTCGCCGGTGACGACGCCAACATTATCGGAGTCAGCTTGCCGAAACAGTTGTCCGTATACGCGCTTCTCTTCCGGGGTTAGGTTGAGGTTTGGCGCCCCTGAAAGAGGTTGTCAGTCAGCTCAGCGCCGAAACCAGCCGTAAGACCACGCGAGTCACGTACCGGGCTCGATTGTTGCTTCGGCCATGGCGGGCGCAAGCTATGTCGAGAGGTTGGCCTGGATCTGGAAACAATGATACCTGGGTGGGACGGGACTTTTCAGGGCTGTCGCTTTTGGTCAATGGATGATGATGCGTGACGACGGCTCAGGGTCGGGGAGAGCGGGGAGAAGGCGCTGCGAATGACGGCGGGCTCTTTGGAAGACTTGGAATCTTTCGAATCGCGGGATTAGGAGAGCGTTTGAACAGGGGAAATGGTGATAGCGTTGGAGAAGACGGTTATGCCGACCTCGCGGGCATCTGCCTTGACTGTTGACACTTCCGTTGTTGTTACCTGGGACATTGCTAGGCACGGTACGGAGTAGCGAGAGGACTGCTGGGAGAAAAAGTGGGGGCTCACAGCGGAACCCACGGGACCAGTTCCAGGTTAGCGCGCTATGTTGAGAACGAGGCTGGGTCTGGCTGCGACTCGTTGCTCCAGAGGGTCTCTGTAGCGCAAGGGACCAAACAGATTGCGGCAACTTCCACAAAGGTCCCCACCACTGGGCTTGGCGTAATATAACGTTATGATTGGCTGAAAGGGGTCCAACCAGGACAGGTTGCCCGAGAGCGAGAGACCGTGTAGCCAACGACGACTGCAGCGGCGGGGGCCGTCTGCGCCGTGAAACTTGACGTCGGACGACATGACGGGATAACATCACGGAAAAGTTGGGATGATTGAGACAATCTACTTGGGACTGGTTGGGATTCAAAGTCGAAATCAGGCTCCCCGCTTCGAATTACGAATCTTGAAAACACCACAAGTAGCCAAGGGCCACACACCAGGCATTACGCAAGCTGGGGGTTTGTTGTACAGAACCCATGCAATTGACCATCCTAGTTCTGGCCAGGGTGTTCTGCTCACATTAAAAAAATCACTATCACTTTCCATCTTCCAAAGAACGTCACAGGTCCGCGCTTGTCAAACAAGAATGTCCATCGTAGAGGAGGACGGTTGCCAAGGGATGTCGCGGATAAAGGGGGTTATAAACAGAAGGAGATGACGCAAGACACGCCCCGCCAGGGCAATTAGCCCACATTAAGCCCTATCTTCTCCAAGCTACCAAACACAGACGCGCGCAGAGACCCAGCTTAGTACTCGGCCTCGCCCTCGCCCTCCTCGAGCGAGTCAGCCGCAACCTCCTCGTAGTCGCGCTCGAGGGCAGCGAGATCCTCGCGCGCCTCGGCGAACTCGCCTTCTTCCATACCCTCGCCGACGTACCAGTGGACGAAGGCACGCTTGGAGTACATGAGGTCGAACTTGTGCGAGAGAGCCGACCAGGCCTCGGCAATGGCTGTGGTGTTGGAAAGCATGCACCTGAAATGGGGTTAGCAGCTGCACAAGCGTGAATATCTCGAAAGATCAAGGTACATACACGGCGCGGTTGACCTTGGCCAGGTCGCCGTTGGGGACCTGGTGAGGCGGCTGGTAGCAGATACCAAGCTTGAAACCAGTCGGGCACCAGTCGACGAACTGAATGGTCCGCTTGGTCTTGAGGTGGGCAACCGCAGCGTGGGCATCGTTGGGAACGACGTCGCCGCGATACAGCAGGCAAGTAGCCATGTACTTGCCGTTACGTGGGTCGCACTTGACCATCTGGTTGTTCGGCTCGAAGCAGGACATGGTCATCTCCTGCACGGTGTTGGCCTCGTGGGCGGCCTTGGCGGCAGAGATGATAGGAGCATAGGCGACCAGAGGGAAGTGGATACGCGGGTAAGGAACCAGGTTGGTCTGGAACTCGTTCAGATCGACGTTGAGAGAGCCGTCGAAGCGGAGCGAGGCAGTGATGGAGGAGACGACTGCATCTACGTCAGCCAAGTGGTCCACAGCGACCAAACCTTGAAGTTATACGGTGACATACCCTGAGCAATCAGGCGATTGAGGTTCTCGTAGTTGGGGCGCTCAAGTCCCAGGTTGCGGCGGCAGATGTCGTAGATGGCCTCGTTGTCGACCATGAAGGAGCAGTCGGCGTGCTCGAGGGTAGTGTGGGTAGTCAGGATAGAGTTATAGGGCTCGACAACCGAGGTGGCGGTCTGAGGAGCGGGGTAGACGCAGAACTCCAGCTTGCTCTTCTTGCCGTAGTCGACGGACAGGCGCTCCATGAGCAGAGCACCAAAGCCGGAACCAGTGCCACCACCGAAGGAGTGGAAGACGAGGAAGCCCTGGAGGCCGCTGCAGTTGTCGGCAACGCGGCGCACCTTGTCAAGGACCTGGTCAATGAGCTCCTTGCCAACGGTGTAGTGACCACGGGCATAGTTGTTCGAAGCGTCCTCCTTGCCCGTGATCATATGCTCGGGATGGAAAAGGCCACGGTACGGGCCCGTGCGAACCTCGTCGACGACATTGGGCTCCAGATCGCAGTAGATCGTCCGGGGCACGTACTTGCCCTGGCCTATGAAGCGATACTGTCAGCGGCAATTCGACGGAGCTGGGGACAATGACGCAGAAACGCATACCGGTCTCGGAGAAGAAGGTGCTGAAGCCAGTGTCGGGCTCAGCGTTCTTGCGCTCCTCAGTGAGGTAGCCATCGGGCTGTAAACGAAACCGTTTAGTACACAATCCGTTGCCGCAACAGCAGAAAGATGGCTGGAGAATTATAGCATACCTGGATGCCGTGCTCAAGGCAATAAAGCTGCAACCGGTTAGCATTAACGTTGTCGCTATCGTCACCATCGGATGACAGCCCCTCAGGTGTCCTGCGGGATCATCTCCAAGGGGCGGCGCGCTGCAAACGAGTCCAAACCTACCTCCCAGCAGGAGTTGGCGATCTGGCAACCGGCCTGGCCGACTGTTTACACACACGAGATGTCAGTACGATTGATCATGATGTTGTGGGAGGTCTCCTCGAGATGTTGACATGTCGCCATTGTGTCGTCTGACAGCGACCCCGACAATTGCGGTGAAGCGGGACACGCGCCACCTAGGGGTCGGTCAAAGGGGGGGGAAAAAAAAATTGAGGGCCTCGCGGTTTAGAGAGGCGACGTACCGTTCAAGCTGATAATCTCACGCATTTTGATAGAAGGTCCAAGGAGGCGCGCAAAGTTAGTAATGGATAGCAGAGCAGATGAGAAGGCGACTGTAGGCCCAAGATACGGTTGCAAACTGTCGGAGGTGGAAAATTGGAGGTTCGGCGGGAGCCTGAAGACCGGGTTTGGGTTAACAGGTGGTGGGGAAATTGGATTGTTGACAGACCCGTTCCCAGTTCAGGCAAGCGCGAATACTCCACAGCGCTTTATCCGCCAGTCGCGGCGCCCGCCCAGTAAGACCCCTGGCCACGCTCGCGTCAGGGGCTGGTCCGTGCAGTTGGCGCTCTGGGGGACTGACCTGCTGGGGGGCCGTCGGGAGTCGGGACTTGGCTGTGGTCGGGAAGCCAGCACCGCCAAACAAGGGCTGGCTCGTGGCCAGCAGAGCAACAGCACATCAACGCGTCAACATGGAAACATGGACGAAAGTGGAACCGTTATTTTCAATTTCCAATGCATTGCAACTGTTGGAGTTTGATTGAATATCTGCTAAATTACTCCCTTGAAAGCGGGCCCAACAAAGTCACGGAATGAGGTTTGCGAAAAAGAAAAGTTGAGCATGACACCAAAAGTGGGTGATATCGTAACCAAGAGAGCAATTTCGGACAATGGAGCTTGTGATCTGCACCGTGAGATCTGTGGTGAGGGAATGCAACTTCTGGCCACACTACTTTGGAGATTTAGTTACAAAACTTTCGTAGCTTCCTCTACAACTCCCTATTTGCCGTTTCCAAGAGGGACCGTTGGTAACAGCAAAGTTCCATATGATTCTAACTTATCTCAGGTCCAAGTCTACGTCTCTTAGAAACCATTTAAAGTTTTGCACGAACACTGCGGGCTCATGCCTTCCAATGCACCACCTCAACCCTTATTTGAGTCTCAATAATTGTTTGGGCATTATCCCTTTAGAGCCATGTCGAGTGTCGCGGACATTAGGAGTTGATTTTTTTTCCGGCAACTCCTGGAATGGCTGGGTCTTGCAGAATCATTCCCCTTTGGCAGTGTTAGCTCAAGCGCTTGGTATTTGTAAAGATACACGTCTTGGAAGGCATTCTGTAATACTGGGAAGAAGCAAAAGGTTATAGTCAGGTTCTTAGAGAGAATAGTCACCGTCGATATAACGATAACTACCATCTAGAGATTGGGGATTAGGCCAGCCCAAGCACCGTCTTGCCTAGAATCGTGGCAGCCTAGGCCGGAGAAGAAGGGGGCTGGCTGTAACGGACAGACGTGGGCTTTCAATGAGGATATCAAATAGATCAAGCAACGAGAGAACTAAAACGATAACTGAGTATTATATGGGCTGCAGAACTGAATTTAGCATAATGAGCCATCAAATAGCTTGAGTAATCCAAGCGTGGGTAATAGATTAAGTGCAGATATATACCTCATAAGTCAGAATCAGTGTTTCTGCCGTACATAAAATGCTGCATGTTGGAAATGGTAAGTACCAAATATCGTGAACACTTACAGTCAATTGGATAGATACCCAGTCCATTAAACCCCACGTGCCAACCAAGACAACACCCAATCCACAGTCCCATCCCAACGCCTAACTACCCAAAAACTTCCTCTTCACATTCCTCTCCCTTTCTGAGCTAAACGCGTCCAACTTGACTGCCATAAGGCAACACTCAACAGGCGCCTTGCCATTTCTCACCCCTTGAATCCTCAACCTCCACTGTCCCGTCTTCACCAACCACTCCTGAGCTCCCCTCCAACCCCCATGAGTCTCACCTACAAACCCTGCCACAGGCGAAGGTAATGCCAACGGCCAACCGCTGCCCTCCTCAATCTTCCTCCTCTTCCTCGGCCCCTCCCCGCCAAATAGCGTATCCACTTCATCATCTTCAACTTCATCCTCATCTTCCCCTTCTTCGAATGGGATGACCCACTCCCTCCCATCCAATGTAACACCTGCCTCGGGCCCAATGACAACCTTCACCAGATCATCACTGATCGGTGTGTTACCTGGCGTAGGTGGCGTGTTGCTTGCCCCGCCCTGGTTCATTAGCAGGCCAAGCGGCTGGGTCGTGACATTCAAGCCGAGCTTGGTGGCCAGCACCTCGAACAGCTTGGCGACACGAGCCTTAGTCTCGCCGACGAACTCAGCACGGGCGAAAAGAACTTTCTGAGAAGCAGCTGGGTAGAACTTGCTAGCGGATTCAGTCCCGTTAATCCCGGCGTCCTGCACCGAGCCATACGTGAACTGCACTAGCCGAGTGCTCTCCCCGCCGATCTCAAGAACGAGCTCATAGTCGTCCTTATCAACATAGGGCCGACGATAACTGACCCACGCGGCAGCCGGATCAATGGGTGTAGGCTCCCTCGCAATGCCAATGCCGCTTTTGAGGATATCTCGCAAGCGGAGAACGATCTCGTTACGATGCCGAGCAAGGTTGTAGGAGATCTCGTGGGGGATGAGGCGCTGTTCCAGAGCCTTGAAGTTGAAGTAACGGCAATCGCTCAGCAAGGCGGCGCGGTGAGCCTCGCTTCGGATCTCGACCGGGTACCCGCGCAGGAGGTGCAAGATCTCAGCAAAGGTTTCGGCGCTGCGGCCGGGCACAGAAGGCGGGAGGATGGACGGGGGCCGGAGCAGGCCTTCTCGATCAAGACCCGGAAAGAGGTCGTCCGGGCGAGAGAAGAAGGCGGCAAAGCCGAGGGAGAAGAAGTTGGGCGAGTTTCCGTGCTCGCTGAAGAGCTCACGAGGGATTTGGAACTCTCGGTCACCGATGGTTGTGAAGATGGGCTCTTCGTAAAGCTGCGAGATAAGCTTCGGCACTGAATGATTGGGTTAGTGAGAGTAAAACACAAAATAGGTGATTTATGCGGGGTGATGGGGCTGTCTCACGGCTGTAGAACTGGGCATCGGCAAACAAGCGCACAAAGTGCGTCGAGTCTCGCGGTCGTACATGATATCCTTGAAGATGCAGGGCGATGTCTCTAAAAGTAACCGGGTCGCGGTCTATGTAGAGGGTTTTGATGGCGATGTTGAGGTCTTCGCCCTTTTCTTCGGCCTGCTTGATCTGGCATTGAAAATATTGCGAAAAATATGAGGGTGCTACAGTGACGGAGAGGCCCCAGTCAGGACAGATCTCAGACAATACAGGTGTTTTGTCCTCAGTTGAGAGGGTACGAACCATCAGATGAGATGGAAGCGCCCGAGAGCTTGAACAGCTCGGACCCTATCTGGATAGGGAAGACGCGTTCATGGGGTAGGATCTTGGGAATTCGGGTAATCATTGCCTCGACCGAATGGTGTTCGGTCGATTGATCATCGAGACCCTGAGGATGATGGTCGGTGGAAGTGGGATTGGCCATGTTTTTCTCATCTTATGCTCAAGTTGAAGCAAAAACTCATGCTCAAACTCATGCGGCTGGTTATTCGGGTCTGGTCAAAGTCAAACCATCGAGGCGCACAGAATGGCTACCACGTCCATTCAAGGGAGTCAATAAAGAATAACCCGACGCTGTTACGTTGCCCTTCTAGTCCACATATTTGAGAAGAAGACGCGACAGTGAGAATTCGTGCAGGAAGTCCACATGGCAGATGAGATTGAGAGTGATGACCATCAAATGTGGTTTGTTGCTGGCATATGTCAGCAATCAGTAAGACAAGTGGCTGACAATGTTGAGGTCCGTGCTGAAAGCCAGCCACAAGGGCTTCTGTCGTTGGGTGTTAGAGGAGCTCGGGCCACATCAGGGCTGAACACTGCTGAGCTGCTGGGAGACAGGGTGAATGTCCCAAAGATGGGGGGACTTTTGCCTTGGCTCTCGGCAAACCAACACTGTCCACCATCTTGTTGGGCGATCTGGAACTAGGCCAGCCATATGGATTGATGGTGGTAAATGGGAGCTTTCCAACAGGATGGGGAACACGAAGCTCGTCGGCTTCGGCTTGTTCCGTCCTGCTGTGGACATGGGGGCTCCTAACAACGATGTGTGGAGTGCCCCGCCCCCGCTTCTCGTTGGAGCTCATTTCGAGGTTGCCTTTCACCAACAGTAAACTTATGGACAGCCTGGGCTGAAAATATAGCATAAGTCTTCTGGTTAGGAAGTTAGTGTAGCAACCGAAGGCTGTGCCAACTTGCAAAACAGGGTTTTTGGCACTGGCTAAAACAAAACCGTGCCTTTGAAGCCTGAACACCATGGCGACGTACGCTCAGCCGCCAAAGCACCACATCCCAATCCCTTCCACGATTGGGGCCAGAAGAGCATCAAAAAGAAGTGCCCCTGTAGTTGCGCGATCCGAGATTCGAACTCGGGTCCTTCGCTGGCCCACGAGGAGATGGGAAGCGAAAATTCTAACCACTGAACTAACCGCGCTGTTTGTCGGTTGTGGATGCCTGGAAGAGCCGTGTCCTATTAGGCAGGAGTAGGGCCGAGTGGAAACGTCCCAGAACAACATGGAAGCAATACTATGGAAAGAATAGGGGTTACCACCATATTCCAAAAAAAAACCACAAATCCGTTACGGACCTTTTCTGAGAAAGTCAATCCGATCTTGATCCAATCTCCCAACGGAGGTGAGAGGTACGGCCGGATGGGGTGCGTCGGTCACGAGGTCTGCCATTGAAACCCAAGCTGCTCAGAGGCTGAGCAATAGGCACTCCAACCCAAGTTTCCTTTCCTTTCCATTCAAGTGCGGAAGGCCTGGGCTGCAGAAGACGGCAGGCTACATCCCGTCTCCTCAGAAGCATCTGTTTGTTCTATACCCGTGGCTCTGAAAGACTTCTCGAGACGTTGCAAAGCCTGATTGGAGGCCGAATAAAAACCGCATCATCAGCTGCATCTAACAATCTCAACACGGAAGAGGCTTGATCAAAGAGCCCTGAAGGCGGATTGACCCGTCTATGGGACGATTGCATGCTGGGATGATACCTCTGGCCGAAGGCAGGCAGGTATACACCGGCTCCAATGCGGGTTGCCACGGCTGTTTGTCCATGAGAGATTCTGCTGTCCGTCTTCCCGTTGGCCAATCCAACTGAGGCCGAGTGCAGAAGCTTCAATGTGAGTGGACGGCGCTCCGGCCCGCGCAGACTGCCGCCTTGCGGCGAGAAGCACGACACTATTGTTGGAAGTCTGTCGTTTCAATGAGAGGTCATGGATGGTCATGGGAGGGTCTGCCTTGCATGTGATGGGGTGAAGGCCGAAGCTGGAGAAGGCTTGCAGGCGACCAACCTTGATGTTTGGAGGTTGCCACGCTCGTTCGTGAAAAGGACCCCTGGAATCTGGAGTCTCAAATTATACCTTATTCTTACCTCTCTGGCCGGCGGTATAAGTATCTCCTTGTCAACCCCATCCTACCGGCTTCTCAACTATGGTGAAGTCATCTTGTCACTAAGCTTGCGAGTACAGTAATAGTCACATACAGCTGGCATTGTCTTGCTCCACTCACTTACCTGCCCCTGACCAACACTGAAACCCAGATGCCATCCGTCATTGAGGAAAAAGCTGCCAAGGCAGCCGAAGCCTTCAAGGCAGCCAAGGCCTTGTTCAATTCGGTGGACTTCCAGGACTGTATGGCCGTGTTTGAGGAAAATACGGCTCTCAAACAGGAGATTCAAACTCTCAAAGCAGGTATTCAGGGCCAGTCTACAGTCATGGCAGATCTCAGCCAGAAAGCAGAAGATCTGAAGAAAGTCTCACAAAACAACAAGGCCTTGTCCGATGAGCTTTCCAAGACCCAACATGAGCTTGACAAGGCAAGAAAAAACATGGATGCTAAGGAAAAGGAACTGAAAAAAAAGCTGGAGGATGTTAACGAAAAACTCACCGCTGAACAAAAAGAGAGGCAGCGACTGGCTGGCTTCTTCGCAGAGTTGATACCAATGTCGGATGATGTTGAAGACAATGAAATGTAAGTAAGCATGTTGATCTGAGTTTAGTTGGACGAGCATAGAGTTGCTGACATTGAGTTCACCCCAGCCTGCAACGACTCAACAGGCTCTTCTTTTCTGCCTACATTCTAGCAGAAGAACAACTGGGCACAGACCTTCCGCCAGCCATTTTCTCTCAGGATGAGATATGGAATGCACTCAAAGCACACCCTGCCGTCGGAGATAAGATCCCTCTTCCACGATCTTCGTCCCCTGAAGCCAGATTGATGCGTGTCGGTTCATTCCTAGCCATACTCTCATACGAACTCCGGAACCATATCTTCCAACCCATCTTCCTTGCTGGAGAGCCATACATCGAATCCAAAGCAACTGGATTGTGGCGTCTTCTCGATGACCTGATCGAGGATGACCCCGATTGGGAGGCAATGTTACGCGCAGCGCTCCTTGCTGCATCCAGAAAGCTGGAAAAAGCTTATCCTTCTCAAACAAAGCATCGTATCAACATCGTGGTAGACACACTCACCAACCTCATCAATCCTCTCCTCCCCTCCAATACCAAAGAGAAGTTCAAAACAAAGCTCACAGCCTTCTGTGCCGAAGCCCACGAGCAATGGACATACATTCAACGTCTCGAAGACCGCATCACACCCACCTTCAAACTCCAAGACTCCGACAATCCCCACGACACCTGGAAACCCCTCACCCTCAACTCCCACTTCAAATCCTCCTCCAGCCCGAACAGCAAACTCCCCCGCTCCCACTCCCAAACCAAACCCAAGGACAAACAAACCCCATCTGACACGAAATTTCCACCACCCAACAGCAACAGTTCCCAACCTCCCCTCCACGCAGCCGCCACTGACCCTGTCCCCGTCTGGCCAGCGTTTTACAACAAAGCCCTCGCCTCCGAAGACATCCTCATGCCGGGCTATTTTCTCACCGCGGAGCATGTCGCGTCTGCCAAAATCGAAGAGAAGACATTGACACAGGCCCAACGGAGGAGATGTTCCTCTCGAGGTTCCAGTGGGGATCTCTCTGGGCTGGTGGGGGCAGGGGGAGGAGCAGGGGGGATGAGTCATAGGGAGAAGAGGAAGCGATCGAGGGCGATGTCGGCTTCGATTGTGAATTGGGTGAGTGGAGGCAGCGGTGACGGAGGGAAGGAGAAGCAGGGACAGGGAGAGGGGACCGGGAAGGGGGGTGCTGCTGGCGCAAACGGGCCTTTTTTAGGAGGCAGTTCTACGAGCGGATTAAAGGGGGGTTGATGAAGAAGATTGGTTGGGGCGAGGAGGGGAGGAGAGAAGGTGGAGGAATTGTGTACATTAGAGGACAGGATAGGTTTCGACGCTTGCGATGCTGTAGGTTCTGAGTTTGGACAGGAACTATTGCAGAATATCTGTAGTCTTTCGTGTTAGGGAGGACCATTTAAGATAACTTGAACTAAACTTTGGACTTTGTTTCACACGGAGATAATCTCCAAGGCTGTGACTACTTGGACAGAGCTCTCACAGATCACCAACTGGCATAAGGGGGCCATCTCCGTATGGCATCGTCATATTGTAACGGAGCCCTGACAAACACCAGCCTTATATCATGATAGCCAGAGTCTCCAAGTTTATTTAGGAAGGGTATCTACTCCCAACCCGAACCAAGCGCTAAACCACAAGAGCAATAACACCTATACCGTAAAGCTAAAACAGATAACAGCCCTATGCAGAGTTCTTGAAATACAAGCGAGGCCAGCCAGTCCCTAGTTCCTAGACTCCCGAACCGGTGAACCCAGAACTGCCCATGACTCTTAACGACATACCGCCCAGCGTTCCCAAATGAACCCATCGAGAGTATCTTAACCACCTGTTAATGCCAGACAGACAACGCCGTAGTAAAGCAGGTAAGAATATTTACAACATAAACAATGAACAAGAAAGCCAACCGACTGGGGAGAAGTCAAGTGGAGTACTCTGAGCTGTCCAAGTCAAATCTGACCCAAGCTTCAACTCTTTTGGCCCACGGATCCGATCATGTCCTGACCCTCCTAATCGCACTAACCTCCCTAACCTTGGACACGGCAGGCTTTGCAGCAGCAGTAGGGTCGCTAACCTGCCTCGCACCAACCTCCCTTTCCCTCGAGCGACCCCTCTCACCAACACTGCTAGTATTGCTGCCTACACTAGCCTTCCCACTAGCGGCACTAGCGTTGCTGACCACACTGCTCCCACTAACCTTCCTCATCGGCTGAGCAGCCAGCTTCTTCTCCTTCTCCTCCTTCTCACGGCCCACACTCCGCGCGCGGTCCCTACGCTCCCTAATACACTGTAGGGCCTGCTCACGCGTCATGGTCGGCGTCAGCGCGGGATTGGTGGGGTCAAATATGGGCTTCTTATCCGGGTCTTCCCAGACCTTCGCGCCATCGGCTGTGGGCCGGACGGGCGTGCGCTGCATCTTGAGGAGGCGCTGCGCCAGCGACGGGTCGCTAGTCTCCTCCTTGAGCGGCACCTTGGTTGTGGCGACGTGCGCGGTTATGGCTGACGTCTTGAGGAGGGGATTTGCGTAGGCGGAGGAAGCGGAGGCGGACGGATAGTAGGCCGCGGTGGTGTGCGGGCGGGCGTAGGGCGCGTCGTGGACGGAGCAGGAGGCGGTGGAGGCCGAGAGGCCTGTGTTGGCGGTCGAGGGGAAGGGGTCGGTGAGCGGCGCTGGAGGGCAGGTTTCGCGAGCGGGGATGGACAGGTCTCGGGGATGGGGCTTGCGGGCTTGCTGACCGCCGTTGGGATGGTCGGAGGCATGCTGTGACGGAGCGGGCTTGCTCTCGGACTCGGGCTTCGACACTTGCTTTGACTCGTGTTCTGGCTCCGACTCAATTGAGGTGCAGGGAGCGAGGACCGGGATCTTGGGGATGCCGACGAGCGGGAAGGACTCTGACTCCTGAGGCTGTTCATTCGGGTCAGGAGCGGGGATCGTAGGAATGTTGAACAGCGGCGCGGGGTCTTCTTGCCTGACTGGAGCATCGAGCAGCGAGAGTAGCGATGTCCGTTCCTTCGGCGGGACTGCGCCCTTCGAAGGTTCCGTGGACGGGCTGCGGCGAAACAGCGGATCGTCATCTTTCGGGGTAACCGGCATGCTGCCAGTCGACGCGGTAGGTGACGTGTCGGCCTTGGAGGAGATGGATTCGCGCCCCCGGGCCTCGGTCTCGGCCTCGACCTGCGAGAGCGTGCGGTAGGGGGCGACCTCGCGCGCCTCTTTGGCCGGCGAGAACATGGTGCTGCGGCGGAGCATGTCTGTCTTGGAGCGGCCAGGCGTCGGCTTTGGCATGGATACCGTGGTGTTCTCACTAAGAATCATCTTGTCACTGGCATCCACGATGAAGTGTCCGGTCCGCTGACGGAGAGTCTTAGCAGCCGAGCACATCTTGAGATGACACTCTGCCTCGAGGAAGGCGATCTGTTCCTGGGCACGGTCGGCACGCTTCTTCTCCCACTGCCACATCATCTGGATGTTCTCGACTTCGGAATCGCTCTCATAAGAATGACGAGCGCGCTTCCTAGGAGCCTCGGGTTCGTCGTCGACATCAGAGCGACGCCGGGACTTCTTGGAAGAAGTGGACGCGCGCATAGCATTGATGGTGTCCTCCTGGGCCTTGAGTTGGTCCCTGAGGGCCTCAACCTCCTGCTCCAGGGACCTGATGCGTTCCTGGGCCTTGGCGAGCTCCTCTTGGACGTCGGCCAGCCTCTTCTCGGTCTCGAGGACCTTTTGCTGGGCCTCCTCGGCCTGCTGTTCAAAACTCCTGCTGCGCTCCTTCTCGGTCTGGAGCGCTTCCTCGGCCGCCTTCTGAGCCTCCTCAGCAGTCTTCTGAGCCGTGCGGGCGGTCTTCGCATCCTCCTGGAAATGCAGAAGAGCGCTTTGGGCTTTAAAAGCCTCCTTTTTGGCACGACGGACCTCCTTTTCCCACAGCTGTTGGGTGTGAGCATGGGTCTCCTTGGCTTTCGCGTAGTTTTCCTGGTGTGTACAGTTAGCATCGAAAAACTGCTTTCCGTTCCCAGCACGTCAGGCGGATGGACGCACCATCACAGCCTCTAGTCTTTCGGCAATACGACGTTCGCGGTCCTTGCCCTCCTCAACCTGCTTCCGAAGCATCCGGGCTTCATCGCGGTAGCGACGCATCTCAGCCTCGGCCTCCTCGCGGCCGATCTGGGCGCGCTTGAGGGCAGCATCGAAGGTTTTGCGCTCTTGTTGCTTTGCCTGCATGGCAAGGGTGTTGAACTGGTGAATCTTCTCATGGACGGAGCTGTCGGTGCGACGGTGGGGCGAGAAAATAGCAGCATCACGCTGCTCGTTGTGTGACACGGGCTGAAGCGGCTTGCTGCCGCCGCCAGCAGGGCTCGACGGCGTGGACATGGATAATCGTCGAGCTAGGTGGCGAGTGCTATTGAGATGACAGAGTCATGCAGCGCGTGGCGCTAGAGTTGTTGCTAAGTTTGGTTGAGGGGTTGAGATAGTTGTCGGTGCTATCGCGTAGTTTCGCGTTTGTTGGCGTGGTGATATCGCTCGAAGATCGATGGTGCTGAGTCGCGTCGCGGAGTCGTGGTATCAACAAACGGTGACGGGAAGCTGAATAATAGAACACGCGCAGCAGAAGAGGCGCGAGAGCCAGTTGGAAGAAAATGTGAATTACTATTGTCGGCAGGTCGTTGAAATTGTTCGGTTTGGTTTCCGCGCGTTGCCGTGTCTCGCGAAAATATGGCTCGAGATTCTGTGCAACAGTTCGGTTGGGTCGAAGGGGGGGGGGGAAATGGCCACTGAGACGAAGTCCGGTTGTTTAATTTCGCATGGTGGGTTATGTTTACGCCGTGCTTGGCGCTGGTTTTCGTGTGATTGGGTCGCTGCGATGCGTTGCCTAGGCAACTAAAATAGGCCACATGTGGGGCTGCAGCCTTGCGGCCAAGAAATCTCTTTCCCACGATCAATGGCCCAATCATCCAACACCTTAACAACGGCGCTTCGACATGTGACAGCAGTGGCTTGAGCATTGCAGAGGCTCCTAGGGAGGACGGTGGGGCAAGAGATACGGCTGCCGGGTCAGGCCCGAGAGCTTAACATCGACATCTCAGCCTTGCATACCCGAATCAGCCGCGCCAGGAAGAGGGACGTCATCCTCCGAAGGACATCTGGCATCATTGCACTGCGACGCTGAGCTTGAGATTGGCACTCCTGGCCTTGATCTGATCTTTGGAAGTCCGGACTTGGTGGAATTGATACTGAGCTTGGCTCCTGGCTCTTGACCAGACCTTGACAGCCAAAACCCCTTCCCACATAACATGACAGAGCAAGTAGCCGCCAGACGACGCAAGCCAGAGCCGCAGGCAGCTCGCGTCGAAGAGCTGTCCGATTCTGAGGCCGATTCCTTCGATGAAGCGGAGAGGAAGGTCAAGGAAATCAGAAAACAAAAGGCAGCGGCGCGGAGACGGGCCGAAGAACAGGACGATGATTACACCACAGCTAACCTCTTCGTCGATATCCTTCGTGTCTTATCTTTCCTTTTCCTTGCCTCATGTGGTCTGAGCTACCTGATCTCCAATGGGGAGACATTCTTCTGGGGCATGTCCAACCCACCGAAGTACCTACGCATGGATTGGTGGAAGAGGCAGATTGTAAGCTTTGGATCTGCCCACTGGTTGACTTACACACCCTTTCTGACCAGCTGTGATGTAGAACGGCCCAATATACCTTACGCCTGCCGAGCTCGCCCAATATGACGGCACCGACCCAACAAAACCCATCTACCTCGCCATCAACTGGACCATCTACGATGTCTCTGCCAACCGGGCAACCTACGGCCCAGGCGGCAGCTACCACTGGTTCGCTGGATGCGATGCCTCTCGAGCATTTGTGACGGGCTGCTTCGCCGAGGACCGCACGCCCGATATGCGCGGCGTGGAAGAGATGTTCCTACCGATTGAGGACCCAATTGAGGATGCTAAGTACTGGACACCAGAGGAGCTCCGGGAGATGCGTCGCCGCGAGCGCGCTGAGGCCAAGCAACGGGTGCACGAGGCGCTGGCGCACTGGTCAAGGTTCTTTGCTGAAAGCCAGAAGTACCATTTTGTTGGGTATGTTAAGAAGCCTGAGGGCTGGCCAAAGAATGAGCCGAGGAGGAAGCTGTGCGATGCTGCTGCAAAGGGAAGGAGAAAGAGGACGCCGCCGAAGAAAGACGAAAGGAAGGATGGTAAATGAACATGCTGCTTTTGGATAATACCGTGTTGGATATCAGTCCGTATTTTTTTTCTTTGTTTCGGAAGGATTGGTAACCACAACAGTGTACCTAGATGTACGTGAACACATCGAGATGGGGAGATACTCCGTACTATCCTCTACGGAACAAAGCATGGAAAACGCACTTATGTGTATGAAAGGACACAGATTGGAAGAAAAAAAACGCCGTCCTTTCTTAGACCGAAAAGATAAACAGGTATCATAAAGCCAACAGAGTCTCTCTCAACCATCCAAAGGCAAATCATTCCGCTCAACCCCTTTCCATGCCATATGCAACATACAACCATTACAATACACTGGCTCCGCCATATTCATACTGCCATACCCTCAATGTCCCCGTAACATCATTACCCCATTCAGAGCAGCAGCGCCGCGCCAACCGCAGCAACCAGAGCCATGGTACCCGAGGCAGAGAGCATGCCAGCACCAGCGGTCTGGCCAGTGCCGTTGTTGTCGGTACCAGTACCGGCATCGCCACCGTTGTTGCCGCCAGTCTGGCTGTTGTCGCCGCCAGCTACGGCCTCGGGGCTGCCAGGAACGATGGTCGTCGCCTGGGCGGCAAGAGCCTTGTAGTTCTCGAGCGTGCGGGACGCGTTGTTGGTACTGATGTCAGGATGTTAATCACTGCTACGACTCCCAGAATCACTTCTTGAGGGTACATACGGCTCATTGATAACCATTACCATGCCATTCTGGCAGTGCCTGCCCTGGGCGCAGTACAGCCACAGCGGCTTGGTGTCGTTGACCTGGATGGTGTAGGTGGGGATCATACCCGCCTCGAGGCTGGCGGAG
>Ga0065720_1020183_pt1 | contig 16201 bp, 6 predicted proteins | sample Thericmetagenome_FD_59107 | JGI IMG/M metagenome (GOLD analysis project Ga0065720, IMG submission 59107) | Thermophilic microbial communities from the Joint Bioenergy Institute, California, USA of rice/straw/compost enrichment - eDNA_2 v2... | ecosystem: Engineered > Solid waste > Grass >... | reverse complement strand
CAGGCAGCGCAGGCCGACCTGCCGCTCGATGCCGAGGGTGGCGGAGAAACTCGCTACAATCCCAGCGTCATCGTCAACGAAATCCGCTCGCATGTAGGTGCGTGGCGCAGGCTGCCCCAATCGGCCGACTGGGGCGTCACGCCCACCACGCAGCGCCTGCTGCAACACTGGCGCCACTACAATTTCCAGAATCAGCGTCCCTTCTTCTGCCAGGTCGAAGCGGTCGAGACGGTTATTTGGCTGCATGAGGTCGCCCGAGGTCGAAAACAGTACGCCCACATCTTCCGGACACTGGAGACGGCCAATCAGGAAGCCAATCCAGAGCTGTTTCGCCTCGCGCTGAAGCTCGCGACCGGTGCCGGCAAGACGACCGTGATGGCCATGCTGATCGCCTGGCAGGCGATCAACCACGCGCGCCAGCCGAATTCGCCGCTGTTCTCTCGCGGTTTCCTCGTCGTCACCCCCGGCATCACGATCAAGGACCGCCTGCGGGTCCTGCTGCCATCGGATCCCGACAACTACTATCGCACCCGCGAACTGGTGCCGCAGGATATGATGAACGAGCTCGGCAACGCGAAGGTGGTGGTGACGAATTACCACGCCTTCCAGCTGCGCGAGCGTCTGGATACGAACAAGACCGGCCGGGCTGTGCTTTCGGGCTGGCGGAACGAACAGCTGAGAACCCGCGAAACCGAAGGCGAGATGCTGCAACGGGCCTGCGGCGACCTGCTTAGCCTGAAGAACATCGTCGTGATCAACGACGAGGCGCACCACTGCTACCGCGAGCGCCCCGGCGCCGAGGAGGAGAAGGACGAGGAGGCCAAGGAGAATCGCGAGGCCGCGCGGCTGTGGATTTCCGGAATCGAGGCTCTCAAGCGCAAGACCGGCTTGAGGGCGGTCTACGACTTGTCGGCGACGCCGTTCTTCCTGCGCGGCTCGGGCTATGAGGAAGGAACGCTGTTCCCCTGGGTGGTGAGCGACTTTTCGCTGGTCGACGCCATCGAGTGCGGCATCGTCAAGCTGCCCCGTGTCCCAGTGAGCGACAACGCGGTCAATGCCGACCTGCCGGTGTTCCGTAACCTTTGGGACCACATCGGCAAGAAGATGCCGAAGAAGGGCGCGGGCAAGTCCGGGCAGCTCGATCCTCGCAACCAGTTTCCCGATCTGCTCGCCACGGCTCTGTACTCCCTTTACGACCACTACAAGCGGGAATTCGTCGAGTGGGAGCGAGCTGGCATTGGTGTCCCGCCTGTCTTTATCGTCGTGTGCAACAACACGGCGACGTCTCGTCTTGTGTATGAATGGATTGCCGGCTTCGAGCGGGAGGTCGACGGCGAACGACAATTCGTGCACGCCGGCCACCTTGAGTTGTTCAGGAACTATGACGCGCATACCGGCGAGCCGTTGTCGCGCATGAACACGATCCTGGTGGACAGCCACCAGATCGAGTCCGGGACGCTGGACGATGCCTTCAAGCAGGCGGCTGCGGCGGAAATCGAGCGGTTCCGTCGCGAGAAGGCGGAACGCGAAGGCGCGGCCGCGGCAAGTGCCGTCAGCGACAGCGAGATCCTGCGCGAGGTCATGAATACCGTGGGGCGCAAGGGGCACCTGGGCGAGCACGTGCGCTGTGTCGTCTCGGTTTCCATGCTCACCGAAGGCTGGGACGCCAATAATGTCACCCACATTCTGGGCGTCAGGGCCTTCGGTACGCAGCTCCTGTGCGAGCAGGTCGTCGGTCGCGGCCTGCGTCGCCAATCCTACGAGCTCGGACAGGACAAGGATCTGCACGGCAATCCGCTGTTCGATCCGGAATATGCCGACATTCTCGGCATCCCCTTCGACTTTGCCGCGGAGCCGGTCAGGGTTGCGAAAAAGCCGCCAAAACCCGTAACCCGTGTGCACGCCGTCAGGGAACGTGCCGCGCTGGCGATCCGCATTCCTCGCGTGGCCGGCTACCGGGTCGATCTTCCCCAGGATCGTCTCGAAGCCCGGTTCGGGCCGGAGCATCGCCTGAGGCTGACGCCCGAAGAGGTTGGGCCCACCAAGGCACGCATGGAAGGACTTGTCGGCGTCGGCCACGATATCTCGCCGGCCGTCCTCGACGAGATGCGTCCCGCTACGGTAGCTGCGCATCTCAGCAAGTATCTGCTGCAGCGGTATCTGCTCGATGGCAACGGCCAGCCCCAGTTCCACCTGTTCGGTAAGCTGCAGCCGCTCGTGCGCCGCTGGCTCTCCGAATGCGTCGAGCTCGTGGGCGGCACGCGGTTGGGAATGCTCACCTACGCGACCGTAGCCAGCCGTGCCGCAGCCCTGATCCACAGCGCTCTGGTCCAGCACAAGGGCGATACCAGCGGCACGGTGAAGGCCGTTCTCGACCCTTACAACCCTGCCGTCGTCACGGATCACGTGCAGTTCATCACCAGCAAAACCAAGCTGTGGGACACGGCCAGGGGCGGCAAATGCCATGTCAACTATGTCGTCGGCGACAGCGACTGGGAGATCGAGTTCGCCCGCATCGTAGAGGAACACCCGCAAACGCTCGCCTACGTGAAAAACCAGGCGCTCGGCTTCGAGGTGCCCTATCTCGCCGGTACCGAGGCGCGCCGCTATCTGCCCGATTTTGTCGTGCGGGTGGACGACGGCCGAGGCCCTGACGATCCGCTGATGGTCGTCGTAGAGATCAAGGGCGAAAAGGACGTCGACGATCAGATCAAGGCCGAGACCATGCGAACCCTTTGGGTACCGGGCGTGAATAATCTGGGTGACTGGGGCCGGTGGGGATTCATCGAGCTGCGCGATCCGTGGAGCATGGCAAATGACTATGCGGCGGAGCTGGAAAAGCTCAGAGCCGTTGGTCCGGGGGCAGGGAAATAATGGCGGCGACGTTCAAGACAAATCCTTACTACCTTCATGAGCTGCTGAAGGATTGCAGCACCGGTGTGCTCCAGCTTCCGGATTTTCAGCGCAGCTGGGTCTGGGATGAAGACCGGATCAAGAGCCTGATCGCCTCCGTGTCCCGTGCTTTCCCGGTCGGCGCCCTGATGACGCTAGAAACCGGCGGCGACGTCGACTTCAAGCCAAGGCCGATCGAAGGCGCGCCGGAGAGCGCGAGAATGGTCACGCCACGTTCACTGCTTCTCGACGGCCAGCAGCGCATGACCTCGCTCTACCAGGTGACGCTGCGGAGGCAAGTCGTCGAGACGATCACGCCGAAGAAGAAGCGGGTCAGGCGCTGGTTCTATATCGACATTAAGAAAGCGCTGGACCCCTCCGTCGACCGCGAGGAGGCCATCGTCGGCGTGCCCGAGGACAAGATTATTCGGGAGAATTTCGGCCGCGAGGTGAAGCTCGATCTGTCGACCTCGGAGCACGAATTCGAGGCGCTGCACTACCCGGTCTCGATGGTGTTTGCCTGGGATGACTGGCAGAAGCTGTTCATCGAGCATTCGATGAAAAAGGGCGACTTCGCCGAGAAGTGGGATGTCATCCGACGCTTCAAGGAAGAGGTGATCGACAATTTTGTCAAATACCAGGTGCCGGTGATCACGCTGGACCGCTCAACGTCCAAGGAGGCGGTCTGCGTAGTGTTCGAAAAGGTGAACACCGGGGGCAAACCGCTCGATGCCTTTGAACTGGTTACCGCCATGTATGCGGCAGACGGCCACGAGCTGCGCAAGGACTGGTATGGCGATGGCAAGACCAATGGCGGGCGGCACGGCCGCTTCGCCACATTCCTCAAGCTCACCGACTCGGAGAAGGGCATCCTCGCCGAGGTCGGCAACACCGACTTCCTGCAGGTCATCTCCCTCTTCCATACCCGCGAGAAGCGCTGGCTGGCGGAAGCGGAAGGCAAGCAGGGCCGCGACCTGCCCCAGGTCACGGGTAACAGGCAGGCACTGCTCAATCTGCCGCTGGAAGCCTACAAGAAGTACGAGGCGCAGGCAGAGCGTGGCTTTCTGACAGCCGCAAAGTTTCTGCACATGCTGCACATCTACCGCATCTTCGACCTGCCGTATCAGTCGCAGATCATTCCGCTCGCCGCCATTCTGGCCGACATCGGCGACGCTTGGGAGCACGAGGCCGTCCGCGCCCGGCTCGTCCAGTGGTACTGGAATGGCGTGTTCGGGGAACTTTATGGCTCGGCGGTGGATACCCGCATTTCACGGGATTTCACGGAAGTGCCGGCCTGGGCAACCGGCAAAATGAACGTCGTGCCATCCACTATCAGCGAGGCCGTTTTCCGCCCTGACCGACTGAAGACCATGCGTATGCGCCTGTCGGCCGCGTATAAGGGAGTCAACGCATTGCTGATGAAGGAGGGGGCGCAGGACTTCCGCTCCGGCCAGAAGTTCGACCACACGGTCTTCTTCGGTGAAAACGTCGACATCCACCACATCTTTCCGCAGGCTTGGTGCGAAGCGCGCGGCATCAAACGGGAAGTCTACGACTCGATCATCAACAAGACGCCGCTTTCCTACCGCACGAACCGCATCATCGGCGGTGATGCGCCGTCGAGCTATCTCGCGAAGCTCGAGGCCGGCAATGCCGCAACGCCGCCCATCAGTCCGACAAACCTCGACGCCTATCTCGCCTCCCATTTGATAGAGCCGTCGCTCATTCGGGCGGACAGGTTCGAGGCCTTCATGGCAGACCGACAGGCGAAGTTGCTGGGCCTGATCGAGAAGGCGATGGGCAAGCAGTCCTATCGCGGAGACGTGCCGGAGGAAGGGATAGACGACGAACGCGACGACGATGGCATCGAGGCCGAAATGACTATCACAGCGCAATGACCATGTCCGAACCACGCACCGGCTCCGAGTTTCCCAACAAGCGCTTCTGGGCAGTCCTCGAGGAACGTCATCCCGAGGAGTGTGCCCGCCGCGCCATGCTGATGCCCTTCTTCTGGCAGCGCGCGCTTCCCGACCTCAATCTCGTCATCACGATGTTCGTGGCACCCACCGAGAACTGCTGTGGCGTGTTCCTCGGCCGCAATGCCAGGGTCGGCGCCGTCGGCATAGCCCAGCGACTGCGCCCCTTTGCTGAGCAACTCAACAGGAAACTCGGTCTCGATCCATCTATCAGTTCGGACGAATTTCCCTTCCTGTCGCGCTGGCATGTCAACTGTTTTGCCGAGGACAACTGGCCGGCCATGGTCGACTGGCTGGTCACCGAGGCGTCGCGCTACGAGCGCGCACTGAGAGCAATCATGCAGGAAGCCGCATAATGGCCCGTCCACCCAAACCCAAAGAAGTCGAAGCCCTGCGCCACAAGGACAAGCGGATCAACAATCCGACGGCCGAGATGGCGCCGATCTTCGAGCAGAACGAAGAGCTGCTGGGCGCGACAGCGCAGGAGATGCGTCTGCCACGCGCCTTTCCGCTCGCCGAGGGCGAGACGCGGCCGCGCGACCCCGACCTCGACCCGCAGATCATCTGGAACGGCATCCGCATCACGCTCACCGAGGCGCAGCGCCAGCAGCTCTGGGAGACCGGCGAGGTCGAGATCGGTGATGCGCAGCTCGTCTGGCGCGGTAAGGACACGCAGGACTGGTCCGACCTCGTCGTCAACGCGCCGCCCCTCTACATCCAGGAGAAGATCCACCCCAAGGCGATCATCGACGATCTCAAGCGCCGCACCAAGGAGGCGCGCGCGGCCGAGGCCGACATGCCGGACCTCTTCGCCGGCTTCAACGGGCTGACCGACCCCGAGGACCGCTACGAGTTCTACCAGCACTCCATGCACTGGCAGAACCGCATGATCCTGGGCGACAGCCTGCAGGTCATGGCCTCGCTCGCCCAACGCGAGGGGCTGAAAGGCAAGGTGCAGTGCATCTATTTCGACCCGCCCTACGGCATCAAGTTCAACTCGAACTGGCAGGTCTCGACGCTTTCGCGCGACGTGAAGGACGGCAAGGCCACCGACGTCACCCGCGAGCCCGAGCAGGTGAAGGCGTTTCGCGATACCTGGAAGGACGGCATCCACTCCTACCTCACCTATCTGCGCGACCGGCTGACCGTCGCCCGCGAGCTGCTCAACGAAAGCGGCAGCATCTTCGTGCAGATTGGCGACGAGAACGTGCACCGCGTGCGGGCGGTGATGGATGAGGTGTTCGGGGCGAATAATCTCATCGCCCAAATCGCATTTCGCAAGACGTCTGGTACGGGCGCTCGATATCTGGAGAATACCTATGACTTCGCGATCTGGTACGCAAAGAAAATAGACTCCTTGAAGTTCCGGCCACTCTACTCCGACAAACCGCAGGAGCTGCTATCATCACAGTACACTAGGGAGGACTGGCTCAGAACGGCGACCGGCTCGGGGAATCCGGCTTACATGCCCGACACCATTAGTTCCCAAGGCGCAAGCGAAGCAGGGACCTATCCTATCATTCTGGAGGGCGTTGAGTACGCCCTGCCGCCGAACACCCACTGGAAGGCGTCTCGCACTGGGATGCCAAGACTGGCACGAGCAGGACGCCTAGTAGGTATTGGGAAGCGGATTCGATATAAGCGCTTCGCTGATGATTGGCCTGTCGTGGCATTCTCCAACTCGTGGGATGATACTGTCATCTCGGGCTACGCCGAGGCAAAAACATACATCGTTCAGACGTCAACGAAGGTGGTAGAGCGCTGTCTGCTCATGGCCACCGACCCCGGCGACCTCGTGCTCGACCCGACCTGCGGCTCGGGCACCACGGCCTATGTCGCCGAGCAGTGGGGCCGGCGCTGGATCACCATCGACACCTCGCGGGTGGCGCTGGCGCTGGCGCGCACGCGGCTGATGAGCGCGCGCTTCCCCTACTATCTCCTCGCCGACAGCACCGAGGGCCGCGCCAAGGAGGCGGAGCTCACCGGCCGCATCCAGCCCGACACGCCGACCGGTGGCGACATCCGCCAGGGTTTCGTCTACGAGCGCGCGCCGCACATCACGCTGAAATCCATCGCCAACAATGCCGAGATCGACATCATCTGGGAGAAGTGGCAGGAGGTGCTCGAGCCGCTGCGCCAGCGGCTGAACGCGGCGCTGGCCAGCGGCGGCATCGCCTGGGAAGAGTGGCAGATCCCGCGCGATCTCGACGCCTGGCTCGACACGAAGGAGGGCAAGCCGCTCGCCGGCCTCGTCACGGATGAGGTGCGCGATCTTCACGCCCGCTGGTGGGAGGCGCGCATCGCGCGGCAGAAGGAGATCGACGCCTCGATCGCCCGCGCCGCCGATGTCGAGCTGCTCTACGACCGGCCCTATGAGGACAAGTCCAAGGTCCGCGTCACCGGGCCGTTCACGGTGGAAAGCCTGTCACCCCACCGCGTCGTCACCTCGCGCGACGACACGCTTGCCGATGAGCTCTCCGCCGCGGAAGGCCAGTTGCAGCGCGCGCCCGGCAATGTGCCTGAGGCTGACTTTGCCGCGATGGTGATCGATCACCTCAGGCGCTCCGGCGTGCACCAGAAGGACAAGGCCGACACCATCCACTTCAACTCGGTCGAGCCATGGCCGGGCAAGTGGCTGGGGGCGGAAGGCCGCTACACCGATGGCGAAGGGCGCGAGCGCCGCGCCGGCATCCTGATCGGTCCCGAATTCGGCACGCTGACGCATTCGCAGATCACTGCCGCGGCGCGCGAGGCCTCCATGGCGCGCTTCGACGCGCTGATCGCCTGCGCCTTCAACTTCGACGCCATGTCGGGCGAGCTCGACCGGCTGGGGCCGCTGCCGATCCTTAAAGCGCGAATGAACCCCGACCTGCACATGGCCGACGAGCTCAAGAACACCGGCAAGGGCAATCTCTTCGTCGTGTTCGGCGAGCCCGACATCGACATCATCACCACCGACGACGGCCAGCTGCAGGTGCGGGTGCACGGGGTGGACGTGTTCGACCCCGCCACCGGCACGATCCGCTCCGACGGCAAGGAGGGGATTGCCTGCTGGTTCATCGACACGGACTACAACGAGGAGAGCTTCTTCGTCCGCCACGCCTATTTCCTCGGCGCCAATGACCCCTACAAGTCGCTCAAGACGGCGCTGCGCGCCGAGATCGACGAGGAGGCGTGGTCAACGCTCTATTCCGACGTCTCGCGCCCCTTCCCGCGGCCGAAGACCGGCCGGATCGCAGTAAAGGTGATCAATCACTTCGGGGACGAGGTGTTGAAGGTTTTTGGGGTGTAGAGCGCAGACTTCAAGGGAGGGGCTAGATGACAGACCTGCTGTCGGAGCTGGTGCGCACTCGCAATCTTGAGGTTATAGAGACGATCGACCTCCCCCCGCGGGAGGAAATCACCGCAGCCGTTCCGCACGAACTCGCGAACGGCCCGCTCCGAAGCCATGCAGATAGGCTGTTCCCGACCGGCAACCTCTGGAGGCATCAAGCGTTGGCGCTGAACCAGCTGCTACGCGGCAACAACACTGTTGTAGCGACGGGAACGGCATCAGGAAAGTCTTTGGTGTTCCAAGCTTTTTCGCTTCATCTTATTGCCAACTATTCCAACGCGCGCATCCTTGTCTTCTACCCGCTCAAAGCCCTCGCTTCCGATCAATTTCAACGGTGGCAAAGAATATGCCGTGATTGCGGCCTGCCTTCCGACGCAGTCGCGCGTATAGATGGCGACGTTCTGGCACCCGATCGGGATAGCGCGATCTCCAACGCGCGCATCATTCTCATGACACCCGATGTCTGCCACGCGTGGCTGATGCGCAACGCGGGCTCCAGCGTGGTCAGACGTTTCCTGGCCGATCTATCGCTGCTGGTGTTGGACGAGGCCCACGTCTATGAGTCGGTGTTCGGCAGCAACGTCGCTTTTCTTATTCGTCGGCTGATGAGCGCGAAACGTCATGTTTCGAAGGCCGCAGGCGCGTCGCCGGAACTCCAAGTGGTTGCTGCAACAGCGACAATCGCAAATCCGTCGCAGCATCTCGAGAATCTCGTTGGCCACCCCTTTGTCGCAATCGAAGACATAGACAACGGGGCCCCCCATTTCCGCAGACAGCTGGTGCATGTCGCAGGTGCAGAGTATGGGGGAGCAGGTGAAAGCGCGCTCGTCGATATCCTTCAAGGGATCATGGCGTTACCCCAACGCCGGCGCTTCATCGCATTCATAGATTCTCGCCAAGGGACGGAGCGTGTCGTGCGTGGTCTCGGATCCGAGGCTGTGCTTCCGTACCGAAGCGGATACGAAGCTGAAGATCGTGATCGCATCGAACGGGCCTTGCGCGACGGCTCCCTGCACGGCGTTGTTTCAACGTCGGCCCTGGAGCTTGGCATCGACATTCCTGATATGGAGGTCGGGATCAACCTTGGCGTACCGGATACCAAGAAGGCGTTTCGGCAGCGCATCGGCCGTGTCGGCCGCAGCAGAGAAGGAAGTTTTTTCCTGATCGCAGGGCGAAATGCGTTTCGGAAGGTCGGCCAAACCTTCGAGGAATATTATCGAGATTCCGTAGAACCCTCTTATCTCTACACAGGTAATCGCTTCATTCAATTTGCCCACGCCAGATGCGTCTGGGACGAGATCGAGGTGCTTAAGCAAGATCGTACGAATCTCTTGTCGGCCACCCAGTGGCCGGACGGCTTTGAAAAGGTCCTTGGCCACGCCAAGCCGGGGGCCGCCCGCCCTCGTGAATTCGACTACATCGCTCAGCTTGGTTCGGACAATCCGCATCTCAACTATCCACTGCGGCAGATTGGCGAAGCAAATTTCGACCTCAAGCTTGGTCGAGCCGACCACAATCGACGACTTGGGAACATTGCCGCAAATCAGGCCATTCGGGAGGCATATCCGGGTGCGAATTATCTTCACCTGGGTCAGTCCTACAAAGTACATCAATGGATTGCTTCGAGCTTCGAGCGTTCCATACGTGTTGAGCCATCGAAGAGCCACGTGCCGACAAAGGCCATACTTCGCAAGACCGTTAACTTGGCGCTGGATCACCTGAGTGTGATCGATGGGCGCATCCGTCGAAATGACAGAGGTTTGATCGCGGAAGTAAATCTTCAGGTCAATGAAAGCGTTGAAGGATATAGGATAGGATCGACACTGTATCTGTATCGCGATTTGCGGGCAGAAAATCCGAACATGTCGCGAAAGCAACGCGACATACGCACCACTGGCGCGATCATCATGATCGACGAGCCGTGGTTTAAGGGGTCGGCAAACGATGCACCGCGCAATCGTGATGCAGTGGGACGGGCTCTCGTAGAGGTGCTGTCTAGAGAGCGCAGTATCTCTCCTCAGGATATCGACTACGCGGCGACAAATATCGCGTTGATGACAGATAGCGGACCGAAGCGCGTGAGCAATTGCGTCGTAATCTATGACGCGGTCTACGGTGGCATACGATTAACTGAGGACCTGTTCGATCGATTTTCGGACTACCTTGGGCTGATTAATCGAGCTGCGGAACTGGCGGGGCAGGATGCGATCGTATCCGAGAGTTTGTCTTCGCGACTTCAGCATTGGGCGAGCGATCTGCAGGATGGCGAAGCATCGGAAGTTGAGACGGCCGCTGCGCCGGACGGGTGGTATCAGGTTTACCGGCCGGGCAGCGTCGTCTCTACCTACCATAATGGTCAGCTCGTATCGCGCGAACTGGTCGCGCCGCGGCTAATTGATCTTTTGGGAGACGGCACCAAGTCGCTCTTCTACTCATACAAGCTTGGAGGCCGACAGGGTGTCGTTCCACACGACCAAATACATTTGGCCGGGGAGGAGTGGTCATACGTTCTTTGGAACCCGGAAACCAACGAGTTCCGTGAGCTGGATCTTGAAACGGAGCCAGTCGAAGAGTGTGTGGACAACAATCCTCAGTGGCTCAAGGTCTACAGGCCCGGCACTTTAATCAAAGTCGACAGGTTTGGAACCAAGGTCATGAGAGAGATCCTCGAGCCTCGGGTGGTAACAGGCAATGATGGTGGCACAAGGGTCGAGTATTCTTATGTTGAAGGCGGAGGTTTCGGGTTTGTCCCACACTCGAACGTCGAACCCACCGGCACCGAATGGTCGCTGGTCTTGTGGAATCCGGAGACACACGAGTATCGGGAGCTCGATGCTTGAAAATATAGATATTATTGTACTTACTAGCGGTCTATGGCGGCCGGTACCATCCCATCACTGACGATCCGGAACACGCGACTGGAGTGTGACGCCTCGCCATGCCCACGATCCTCGCCGACACGTTCCGCGCCGCGCTGACGCGCTTGACCAATGACGAGCAGAAGCAGGTCAAGCAGACCGTCTATGACCTGCAGGATGATCCGACCCTGCCCGGCCTCAGCATGCACCGCGTGGACAAGACGCGCAGCGCAGACATCTGGTCGGTGCGGGTGGGGCGTGACATCCGGATCATCCTGCAGAAGTCAGGCGCGGACCTGATCCTCGCTTACGTCGCCCATCACGACGACGCCTATGCCTGGGCGGAGCGGCGGCGTATCGAGCTGCATCCGACAACCGGCGCGCTGCAGATCGTGGAGGTACGCGAGCTGGTCGAGGAAGTGACGGCTCCGGTTCCAGCGGCGGCCGGGGAGGGGGCTCGCCCGGAGCTGCCTCTTTTCGCCGCACTGAGCCGCGACGATCTCCTGTCGATTGGCGTTCCGCTGGACTGGATTGGCGACGTGCAGGCTGTGAGCGAGGACGGCTTCTTCGAACTGGCCCGGCATCTTCCTGAGGAAGCGGCCGAGGCCCTGCTCGAATACGCCACCACGGGGCAGCTGACGCGTGCTGCGCCGCCGGTCGAGAACCCGCTCGAGCACCCCGACACGCAGCGGCGCTTCCGCGTCATGGACGGAATCGAGGAGATCAGGGCCGCGCTCGATGCACCTTTCGAGAAATGGGCAGTGTTCCTGCATCCAAGCCAGCGCAGGACCGTTGAGCGCGCCTATTCCGGGCCGGCACGTGTGGTCGGCTCGGCCGGCACCGGCAAGACCGTCGTGGCGCTGCATCGCGTGCATCGAATTCTTCAGTCGGAGCCGGATGCGCGCGTGTTGCTCACCACCTTCAGCGCTCCGTTGTCGCGGGCGCTCGAGGCGAAGCTGCGCATCCTGTTCGGCGAACGCAGTCACCTGCTGGACCGTGTGACCGTTGTCTCGTTCAACCGTGTGGCCGAGCAACTCTACACGCTCGCGACCGGCATGAAGCCCAACTTTGCCGGTGCCCAACTCATCCGCAACCAGCTACGCAAGGCCGCCGACGAGGCCGATGTCACGGAGGTCAGCTCACAATTCCTGCTTTCGGAGTGGGACAACGTCATCGACCCGTGGCAGCTGAACAGCCTGCAGGCCTATGCCGAAGTGCCGCGCGTGGGCCGCAAGAACCGGCTCGGACCCAGGCAGCGTGAGCGACTGTGGCAGGTTTTTGATGCGGTCCGAAATCATCTTGCTGCCAGGCGGCTGTTCACCGCCTCCAGCCTGTTCGCCGAGACGGCGGCTCTCTATCGCGACAAGCAGCCCAAGCCATTCACACATATCGTCGTCGACGAGGCGCAGGACCTCGGCGTCGCCGAACTGCGGTTCCTCTCGGCAATCGCGGCGGACCGGGCCGATGCCCTCTTCTTCACCGGAGACCTCGGTCAGCGGATTTTCCGTCAGCCGTTCTCGTGGAAGGCACTCGGTGTCGACGTGCGCGGGCGGTCGGTGACGCTCAAGGTCAACTATCGCACTTCCCACCAGATCCGACGCGCCGCGGACCGGCTGTTGCCTCGCAGCGTGCGCGACCTCGACGGTATTTCCGACGATCGCGCCGGCACCATTTCAGTATTCGATGGTCCCGAACCCGAGGTGTATGTCTGTGCGGACCAGAATGAGGAGCGGGAGCGCGCCGCTGAGCTGTTGCGCGGCGCCGTTGAAACTGGTCTGTCGCCACGGGAGATCGGCGTCTTTGTGCGCTCGGAGGCGCAGCTCGCCCGCGCCCGTGCGGCGGTTCGCGCAGCCGGCCTGCCGGCGCGTAGTCTCGTGGACTCCGCTCCGGAAGGGGATGATACGGTGCTGGTCGGCACCATGCACCTCGCCAAGGGGCTCGAGTTTCGCATGGTCCTGCTGATGAGCTGCGACCAGGACGTGCTGCCGCTGGCGGAGCGGATCGAGCAGGTGGCGGACGAATTTGAACTCGACGAGGTACTCACCACCGAGCGCCAGCTGCTCTATGTGGCCGCGACACGCGCTCGCGACAGGCTCGTGATCACGGCATCCACACCGGCGTCCGAGTTCATAGACGATCTGCTAAGCGCCGACTGAGGCAACCGCCTCGGCATACAGGCTTGTGGCATCGCGGTCGGACACGGGCGGCATCAACATGTCCCGCCCGAGAGTTCGCTTGCGCTCGAGCAGGTCGTCGAGCTTGAGATCGAACGATGCCTCGCCATACGCCGGGTGGATTGCGAGTGGCACGTGGATATACACTGGCTTCTCCTGGCCGATGCGATAGACGCGGTCATTGCACTGGTCCTCGACTGCCGGGTTCCACCAACGGCTCAAATGGATCACGTGGTTCGCCGCCGTGATCGTCAGGCCAACGCCCGCCGCCTTCGGGGAGAGCACAAGTACCGCAAATCCGGGCGGAAGCGATTGGAATCGATCGACAATCTGTTGCCGGCGGTCGCCGGGCGTTTCACCGTTGATGATGTCAGGTTCGGCCGGAAGTTCAAAATGCGCCGCCACGACCGCTGCAAAGACCGACTGGACGGCCCGATCCTCGATGAAGACCAGCGCCTTTTCGCCCTGTCGTCGAATTTTGTCGAGGATGGAGAGTGTCTGCTGCACGCGTGCAGAACTCTCGATCCATGCTGTCCGTGATCGTGCATCATAGGGATCGACGCCATCCGCACCGTTTGGGTGCAGGGATATGCCACGCAGGGAGTGAAGTGCCCTGAGCATGTCCCCCTTGCTGCGAGCGCCTGCCTTGGCGGCGCGTACCACCTCTGCATAAGCCTCCGACTGAGGTGCGGGCATAACAGGATCCCAATACTTCTTGACCTCGCGTGGAGGGAGGCCCCCAAGATGATCGCCCTTCATGCGCCGAAGCAGAAGAGGCGGATGCCCAGGCTGGGGCTGGTCGATCTTGGACTTCAGCATGCGCAAGGATGCCTCGTCCTCCCCGCCATAGGTCTGCGAGAAGGGCTTGAGCGCGCCGAGGTAGCCGGGTGCGACACGGTCCATGAGGCACCACAGGTCCTCGATCCGGTTCTCTATCGGCGTGCCGGTCATGCCAAGCACAAAATCGGCGTTCATAACCTTGGCTGCGTGCGTGTTGATGGTGTCCGGAGCCTTGATCTTCTGCATCTCGTCAAAGACGATGATGGGATAGGCGACCCGGGCGAAAGCCCGGTGATAGTTGGCGAGTGTCTCATAGGTTGTGAGCACCCATTCGGCGCGGCGGATGGCATCCACGTCGAGCGCGTCTTCTGGCGCTGCATCGCGTCGTCTTATCCGCGCCAGACCCGTACCGAAAGCGGCAAGGCAGTCGCCCAGTCCGGGTTCTGCAAGGTGGATGTCGGCTTCTTTCGCCCAATTGCGTAACAGGGCGGTCGGCGCGACGACGAGGATGGGCCCTGCATACTGCTTGGCACGGATGCCGCCGACGCGCCGGTTCTCGCGGAACCATGCGAGAAAGGCAAGCGCTTGCATTGTCTTGCCAAGGCCCATGTCATCCGCGAGAAGGACTCCAGGAAGGCCAGAGGTCCAGGCATCCACGAGCCAGCCGAACCCGTCCGTCTGATGGGGTTTGGGCGTGGTAACGACCAGATCCGACGGGAAAAGCTTCTGAGCGAACAGCGGGCGGGGCCTGAGATCGATCGTGAACTCGACCTCTTCGAGGTTCTCCTTCTTCTTGAGGACGGCGCGGTCCGGTTGCGGCTTTTCTTCTGCCTCGGACGACGTCCCCATTTCCGGGGAAACGCCCGCAATGTTGCCCCGCTCCAGCCGTTCAAAGGCCGCAGAAACGTCCTCAGTGGCGAGCACCATGCCGTTGTACTGCACCCACTCGTCCCCGCGGGCACTCGACTCCTCCAAGGCCAGCGCTAGTGCCTTCAACCCATCTTCGTCCATCCGAATGGACTTCGAGCCCACCTGAAGCTCGAATGCCTCGGGCAGCCAACCAGTCCCTTTGCGCCGGATCCAGTCGAGCTTGGGCTTTTCCCATATGCCCAGTTCTGTCACGCGTTCGGAGTATTGCCGCGTCTCGATGAAAATTGTTCCGGTTGTTTCATCAGCGTCAGGCATGGCCTGAACGAGCGCTGCGCGAGGATTCTGCACGAAACGCCGGCGCTCTCCGGCAGATGCACGCTGCGCCCGCTTGACCACGTCCAGCGCTTTCTGAAGCTCCGGCTCGACCACCAGATAGGTGTTGCGGGCAAGCACATAGGAGGGACGGGTCGCCAGACTATCCTGGTTGAAAGCCCGCAAGAACTGCTTTTGCAGTTCGGGCGACAGCAGTGCATGCTCGGTTTCATCCCGCAATGCATCCGAGGGATCGACCCCGTCCTCCGGGGCATCGGCCTCGTCCGCAAGTGTAGCCCGAAGCGCCGCGCTCATCAGCACGGGGTTGAACTGCGGGCCGTCGACAGTTTGCCTTACGTCGAGGCTGAACGCGCCCGCCTGAAAAATTCGGAAGCTTCGCAGAATGCGATCCGCTTCTACCTCGGTACCGGTCAGCGACTGCAAACGCTGCTGAACCCGCGCCCAGACGGCGATGCGGTTCTCCGAAGGCTGCCCCTTGGTCGCGTTGTACTGGTCAATCGCGTCAACCAGGCTGTAGATCGGCGCCGTGAGGCGGCCGATCTTGCCGGCCCAGCGCACAATCAGCCCTTGCCGCGTAGGAACCAGGGAACGGTAGCTGCTGTCCGTCCAGGACAAGTCGATTTCACCCTCGGGGCTTTCGATACGGCCGTGCAACGAAAGCTTCAGTGACAGCGGTGCGACGGAAGGCACTCCGATCTGGGCCAGGATGGTACCCGGCATCTCAAGCAGCGCCTGTGTCGTGAGCAAGATCACATTTCCGGTCGAGGAAGCGTCGCCGCTGTCGACGAGACGCTTCAGATAGCGCACCGCAGCAATCAGTTCGGGACCAGCCTGACTATGCCAGGCGTCCGTCGGGACAGGCCGCTTGCTAAACATTCTTGTTTGCAGGAGCGCTACCTGACCTCCTGTGTCGGTGGGCGTGAACTCGAAGTTGGACACCTTATCGAACCCGATACTTGCTCGCCGGCACGTGGATGCCGGTCA
>Ga0065720_1020182_pt1 | contig 16202 bp, 14 predicted proteins | sample Thericmetagenome_FD_59107 | JGI IMG/M metagenome (GOLD analysis project Ga0065720, IMG submission 59107) | Thermophilic microbial communities from the Joint Bioenergy Institute, California, USA of rice/straw/compost enrichment - eDNA_2 v2... | ecosystem: Engineered > Solid waste > Grass >... | reverse complement strand
GCGCTTGCTCTCCCTGCGAAAACAATCGAGGGTGTTCCGGTCTTCGCTGGCTCCTACTGCTGAAGCCAGGCTTGTCTCGACGCCCTGTGTGGATCCTACCCACGCCCCCGCCTACGTGCGCAAACTTTAGCTGACACAGGCAACGAAACATTCTCCCTAGCAACCCTCCCTCTCTCGCCTTCAGAGCCCCCGCTTTCCACACCCCTCAACCACGGGCCATAGTACTCAAATCGTAGCCATGGAAGGCGCACCGGATATCAATATCATTCTTGAGAACTCGCTGAGCCCAGGTTTGTATTTGCCATCTTGAGCTGCCTTGACTGATTTTTACCATGACGTTATCTTTTGCTGACTGCTTCTTCCAGACGCGACTCTGCGTCACGCGGCGGAACAGCAGCTCACCCATGCTGCTGAGACCAACTTTGTAAGGCTTCCTCTTCCTACCTTTGCTTTGCCCTTTTCGACTTTCTACCTTCCTAGTCCAGTGTCGATCGAGAGGAAACAGTCTTCGCTGACACTTGTTTCGTCATCCAGTCCCAATACCTCCTAACACTTGTCCAAGCCCTCGCAAATGAGAGCAGTGAGGGGCATATTCGAGCCGCCGCTGGTATTGCCTTGAAGAACGCCTTTAGTGCACGCGAATTCGCGAGACAAGCTGCGCTACAAGCAAAATGGCTCAACCAGACCGATCAAGAAACGAGGACACGTGTTAAGCAGCTGGCGCTGGAGACGCTGGCCTCGACCAACTCCAAAGCCGGCCAGGCTGCTGCCCAGGTCATCGCTGCGATTGCGGCGATCGAGCTTCCCCGGAATCAGTGGCCTGAGTTGATGCATGCCCTCGTACGAAATGTCAGCGAGGGTGGCCAGCATCAAAAGCAGGCATCTTTGACGGCGATCGGCTTTATCTGCGAGACGCAGGATACCGATTTGAGGAACAGCCTTGTTGGGCATTCCAACGCCATCCTAACTGCCGTCGTCCAAGGAGCTCGGAAGGAGGAACCGAACAACGAGGTCCGTTTTGCTGCCATTACTGCCCTGGGCGACTCGCTCGAGTTCGTCGGCAACAACTTCAAGCATGAGGGTGAACGTAACTACATTATGCAGGTCGTCTGCGAGGCGACACAGGCGCAAGACTCTCGGATACAGCAGGGTGCGTTCGGTTGCCTCAACCGAATCATGGCCCTTTATTACGAGCACATGAGATACTACATGGAGAAGGCTCTCTTTGGCCTGACTATCCTGGGCATGAAGAGCGATGATGAGGATGTCGCGAAGCTGGCTGTTGAGTTCTGGAGCACTGTGTGCGAAGAGGAAATTGCTATCGAGGACGACAACGCTCAGGTAGAGAGCTCAGAGCAGATGCGGCCGTTCTACAATTTCGCTCGCGTCGCCACGAATGAAGTTGTTCCTGTTCTCCTTCAGCTTCTGACTAAGCAGGACGAGGATGCCTCGGACGACGAGTACAACATCTCCCGCGCCGCCTACCAGTGCCTGCAGCTCTATGCTCAAGCTGTTGGGTCAACCATCATCCCCCCTGTTATCCAGTTTGTCGAGCATAACCTCCGCCATGCTGACTGGCACTTCCGGGATGCTGCAGTGTCTGCCTTTGGTGCCATTATGGATGGTCCCGAGGAGAAGGTGCTGGAGCCTATTGTGAAGACTGGCATGCAGCCTTTGATTGCCATGATGGAGGACGAGTCTATCCAAGTTCGGGATTCTACTGCCTATGCCCTGGGTCGCATCACCGAGGCCTGCTCGGAGGCTATCGACCCCAACACACACCTTGAGCCTTTGATTCGTTCTCTCTTCAATGGTCTCATGAACAGCCCTAAGATGGCCGCTTCCTGCTGCTGGGCTCTCATGAACATCGCTGAGCGGTTTGCCGGCGAGCCGGGTGCTGCTCAGAACCCCTTGACACCCCACTTCAACCAGAGCGTTACCAACCTGCTCACGGTTACTGCACCAATGAATGGTGATTCCACCGTCCGCACCGCCGCCTATGAGGTCCTCAGCGTGTTTGTTCAGAACGCTGCCAATGACAGTCTCAGCGCTGTTGCCTCTCTCTCTACTGTGATTCTTCAGCGCTTGGAGGAGACGCTCCCGCTGCAGCAACAAGTTGTCAGCGTTGAGGACAAGCTCATCCTCGAGGACATGCAAACTAGTCTTTGCACTGTCCTCCAGGCCACAGTCCAGCGATTGGACAAGGAGATTGCTCCTCAGGGTGACCGGATCATGCAAGTTCTTCTTCAGATTCTGAGCACTTGCGGCGGCAAATCGAGTGTGCCCGAGGGCGTCTTCGCGGCCATCAGCGCCTTAGCCAACGCCATGGAAGAAGAGTTTGCCAAGTACATGGAAGCCTTCGCCCCCTTCCTCTACAATGCTCTTGGCAACCAAGAAGAGCCGAGTCTGTGCTCGATGGCTATTGGCCTTGTCAGCGACGTTACTCGGTCTTTGGGCGAGCGTAGCCAGCCGTACTGCGACAACTTTATGAACTATCTCTTGGGTAATCTTAGGGTATGTTGTCGACCGTTTCGCATCGAAATTGTCGAATCAGCTGTACTAACTTGATCTTCGCAGAGTACTACCCTTGCGAACCAGTTCAAGCCTGCTATTTTGCAGTGCTTTGGCGATATCGCTAGCGCCATTGGCGGTCACTTTGAGACCTATCTTACCATCGTGGCCCAAGTGCTCCAGCAAGCTGCTACTATCACGGCTGGGCCCGATGGCTCCTATGAGATGATTGACTATGTTATTTCCCTTCGGGAAGGCATCATGGATGCTTGGGGTGGCATTATTGGTGCCATGAAGACCAGCAACAAGAGTATGTCTTTACCTATATCCTCAAGTTATCTCTTGGGCTCTTGCTAACATGGCCATTCAGCCAATGTCCTTCAGCCTTATGTCGAGTCCATCTTTGCGCTACTGAACAGCATCGCTAACGACCCCAACCGCAGCGAGGCTCTCATGCGGGCCTCAATGGGTGTCATTGGGTAAGTGATCATGTTATGGAGAGGTAAAACCTTGAAGCAGCGCTGATTATATGCAGTGATCTCGCCGACGCCTATCCTAACGGCCAACTGGCCGATGCCTTCCGGCAAGACTGGATCACGGCCATGATCCGCGAGACAAGATCGAACCGGGAGTTCGGAGCCCGCACGATTGAGACGGCCCGCTGGGCTCGTGAGCAAGTCAAGCGCCAAATTGCTGGTTCACAGACTGTTATGCAGCAGTCATGAATGTGTCCACTTAGAAGCAGCTTGCAGATTGAGACTCCGGAAGTCTTGCTCTCTCAGTCTTGGAGGCAGTTGGGACGACGTTTGCCCAACCTTATTGGCCTTTTAATGAACGTTGGACGAGCCCTTTCTTCCGCGCCCTCCCCGCTACTCCCAACACATCACTATCTCGCGATAAGGCACGTCACGGCACGAGACGAGCATGATGCAACAGAGGTGCACAGATCATGTGTATATAGACCCTGCCTGGCCCCTTATCGGAGATCATACCCTAGAAGTCACTTCACTATCTAACACCTTTAGCACCTTTTACCCTCCATCGGGAACGCCTTTTATTTTCCATTTCTTACTTGGTGTCATGGGTTTATGGGACGATGATAGAGGATCATGTACTGTTCCATGCTTCTATATCTCATAGAGGCCGGGGCAAACACACCATCATGTAGAATTGTGAAACGGATTATTCCCCTGAAAAGAACGGCGGTATGGATGACGGCTTTCGATGTCCACGTCTATAATCTCGGTGACTCTGTAAATGGTCATGTATGCAACGGTAGGGATTAGGTTACTCCGGGTTTTGTGGCTCTTTGATACAGTATAGCAAGAGACGTGCCACACAATGATAAGCCGCTTCTTGGCTGATAGATCGGCGTTCACTTGATGCTGTGATCAAAGGGTCGAGTTGTGTATACCGGACATGAGCTCGGGAGTCCGGAGCTGTAAAGTCAGGCCAAGTGAGCCTGTATCGATCACTTCCCTTTACACACAAAGATCGGGCACACTTTGGCAGACAATGATCATTGTCTGTACAGATTATCTTTGTCCGTCTGTTGTCCGACCACGTCTAAGCCTTGCGTCTCGGGCCAAATGCACAGTGCGTCATCTTGCTTGACTTTACCATTATATCCTTGACCTCAGAAGTTTGGGGATTTGCTGGGGTTGGAAGAGGGCTAGAGAGAGATGGATAAACAGCCCTGTAGGGAGGACAAACCAAACCAATTCGATGGCATGCCTGCAAGCCTTCAATCTGACATGATCATGGAGAGGAGGGGAGCCGAGCTTGAATCATTTCATCCGCCCAAACCCACATCATGAAAGGCCACGAACCACCCCGCGCTCGATTGCCCCTCCCTCTTTCACAGGCCGTCTGCAGGCAAAGCAGAGCACTCGCATGCCCTGCAGCGCGTGGGCGTGGGGCTTGAGGCGACCCCGGCCCTGTGCAGGTCAGCAATCGGGTGCTGATCCGGGGGCAAGGGGAGAGAGCACAGCGGGGCCGTGCACGGACCACTGCGATTAAAGCTCCGGAGGGAGGGCTGTCGGTACCTGGGAGGGGCTGGGTTGGTATGTGAGAGGATGGATGATTGGTTTGGAATGAGATCAGACACGTTAGATATCATAGCTTTAAGTCGTTATATTGCGATGAATGCACCCAAAAACCTAAGTTTGGAAAGGAGGTGGTGTAAATTACGAAAGCAATACGGTAAGCTCCTACAAATGGTTCGAAGCACGCGGGCAGCCTGGGAAGAGTGGGTCTCGTCCGCATCTTGTTCGCAGCGTTTTGATGAGGGAGGAAAGAGCCCTGCACTGAAATTGGGTTTCCGGCGTTAAGGATTAGAAAAGATATTTGGGGTTTTGCTGTTGCGTCCAGAACACTGCTGGCTTTGCTGTCTCCCAGCGCGCCAGAGATAAGGTTTTGCACCGACATCCTTCGAGGCTCAATCCATTCAGCGCCAAAAGAGAGCTTTGGGCTGCCAGCAACACTGCACTTCAGCCCCACCCGACAGCGACAGTTCTTGGGAGTTCACTGGACTCTCCGACCGCTGATTTTAGGTCCGCAACCCGTTCCTGACCTCTCTCGTTTGTTTAAGCCCGGACGGACTTCGTTGTCCACTTCCGCTTCTCTCCGGCAGGCTCTCTGGCTCCAGGCAGGCTCTAGGTTTCCCGAGACCGAGACACGCCCCGTCTCGACAGGGGCGTGCCAATATGGACGTCGACAATAATCCTCCGGGCCCATCGGTGCCGTTGACGGTGCCCCCTCCGCCTGGCCAAAGCCCGGACCAGCTGCAGCCCGGAGGAACGCATCCACCTGTCATCATCAGACGGCGTGCCCCCATTGCCTGCCGAAGGTGCGTGCGCTCGTGTCCAGACTTTCCCTTTCCCGGATCGCCATTTCAATTGTGAAAGCCATGAATACGGCCATGCCCATTCCCGTTGCCGAACCAGATATTTCTGTTTCATCATGTCGGGCCTGACAGCCTGTTATTTAAAGCTTTGTAGAAGTTGAATGAGATCCTGACGAGCAAGTCTAGATGTCGTCGCATGCGAAGTAAATGTGTAGCCCATGAAAAGGGGAAACCGCCATGTCAGGCATGTATTGATGCCGGCTTGGCCCCTTCAGAATGGTGAGCTTCCGGTTTTCCATATCCATTCAGCGCCGAACTCTTTTTTCCTCTAATGAACTCCTTCTATCTCTTTTCCGGTTGAAATGAGAAGCGACAAATCAGGAATGTCAGTACTGATGCTGTGAGCTGGTACAAGTGTCTTCCCACTCCGTGGAGAACCGGACCTCGATCGCGAGTATCGTCACCCTCGTGTCAGGTCCGACAAAAGCAAGAAACGAGATGTGACGAAAATGAAAAGTGTAGACGAGTCTATCCCAGTACGTCTACCTGTTCCGGCGGCTCCTAGCCAGGTTAAGGGCGGCGATGAATGGGATCTGCTGCCTCCTCTTCTCGAGGTTCTCGATGCCGTCAACACTTTTACGCGACATTACTTCCAGCTTGGCTTTATCCCGAAGCAATTGTTTCCAGAACGACTCCAAGCGAACCCCCGCTCTGTCAGTGTTTTTTTCCTCCTGGGGATCCTCAGTGTCTCGGCGCGGTTGACACCAGCGCTAGTGAGACGATATGGGAGCGCCGTCAAAGCCTCTGAGATATTCATGGAGCGAGCTTCTGCTTTAGCACAGACTGAGGTTTACAAGGAGCCAAGTCTGGAGAGATGCCAGGCCTTCTATCTGCTCAGTATCGCCCAGCAAGGGAGCGGCTTAAAATACCAGAGTTCTGTAAGTAGTGGACCCAAGCCTTTTGCAGTAACAAACAGCTGACCTTGGACAAGATCAACATGGCCATATCTATCCGAATGGCGACTTTGATGCAATTGCACAGGGAAGAAACATATGTCCTGCAAAATCCCACTAGAGAGCTCATCATTAGGGCCGAGTCTGCCCGCAGAACCCTCGTATGTATAGCCAAGGGGCAGTTGAGCAGTTCGGTTGTGATACTGACCCAGTATTTCCAAGTGGATGCTACATAGTCAAGACAATCTGCATTCAGGTCCTCATTCACCTGTTTCGTTGTCGGCTAGTGACATCACTACACTGCTTCCTGCAAGCGAAGAAGACTTTGCTGCTGCAAGAGAGCCGGAATTAAGGGCAGCTCTTGAGGATACGCCCCCAGCATTGGAAAACCCAGCCTTGGTTCACGATAAAAGGCGATCACTCTTTGCGTCACTAATACAAGCTCACTACTACTGGGGAGCTATATCTCGTCAGGCGATCAATAAGAGCAAGAGCATGCGCCCATGGGATTCATCAAGTGAGTATGCACAAATGCAGAGGAGGCTGGACCACTGGGAAAGCCAGCTACCTGAACGCCATCGCTGGAGTCCTGCTTCACTGAAGAAATATAGACAGGAAAGTTTGGAGCTGGTATTGCTTTGAACCTTTGCTAGCCCTCGTGTACGGTTAACTGACATAATCGCCAGGCATATCTTGGTGTAACCATGATCCCTCGCCTTTGCAATATTGTCCTTCGGAAAGCATATCTACAGGAGTATGTCCTGATTGCCTCACTCTCTTAGTTGCCTTTCCATAGACTCCTTTTTTTGGCTGACTACGAATGGTTTTCAGGATGCTATCTGATAATAAATCAGACCCCACGTTGACCTCGTTTTGGAATAAGATGGCCCATGAGCTTTTCCAGAACGTTGAAGATCTCTACCAACAAATCGAAACTCAGTTCTCAGAACGGCCGTCAGAAGAGGGGCCAGGTGCTCAGATGGCAGTAAGTTCCAGCATTACAGAAGTCAGCAAAGACTGAGGATAACAAATGAGCACAGGCGTTTTGCGTGTATACTTGTGGTTTTCTTGCATGCTATCCTCACAGATTCCCGCACAGTAAGTTTCGTTCATCAGTGTGGCACTTTGAATCTTCTGGGAAAGGGGACAATGCAATGCTGATCTTTTTAGTTTGCCCAAACCACAGCATAACTCGTAACGCTTCACAGATGGTTGAACGAATATTAGATATTCTTAATCACTGCAGGACCGTATGGCCTTTAGCCAGCAGATGGTATGAACACCTCGAGCGATTCTACAAGACGCAGTCGGTGGTGCCTGTTGGAGCAGAAGGGGGAATGGATGACAGCGTAAGTGGGGTCTGTAAAGGAACGCAAAAAACGTCGTTCCTAACCATCTTCCAGCGTGATCCTATTCCCCATGTTCTGCAACAAGCTCCCAAGGGACAAGATATGAGGTCTGGTAGTCAGACATCCATCTCTCCGATCCCAGGGCGAGATGGTCAGCCAGCCAGCAACCCGGCTGTAACTATCGCTCCATTATCTACACCTCCTGTCGTTTCAACCTCGTATGCAGGCGCAGCTGGTATAGCGCCACCGACCTCAGTCGCTCAAGCTCAAACTGTACCACAACCGTTACCTCCTCAACAACACATGCTTCCTTCTCACGGCCAGGTCGAAGTTACACCAGCAACAGTTCCAGTACCGCAAGGCCCTGCTGCTCCAAGGCCGCCCACTACTGACGGCTTGGGCTTGCTCCTTGAAGCCTTCGATACACACCAAGCAGCGAGTGGTGCAGCAGCTCCTCCCAATGTCGTGGTGGCCGGACCAACCACCATAACTACCGTTCCTCAACCTCCACACTCTCAGCACCAAGCTCAAGCAACGTTCAGCCCACATGTCCCAACCCAGCAGCAACAGGCATACTTCCCTCCTCAGACTCAGCCGCAACCGAATCCCCATGCAACAGGGCTGGTTATGAACGATGGGTATGAACATGAGCTCAGTTACTATATGCATACGAATAACGCCTCCGGAATACAGTCAGGTTGGTCTGGAGGGGGAAGTATGTTTGGGTATTAGTCCGTGGGTGGCTGTGATGGGCGAGAGAACGAGAAAAACTCCTAGTAAGTTTATCTTTAGCTTCATTTCGGAGGACTATATATACTAGCAAGCATGTTATGGGCTCAATAATCTCATGTGAATCATGATCGAGAAGGATCAATACAAAAGTTGGTTGGCGCACTAGAACGTTTTTTATATCTCTTTTAGAGACTACCTTGGTAGTTCATAATTTTATGGATTATTTACCTTGGATATGCTCTAATATCGTAGCTGAAACTCATTATGTCGTTGATTAGACCTTCAACAAACAGCGAGGTTCTTGTTCGCTTTTCTCTCGAGAGTTCTTGGTCATTGGCCTTCCACACTAACGGTTGCCTTTTTACATGGGAGCATAAGTATTTTACATGTAGATTATGCGCTGCAAAATGCAAGTGCTGGTTTTGCGATACGGATAGGCGATCATCCATGAATTGGATATGCATCTATCGGGCTCTCCTCGGCGATAAGCACCATACAAAATCTCCTTGTCGAGCTATCATTGGTCCTACGCAAACAGCTTCGTCATAGCCGGATCCTGGAGCGGGCCCGTTCGGATCTTTTGTCGCAATCACTTTGCGCCGCAACTGGTTCTTCAGTGACGCCGTGTCATACTCTCCCACACATTATCCCACAATCATGGCGGCCAGGACAGAAACAGCACAGCACGTGCTGTCGCTGGTATGTACCTTTTTTTTTCTTTCTCACCAGCTTTCCGTGAAGCACCCCTCCAGCAATCAGTCAATCAATCAGCCATTCTGCCGCTGGCTCTTAGAGATGTTGACTTCTAGGGACGGCTGTGCTGAAAGATCTTGGATAGTTGGGTGCTGACTCTACTCGCACTTGATCATAGTACCGGCAACTTCTCCGTCAAGGGCGCCAGTTTACCAACTACAACTTCCGAGAGTACGCCAAACGCCGGACGCGGGATGCGTTCCGGGAGAATAAGGATGTCCAGGACCCCGCTCAGATCCAGGAGTTGATCCAGAAGGGGAGGCAAAACCTGGATATGATGAAGGTGCGCTTGGTTCCTTTTTTTAGGGGGGAGGGGGGCCGATCTCCGTTGGATGCTGTGGTTCTTTGTCCCAAGTGATTTGGGGGCTTTGTGAGAGGCAAGGCTGACGAGGTGGATCTGCATAACAGCGCCAGGTGGCGATCAGCCAATTTTACCAGCTGAACAAGCTTGTGGTGGAAGGCGGGTTATCAGTACGCCAGGTTCCATCCATGCAGTTTGCGGGACAGCTGTAGGGTGTCTCTGACATAATCCCTCCAGGGCAAGGATTCGCCGGGGCATGGCGAGACGGTTAGGCAGAAAGACACTGGGTGAGTGACAAAGACGCGGACCAGTCAGTTGGTTTTTCAGTCGCGGATGTTGCTAACTGTTGTCCAGCTGGGACTGAGCAATACTCTCGCAAGAGGATAAGAGGCTTCCACTGCAGCTTGCTCACCGAGTTCTACCTTGATTCGGAAGTCTAGGGACCTTGAGACTCGCTGCCAGTATGTGTATACCAGTAATAACCAATGACAAACATTGCAAATCTACCAGGAGTTTGGCGCTGGGACAACTGCGGATGTCCATGGCATCAAACATGCACATAAGATTCTAGAATCGGACGATTTTCCTTTGAGCAAGAGTTGAATTTGTAGGCCAAGAGGGCAGAAAATGGACATACGGAAAATGAGATTGGTTCAATGATATCGGGACAGAAGAGTTATGTATGGTCGTCTATCCGGTCTTTGGATGTGATCGTTGGTCAGGATCCGCCGGGACAGGACCCTGAGTCGAGGCCACAATACAAGGATTACAAACAGCAAAGCCTGGCTTTGGTATCATGATATCGTTATAACCGGGTCTATCACATACGCGGGTTGCCAGAGCGGCGGAACGCGCCAGGTGTTTGGGGAACCGCTGCTGGTATGCGAATGGCCAATTCAACTTTCATCACAACCACTTGGCAAGCCTGCGACACCACCTTTACAAGGGTCTCCTGTGGACGAGCCATTGTGCCATTGTTCATCCAACCACACCTGGAGTTAACCTTCACGTTTTCTCACAATTCCTATCAACCTAGCGCCTTCGGATACACATATTCGCTCTTCATTCTCACTGCCAGATCTTGTTCTGCTGCTGGTTCAATCGCTGGACCCAGATCTGCGCAGCGCGACGAGAAGACTCGAAGCGCAGGTGTTCGCCTACAGCCTTCCACGGCACCTTCGCGATCAGATACAACGTTTCGCGCTTGGTGATAGCTTAGTCATCGCCGGAAGCTCGACGTTTGCCGTGGATACATTGTGACGGAGATCTCAGTATTCACATTTTAGACAGTTCGCGATGGCACCGCCTGTGAGTCAAGTCCAAAGGTTCAGCTTAGCAGCAACATTAGCTGACAGCTCTGTGTTGGAAATAGCAATTCCGGACTGCGACGCAGACGCGCCGAGGAGCGCGCAGTGGTTTTGTGGAACAGGATGACTTTGAGGGTATGTAATTGTGCCCAATGATCCCTCTGCCCCTCCATTATGAGATGTCACCGGAGAGATGCACTCTTCCTCGCGCCAACATGTGACTGACCAAACACCTCATCTATAATGTCAACAGGCCTGCCGGTGCGACAGTGGCGTCAAGAATGGGTCACCTACACTCCTCCCGTCCCCCAGGAAGTAACTCAACAGAGCGACCGTTGGGCCGTCGAACTCCCGTTTGGCATGCCTCGTGAGAGCCATCTCCTACCGCCGCATAGTCAGGAATTGCTGCGCGCCGCTCGATCAGGTCGGTTGTACAAGCGACCTGCCCCAGAGGAAGAAGACGTTGATGTCGAAGTCGATACCATCAAGGGTGAGAAGAAGGACTGGGAGACTCCCAACGAAGGTTTCACCTTCAAGGCTTGGAAGCAAGTGCCGCGCAACGCAGAAGCCGCCGATATATCCTACCTGGCGAAACGTCCAAAGAACATCATTACCTTAGCTGCGAAGGTTGAACCCGCGCAGCCAACAGGTCCGACCATTACCAGAGCGATCGTCCGTCGAATCGATGCCGCCGGTAACCCCTACGAGCAGACCATTACCCTTACTGAGGGCCAGAAGGTGGATGGCGAGATCATCTCCACGACAGTGGTGCCGGCGCCGACAACGCAACCAGAAATCGTTCCTCAGCAGACAACACCCGCTAGGAGGAGGCCCCCGCCGCCCAAGAGGAAAGCTAAGGGTGTTGGGCGAGGGAGGAAGAAAGGGAAGCTGCCGTTGCCGATGCATGCGACGAGATCGCAGAATGCTGCGGCGGCAGGGGCTGATGCTATTAAGACAGAGGATAATGGTGTTGAGGTAAGACTATTTTTTTTGTTCCCGTGCTACGAACGAGTGGCCTTGCTGATAACTCCTCCAAACAGGGAGTTAAAGTCGAAGATGCCGAAGACAGCGCGAACCCAGATAGCGAAATGGCCGATGTCTCTGGGGTACCATCCGACGAAGAAGAGGGCGAAGAGGATGAGGAGGTCGACGAGGAGGGCGGTGATGAAGAGGGCGGTGAAACACCTAATGTTGGGAGCACAAATGGCGATGTTCCTAGCCAAGAGCCGGAGGACACTGAAATGTCCGATGTGCCCCAGCAACCCTCTACCGAAGAGGCTTCGCAGCCCCCGACCTCCGAAGGAGAGCCTCCAGTGCAGAAGGTGGTGCGCTTCCAAACTCCAAGCATCGGGACAAAGCTCGAGGGCAGTCCTCTGAAGAACGTCATGGTCGCATCGCCAACAGAGCCGGCGGCGCCGTCGAACGATTCCATCCCGCCCTCAGTAGCACCACCATCACCCCCATCTGACCAAGCCATGGAAGTTGATCAACCCGACAACGATAAGACTGCTCCAACGGCCACAACCATCACAGAAACTCCCGAACCCCAAATCAAGCTCGAACAAATCCCTTCGGAACCACTCTCACAACCCCCCGCTGAACAACCAGCGCCCACCACGCAGACCCCTTCCCAAGATGCCGCCGCAGCAACCGAGTCTGAAGAACCCCCGTCATCAGCGTCTGCAAATCCAGTCGACCCTCTCAAACCCCCTGCTTCTCCGGCTCTCCTGCCTACAGTCACTAACGACAACGAGGACGACGGGCTTAACTTGCTTGATAGCCTCGAGAGGGAGTTGAATAAGCAAGAGGAGGCTGCTAATGCGGCCAAGGTTCAGAATCAAGCTGCCTATGCTGCTGCTGCTGCTGCTGCTGCTGCTGCTGCTGCTGCTGCTGGTGGTGGTGGTGATGGTGTTGGTGCCGGTAATCCCGGAGCTGGGGGTGCAGAGCAGGCAGCTGAAGAGGAGGAAGTCGATACGTTGGCAGTTGCAACTGAGGAGGGTAAGGGGAAGGTTGCGGTTGGGGATGCGGGGGCTGGGTCTGAGGCGGATAAGGGAGGGGAGGAAAAGCAGGAAAAGGCTACAGAGGAGTCGGCAGAGGGAGCTACGCAGGAGGTGAAGACTGAAGGAGAGAAGCCTGAGTGAGAACTTAGGGATTGGATGAGAATCGGATTGAGAGAAAGTCCAGTTTGGACTATAAGGGTGCTAACCTTGTTTGGGTTTCTTGTAGCATACGCCGCTTAAGGGCATTAATCATATCTTGGGAACAGCGATGATCACTAACTTGGAGACCTTCCCCAAAACACAAGTTTTTGAATTTGTAGCATTACAGGCGTAGGGATGCGATAAGCCTATCAATTATAACAGACGCTTATCCATTCCCAAACCGAAAATCAATTGGGACGAACAGCTACGCCCAGCATGATTTTCTATTTCTCCCCAAGCCTCTTCTCCCTCCAGTGCTATACTGCTACACTATAAAAGAGCACACATGTGTGGATAATGTATTCCACTCATATCGCCGGGTATAAGATACATGAATCCAACCACCACCATTACACAACTATACATAGGATTAAAAAAAATGAGGCGCCGTGTCTTTGCTTGCTTGCTTGCTGTTGAGAGTGAAACCGCGAAAAAGTCTAACCCGTTTGTGAGGTTGAAAAGAAGCCATTAACTTCCACATCTAAAAACGCCATTGCTGTTGCCGTGGTGGGACACGCCTGGCCGCCCAAGAACAAAGATAAAAAAAAAAGGAAAGTAAAAAAGTATAGTGAATGGCCATTAAATCGCTCGGCGGGTGATTTTTCTTTTCAAACAAAAGGAGGTTGAACAGTAAATTAGGCAGGATCATACCTTCGGCATCGTAACAGGCCTCGCCGCATCCCTCAAGGCCACGGGTCCCATAAACTCCATCGGCCCGCCTTTAACGTCCTGCATCTCCATGCCCTCATCCCTTTCGCGCTTGCGCCTGCCGAAGACGATCCCCTGCGTCCTCTTCTGCGCACTGAGCCGCTGATCGCCCTCCTCATACCGGCGCTTAAACTGGTAGTACGACGGTGGTCTCGGGCGACAGAGAACCACAATCCAGTTCTTGCACCAATTTGCTTGCGTAAAAGCCCGATACCGGTCCTTCTTGAGAAACTTTTGCGAGTTGAGATACTCGCGCGTGGTCTCGCCGCGCGCCATCAGGAAAACGTGGTAGCCTGTGAGGGCGGCGGGGTACGCGGCAGCCAGGATGCCGTAGATGACCATGGCGAAGGGCACGCGAAAGTGGTTTATCGACGAGCCGAAGGAGATGTCCTCGCGGCGCTGGTAGACCAGGATCTGGGCGAGAGAGGCTCCGGAGAGGTAGAGGCCCAGGACGGCGGCGCTCGCGACAAAGGTGAAGAAGTAGCGGTAGTTGCGGCGGCCGACACAGTTGTTGAGCCAGACGCAGTGGTGGTCTTGCGTTTCGACACAGTTGTCGCAGAGACGGCAGTGGTGGGCGCGAGGGGGGCGCCAGATGTTGCAGGTCTTGCAGAACTTGGTGGGCACTTCCATGGCGGCCGTGTTCTTTTCGTACGACTTGACTAGCACCCATTCTGTTGTCGGAGGGCCAAGTCGGTACGGGTCGGGGTCCTCTTCTTCTGGGGGAAACTTGTGCAGGTTTCGCGGCAGGATCTGTAAGATGTTAGTCGCTTGAGCATATGCCACGCAAGTCTCACTTAGAAGAACTGACCCCTGGGTCTGAAGCTGAGGCATGAACGAAAGATGAGAAACAGATGAAGAAAAGATAAGCGAAGGTGATAGGGATCGCTGGGGATATGTTGTGCCACAGCCAGGGTGCTGAGAATATGAAAAAGAGAATGCCGGGAATCACGACAAACGATCCCGTCGCGACGTTGATCGGACGATATCTAGTGTTTTGTAGCCGACCCCCCATGCAAAATACCGTACTCCCTTCGAAATATTCATAATTCCGACCGAGATTTGGTTTCTTTTTGGACTCTGGCCGTTCCTTAGGGGTTCCTGGAGGCATGGGAGTCGAAGCAACGGATTCCAGCTTCTCTCCCCCTTCCATTTCCCGATTACCACCACCAGCATCACCGCGCGGCAAGATGAAGCTGGACCGTAGTGAACGTGGGGTACGAATCGGCGTCGGGATGTTGACTGGTGTCTTGTGAGTTTTGCTGTTGCTGCCATCAAGATCCAGAACAAGGTTCTTTCCGGCATCTCGCCTTCCCTGTAGGGGTTTGACACTATCTGCTAAGCTCGAAGCGGGATAATGGCCATGTGTTGGGCTTGTAGTAGCCGTGATGTGGGAAAACCCCTCCTGCTCGGTGAACTCTGTGCCCCGTGAAGGCGGTGGCCGTAGGTCTCCGTCGCCGGCTTGTCCATCCAATTGCGCGCCAGCCTGGGTGTCTGGACCCGAAATCATGCTATTCCGATTTTCTCCTCCGTTTGAATATTGAGAGAAGCGGCGTTGCTCCATGGTACCTGGCCTACCGAGACCTCTTTGGGCTTGCAACTTTTGTGAACTCATCGGCCGGAAGAAGGCATGCGATGTGAGTGTCGGGACGTGGCTTCGGCTCATCGCGCTTCCCGGGCGCGCCCCTACTGATGACCCGCCAACACTGCCCGCAATGCTTGCACGCTTGCCTGCTAGTCCTTGCCGTAATGACGGCGCCTGCCCCCATGGCGTTCTCTGGGAGATGCCGGTCATGCCGGTCCTTGCAGTGCCTGGGCGAGAAGTGCCATCCGAGTACAATGCGCTCCTCCTGTTGGCTGCGACGCTGGGTGCCTCGGCTGCTTCGCCGCCATCCTCAGTCATGATGTCGGTCATTCGCGATGATATGATGCTTGGGGGGCCAGGAAATGCAGATCGTGGGAATTGCGGAAAGCCATCGTCGCCGGTCATCGTGGGAGAGAGAGCTCGCGGCGCTCCCTCTCCAGGCCTCATCGTGGTCGTCGCGGATCGCTTTTCGCAGACTTGACGGGCAGGCTGATGATTACCGGATCGCGAGCCTCAATTGGGACGATCGCTATAACATTTCTGGCGTACGGGGATGCGAGAAGTCGAAGATTTTGTGCTAACAAACGTTGCGGGATGTTGCGACGAAATGCACGATGGGTTCAAGGCTGAAGTGTACCCCTGAAGGCCCGGGCGCGTGTTGCAGCCCCAGCGTGATGACGGAGTGGATTCGACGAGACGAGACGGCCGGGAGCTGACGAATGAATGGACGCCGATCTAATGCAGATGGTTGCTTCGGTCGAAGGCCCAAAGATACCGTTGCAGAGGGATGCGTCGGCGGACGGATTGAAGGGAAAAGGGAGAATGAGGTTAGGAGGATGGTGAAGGAGTGCTTCGACGCGGGAGGACAAAGGACAGGGCCCTGGATTCTGGACAGCGCGATTGTCAAGCGAAAAAAAATGGAGAGAACGAGCGTCGAGAAGCAAGCAAAAAAAAAAAAAA
>Ga0065720_1020179_pt1 | contig 16216 bp, 12 predicted proteins | sample Thericmetagenome_FD_59107 | JGI IMG/M metagenome (GOLD analysis project Ga0065720, IMG submission 59107) | Thermophilic microbial communities from the Joint Bioenergy Institute, California, USA of rice/straw/compost enrichment - eDNA_2 v2... | ecosystem: Engineered > Solid waste > Grass >... | reverse complement strand
ACTAACGGAAAATATCAATCTAAATCCAAAACTTTAAATAAGTACAAATTCAAAATTCTCATTTCGAATTGCCATTATAAAAACCCTTTCTGAAGGAGCTTTCGATTTAATAATAATGCTCATCATAAGTATATTAGCTCATGCAATGAGAAGTATCCTTTGGGTATATATCCTGAAAGTCCTACTTCAAGAAATAGTTCGATTCTTTCAATATGTCAACTTGAAAATTAAATTTAGGGTTTTTTTCTAAACAAACAAATCTGGAGACTTAGTTTTGAAGAATGATATTAGGTTAAAATAACAAATATGAATTTTAGTTGAATTGACTTACTTAAATAATGATAAAAATACGACTACGCGACTATCTACTTTCTTTGCCAATAAGTAACTTGAGTGAAGGTGAAATGGAACTTTCTAGCTGTCTCTCTAGCGACATATTGAACGTCATGTGGCTCCTTAATTTGGACAAAGTTCTCCTTGAGAATCTGGCTCAGTCCTTCATAAGTGGTGTAGTTTTCTCCATCTTTCTTGAAGCCTCCGACCCATTGATCTTTAGCCGTCACCTTAGTGGACCAGTTATTGGAAGTAGTAAGAACTAAGATTCCATTAGGATTCAAAAGTTTATGAATCATTGTGAGTAGCATTTTAGGATACTTCATGGTTTCAATGAGATCACCAGCGAAGACAAGGTCGAAAGAATTGAATTTCTTCAAGTCCAAGTTACTTACATCCTGTTGATAGAAAGTAACTCTGTCCTTGATATCCTCATATCCAAGCTTGCTAAGCTCAATTTCCTTGAACTCAACAATGTCTCCTTCTTCGGGTAGAGCATATCTTACTTTTCCTTGATCCTTCAACTTGACGGCCAATTGGAAGAATCTTGCAGAGAGATCGAGACCGACAGCCTCTTTGAATCCTAGCTTAGCAAGTTCGTAGGTAGTTCTTCCGACAGCACATCCAAGATCAAGAGCCCTTCCTAGTTCAATGCCCTTTTCCTTGCAAATCTGGACAGCAAGTTCAGCACATTTCTTAGGGAAGTTTTCGAGGTTAAAGTATGATTTTCCGTAGTGGAATTCAAGATATTGAACTGCTGCAGGTTCAGTTTCGTAATTGTTATCTTTGATGATGACTGGAGTGTCACTCTCGACATATCTGAAACCAGCATGTTGGTAGAAATGTCTTCTGAAAGCATATCTAGAATGATAGATAGCTTCATTTCCAGTACTAATCCAAGAGCCTCCCTTGATCATATTGTGCTTGGTATCAAAGCAAGGAGTGGAGAAGTCATCATATAAGGGGTGAATCTTGAATCCGTCATATCCATCAAATGGTGTTTCAGTATGTTGCCAGACATTACCAACAATATCATAGAATCCATTTGTTTGGAATTTGTTGATTGGACAACTTGAGGCGTAAACTTCAAGATTGATATTACCAACTGTTCCGAATTCCCAATCAGGAAGATCAGTCTTGATCATATCTCTGAGTCTGTACCATTCCTCTTCAGTGGGAAGTCTAATCGACTTGCCAGTTTTAGCAGCGAGCCAGTTGCAATATGCTTTGGATTCAAGATAATTAGTTTCAACAGGCCAGTCCCAAGGCATATCAATGACTTTGGTGAAGGCTCTGTATTTGTAGGTCTGCTTGTTGTTGACAACTTGATCAGGGACCCAGAAGAGAGGTCTCTTCATCTGAGTTGATCTATTCCATCTCCAACCTTCTTCAGTCCACCATTTCTGGTTCTCATAACCTCCATCAAGCATGAACTGAAGATAATCATAATTAGAAACGAGGAACTTAGAGGCCTTGAAAGCAGGAACTTTGACAACGTGTTCGCCGTATTCATTATCCCAGCCGTAAAGACCATCATTTTTACCAGTGCTTACGGTGCCTTCTTCGACATCGAGAAGTTCGTTCTTGGGGAAGTTCTCATTGACTCTAGGGTTTCCTTCAGAATCATAGCCTTGGAAGTCAGTTTCAGGACACAAGGGCCATAAAGATTCGTCATGTACTTTGTCAGCAGGAAGTCTTCTAATGATAACTGAAGATGTTTCCAAATGAATTCTTTCATGTTCGATACCCATCATAACAGTCCAGAAGGGGGATTCCCAGGTAATTGGAATGCTGATAGGGAATTCTTTGATTTTCTTAGTCACAAGTTCTCTAACCTTGTTTCTGTATTCTCTAACCTCGTCGACTGTAGGCCAGTCGTAGTGGCTGTCATTCAGATCATCCCAATCCATCTCGTCCACACCAACAGCAAACATTGATTCGAATTTAGGGTTAATTCTTTCTTTGATATAGCCTCCAAGCATGAATTTGTTGATGAAGAAGGTGGCTGTATGCCCATAATAGAAGATCAAAGGGTGTCTGAGAGGCTCTGCCTTGATATAGTAAGCTTCTTTGTCATTAATGACATCAAATAGCTTCTCATAGATTGTGAAGGTGTTGTTGAAATATTCTAAGATCTCTTGTCTCTTGGCTTCAGGATCTCCTCTATCTAATCTAATTGTGCGTGTGAATCTAAGCTTCTTGTGTTCTGGGTTGACTGTTTCCATTTCTTGTATCAATTAAAATAATTTAGGGAATAACTATATCTGTAGGGAGCTCTGATTACATAAATCCTCATGAATCCAAAAAATAAATTGCTACTCTTATGGACCAGATTAAGAACAAAATTCATGAGTCTGATAAATAAATTTGGCAATATATGCATATGCAATTGATATTTTAAGACAAAAGTTTAAGGCATTTTGGTAAGTATTGCATAATTTATTTTTTACTTTTTTGAACAGAAAAACCTATTTCTGAACAAATCGTAATTCCAATTGTGAATCAACAGTAGTTACAAATACTTTACTGAATCATTAGTAAGATTTTGTGTATTACGTGGCATATCCGCATTGAATAAGGTTCAATTTATCAAAGAGACCATTGATTTTCACAGAGTATAGACTTAGAGATTCCTGTTTGAGACCACAATTCAAAAGTGTTTTTAAACTGCCAACACGAGTGAATATTTGCAAATAAAACAATACAAGTCACTATAACCGATAATAAAACTCCTCTGTTGTGAATCACACTAGAGAGAACCAATCGAGTACAGAGGAATCTTATAATACTTGACATGTTTTTATATTCAGAAACAAGATATTTCATCTAATAAATCTCTTTGTGATTGATCAATAAATCAACTCTCGACTGTAACATATTATAATGTTATATCACTCTATTATCTGATTCTCTAGGGGAAAAATTTTCGTGTTTTTAGGATGAACTTGAGCAAGCTTTGAGTCCAAATTGATGTTTAAGAGGAATAGCAGATCAATAGAGTTCTTATTTTCACATACAAATTGGGTTTATGATGCTAAGACTTTTTTCTTTTTGATCCGAAAAATATACGGTTTTTAGAGGAAATTTATCCTTGGTAATAAGATTCACTCTTGAACACTTGCTCTAAGTTTGGGAATCATTAATGGCGTATGATTTGGTCTGTTTCCATGCAATCTAAAAAACATTGAAAAAAAGTATTTATTCAATGAGAATCTGTTTGTTCATTTTGATCTCTCTCGTCGGAAGCATTGTTGCCCAAAATCCCGGTATTGGAATAACTATTCGTCAGCAGCTACTTGATGGGCTAAAAGAAGTGGCTGTGGATTTCTTATTAGAAAAAACTCATGCCATTTCTATTCCTGACTTGAATGTCAAAGGCATTTCTTTTCATCATATGGAGATTTCCAGTCCAGGGTTCTCTCCTGACAATGTTAAGATTCTCCTTAATGATGGATATGTTCATTTTGGAGTAGAAGACTTCGAAGTAAGTCTTTCTGGTCAATCATCCGTCAATGTCTGGGTTATCCAGTTTAATCACACGTTCAAACTTTACACATCAGCAAATGCCCTCTCAGTTGATATCACTCCAATTTGGGAAGGAGAATATGTTACCTTTAATGTGACTAATGCTACTGTACACTTTGGGAATGTACATTTTAAAGTTGATGGCTCCTTTAATGAGATCGAAAGCCAAATTATCAGCACATTAGGCCAGGATATTGTCGACGTCTTGAACAAAAAGATTCAACAGATCCTCACAGAACACCTCTCAATTCTCATGCCAAAAATATTGAGAGCAAGCCCTCAGGTAAGGCTGGAAATATTATCCTAGGATTCAACTACAGTTTCATCGTCCATCCTATAATTAAACTAGGCTATATCTCTACTAGATTGGATGGAACCGTTTATTCAAAGAATCAAACTAATGTAACAATTCCATTTTCCAATAACATTTCCATACCAGAAATCGATAAGAATGACCACAATGGACTTCAAGTCTTCTTGAGTGAATATGTAGTTCAAAGTGCATTGCTTGCCAGCCAACTTGATGGACAATTACAAGTCAACATTACTAATGACACTCTCCCTCAAGGCTCCCCTGTTCAATTGAATACTGATAGTTTGAACCTTATCTTTTCAGGGCTGACTAAGAAATATGGAAATAACCAGCCTTGCTATTTATCCTGCTGGGCTGATCCCTCTTCTTATCCTAAGGTCTCTTTCACCGAAGGCGGAGCTGGAATTTCTTTGACCAGTATTTGTAGTTTATATGCTATGACCATTACTAATGAATGGTCCTTGGCTGTAACCTTTAAGACAACCTTACAATCCCAAGGAACTATTAGCGTCAACACTACTTCTAACAAAGTTTTTGTGAGCTTTACCAATTTGGCTGTCTCAAGTACCTCAATTATTACCACTAATATTGGATCTCAATCATCATCTTTGCTTCAACTAGAATTGAATCTAGCACTTGCTGCCCTCCAGGCAGTCTTCAACAACCTCTTGGCTAAGGATGGATTCTCCATTCCTCAGCTCCCCTATTATCAATTCACCAATCTCACTATGGCCTTCCACAAAGGATATCTTGAGGCAACTGTCAATGTTGACGCTGTCAAGCTGTATAAGTATTATAAGAACCTAGACACCGGAAACGTGTTCCTTCTTCAAACTCCAGAAGAACTCTCCGATGTAGAATGGTCTGATAATCTTAGTGATGAGATGATCTTTTAAAGGTCAAGAAAAGAAGCTTAATACTTTTTGTAAAAAATATCGTAATTGATCCATTAATATGAAGTTCTTGAAAATTAAGCTTACTTATGAATGATATTTTATCAAAGTGAGATATTTTAGAATGAACTATTATTCATAAAAATCATAAGAGCTAATATATCAATAGAAGGATATTTACAATAAATAAATTCATACAAAGTAGAGAGTCTCAAAAATGCTGATTAAATCTTCTTTTTCATGCCAGTCAAAGTGCTAGTCATGGCCTTCTCGGCTTTCTTGGCTATATCCTGATGGGTATTTTTATATTCTTCTAATTCTTGGATTCTTCTATTCAATCTCTGCATCTGAATATCGTGACCCTCCTTTTCAAGTTGTAATTCCTAAAATATTAACATAGATTTCTCAAATCATTTTACAAGATTCTTTTGTTCTAGCTCGAAGTTCTTATTCTCCATAGCAGCTTCCTTAGCTCTGAGAGCATCTAGTTTCTCCTTCAAATTGGTTATAATCATGTCCTTCTCATAAATCAAATCCTCCTTAAGTTGCTCAGGAGTAAGTTTCTTGCTATAGAGACCATCAAGTTGGTTTTTGGTCTTCAGATTTTCAGTCTAAGCTAATTAATAAGAATGCGTCTAATATTACCTTAAGTTGCTTAATTTCATTTTCAAGCTTTTCTTTGTCTTGTTTCAATTTCTTGATCAAAGGTTCTTTCTCAACAGCTATATGCTTCTCTAACATGGCAATCTTATTCTCAAGCTCGAAAATTCTGTCTCTGAGTTCTTGAACAGTTTCAAGTTTTTGTAAATTAGTAGTCTTATTTCCAGCATCAACATCTTCTAGGGCCTTGGTGAAGGGCTTTCCAAGAAGAGCTTTATGCTCTTTATCAAGCTTAGAGTAATTCTCCTTCCAGTTGTTTAACTGCTTCTCAAGCTTTTCATTTTCTTTCTTGAGGTTTGTGATTTCATTCTTGAGAATATCAATATTTCTTTGGAGGTTCTTTTCATTTTCAGTCATATTCTTGTTATCCTTGATCAAAGGAGACTTGGTAGGAGGAGTGATAGTTTCTGAGGCTTTGTCACCAACAACATCCTTAACGCCCTTGATTCTAAGATAAAGGTCCTTGTACTTAATTTCATTAGTAAGAGTCTTTCTAATATCCTTGAGGAGTAGAGCTTGGTCACGGGTCTTCAACTTAATTCCCACTGCGCCAAGAGCTTCATAGATCTTTGCTTCGGTTAAAGTACCTGATTGGGATTTATCCAAGGCTTGGAATTCCTTATAAAGGTTAAGAGAAGGCCTATTGACCAAGTATTTGTTTATGACTCTGTATAAGGTTTCTTGATCAGCAAAGCCAAGCCCATCCCCTTCCTTGAGGTATCCATTTTCATCGAAGAACTGAGCTTCTCTTTCAAGTTTCAATGTGTCATATTCTTTTTGTAGTTTTTCTAATTTCTCTGTTAATTCCTTCAATCTGGTGCTTCTGAAGTCATGCTCAAGGTCCTTCTGGCTCTTTTCCTTTTCTTCTTTGAGTTTGTCAAGTTCGAGCATCTTTTGAGATTTTTGTCTTCTTTCTTCCTTAATATCTTCTTGTAGCTTGTCATTTCTGGCCTTAAGCATTGCAATTTCTTCCTTCAAAGTAGTGATAGTGGCCCTATTTTCGGCGTCCTTCTTCTGGAATTCTTTGACTTCCTTCTCAGCCTTAGCAATCTTCTCACGAAGTTCGTTGATTCTTTGAGTAGCCATGGTAATCTTAATCTCAGCATCACTCTTCTCGCTTTTCAGCTTATTCTTCATTTCTTCTTCCTTTTCAATTGACATGCCATTAATCTTAAGGTATTCGTCCTTGATGGCTTGAATGGATTTCTTAACAGCTTCTAATTCTTGATTCTTTTGCTTAAGTTGCTTCTTTAGGTTGGTAATTTCCTTTTGAAGTGCGTTGTTATCATTCTTGTCCTTTTCGAAGGCAAGTTCGCTCTTCAGTTTTTCAATTTCAAGGATATACTAAAGAATAAGAAACGAATAGGATAAATTTTTACTTCTTTAAGCTTTCTATGTTCATGTTCTTGTTCACGCTTAGTGGCTTCGATCTGTCTATGTAATAGCTCAATCTTTCTGTCCTTTTCTAGCATAATGGCTTCAACTTCATTAGCAGAAATCTTTCCAACCATAGCAGATTCAACCAGAGTTCTTGATTGAGGCATACGGAAATTATCAAGGGTATCTTTTCCAGCCATAGCAAGGGCTTCATTGAGTCTCTTGATCTCTTCAGCATCTTGATTCTTATGAGCAAGATATTCGTCTCTAAGCTTCTTAATAATGGCATCTTTTCTTTCAAGTTGTTCATTCTTATCATCAATAATATCTTGAAGGGTTTGAATGGTCTTTTGAGCAGCATAGGCAAATTTCTTAGCCTCTTCTTCAGTCTGGGCATCTCTAATAATGCTGATAGTCTGATTTGCAGTAGGAGTATAGTTTGGTATTTCTCTTCTTCCCTTTTCAAGAGCAGTGAGATTCTGTTCAAGAAGTTCGATTCTGGCATTCTTGTCCTTAAGTAGCATCTCATATTCTTGGCATTTGTTTCTAAGGGTCTGAAGTTCGTCATTCTTGCCCTTGAGATCAGAGAGGTAGGCAGCTCCTTTGGTTGTGTCGAGCTTTTCGGTCTTAGGCTTAGATTCGTCACTCTGTGCAAAGATAAGCTTCATTTGATCGTTGTATCTCTTTCTCCAGAAATCTTCTCTTTGAGCATATTTAAGTTCCCATTGAGAAAGGGCTTCTTCCATTTCTTTCATTGACTCAGTGTATTGTCTAATTAATCTTTGGTAGTATTCTTCCTTTTGGTTCAAGAGGGTGATATCTCTCTTGGCCTTAAGTTCAGCCAACTTGTATTCGGACAGCTTTGAGCTGACTTCGATGAGTTGTTGAGACAATTCATCTTGGCAACTCTTCTTCAATTTGATTTCGAGTTCTTCAATTGCATCTTTTTGAGTTTCAAGATAGTCAAGTCTGATTCCCATATCATGGATTTCTTGTCTTAGAGTCTTGTTGTAGTTTTCAAGATCGCTCTTTTGATATTGAATTTCTCTGATCTTGTTGGCAAGCTCTTCAATTCTGGAAATTGAAACATTGGGGATGATCCTAAGGAATTAAGAATATAAAGAATAATAATTACTTCACTTGGGCATCAGCCAAGTTCTTTTCAAGGATGGCAACCTTTTCTCTGTAGGCATTGTGGATGCTGACAACTTCGTCTTCTTTTTCGAGGAATTTGGCTTCGAAAGATTGAAGTTCTATCTTGAGTTGCCTGTTTTCATCCAATGCGGTTTCATACTTCTTATTAGCAACACCTTCATTCCACTTAGAGAGCATCAATTCATGCTGCAATTTACCAACCAAGGCGGCTTCATCGCTCAAGGCTTGGAGATCCTTAATGGTATTCTGGAAGACTTCGACTTCGTTCTTCTTCTTTTCAAGTGCTAGCTTGAGGATTTTGATCTGACCAACTGAAGATTCATAGAGATTCTTGAAAGTGATCATATTTCTCTTAAGCTCGCTTCTTTCAAGAGACAATTTCTCGTTAAGCTTGATTAGTTGAACAGCTCTATCTTTAGGAATGGCTCCTTCAAGCTTTTGTTGTAACTTGAATTCTCTTTCAAGAGCAAGATAGTATCCTTCCTTGATCTTGAGGTTTTCACTTTGGGCATCTCTGATAATCTTATCCTGCGCCTTAAGTTCTGCATCAAGGTTAGAAAGCTTCATGTTCAATATTTCGATTTTGCGAACAGCATCCTTTTCTCTAGTCTCAAGGAGGGCGATCTTCATGGCCATTCTTTGTTGATCTGACATACCCAAATTGGCAGTATTGAGTTCCTTATCAGAATCCAATTGCCTGAGAGTTGAGTCCCTAAGGTTTTCAGTCTTAGAAGCGATGAATTTGAGTCTATTGATCCTTTCGTTTTCTCTCTTAGCTTCATTGAAGTAGTGTTGGAATTCAGGGAAAGTTACATAGCCGCTACTGTCCTTATCAAGTTCCTTAAAGAGACTGCTGAGTTTGTCAAGCTCAAGAGAAATTCCCATCTTATTGAACAGTTCTTTAAATTCATCAAAAGTAATCTTTCCACTTCTGTCATCATCAATAATGTTAAAGGCATCAAGAAGGGTCAGACTACTAGCTTTGATAGCCTCATCCATTTTGATCATAAGCTGCATCTTCCAATTGAGTTCATCAGTCTTAAGCTTCTTCTCTTCGATGAAGGCATCTTTAATTGTCTTTTCAAAGAGCCTGTAGAATTCATCAAAGTTAATTGAGCCATCTCCGTTAATATTAGCCATGGCAAAGAACTCTTCAATAGTTCTGCTATCGACTCCAAAGCTCATTCCTTGGAAGGTGCTAACCATATCGTCCTTGGAAATCAAATTATCTCCGTCTTTATCAAACAATTCGAAGGCTCGCTCGAGGGTCAAATTTGCCTTGGTAATGGCTTCATAAACCTTGAAGACAAGATGTTCTTCGTTGCTTCTCATCTTGACACCACTTCTCTTGAGTCTCTTGAGGAATTCTTTGTATTCGATTTCTCCATTTCCGTCCCAATCAAGGAACATGAAGAGGATATCAAGGTCAGATTTAGAGAATGGAATTTGCATGTTAATCAAAGCTGATTCGAATTCATTTCTAGAAAGCTTTCCACTTTTATCTCTATCCATAAGCTCGAAGATTTGAATTGGAGAGAGATTTTTATTCTTGATAATTTCGACCATTTGTCTGAAGATCTGTTGATATTTCTTGAAAGCAGGATCGAGATCTTCTAGTCTTCTTCTGATCATCTCCATTTCTAGTTCAGATTCCAACAAATCCTCCTTAAGGTCCCTGATCAATTCATTCTTCGTGAACAAGTCTCTTTCACAGGTTTCTAATCGAGCAATCCTGCTGTTGTAGTCAGCTTCTTTAAGCTTAATGTCAGCGTATTTTTGTTGATAAATTTCCAGCTGATTTCTCAAGATTCTGTAATCATCAACAGGAACTGAGTTCATTTGCAAGTTAAACAAAATCTTTAGTTGGCTACTAGCCTTGTTCTTCCAAGCTAGGAGCTCATTGAGTCTTTCATGAAGCTCAGCTTCTTTTTCAGCGAATGAGACTTCGATCTTGTGGTAAGCATCTCTAAGGGTTTGTTCGTCATGTCTTAAGCTGTCGTATTTTCTTGAAAGTCTAATTAAGTTGATTTCTTGAATAGAAATCTTCTTGGAGTATTCAGCAATAGTAGATCTGAGTTCATTTTCGTCATTCTTTTTCAAAGTGCTAGAAGCTAAATTTATTGAGAGGATTTTTTTACCCAATGAGATCTTCAAGAAGTTTTACCTTCTTTTCGTTTTCTTCATTAGCTTCTCTGTATCTGTTGCAATCATTTGTAATTTGCTTGATCTTTTCCTCATATTTCTTCTTCTCTTCAACATATTGCTTGAAGAGTTCATCTTGTACCAGGAGCATGTTTCTCATTTCGGTTCTAATATCTTCGATTTCAGTGTTAAGAGTTGATATTTCTCTCTCTTTTCTTTCAAGTAATTCGATAGTTTCCAAATTATGTAGTTGAAGGGCAGCAATTTCATATTTAGCAGCAAGTTGATCGAAACCTTGCTCATTGTAGAAGTCATCCAATTGAACTGGAATCTTGCTCTTGAATCTGTAAGAGTATCCTTCTCTAATATCAGACCAGTTTCCATAAGGACCAGACAAAGGCACAGGAGGCCATTGGATCATATGAGTGGCACCACCTCCTTCAGCCTTTTGGGAAGATAGGTTCTCAATGAGGTTTAGTAACTTATTGTAAAGTTCCTCATCTTTAGTTTTAGCTTCCTTTTCTTGAACTTGGTCCGTATCAGGGGCCTGTTGACCTCTGCGGACTGAAGCAAGACCGCCTTGGATCTTTTGGACGAGATTTTCAAGGTTTTCGTAATTTCTGGTCTCTAAGAATTCGAGTTGGGCCTTAAGCTTGTTGACTTCGTGCTGGAGCTCTTTGGATCTATCATTCAAAGGGTACTATTCAATTATAAAAAGGAAATAGTTGGTCTACTTCATTCTTTCCTTCCTTTAAATTCAAAACATATTGATCGACTAAATTCAATTGCTCCATAGAAAGTCCTCTGTATCTCTCATGACTTCCGACATCATTATAGAGCATGGTCATTCTGAGAAGCTTGTTTCTTAAGTCTGCAATTTCCCTTTCTCTTTCTTCTCTATCTCTTTCCAGCTCTAAAACCAGTCGTTTATAATCCTCGGTTTTTTGTTTCGAAGCTATTTTAATCTATGAAATTGAGAAATTCCTTATATTTTTACTTCATCGATAACACCGTAATTATCCCCGACTTCGGCTAGTTCTCTGAGATATCTATTTTCGGCAATGAGATTTTCAGTCTTTTCATAGAGCTCATTCAGTTCATATGTTAATTCTTGAATTCTTTTTTGAGCAGAAAGCTTATCATCACGATAATGCTTGATATCTCTAAGAGCATCTGCCATTTCATATCCAGAGGCCATTTCTCTTATTTTTTGGTGGGTCGCAGCAATTTCTGCCTCCTTAATTTCTATTTCTTCTTTCAGACCATTCAGCTGAGCATCTTTTGTCTAAGTTTACTTTAGAATTCTTGAACTGCTATTATACCTTTAATTCAACTTCTAGTTGCTCAATTCTAGCCATCATGTCCCTCATTCTTGTTTTTTCTATTAACAGAATTTGGTCAACACGTTGATTGATAATTTGCTCAGTCTGCATCATTTGTTCTCTAGCTCTAGCCACTTCCTCTCTGTATCTGTTTCTTTCCTGAGAATAATCAACATAATACACAAGTTATCTTACATCTTCCATCCTGAGAAGTTGATTTTCCTTCTCAGTAAGCTCTTGAGCCAAATCATCACATCTATCCTTCGCAATACGAAGCTCTCTTTTTAATTTGGCAACTTGATCTTGACCTGTAGCCATCTTCAAAACGTTAATTATTTAAATATATCAGTTTAAATTTTCTGATCTTATTAGCTTTAGAATTCAATTCTTTTTTGTTCCCAGAATTTCCTTCTGAGTTACTTTTGATACTATCGTTAACCTGGGTACCATAAAAATGCAATTCATTGAGGAATAGAAAGAAATTTCATCTTAGAGTGAAAAGTTAAAGTAGATAATTATGACATGAACATATAAAACAAACAGAGTCAATAATACAAATCCATTGATGAATAGATATAGGAATACTAGTTAATAGAAGAAGAATCCAACTGTTTCGGCAAAATTGAATATACTCTAATTATTCGAAGACAAAAACTTAGTAAGTGATTTTAATCTAGATTTCTGTATCCTTGACATCTTTTCCAACGACCTTTCTCTTGAAGTCATCTCTTCTCCTAGTCTTCCTATCTGCAGTAACATTCATAGCAGGACTATCAACGGACTCTAAGTCCTCCATATGAGTTAGATGGTCATTCTTGTGCTCATGTGATGCATCATCAGAGAAGATATTCTTATCTTGACTCTTGTTAAGTCCTACTATATCATCTTCAAGAGGGCTTTCATCTTCTGTGTGTTTTATTCCACTTACATCAGCAAGAGCTTCTCTAAGTTTATCTGTCGAGATTCTCTTGAGTTCATTTTGCATTTCTTCCTCCCATTTCTTTCTCTTTTCCATCCTTATTCTTTCTAATCTTTCTTCCTCTTCCTTAGCGAGCTCGATCTGGCTCTGTGCAATTTCTTCTTCAGCTGTTTTAGTTTTTACTTGAGATTCTACTAATTTATTTGTATCAATACGAGCCAGAGCATGCTCCATCTCCTCTTCCCATTTTCTTCTCTTTTCAGCCTTTATTCTTTCAAGTTCCTCGATATCCTTTTGCATAATCTGAGTCTTCTTCTTTTCAAGTTTTCCACTATTTCCCAACTCTTCAAGTGTCTCTTTAAGCTTATCTGAGTTAATTCTATTCAATTCATTTTGCATTTCGAGCTCCCACTTTCTCCTCTTTTCTGCTTTTATTCTCTCCAATTCCTTTAATTTCTCAGCATCTAGTTGATTGTGCTCAATATTATCCTTGCTCTGTCCTTTTCCAAATCCTGAAATAAGGTTATTATTAATCGGTGTTGACTCTTCGTCAGGTAGCTCCTTGATCGCATTCTGACGCAAATTATTCAAAACAGCTGATTTCCTCATGTTAGCTGGAGAATGATTAAACTCAGCTTTCTCAAACTCATTGGTTTTGAGTTTTCCCATTGAGGGAAATTCTTTGCTTGCAAATTGAAATTCTTTTGTGTTAGTCTGGAGAGTGTTGAAGTTAATGCTGTTCACACTTATATTACTAGTTTGGGGCTGGTAGGCATTTCCCACATTGAGGAATCTTCCCTCACCACCTTGCTCCCAATAATTAACATTAGGTCTGATGGACGATTGCATGGTTTGAAGGGTTTCTGTCTCAAACGACTCATTAGTTCTGTCTTCTCTTATAAAAGGATGATCAAGTAATTCTAAAGCAGTAGGTCTGTCTTCTGGTCTGAATTTCATACACTTGTAGAGGAAATCTCGACAATTTGTGGAGATATCCCTTGGCAATGGAGGAAGGGCTAGAAAATTATACTCATTTCACGAATTGGGTACTTCCAGAGGTGATCATGCTGATGATTTCGTCAGAAGTTTTTCCAAGGTTATACCAAGGAGGAAAGCCTGTAAGCATTTCTATAACTACGCAACCTACACTCCAAATGTCTGCAGGCTTTCCATGGGATTTTTTAGAAACGACCTATGGTTTTAATTATAAACTATACTATTCTACTTCAGGTGCAAGCCAATAAGGAGCTCCTTTTATTTGATTTGGCATTTGGGGATTTTCTTCACTTAACTTATCTAATCTTTTAGAACAACCGAAGTCTGTAAGCTTTATTTTTCCGCTTGCATCGATGAGGATGTTGGATCCTTTGAGATCTCTATGATTTATTAGGAAGGAAATTGCTTTTTTGTACCGATGAATAATTCCATTAAAGTGAAGGTAATAGAGCCCTTCCAGGATTTGCTTTGTATACCATGATACTATGCTCTCATCTAGCTTTCCAAATTTGTCCAACAAAACTCGGACTGACCCTCCAGAAACGTATTCTAGGACGATATCAACTAAATCCTTTAGAGATGTATGACAATAGAGTACCTATCGTGCAATTTTGGTCCTTGATTTCTGTTACATCTGCCATTAAGTACTTGACGATATTTGGATGTTGTAGAGACTTTAGGACAGATATTTCTTTTTTCAATGATTCTATGTAACTTTGGACCTTCATGATATCCCCATAGATCTATTCAAATGAATGATGCTCTTTATTCTCATTACTTTGACTGATTTCACAGCCAATAATTCTCCTGTGGTTTGGTTGAGGCATTCATATACCTCGCCAAATGAACCTTTTCCAATTAGTGGGCCTTTCTTATAGGAAAATAATTTTCTTGGAGAAGTATCTCCTGTGGTATGAGAGCCTATCGAGTTCTCTCCAACTTGAGGTCCTCCATTAAATCTAGGATCGTCCGTGCCAGATGAGGGATTAATTTTTGTTTCTAACAATAATCTCTATTTTGAACAAGAGCTTTTACTAGAACCATTCACATTTGTAAGACTAGTTTGTCCTTCCATGCCTAAACCTTTAGCAAACGGAAAATTGGCTTACTTGAGTTACCATGACCACCAGGAAATTTTTTCCCCATATCCATGGAATTTTTTCTTCCATGTGGTGATACTGTGTCAGGATAATTAGGAGGTCCTATCCCTTGTTAAAAATTAAGAGCAAGGCTTTACTTTTAGTTGATCCCTCCGTTTTATGCGACTTATAGGAGCTACAGGCAATCCCCATTTTTTACTAAAAACGAGAATAAATTAATGATAAACAGAATTATTCAGAGACCGAAAAAATGATTCCCTCCATACAGAAGTATCTACTATTCTTCTCTATTTCAAGCCAGAATAATAATACTAGTAGTTACTCTCAAAAAGGAATGAATATTCTCTCAAAAATTCAAAAAATAACAATATCATACTAAGGGAGGTTTCCCAATGACTTAGGAAGAGAATTCTAAATCATACTAACTTTATAATGTTTAGGGTTACTGATGAACGATTACATGAAGTCTTATTCAATTTTGATTGTTCAAGTATGTGAGGGCATCACCTAAGACAGCAATATCTTTTCTGAGTCTTTCCATAACGTCATTGAAGTTAGTATCTGTTCTGTTCCATTCTTCGTTAAGTTCATTAAGGCTGTCGGTGTTCAGTTTGTGAGATTCTTGGTATCCTGCCAAAGTGTTTTCAAGACCGGAGATTTCCTCTAAAGATATTAAAAATTATTATACAAGTTATTACTCTCAACACTTGCCAAAAGGGCATTCTTTTTGTTAATACTATCGGTTTCGGTGTCAATGGTGTTTTGGAGAGATTCCAAGAGTTGTTCGCTGAATTTAGCATCGGCTTCATCCTGTTCATTGGCAACTCTGATTTCTTCTCTGAGAGACTCTTTGAGTTGCTTGATCAAATTGATGATTTTATCGATGAGTTCCCAGTTAACTCCTTCTTGGGTTAATTCAACCAAGGCGGTAAGGAAAGGAGTAATAGTGCTCTTCAAGGTCATCTTTTGTAACTTGGAGTTGATCTTTTGAATATGTCCCTTAATTTTTTGTTCAGAAGTTTGAAGGAAAACAGCATTTCTAGCAGGAAGATCCTTCTCTCTAACTTCACCCATAAGTCTCAAAGCTTCTTCACAAGCCTCAATAGCCTCAGTCAAATCTTGAATCTTTTGTTGATGAGCAGCTGAAGCTTCATTTCTTCTGTTGGTTTCCTCTTCAAATTCATCTTGAGCCTTATTCAAAGCAGCTTCAGAACTAGCGATTCCTGATTTAAGTTCATCTCTGTTTGATTTGGCCTTAGATAACTGGTTTTCAGTGTTGAGGATTTTAGAGTTAAGGTCTCTAATGGTGTTTTCATAATTAGTTTTGGAGGTTTCATAAGCAGATTTTTCTTTGTTGTAATTAGTTTCAGTCTCTCTGAGGAGATCTTGGAGTTCATTTCTAACTTCTTCAATGATATCATAAACCTCTTGAGTTTCAGGAAGAAGAGTGACTTGAAGCAAACCCTTGATAGCATCTCCTA
>Ga0065720_1020180_pt1 | contig 16224 bp, 12 predicted proteins | sample Thericmetagenome_FD_59107 | JGI IMG/M metagenome (GOLD analysis project Ga0065720, IMG submission 59107) | Thermophilic microbial communities from the Joint Bioenergy Institute, California, USA of rice/straw/compost enrichment - eDNA_2 v2... | ecosystem: Engineered > Solid waste > Grass >... | reverse complement strand
ATTCTTTTATGAGTTGCGAGTCGGAGATTTTGGGTTCTGGTTTGATCAATTCCACAGAGGAATTTTTTGATGGATTATTATACGAGTCCTTACTAAGCCGAGCTTTGCCCAAGTCCCTTGCAATTGAGCTTGATTTTGGGAATTTATCTGGGGATGTTTCTCGACTCCCTTTGTGTGTTATTTAGGAATATTAATTGTACCTTTTGGAGTATTTTGCTTAGTCGTTGAGCCATAAACGTGTTTTAGTGCATCTAATTGAGGATGTTTAGTGGTGGATTTATTTCGAGTAAAATCTTTGTTGGAGTCTCTATTGAATCTTCCTGGACTCTTTTTAGATGTTGAATCAATTGAAGCACGACTGCTTTGTTTCATCTTTCTTTGCAATAAAATTTATTTTTCAAATGAAGAAATATTTAGATCATTTGCCCAAGAAAAGAAATAAAGAGTATATTCTATCAATACACTAAACTAAATGTACCAACACAAATTTCCACTAGACAAGGAAAAAAATTGATATCCAAAATTTAGCTTCTAAATTGGATAGCTTATTCTTTCAAATCCGTTGTTTTCTCAAGTTTTGACTCATTGCAAGAATTATCCCTATTTCTGAATGTATAAACGTTATCATCATGCCCTATTTTCAAAGTAATAACTCTTGGGGCCTTTAGCCTGATGCCTAGTTCACTTTCACCTATTTTTCTGAAATTTGTTGGGGTCTTTGTTTGTATTAATGGGATAACTCTCTCTCTGCCAATCTTTGGAGCAACCTTTCCTTTGTCGTAGCTTTGTCTAAGGGGATCTTCCTGCCAACTTAGGTTGATTGCTAGATAATTATTTGCAGTTTTTGAAAAAAAAATACATCCTCTCATTTCTGATTTAGCTCTTCTTTCAACTAAAACAACAGCTTTTTTGTCCTATAACATTGTAAATATTTTCCTTGAATTTTACTCTCAATTGTCCAGTATAAGGTGGAACCATTTGAAAAGGATGTACTAATCTTGGAAATTCGACTACTGGATTTCCAAACACATCAGCCTTTTTTCTGGACCTAAAAGCAGACTTTACGCCGCTTCTCACAGTCTCGTGAAAGTCCTTAAAGAAATACTTCATGGTCGATTGAAGCCAGCTAGGTGTATCTTTCGATACAGATCTGATGTTTAGTTAGGGCTAGATTGATTCTTACGAAACATTTGGAATAACTTCTTTTTCTACAAAATCCTGGTTTATTTTGAAATCTTTTCTGAAATTTGTAACATAAAGATTTTTTCTGAGAATATGAGTATCTTCATTTGTTTCATTCAATTTGGACGCAACTGGGATAGGATCTCTCTTTTCTGAATTATATTTCAGTTTTGTATATTCATTTTTAGGCAGAACTGGGGACACTTCCACCTTGGATGACTGATTCAAGTTTCTATTGATTAATGTTTTCGAGGGGAAGGAGTACTCTATCCTCATTTTACGTCTGTAAACAAGATAATTTTCACGATATCTAGGCTCACGATGGTCAATAGGTTTATCTTGAGAGGAATTATAAAATGATTTTGTATAACTATGTTCTTCCTTAGGTCTAAAACATTCAAAGGTGTCCTCTTTGCTAATGGATAAATTCCAATTTTGATCAAATTACTTCCAAGGCCTATTCTCAGTAATCTTTGTATAGTTCTCCTTGTATATCGAAGAATCAAAGATAGTTTTCCCGACTGGTTTATATTCGAAGCTCTGATCATCTACTGGATTTCTTTCATAGACTTTTGCGGATTCATTCTTAAGAGTTACAGAAGTGAGAATGCTGGTTATACAATTTTCCTCAGGATTAACTGAGTATCCTTGAGTGGCCTTAGCTTTACGCAATTACTCATATTTATAAATTTTATTGTTATAATAGTTGCTTGAAGAGATTCGACAATTTTCGCGACCAGATATCTCAGTAGGATAGTTAGTGATGGTTAAGAATGTATTTTATGCATTAATTAGCACATTTACAAGAGACAACTTTCAATTTGTTATAGAGTATATTGGAAAATATGATTCCTGAAAAGAAGGAATATTATTATTCAATATAGTACAGTTAAAAGGAATTTGAGATTATGCAACATTCCAAGAATAAAACTTTGATCCTTGCTCTTTATTTTGGGAGCAAAGACTGATCACTAATTTCAATAGGTTTGTCTTTTGTTGTACTATCGAATGTACCCATTTCTAATATTTTCTCAAGAGGCTGATCATCAGTCCTTTTTGTATCCCCTCCTTGATCTGTAAACTCTAGAGTATCTCTCGCACTCTTATTCTTACTTGGCGATCCTTCTCCTTCTTCCAAAACTCTGTACTGGCTTTTTCCTCTAACTAAAGCCCTTTGACTTCTAGGCCTTAATTCTTCAGGAATTTGTTCCATTTGTAAGTTTGCTGTCTCGAGTTTTGGAAGTGAAATTTTTTCTAGACTTAGTCTTTTACTTCCAAGATTTGGTTCATCTTTTTTCTTCAGTTGTGTCAGGACATTCACTATTGTGGCTTTCTTTTTGATGTTAAACATGAATATCTAATTATACCCTAATCCTTGATTCTGATCTCAAAGGAGGCAATTTATTGTCCCTGGAGATATTATGAAAATTATCGCAGAGTATACTTTCCATCACTAAACAACTTCTTTAATTTCTTCCCAAAGACAACTTGTTTTTCATATTCATCTTCTATCTTTCTAAGATTCAAGGCAGGAGGTCTAACACCATTTATTTTGTAATCTATATACATACTGATGATAGAGTCTTTTGGCAATTTGCTCATTTTCTCTTGCGATTCTTTCGAGCTCTTTCTTTCGAAATGGTGATATTCTGATTTTAGGTCCACTTGATGCAGACCTTGACAACCCAATATTTTTCTATACTTATCACTCTTTCATAAATAGTATTACTGGTCGCTGGTTTATTGCTACCAAACACCTCAATAGATGCTCATTTTCTTTTTCTATTTCTAATGCACGTGCTAGGAATTAATTTTTATCACTATCCCCCTACCATCGTAGCTAAGCCTATATCTCACTCCTTTGACGTGGTTTACTTTCTTCTCAATTTCAGCTTTGGCAATAATTAGCTTTTTCCGTCTATCTTCATTTTGAATTCTCTCTATATTGGCTCGATGCTTTTCGTAATTCCTGAATATTATGCAAGTAAGTCAAAGGTTACATATCGAGGTATTTCTGTTGGCTTATACTTGGAATATAACGAGGGCCAAGCATATGTCTGGGTCAAAAAATAACTAATAAATTTTATAAGTTGAGATTTATGTGCACAAAAGTTTTATTTCTTAGAGTTCAATTGAGCCAGATAAAAGTCTAATAGGCTGTACAATGCACATAGACTAAAAACCCACAAACATTTGTGAGGTTAGACTTTGAAATACAAAATAAAACTCCATTGAGAAATACTGAAAATTTTCTCTATCATGAACTCAAAATGAACTGTAGAAAGCTATTTTTTTAAGATAACAATAAAGAATTCCTTCTGCTAACAAGTCTCACTCTCTATGTTTGTTAGAGATTCAATTTAATCTTTTTATTTCATTCAAAAGGTCATTTCTATTAGCTTAAAGCAATGAAAAGGCATAATAAGGATTATTTTTTAGAGAAAGATGCCCTTCTCTTTGAAATTCAAAAATTTAATATGCATTATACCAACACAAAACCATTTTTAATTTTTCTTTTGGAATCTATTGGAAAAGACCAAGTTGGATATGATTATCGTTTTGAAGCAAGTTATCTATTCAGAAAAGAACTATTCTCAAAAAATTTCGAGTTCTATGTGTAAAATGGCGATTCAATATTTGAATCGGCTATCTCTTCTATCCTAATCCTTTAGAGGGTAGGGAAGACATGGTCTCTTTCTTAATCTCTAACCACTGAAGCTTTTATTCTAGAGTGCCTGAGAGGCTAGGCTAGACCCCAAAGAGAGACTTGATTCATACACTCCACAGCCTTTAAAATTTATCACCTACAGATTAACAATTTATAATACCTAAGAAATGGGAAAACTTCACGGTTCTTTGGCTCGTGCTGGTAAGGTAAGCTTTCATAGGGCTTTTGAAATGCTGATTCATGTTTATAGGTCAGAAAGCAAACCCCCAAGGTTGCTAAGAAGGAAAGATTGAAGAAGATTCCTAAGGGAAGAGCAAAGAAGAGATTGATCTACAATAGAAGATACGTCAACGTTGATCCTAGCGGCAGAAAGAGAAGCCCCAACTGGAACGCTGGTAGACCCGAAGTCCCTCAAGGAAAGTAAGGGAATTAGTTGTCTGGGATCAATTTTCTTGCTGAAGAACAATAATGTAAAATGGCTACGTGTGCATTAGATAATTCTGTATGGTACATATCAAACACATGTAAAGCGCGAACAAACTGAATTCAAGGATGCGAAATAATCGTCGATTAGTTCACTTTAGCAGTTGATTATCAATGAGATAATCATAAGAGTATGAATGAGACTTAATTAGTTTTGAATGGCAGGATCATGCATACGAAATAGTGCTATATAAACATGTATATAAATTACAGAAGTATATGGCTTTATTTTGTCATTCCTCTTGTGACTGCATTAAATGCAGTTCGCTTAAGAAGATCATTTACTTTCTTTTGGTGCTCTATTACTTTAGCATAATTAGGCTTTGTTCCCTACCTTTGCTGCATTTATAGTGCCCATAGTAATTAATAGCTGACAAAAGGAAACATGTCGTTGTCACAGCAGTCTATTTAATGATTAAGAAATTTCTAACAAGCTATACCCAGAAGAGACTGAGAGATATGAGCTTCAGGATAGCCATTACTAGCCAGAAGATGCAGGCTATTAATTGTGTACCCCAAAAGAATCTTTTATCCCAAGTATTCAATTTAACCTTAGTATCATATGACTCGAAGTGCCATTTTTCTGTTCCATCTTCTTTAATTTCGCTCCACCATCTCAGACCAACCAGGAGTCTATTTTTTAGATTTTGAAAATTTAAAGTCAAACCTTCCTGTTACGTTCTTAACAGTCCAAAAATCGAATGCAGCAGCTAATATAGTTACTAGGGCTGTGATGATTTCATCATCAGTGATAGGTTTTAATAACAGATAACTATGAGCAAATTAAAATCCCTGTTAACAATATATTACCCCAAAATAGCTATAGCTTTAAAAAAAACTGTGAAGAAACCTGCGACTGGGTGTGATGATCGTCTTAAATCAAAAAAGCTTGAATTATCATTCTGATCTGCGGCTGTTGGTTGGTTTTGCAATGGCAAATTGGGTTTTTGTGGAACATCATTACTTGAATATGACATTTTTTTCTTAGGATCCTCAGGATCATCCCCAATTTTGATGTTCACATCCAGCTCCTAGTTTTTATTAGTTTTTTTCTATAGTTATTGATTACCTCGATGTTGCTATCGGTCATTTTTGTTACTTCAATACTAAGATAAAATTAATTGGTTTCTGAGTCGAATAAAAAAAAAAAAAAAATGCCTCTCTGAAACATCACTATCTGATCGAAATCTTCAAATAGAATATTAGAAATTACTCATTGTTGTATCTTGGAATCTTTCCTTTATTATTTATTAATATGTTTCTTGCATTTCCTGGTTCATAACTGTGCTCTTTTCAAATTTTAACGTCCAAATGGCCTCTAATATATTATTTGACTCAATCTAATCGTTTACAATTTTTTCTAAAGCAAACTATGGCATGTAGAAAAACATAAAGCAACATCCTGATGTTAATCTTTTTATTACTCACAGTGGTTCTTGAGATTTGAAATAAACCAAGTACTGATATTACAAATAGAAAAGGTCTGTAACGTATTTGACTAATTGTTAGTCGTATTTGTTAAAAAATATGATCATTTGATTCTTATAACTTCAACTCCTTTGAATGAAAGCAAAATATTGATATCATGATAACCTAAGCTGTATTAAGACTTTTGTCAATATAAAAACTCTCAACTAAATGAAAACTAATTTCGTTTATGACTTTTTCAAACATCGAGAAAAAAAAATAACAACAGGAATTCTCTACTAAGACGGAAGACAAATGATTAAAGTATTATTGTTGAGTATTTAATTGACTCAATGTAATTGAGCTGCTTATGTTCACCATTTTTATCTCAAGATATCATAAAGATCTTTACTTAGAGTATTCGAATACTATCATGCTAGATTAAGGATGAATACGAATAATTTTAGAAAGCAGCGGGGGCATTGTCGATGTATTCTTGCAATTTAGCCAATTTGTTGTTGAAGTGTTCTTGTAAGGCTTCAACGATTTCAATTTCTCTTTCACTACAAAATTAGAAAACTCAAAAAAAAGATATTTACAGTTCGGCTTTGACTTTTTCGTAGTTAGCTTGCTTAGACTCGCATTCACTTTGGGTGGCGGAGTAGAGTTTGGCTTCACTATAAGCCATATATGCGTGGTGATCTTCATTTTTCTTAGCAGACTCAAGATTATCTTCTTTTTGTTTGATATCTTCCTTAAGCTGGCGATTTCTAGCGGTGAGGTTGTCATGTTCATTCTTTAAATTTTGAAGTGCAGTAGCCCAGGAATCAGCTTGCTCCTTTTCAGTGTTTTCAATAGTGGTTTTAGCTTCCTTCAATTGCTTAAGGAGACTGTCCAACAAATTAAGGATTTTAATGATAATCTCTTGATCAGCCTTAGAGGAGATTTGAGCCAAAGCCTTGATGATAGGGGTGTAGATATGAGCATGATTGATGCTCTTGGTGGATTGAAGCTTCTCAGTGACCTTTTCGAACTTGCTCTTGAGTTGGACAAAGGAAGTACCAGATCTCAAGGAGTTGAGCAATTGAATAGCGAGAGAGCAAGCCTCAATAGCATCGTTATTGTCGGCGAGGTCTTTGACGTAAAGATCATGTTGTTGTTGTCTTTGAGCGGTTCCTTCCTCAGTTCTTCTCTCATTGGTTTTAATATCGGCTTCATTTTGGGCCAAATCATCGTAAAGTTTCTCAAGAGCAGCAGTGGTGTCCTTGACTTCTTGCTTGTAAAAGGCATATTTTCCAGTATGTTCCGTGATAGAACTCTTAAGGGATTCAAGAGTGGTATCGCAGTACTCAACATCACGATCATGTTGGTCTTCATTATCGTCATGTTGTTTTTGAAGATCGTCATAAATTTGTTGAAGAAGGACTGGAAGATCTTGGAGAGGTCCTTGAGCCTTCATGTGAAGGGACATTAAGCTCAAGAGGGATTTTCCAAGTGGATGCTGGTCAACCTATGCCAAATTAACAAATTATGATTAGTTCCTTGTTACTTGAGCCAAAGTGAGAAGAGGAGCCTTTTCAGTGACTGGCTTGAGAAGACCGCAATTAGCAGTCAAGGCAAAAGCGAAGACCAAAGCAAGGATGATGGCTTTCATAGTCGTTGTTTTGTTTAGATTTTTATATTATATTTTCAAGGAAAGTTTGATTTAATACAATTTTACTAAGCGTTATGACTAATAAAAACGCTTAGATTAGGTTATAAACGGTTTGATTAAGACGTTTCAATTATAAAAACGAACTCACGCTTTACGTTATTGATATTTAAAAGCATATTTCTTTCTATAATTAATAATCAAAACCTTAACACAAAAGACAATGACTAAGTTCACTGTTGTCGCTGTTCTCCTTCTTGTTAACGCCGCCTTCGGTGCTAACGTCTTCTTGGGAAACAAGAACAAAATGACTGTTGGCGTTTTTGCCCAACTTCAAGCTGTAATTTTATTCATTGAATTAGCCTAACCATCCCATAGATTGAAGACACTTCTTTTGGAAAGAACTTACTCGATACCATTGCTCTCCAAGTCAAGAACAAGGCTCCTCTTAAAGAAATTTCCACCCTTCTTGCTGACTTAAAGGAGGATCTTGAGAAACAACAAGCTAGAGATGATGAACTCCACATCAAAAGAGAACAAGAATGCGCTGACGCCATCGCCAACTATAACGCCAGAATTGAATTTGCTAGCAATGAGATCGATGAATCCACTAAGAGAATCGCCGATTTAAACAACAAAATTGGACAACTTAAGGAGTCCATTGCTGAGCACAAGAAACAAATCCAAGACACTGAAGACGAAATTGCCTCTGCTAAAGAGACCAGAGCTAAGAACGCTAAGCAATTCGAATCCAGAAAGGCTCAACACCAAAGCGTTCTTGACGCCCTCGAACTCATCCTCGAAAAGCTTGAAGCTTACGGCACTCAAGCCCTTGAAGATGAAACTGCTCTCCTCCAACTCGCCAAGATCGGAAAGAAGAACCCTATTGCTGCCTTCGTTCAAGTTGCTGCTACCTTGAGCCCTGAATCATGGGACAATGTCAAGCAGAAGCTCACCGCCTTAAAAGAAGCCACCGCTGCCTCTCTTGCTGATGATGATGCTCAAGAAACAGCTGAAATTGAGAGACACAACAAACTCATTGAAACATTAGAAACCCTCTTGAGTGATACTAAAGCTAAACTTGCTAAGGATGAACAAGATCTCAGAGAACAAGAAGCTGATCTTGCACAACAACAAATCAGACTTGAGACCAACACCAAAGAATTGGCCATTGCCTCCGAAGAAAAGGCTACCAAGGAACAACAATGCGAATCCTGGAGAACCCAATACTTCAAGGAAAAAGAACAAAGGTATAATCATTGAAAAATTTATTAATCTGCTAGATCCTCTGAAATCGCCATTGTTGAAAAAGTCCAAGATATCTTCGCTAAAAAGCTCGAAACCGCTGAAGATTACCTTAAACAAAGAATGGAAGCTGACAGACAATAATTTCTCATTAGTAGTAACCGAGGGAACTTTAAATATCCTTCATATCTTCCTCATATATACTTAAGCTATTCGATATCACATCGTCAGTATGAACATTAAGAAAGATTCTAGTTAAATTGAGTCTTCACATCTAGAACAATTTTTTTAAGTTTTATAGTAGAAAACTGTAATTATAAACTTATACTTTTTAACAACTTTTTGACTTTATCCTTGAATTTCGGAGTGTTATTACCTTTCAGGAGGAATATTTTATATTTTGTTGAACACTCAGAAAGAAAAATGAAAATCATTGATAAATAAGAGTGTGAAAATGAAGTAAAGGCTTCTAGAAGCATAAATGCCTTAATAACTAAGTATTTCTGTTGGACGAGTGATAGAATGTCTATCAAGTATTGAATCTAATTAGGTTTTTGCTAATGAGTTCTTTTTTAGAGGAAATTGGATTATTTATATGCAAAGTTCGATTTATGCATTGATACTATGAAAGATCATTAATCAACTGTAACGATTTTAAGACCAATCCTTACTTTTTTCTCGCGTCAGAAACACTATAAATGCTTCCATCAATTTCGTTGCCTTCTCTAGCTCCAAGCAATAGATCATCGTCTTCATCTTCATCTTCTTCATCATATCCAGTATCAATAATAATTCCATCATCATCATAATGCTCTTCTTCGTCTTCATCATCATATTCATCACCATCTTCGTCATTTTCGCTTTGGTTACCTTCAATTGGGTTGTTGCCATTATCAGGATTAGGAGTAGGTTCAGGGCTGGTGTTGTCATTATTATTGCCATTATCATTGTTATTGGGATGAGGAATGCCATAAGGACTACCAGGGTTATTGTTATTGCCTTCAGGATAGAGTCTGCCATACTTCCAGTCATGCTCTTGGTTTCTCCAGTCATCGATGTCATCACTGGATTTTCTGTGCTCGAAGTCTTTGAAAGTATCATCATAGATAGTATCATCAAGACCATCATCGACTCTCTTCTTGTATATTTCAGGGTTTTCACCGATAACCTTAGTAATGTAAAGGTTAATAACTTTTTCGAGCATAGAAATGGTATTTTCTTGGGATTTTCTTCTTTCTTGGTAATCTTCAGTGTCACTTCTGAGAGTATCTCTAGCATCCTCAAGTTGTTTTTCCAAGGGAGGAATTCCTGCTCTACATTCAGACAAAGCTTCTTGGTTGGTTTTAACGACGTCGCTAAGTTGAGAAACGTAGTTTCTCCAAATGGCAATATACTTAATTAAAACTTTGTTTTGGAGTTCAATCTCGTTCTTGAATGCAATCAAGTCTTGGACTGAAGCATACTCGGCATCTTCGAGTCTAGTGATAGCTTGAGTAGTTTCGGCAATCAATTGGTCAAGGAAAGAAAGAAGTTGAGAGATGAAAAGGTCAATGTCTCTGATAGTAGTGGAGTAACTATCTCTGGTCAAAGAATCTCTTTCATTGTCAATGTGTCCAGTTCCGATTTCATCGTCAGTTCTGTGATTAACATTGTAAGTAGCTTCCAAATCAGCTCTGTCCAAGCCGACGTAATCATCTTGTTGGAGTAAAGCAAGAAGTTGATGCTTGGTAAGGAGTCCGATTCCAATTGTAGAGTTCGTACCTACATGAGTTTTTAATTCACCGACAGCGGCATGATTTCTTCTAAGATATTCCTTGAAGCTAGGATCAGCAATCTTACCCTTAAGGAAGTGCAAAAAGGCAAGGGCATCTTGATTTTCCTTCAATCTTTGAATGTACAACAAAGTGGCTTGGCATCTAGCAGCTTCTCTTTCATCAACAGCAGCATTGTTTCTTTGGATGGTTTCTTCAGCTTCTCTGATATTTCTCTCATAAGTTTCAATGATCTCTTGTTGCTGAGCGATTTCATCGTCGATGGCATTACATTCAGCAGTTTTGGATCCAAGTGCGCTCTCAAGATCATTGACTCTGGTTGTGAGGATTTGCTGATGTTCAGACCACCAATTGTCGAGAGCTTCAAGATCTTTCTGCTCAACAATTTGGATCTTTCTCAAGAGTTCGACGACACGGTCGATGGTGTAACCTTCTTGGCTGAGAAGGCTGACTGCCTTTTGAATATACTGGGCTCCAGAGCTCTTTTTAGACAGTCCTGTGGCACAGGTACCTATCGCAATAAGAGCGAAAACGAAGAACAATATTTGTTTCATTTGATAATTATTGATTTACTTAGTTCAAACAGCGTTTTTGACTTGTTTTTAGATATGCGTTTCTTGATTTTCTGAGCGTTAGTCACCGTTACTACAGCTAAAATAGCAAGCAGCTAGAAACTCTTTGTAATTCAAGTCCTCAAACTCATCGAAACCCTCTCCTACATTCAAGAACTAAATATTCGAAGCAAAGTTTTAGGAAATCGAACAAGATAAGAATTTGAATAATGATGATGACAATATCTCTATTATTAGCCCGAATTCAAACTAGGATTTGAATTATTGGCATGTTACAAAATGAGAAACCTCTTAACATGAGGGTTAAATATGATTCAGTTGAAAGAAACAAAATATGTTAAAATAAAATCTTTCGAAGAAGTCCTTCCAGAGCTAAATATGATTTAACTAATTGTATCTTTTATAGATGTATTATTTCAACAAGATCCACCAATTGGCTGTCGGAGAAATTCTTGTTTTTTCTAACGAAAACTAGCTTTTTAACGCCTAACTTAATTTCTCAGACATATACGAATATCAACATCAATATCAATGTGAAAGACAAAAGTTTGATGAATTTCTTCTTCCATGAGACCATAAAGATCCAATTGTTGCTCATTAAATACTGAACAAGAATATATGAATAAACAAGAATATACTCATACTGATTCAAAAATACCATATTTTTCTCAACTAAATCGTTTTCTTAATCTGTTTTGTTAGCATTCCAAGCTTCCAAGAAACCCAAATAATCTTCATAAGTGAGAGAAAGCTACAAAATATACCCAATATAAAATTCAATTATTACCTTAGGTAATCCATGCTCCAATTCAAATGACTCATGAATCACAGTTGCCATTTCTTTATTTTGAGATGGAATTTCTAGCAAGTTATCAAGAACAACCATTCTATACTTGGAATCGAACTTATTCTTACATTCATATGGTTGATCGGGTTCATCAATAAATTTATGCATGTCATCAAAGGATGTCTAACAGTAGAGTGGGCATCATGATTATATTCAAATGACATTAACACTGTGTTTCTTAAATATTTCTTTTGGTATTCATAAAGGTCATTGGCAAGTAACTCATTTATTTCAAGAACTCCTTTTCCATTTGTAAAGACACCCTACAAATTAGAGAAGATAATATTATGAATACTTCAAAGAAAATTGCTATAGGACCTTCTTTATTATCAAAATTATACTCTCCAAGTTTGACTAAATTCAATTTTTTGTAAGGTGTCATGGTTGATAGTTCCACTTCAGTACCAACAACAGGGTATTGAAAATCTTTTGTAAAGAAATATTTGAGAGTATTCCAGAAGGTCAAAGGAGCCAAGAGAAACTATATCATTAAAGCCCATTGGAATTTTTGATACCTCTTTCTCTCCATTATTTTTCACTCTCACAAATGCCTTCACGAAAGTAGGAGAAAGCCTGATATGTTATGGTAACTCTATACTGTCTTACACATATGATAAATATAAGAAGTCCACAGGGCTCGTATGGTTGCATAGTATCACCCATCCGGAGGCCATCTTTGGAATATTCGCACTATAAATCTTAGGAATTGTTAGAGATGTTTATACTCTCTTGTAAAGAATTTATGAGTTGTTTTAAAGGTAAAGAATCCAAAGCAGAGCATTATGATGCGATAGATGAAGAGATGAAGAAATAAAACCACGAATCGTCTTGCTTCTTTCACAATAGCCTAATGAATTTAGTGTTAGGAACCAGTATCAATAGTACCATGCTTTTGAAGAAATTATGGTACACAAAGAGCATGGCGAATAAGACAATAAGAATAGGGATTCTTATTGTAAGCAAAACAAGTCCGATAGTCTAGAGAATAAAGAATTAGGTCTGGAAGGCTACTGATTTAAATATGGTGAAGTAGTTTCTTCTTGAAAGAGGCAAGAACGGATTTATTCCAGAACCCTGGTCAGCAAACTTGCGGTATTTTTCCATGATAAAATTTATTTACAAATTGCAATTTTTGAATTGAAAAATACAAGAAAAGAACGAATATTATACAGAAGATCAGAAATATTAACTATAGTTAGGAGAGAAGCTTTGCTGGAATGAGGAGTATCTGAAGCTAGGATTTTTATAATGTTCTTTCTATTAGCATTATCTAACATTTCCCAAAACTTACCATATAGTTTTTGATATCAAAAGAGTTGCTTATTACATAGAGTCCTCTCATACTAAAAGGACTTTCATGTGGCATTTGTGAGGAGTTGAGCTTAGGAGCAGGCGGTTTGGACTCAGGTTTTTTTATAGTGTCAATACCTGATTTCATAGGGGCAAGATTAAAGGCTTTTCTTAATAAATTTTCATTTTTTTCGAGTAGCATGGCTGAAGTTCTCTCAAAATGTAGAGGAGAAAAGTCTCTTGCCTTCGCAGTTTGAGATGCTATTTTACTTGTATCTTTTTCGGGAACAAAAGAATATCTAAGAAGACTCTTTTCCTCATAGGGCTTAGGAAGTTCTCTCAACACTAATTTAAACTTGCCATCCTCTTTTGTTAGATATGCTCTAGTTGTCGATTGTGTCTTGTATTCTACTGGCTTCTGAATATTTATTCTGATAGGTGGTTCCTCTTTGAAAGAAGTAAGCTGATCCCATTCATCCTTTGCTTTTGGCTGGTTAGGCTCAGGATGTTGCTGAATCCTTCTGGTATCTTCTTTCTTTTTATCTTCGAAGTAACTGTGTTTTTCTGACGAATATTCATCCTGGAATTGGACTGATTTTTTATTTCCTTTGATATTCTCTTTGACCGTTTGTTTCTATCATTTTCCTAATTTTCAGGCTATTGCTTACAGGATTTATATGTTCTGGCTGAGGAATAGTTAAATTCTCTTCGTAATCTCTTACAGTAGTAGTTGCCTTAAACCATCAATTTAAAGAAGATCCTTATCTACTATAGGCTTGTTCTTCTGGGATTGTTGCTTGACTTTTCTTGGTTTCTTTGCCTTGAAAATTAGATATTTATCATTAATTTACTAATATATCAAGAATATCCAGTTCCTCTTCAGGATCATCATTGTCATTTCTTATCAAAAATAAGGGAAAATCATTCTTGTTACCTCCAGTATTTTGAAGTGGCTTCGTCATAAAACTCTTCAGTCATTTTTGGAGGCACATCAATTTTTGTTACAAGAATAAAATATTTTTATCGCAAATAGTCAAAATATGAGAAATTGGTTTTTCTCTCTATAAGGCTTCTGAAGTAACTTATTAAGCAGTATATTGCACTTCTGACGCTTTATGTATACTCTCTTTTACTTGTTAAAATATTAGGCTTTCCAACATGGGTTTAAATTCATTGTGTAAGGAAGTTGTTCGGAATTAACGTTTTGGAAAGATTCTCAAACAGATTCTGAAGACTTGAAAAAGGGAGATCACCCAGTTAGAGCTCTTCTAGCACATTACAATATAAAGCAATATTATCATTTATTTCAATCAAGGAATAGGATGAAAAAACTGCAGACCCTTAAAGAAGCGATTACATACCAAATACTACTTACTCTCTCTCTCATCTTCTGTTTTATCAATCGCACATGCTTTCTTTTATTGATATTCCACCGAAATATATTCCCAGGCCAGTTGGGTTGTCAGGCTGCATGTTTGTAAAAAACTTTCTGATCGATGATTGGATGACTTAATCATATATTAGCGAGAAAACTTCCTATTTCTCAATTAATTTAATAGTACTTATTTCACAGAAGAAATTTCCTAAGGTATCTCATGCTGTCTCTCTTCAAGAAGTCCTCATCTATTATGAAGTCTCTGACTCCAATGCTCAGTGCTAGCTATCACGACAATGTCATAAATCGTTTTGAGAACCCCACAAATGTTGGTTCTCTTGATCCTAAGAAGAAGACTGTCGGAACTGGTATTATTTCAAAAATACAAAGACACTAAATCTTAATAGGACTCGCTGGTCATCCTGCTTGTGGTGATATTATGAAGCTCCAGATTGAAGTCGGCCCTGATGGAAAGACAATTGAAAAGGCTGTCTTCAAGGTATTAATATTCTTATTCAATAAGATAATCTTCTAAGACTTATGGATGTGGTTCAGCAATTGCTAGTAGCCAATATGCAACTGAACTCCTTAAAGGAATGTCCATTGATGAAGCTGAAAACATAAAGAATGGAGGTATGCACTAGCCTTAAACTTTTTTTACAAGTTTAGATATTGCCAGCTATCTTAAGTTGCCTCCTGTCAAGCTCCATTGCAGTCTCTTGGCAGAAGATGCCATTAAGAAGGCTTTAAAAGACTTAAAGTCCAAGAATGGGTCTGAAAACTCTCAATAAATGCATCAACATCTGGAACTGCTTTAAGTGTAACATTCGTTTTGAAGTCATAGACTTGAGTTTATGCTGATTGTTGTAGAATCACAATAACTACTCATTTATGTTCAGATATATTACATATCATTTAAACATATTGCTCATGATAACTGAGACATATGTTTTACTATAAAAAAATCTCTGTACCTCGTCTATGACCATATTGAGGCACACTAATTATGTTTTTCTCAGGGAGTCATGAAATGTTGAGGGTGGTTCTTAAAAAACCGCAAAATATCTTAGGTTAAATTATATATTTATTCAACTCTTTCAAGAACTAAAGGATATCAGAGAGAAGTAATCATGAATAAATACTGAAGAACGTGTAGGATTACAAACAATTTACTTGGAAATGACATAAAATATCTCAGGCTTGAGTTCCCTAGAGAGTAGAAGTAAAAATATTTATAATTTACTTGATGATTTCGGCAGCTGAAGAAGAAAATGGATCTTCTTTACTTAGAATAATTTCCTTTAGGATGTATAATTTATTGGAGTCTTCTTCGTCACTTACAGGGATATTCTGATGTTTCTTTCTTCTCTTTTTATCAACTCTTCTCTTCTCCCAAAACCATTTGTAGACTTGATAATATGAGAGTCCTATCTCTTGACCAATCTCCTCGAGTTGGGCTTGGCTAGGAGATCTATTTTTTGTATAGTACTCTTGCAAGAATGCTAGTTGAGATTTAGTCTTTGCACACTTTCTCTTAGTCTTTGTCTTGGAAATATGTTGAATTGTGATCTTTTCAGAATGGATTTTTGCTTTGTCGTTAAAGTCAAGTTTCCTTTTTAGATTGTTTACGTCTGGATTGTGATCTCTTTGGGGATTCTTTGGCTTAGATAACTGGAAATAAGGAGTGTCCTGAGCAGATTCAAATGGTTCACTACTTATTAGAGACTTAGAA
>Ga0065720_1004120_pt1 | contig 16241 bp, 18 predicted proteins | sample Thericmetagenome_FD_59107 | JGI IMG/M metagenome (GOLD analysis project Ga0065720, IMG submission 59107) | Thermophilic microbial communities from the Joint Bioenergy Institute, California, USA of rice/straw/compost enrichment - eDNA_2 v2... | ecosystem: Engineered > Solid waste > Grass >... | reverse complement strand
CCCTTCCCCGGCCGCTGCGCGGCCGGGGACCCCGTCGGCCCGCCCGCGCGGCGCGGGCGGCGGCCCCGCCGGGGCGGGGCAGCGGGCGGCCGACAGTCCTAGGGTGAGCAGGACGCGATGGCAGGACGCGGCGGCGGGGCGGCCATCGCCGCGCCGAGGCCACGCGGGCGGGCCGAGCACCAGCGCCTAGCGGTCGTGGCCGTGGTCGGCGGATCGCTCCGCCTGCCGGCTCGTCTCCTGGCAGGCCTCGCGGCTGGGCTCCCGGCCCCAGTCGCGGGCCTCCCGGACCTGCTCCAAGCTCATCTCGGTCTCGCGGCCACGCTCGACGCGCTCGGCGACGGCCGGCACCTCCTCGCGCACGCGGGCAGCCTGCTCGGACGCGCCGCGCTCGAGGCGGTCCGCGCGGTCGAGATCGCCCACCGCCCGGGCCCGCGCGGCCTCGTCCTGTCGGGTGGCGATGGGGCCGGCGCGACGCTCGAGCTCCTGCGCGGTGCGCTCATCACCTCGCGCCCGGGCCTGCTCGGCCTCCGCGCGCATGGCCGAGAGCGTGCGGTCGGTCATGTCGCGCCGGCGGTCCGCGATGTGGTCCTCGACGGCCTCCTGGAGTAGCCGCCGCTCCTCGGCGGCGTAGCGCAGCAGGCCCTCGCCCTCGGCCTGCCTGCCCTCGGCGAGCTCCTGCCGGCCCCAGCGCTCGGCGTGGTCGGCATGGCCGCGCCAGCCCTCGAGCGTCTGCGCCCCGAGGCGCTCGGAGGCCGTGCGCGATGAGCGCCTGAGCGCCTCGAGCTTCGCGGCCAGCTCCTCCCGACTCCACTGCCGGGCCTGCTGCTGGGCCGACGGCTGGGCGGGGCCGGTGGTGGGCTCGTCGCGTGGCGCGGCCCGCCCCTGTCGCCAGTCCCGGAATGCCTGCCTGATGGTGTCGATCACCTGCATGTCTCGCTCTCCTCTCGTCTGGATGGTGCGCCGCTGCGGCGTCGCGGCGTCATGGCGTCGTGACGCTGTGACGTCGTAGCGTCGCGGCGTCGCGGTATCTTTTCCGGTCTCCGCCCCGGTTGCCGCGCGGCGGAATCCGGAGAGCGTGTTTTCCGCGGCAGCCCGGGCCGCCCGGGCCGTGATGGCCGCGTCCTCCTGCCGCCGGATGTAGACGTGGGCCGAGGCCTGATTGCGGCTCGCGGCCACGTACATGAGCTCGCGCGAGATGCCGACGCCGTCCCGCGCCACGATGTGCACATTGCCGCCCACGCCGCCGGCAGACTGCCGGACCGTCGCGCCCTGGCTGGCGTGCACGGTGACTGCGTGGCCGTAGGCGATGCCGTCGAGCCTGGCCTGCGCCGCCTCCTGCCGCGCGGCCTCGCGCTCGTAGGCCCGCACCCGGCCGGCCACCTCCTCCGGTCGGCCGGGGCGCTCCATGGCCTCGCGCAGCCGATCCAGCCGCTCCCGGTCAGGCAGCTCGAACGTGAGCGTGCGGGCATCCTCGCCCTGGCCGACCCGGACCTCGAATCGACCATCCTCGACCCGCGTCACCTCGCCGATGGTGCCGTTCTTGTATTGCTTGGCGTTGGTGCGGAACAGCACCCTGTCACCCTCGGCGAGCCGGATATCGCGGCCGTCATGCCCTCGAAATCGGACCTCGCGCTCGCCCAGCGCGCCCTCCTTGCGCAGCGCGGCCCGGGCCGCGAGATTGGCCGCATAGGCGTCGCGCCGAGTGCTGGCCACGATCAGCGAGTCGCCGCCGGCGGCCCGCTCCTGGGCATAGGACTGGGCGGCGGCGTGGACGGCATCGGCGCGGGTCTCGACCGCGTGCCAGCGGCCCTCCCGAGCCATCATCTCGCGGGCCTCGGCCGCTCGCCCCTCGCGGAACCGCTCGGCGATGTCCCGGTCCAGCTGCTCGCGCTGGCGCACGACCTGCACCAGCTCGGCATCCGGCCGGCCCAGCTGCCGGATCGCGTCCTGCATCGGCCGACCGGCGCAGACCGGCGGCAGCTGCCGCGTGTCGCCCACCATGACGACCTTGGCCCGGGCGGCCCGCGCGGCGGCCAGGATCGCCGCCGCATCCCGCGAGGCCACCATGCCGGCCTCCTCCACGACGATCACGGTCCGGGCGTCGAGCCGCACCGCCCCGGAATCGATCTCCTGCCGGAACCGGGCAATCGTCGAGCTCTCGATGCCGGTGGATGCCTGGAGATCGGCGGCCGCCTTGCCCTGCACGGCCACGCCGCGCACGGTGTAGCCGCTGCGCTCGTAGGCCTCGCGCAGCGCCTCCAGCGCAAACGATTTGCCGGTGCCGGCGCGCCCCTCGGCCACGGCGAATCCCTCGCTCCGTGCCAGCGCCCGGAGGAACTGCGCCTGCTCCTCGCGTAGCGTCGGGCGAGCCGCGATGGCGGCTTCCACCGCCTGCGGCTCGGCCGCATGGCCTCGGCTGGCCCGCAGCTCGTCCACCAGCTGCGGCAGGCGCTCGGCGAGGGCCACGTCCTCGGGGGTGGCGTAGTAGGTTTCGCCGCGGCCGGTGCGTGGATCGGTGCGCTCCAGCGGTACCAGCTGCGCACGCACCCGCTCGAGTCGCGCCTGGGCCTCGGTGGCCGATTCCCGGCCGACGGCCGCCGAGTACACCGCCCGGGCGATGTCGGTATCGCGCACCGCCGCCCGGGTCTCGAACACCCGGCGGACGATCTCCTCGTCCTGGATGTCCTCGCGCTCGGCCCCGGCCGCCTCCCGGCCCGGGCCGCGCTCCTCGCGCAGCCGCGCGACGGCCTCCGGCCCGAAGCCGTGTTCCTGCGCTTCGGCGCGCCAGCGCTCGAAGTTTTCCGCGCGATTCGGGTTTTCCTTGCCCTCGCGGCTCGTCGCCGATACCCGGCTCGCGGCCGCCGCGCCCCAAGCATCAGACTCGGAGAGCTTCTCCTCGATTCTGGTGCGGCGCTTGCTCCACTCCTCGATGAGCTGATCCGGCACGCCGGCGATGCGGAAATAGCCCTCGTCGCGCCCGCCGCGTCCCGGCGGCTCGCGCTCGATCTGGAATCCCATCTGGCGCAGCTCTTCCGCCAGCGCCGCCCGGTACAGCGCCCCAGCGGCGTGCGTGGCGCGGATGTCGTAGTCCACGCGCGACCAGCGGCCATCCGCGGCATAGCCCATGTTGATCACCACGCAGTGCGTGTGCAGCTGTGGGTCATTGGCGCGGCTCGTGGAATGCGGGAATGAGGCATAGACCGGCTCGGTGCCGATCCGCTCCTGGCCACCCTGGCCGCGCCGTGCCTTGATCGCCTCGGCCGTGAGTCGCGCCATCGCAGCATCGACGGCCCGCTGCTGGGCCGCCTCGATCCGCCGCCGGGTCGGCGCATCGGCCACCGCCCAGACGGCGGAGACCGACTTCGGCGCCGAAAACGTCAGGTCGTTTCCAGCGACGTTGCCGCGCTTGTCATCGGGCACCAGACGCTCGCCGGTGCGGGGCGCGACCCCGCGGAATGCCGCGAGCAGGTCATCGCGCGAGACCTCGCCGTGCAGCCCGAGCCGCTCGGCGCCGGCGCCGCCCCACTGGCCCGGCGGTTCGCCGTCGCCGCGCTCGGCATCGCCCGCGTAATACCGGGCGAAGTAGTCCGCGGCCGAGTCGGCACTGCGGATCGGCGCATAGGACAGCATGGCCAGCCCTCGCTATTCGGCCAGCCGGCCGCCGGCGGCCGACACCACCCGCGGCAAGAATCGCTCCTGCAGCTGCTGAGCGAGCAGCCGCATCTCGTCGCGCATCGTCTGGCCGGCGGCGGCGCGGAGCGTCTCGGCCTGCTCGCGCAGCAGCGCGTCGAACACAGGAAACACCGCACCGGCCAGCGCCTCGGTGTCGATCTTGGCCGAGCCGGAATCCCGGGTTCCGAGCAGGGCGGCGCGGCCGAATTCCTGGGCAGTCAGCCCACTCGCAGCGATGCGCTGCTGGATGGATGCCCACTCGCCCGCCGTGAAATTGAGGGTGATTCTGTGGGTGCGCAAGCGTGCCATTTCCCGGTCCTCGACGGCTCCATTCCGAGCCTAGCACGCCGTGCGCACGGCGCAAAGCCGCATGGTTGACACATTTTCGCCGCATTCGGCGGCACATGGTGCGCACTCGTGCGCACAATGTGCGCACGTTGAAGGCCTGCTGTAGCTGGCCTAGAGGCCGACGGTGCGCACGCGACGCACACCGAAGGTGACAAGGTGTGCGGCGAGTGAGCGCAGCGAGCGAGCCTCCGGTTCCAGCCCCGGAGCAGGGCCTGGAATGCCGCCATAGCCCCCGGGTATGATCTCGCCACCACCGCGAATCAGGAGATACGCCTATGGCCCGCCAGCCCCTCGCCGAGCGCCGCGCCGCCACCCGCGCCAAGATCGCCGCGCTGAAAGCCGAGATCGCCAAGATGGACGCCATCGCCGCCGAGCGCATCGGCCGCCTGGCCGTCCGCGCCGGTCTGGCCGATCTGGCCCTCGACGACGACGCGCTGCTGCGCGAGTTCGAGGCCATCGCCGCCCGGCACACGGCCGGGGCGGCCGCTCAGGCGAAATAGGCGCGCGCGCCGAGGATCAGCGCCGCCCCCAGCCCGCCGAGGGCGAGCGCGAGCAATGCCCGCTCGCACTCGGGCGGCACCAGCAGCTGCTGATGCGCGGTCAGGGCCACCGCAGCCCCGCCCAGCGCGGCGGCGGCCATGCCCGGCAATGAGGCATTCCACGCGGTGGCGGCGGCGATGTAGAGCAGGATAGCGCCCACGATCAGGCCGCCGATATCCCGCGCCTGGTCGCGCTTCTCTGCTAGGGCGTGGTGCACCTTCCACGCCAGCACGGGCGCCCACCAGGACCAGCCCAGCGCCACCGCCCAGCTGAGCGAATGGCCCAGCGCCTCACCGGCCCATCGCGCCGCCCACGCCCCCGCCGGCCACGCCATCAGCACCGGGCCGCCCACCAGCAGCAGGCCGAATCGCAGCTGGCCCGTGATCATGCCGTAGATTGCGGCGAGGCCGACCGCGATCGCGGCGAGGATGGCCACGCCGTCGGGCAGCACCGAGCCATACCAGGCGTAGGCCGCCATGGCCAGGATGGCCGAGAGCAGCAGCTGGAAAAAAACGCGAATCATCGGCAGCCCCGCCGTCAAAAATCGAAAATGTCGGTATCGCTCTTTGCCGCCGGCGCCGGCGGCTCGGTCGGCGCCGGCGGCGAAACCGGCATGGTGCGGCTCGGCGCGAGCGTGTCCCAGCGCGGATTCGGGATCATCGCCCCGGCCCCGCCGGGCAGCGGGACGAAGGGCTGCACCAGCCGGCCGATGAGGTCGTCGATGTGGACCACGGCCTCGACGCCATGCGGCAGCCGGCGGGAGGCCATCAGGTCCTCGGCGCGGATGACCGGCGCGGTGTCCTTGACCACCCGCTTATTGCCGGCGCCGACGACCTGCGGCAGCTCGACGCGCCGGATGTCGCGGTGCCCGAGCTGCTGCGAGATTTCGGCCGCCGAGGCCGGCGCGAGCTTGAGGTAGATTCGCGTCTGCTGGACCGCCCGCTGCGCCGTGGCCTGCTCCCGGCCGGCGCGGGCGTCCAGCTGGCTGGGGTCCTGCATCGCCTTGACCACGCGGACGCCGCGGGAACGACCCATCTCCTCGATGGTGGTCACGGCCCGCTGCGCCGCCGGCCCGAGCTGCGGCAGCTCGTCGATCAGCAGCCAGTAGCCGGGCTCATCGGCCCCCCGCTCGCGCATGGCCGGGCTGCTCACCGTGGCGGCCGCCGCCGCCAGCATCGCGCCGAACAGCTGCTCGCCCCGCACGCTATAGCGCGCGTCCGAGTTGAGGACGACGGCCCGGACCGGCCCCGGGTCGATCAGCCACCGCGCAACCGAAAACGGCTGCGCCTCCGGCCCGAAAGCCCGGGCATAGGCCGGTATCCAGTTGGCCGCGCTGACAATCTCGCCGAGCACGCCGTCCGTCTGCCGGCTCGACGGGTCGCGCACCAGTGCCCGGACGGCCGGCTCGCCGTCCCAGGCCGCGCCGAGGATGGCCTCGTTGCCGCCCTCCAGGATGTCGGCGAGGTCGGCCCAGCCCCACGCGCCCGGCTGGCGGCGCTGTAGATGCTTGATCACGCCGGCGAGGGTTTCCCTGGCCGCGTCCACGAAAAACTTATTCGGGCCTTCGCCCGCGCCGAAAATAGCGCCGGCGAAGGCCACCGCCCGCTCGGGCGTGCCGATGTCGGCGGCGATGTCCCACGGCCGCGCGCGGGCATCCCACGGGCCGAGCACGACGACGGCCTCGGCCGAGTCCGGCCCGGCGAGCGCATCGAGGAAGTCGCCCTTGGGGTCGTGGAGGAGCACCCGATCCCCTCGCTCGAGGGCCTGCCGGAGCAGGCCGCGCAGTAGCACGGTCTTGCCCGCGCCGGGCAGGCCGTACACGGCCAGATGGCTGACCTCCCGCGTGCGCGAGAGCTCGACGCCGCCGATGCGCACGCCACGCGGGGCCGGTGCCCGAGTGCGGACGGCCTCGGCCTGCGCCGGGCTGTACAGCGCGCGCTCGTGGGCCGCCAGGCGCGGGCCGAAGCTCTCGGGGTCCGCCTCGAACTCCATCCCCTGCCAGGTCCACTCCTGGCGCTGCCACCCCAGCGCGATGAATGCCCACACCGCCGCCACCAGCCCGGCCCCGATGGGCAATACCACGCCCGCCGAGGCCAGCAGCCGGTGCTGCTGCGAGTAGGCCACGATGTCCGGATGCACCGGCCAGCCGGCCAGCGCCATGACGCGGTACACCCCGAGCCGGAAGGCGTAGTCCGGCAGCACCGCCAGCACCAGCAGGAAGGCCACGGCGGCGGCGATGGCCGCCCCGATCAGGGCCTCCTCGAGGATCAGCTTGTTTTCGCCCCAGCGCAGCATCGTTACGCCCCCCCTAGTCGCCGCGAGAGCGTGACATGCACCACGGCCGTCTCGCTCGCCTTGCCGGCCGGCGGCATGGCCACCACCGAGGCCGCCCAGCCCTGGCCGAGGTAGTAGTAGCCCGGCCCCGCCCAGCCGTCGGCCCAGCTGGCACAGCGGTCGGGCCGGCTGTGCCAGCTGCGCAGGTGGACGCCCACCTCCCACCATCGCGCCTCGTGGCGCGGGACATCCCCTGCCCTGCCGACGGCAGGGGCGACGAGCAGCAGCCCCAGCAGCAGGCCACGCATGGGGCACCTCACGGCCGCTGCGCGACCTGCTCCGCCGCCTGCATGACGGCGGCCGGGTGCAGGCCGTCCAGCGCGGCCTGCACCTGACCGGCGAGATGCGAGAGGTAGCCGGCCAGCAGGGCCAGCAGCGCGAGCGCGAGCGCCGGACGAATCAGCACCGAGAGCATGGCCCCCCTTTTTGCGAGGATAGGCTAGGATATTGTCAGATATTGCGAATGTCAATGCGTGGAGGCGGCGCTCAGCCGCCCCCGAGGTCTACCCGCAGCGTCTGCCGGCGCCGCTCCAGTTCGTCGAGGGCGAAGTGGATGAGGCCCACCATCGCGCCGTTGATGCCGCCGCCGTCCTGGAGCGCCTCGATGCGGTCGCGCAGCGCCTGCGGCAGGTTGAGCGCAATTTGCTTTTCGGCGTGGCATGCCTGCCGATCCATCCGCCCGCGCACCCGGATGGCGGGGCCGCCCGGCTCGACCAGGTACCCGACGCCGCCCTCGATCCGGCCGTCTACGTGTGGTTTGTTGGTCTGCTGCTGCTCGCGCATCGTCAGCCCCTCCACTGCGTCCGCTGTTGCTGCGCGGCGCGGGCCGCGCTACCCGCCGGCGGCTCGACACCGACGACGCGCACCCGCGCGCCGTCGGCCTCGATGGCCACCGCGCGATAGCCCGCATCGCGGCACTCGAGCATGCCGTCCATGACCGCGCCCTCGACCAGTCGCACCAGCTCGCGGATGCCGTAGTTCGGGTTTTTTTCGTGTCTCAATATCGTCTGGATCAGCAGCGCCGTATCCACCCGCACCAGCTCCACGCCGGCCTCCGCCGCGAACGCGAACAGGAACTTGCCGACCACCTGCGCGAGCGCGTTTCGATCCAGGGCGCGGAAGCAGAACACCTCGTCGATTCGGGCGAGCTGCTCGGGCGCGAACACCGAGCGGAGCGTGTCCCTGATCGCGCCGCGCAGCGCGTCGGGGTCGGTGATCTGCTCCGCGAGCTTGGCCAGCGCGGCGTGCTCGGCGTTCGAGGTCATCACGATCACGAACCCCGACGCGTCGGCCACCGTGCCGGTCGCGGCCTCGGTGATGCGGGCCTCGTCGAGCAGGCCCATCAGCACCTTGTAGACGTCCGGGTGCGCCTTCTCGATCTCGTCGAGCAGGATCACGCCATTGCCGAGGCGGATGATCTCCCGCACGAACGCCGAGCCCTGGTCCGCGCCGATGTAGCCCGGCGGCGGGCCGACGAGGCGCGTGACGGTCTCCGCCCCGGTCATCTCCGAGCAGTCGAGCCGCACCATCCGGCCCTCGAAGGCGTGCTTCGCTAGCGCTTTGGCCAGTTCGGTCTTGCCGGCGCCGGTCGCGCCGACGAACAGGAACACGCCGAGCGGCTTTCGCGGCCGGCGCAGCCGCACGCGCCGCGCCAGCGTGCGGGCGACGGCGTCGACGACGGCATCCTGTCCGATCACCTCCTGGCGCAGCTGCTGCGCGAGCTGCTCCGGGGCGATCTCAGGCAGCGCCGCCGCCGGCGCCGAGCCAGCGCCTTCGGCCGCGAAGGCGGCGAAGGCCTGCGGATCGTCGAGTACGCGGAAGATGTCGGGCATGGGGTCACGCTCCAGCAGGCGGGTGAGGTGGTAGAGCATCACGGCGGCCACCGCGAGCCCCACGAGCGCGCGGAGGGAGTATTCGAGCTGGCCGGCCGCAACGGGCGGTAGGCTGCCGAGGCCATACAGCAGCGCATACCCGAGCAGCAGGCACCACGCCGCGACCAGCGCGAGCCGGCCTCGGTGATGGCGCAGGCCCCTGAGCCAGCGCCACCATCGGTGGCGGGGCTGCCGCAGCCTCGCGACGACGAGCCCGGCCGGCAGGCCGAGCACCAGCCCCGGCACGCTGAGGACCAGCAGCAGCAGCATGGCCGCCGCCGCGCCGCACCACAGCAGAAGCCTGACGGCGAGCCGCTCAAACATCGTCGGGGTCCTCCGCGGCGGGCGGCTGATACAGCGCCGCGACCTCGGGCGTGCCGCCCGCCGCCCGCAGCGCGAGCTCCGCGCGGCCGTCGCCCTCGCGATTACCGCGCAGCAGGCACCGCAGCTGCACGCGGTGATACCCGGCCGCGAGCGCCACCTGCCCGACGCCGACCTGCGGTGCTGTCTCGTACCGCTTGTCGACCTCGGCCTCGGGCGCGTCGGCGCTCGGCAGGCCGACCGCGCAGCCGAGGACTCCTGGGCCCTGGGCCTGGAGCAGGAGCGCATAGGTGCCCGCCTGCGCGACGCGCACGTATCCGGCGCGCGCGACGCGGACCTCGGTCCGAGCGTTCGGCCAGCCCTGGCCGGCGAAGGCCGCCCGGCTGCCGCCCGAAGTGATCACCGCCAGCGCAGGCACTGCATCGTCGCGGCGCGTGGACACCTCGATCCAGGTCTGCACGCGGTCATATGCGTTGCCGTCGCGGTCGAGCGCGAGCGTCTCGACCGCGCCCGGCTGCATCGGCGCATCGAGCGGGTAGGCCGGTGGCCGCAGCGCCGGGACGGCGGGTGCTGCCGGTGCTGCCGGCATGACCGCCGGCGCAGTCGGTGCCAGCGCCGCCGGCGGGGCCACCGGGGCAGGTGCCGGGCTGGCCTGGCCGGCCGCGGTGGCCAGCGGATTCGGTGCGGCGGCCGGCGGCACAGCCACCGGGGCCGGCGGCTGGCGGTGGATCAGGCCGATCATGACCGCCACCGCCAGCAGGCCGACCACGCCACCGCCCCAGGCCACCGCCGGCCGGCGTCTGGCGAGCGCCACCGCCCACCGCCACCCTGCCGAATGCTGCTCGTCGCTCGCCATCTGGTGCCCTCCACGCTCAGGCTCTCACAGCACAGCATAGCATATCGTAGCGAACCCGCACGGCCCCGCCGCTGCGTCCTGCTGACCCTAGGACTGTCGGCCCCCCGCTGCCTCGCCCCGGCGGGGCCGCCGCCCGCGCCGCGCGGGCGGGCCGACGGGGTCCCCGGCCGCGCAGCGGCCGGGGAAGGGAGGCCGAGGCCCGCAGGGCCGAGCGCAGGCGGCCCCGTCCGGCCCGGGTCGCACCCGATACCGGGGCGCCGCGACGCCACGCCACCGTGATATTGTGACGCCGTGATGTCGTGATATCATGACGCCGCGACACCACGACACCGGAGGAGAGCTGATGCGCGCTATCGCCATCGCCGGCCAGAAGGGCGGCGCCGGCAAGACCACGCTGGCCGTGCACCTGGCCGTGACCGCGCAGGCCTCGGGGCTGCGCGTCGGCGTGATCGACGCCGACCCGCAGGGCTCGGCCAGCGCATGGGCCTCGGCACGCCCGGCCGAGGCCTCGCCGCTGACGGTCGCGGCCCTGACCGGCGGCGACGTGCGCCGCGGCCTCGAGGCCGCACGGGCCGATGGCCTGGACCTCGTGGTCGTGGACACCCCCCCGCACGCCAGCGCGGCCACCGCCTCGGCGCTGCCGGGCGTCGATCTCGTGCTGCTGCCCGTGCGGCCCTCGGTGCTGGACCTTGCCGCCCTGCCGGCGGCGCTGGCGCTGGTGGACGCGGCGCAGGTGCCGGCGCTGCTGGTGCTGTCGGCCGTGCCGGCCAGGTGCGCAGAGGAGCCCGAGGTCCGCCGGGCGCTGGCCGAGGCTGGCCGGGTCGTGGCCGAAACCACGATCCATGACCGCGCGGACTTCCGGCGGGCCTTGGCCACCGGCCGGGCCGTGGCCGAGACGGCGCCGGGATCGCCCGCCGCCCGCGAGATCCGCGGTCTGTGGCGCGAGCTGGCGGGATACCTGCACCTACCCCTGGAGGAGACCCCATGAGCAAGCTTGGCGCTTTCGGCCGCCTCGCGGCCTCGAAACCCGCCCCCGATACCGACGCCACGACGTCGCGCCGCCGTGACGCCGCGACGCCGCGCAACCGCGGCGACGGCGAGACCGTCGCCCTGACGATCCGGCTCGGGCGGGCGGACTGGATGCGGCTGCACGAGCTGGCGCTGCACGAGCGCGTGGCACTCGCGGAGCTGATCCGCCGAGGCCTCGACCGCGAGCTGCGCGAGCGCGGCCTGCCCGGCCTGGAATGGCGACCGTAGTCGCGCATCCCCTGTGGGTTCCTGGGCCGAGTGCGCAACCGCTGCTCGTATCTCCACAGGCGTTACTTCCGGCATGCCCTGCCGTAGGCTGCCTTGGTTGTCGGCAGCAACGCCATTATAGCCGTCCGCGCTATCCTTCCGCGCCCTGAACGGCGGGGCTTGTCGCGCACCGGGTCATTGTCGGAACTCGATCTTCAGGCTCGGGTCGGTTTCGACCTCTTCGACGATCTCGTTGTAGCGCGTGACCAGATCGCCGACGGCGACGCGCCGGCCTTCAGCGGCGAACTTGCCCAGCTCGTACAGGTTCAGCGCGACGAATTGTTCGACCTCGAACACGTCGATCCGCTCGCCGAGGCCGGCGTTCTCGGCCAGGACTTCGGCCGCGGTCAGGCCGCGCGCCGTCGTCACGATGATCGGCCGGTAGCCGTCGTTGATGTTGTCGCGGCAGCGCTCGATGACCGCCTCGCCCGGCGTCGTGGTGACGTGCACCGCCACGTCGCCAATGAAGAAATCGCCGGCGCGGCCGGACTGCGCGTCCGACGTGGAGAAGCTGTTGTGCTCGAAATTGCCCGAACCCAAGGCGCAATCGAGCTTGGCGCCGACCAGGTGTTGCAGCACCGCGCCGGCGTACTGCATGCCCGGCGTGTTGCGCTGCCGCTCCTCGGCCTGCGCGATCACATCCCGCACCAGCGTGCGCAGGCTGCGCGAGGCGTCGAGCCTGATCTTGAACGGCTTGGCCGAGAAGAACTCATGCACGCGCTCGATCCAGAACGCTTCGACGGCATCCAGATCGACCGCGCCGGCTTCCGCCTGTCCGTTGAGGAAGGCCACGTACTCGCGCATGTTGCCGATGCTGCCGCGACTGGTGCGGCCCCCTTCGGCCGCCAGCACGCGCGTAATCCCATGACGGTTGAGCACGGCTTGCACCGCGCCCCGGCCAAGGCCGAGCACCTGGCCGCCGCCTTCGGTCAGCAGCTTTTCGGGATCGAGCGGCAGGCCCATCTTGCGGGCGTGCTGGGTGATCACCAGCGCCACGCACAACGGCCCTTTGCGGCTGAACTTCCGTTCCTTGTTGAAGGCCTGCAGGGCCTCGCGCAGTTCCCCCATTACGCAGCCTTCTTCGTCTTCTTCTCCGGCGCCGCGGCGGCGACCAACAGCGGCTCAAGCACGTGCTCGGCCAGGAAGCGCACCACCGGCACGGCGACGCCATCGCCGGCGAGGTGATAGGCCTCGTTGTAATTCTTCGGCAGGATGTAGGTGTCCGGCAGGCCCATGAGGCGCGCGGCTTCGCGCGGCGACAGCAGGCGCGAGCGAACGCGCTTGCCTTCCACCACCATGATCGTTTGGCGGCTGGAGCCGCCGGCGGGCGTGCGCAGGCAGCCAGCCACGTCATCGAAGCGGATTTCGGCGCGCTGCCTTTTCTCGCCGTTCGGCCCATCGGCGCGCGTGCGCTTGTAGATCGTGCCGACCATGCGTCGGCCGGCCTTCTTGGCGGCCTCCACCTTGGCGCGGTTGATCGGGCTCATCATGTCGAGCAGCCGCTTGGTTTCGGCGGCCGTGTGCCACACGACGCCCTGCGGGTTGTCCTCCACCAGGTCCGCAAAAGCCGACTGGCGCGCAGGCGGAGCCGGGAGGCGCCACCACACCCAGGCCTCTTGCGACCGCTTGGACAGCTTGCCGTAGGCCTCTACCAGCGCCGGCGGGTGCCATTCGTCGTCCGGCCCATCGGCGACCAGCGCGGCCGGGATAGGGATCGAGTCGAGCGCGCCCACGATGAAAAGGCGAGGCCGCGACTGCGGGACGAAATGCACGGCGTTCATGATGACCGCGCCGAAGCGATAGCCCGCCCCGGCGAGGGCGGCACCGATTGCGGCGAAGTCCTTGCCGCCGTGGGAGCTGAGGGCGCCAAAGACGTTCTCGAGCACGACCAGCCTCGGAGCGCGGCCCTCCTTGCCTAGAGCTTTGACCAGATCCCAGAACGGCCAGAACGTGCCCGATCGCTCGCCCTTGAGGCCTGCGCCCGCGCCGGCCAAGGACAGGTCCTGGCAGGGGAATGACGCCCAGGCGAGATCGGCGCGGCCGGGCAGATCGGCCGTGGTCAGCGCCGCCACGTCGTCAACGCGCAGCTCGTCGGCTCCCCAGTTCGCGGCGTATGCGGCGCCCTTCTTCGGGTCGAAGTCGTTGGCGAACAGGCACTGCCAGCCCTCGCCCAGGCCCGCGCGCGCCATGCCCCCGCCTGCAAAGAACTCGTAGAACCGGCCCATCTAGACCTCCTCGCCCTTCGATCGCTCAGGCGCGCCGCTGCGGCTCAGCTTCTCTTGGACCGCCTCGGTGATCCAGGTATTGCGCGAGACGTTGCCCGCGCGGCACGCGCGGGCGGCGTCGATGGCGTCGAGCATGTCCGACGGCAGGCGCAAATTCAGGCGCTCCAACGCGGGGCGCGGGCGTGGCTCTCGGCGGGCAGCTTTCATAGGCGCCACTATGGCGCCACCTTGGCGCGGTGTCGATGGTTTCTTTTCCCGACGCCGCTCCCTCCCCTATTTCGCTGTGGATTGTGCATCCAGAGCACGGCGGGCGGCCCTGAAAGGTGGCCCGAAAGCAGGTGGCGCATTTGAGTCGCTGATTGCTGTTCTTGGCTAGGCTGATAAGCTAGGCTCATTAGAGCTTACCCAAATGGGCCGGAGGGGGCCTACCATGAACGTCGGCGAGTTGATCGGCCAGCGCTGGCTAGGGGGCGCCGATGCCGAAGAACTCTTCTAGCCACTCCAACAACGGCGCTCTGCGCGTGGCGCGCGTGTACCTCCGCGTCAGCACCGACGAACAAGACCTGCAGCGGCAGGAACGCATCATCGAGGGCGCTCGATCGGCGGGCTACTACGTCGCCGGCGTCTACCGGGAGAAGGCCTCCGGCGCTCGCGCCGATCGGCCAGAGCTGCTGCGCCTCATCGCGGATCTGCAGCCCGGCGAAGTCGTCATCGCCGAGAAAATCGACCGCATCAGCCGCCTCCCCCTCCCCGAGGCCGAACAGCTCGTGGCCACCATCCGCGCCAAGGGCGCGAAGCTGGCCGTTCCGGGCGTCGTCGATTTGGCCGAGCTCGCCGCTGGCGCTGAGGGCGTGGCCAGGATCGTGCTGGAATCCGTGCAGGACATGCTTTTGCGGATCGCCTTGCAGATCGCGCGCGAGGATTACGAGGACCGCCGCGAGCGCCAGCGACAGGGCATCGAGCTGGCCAAGCGCGCCGGCAAGTATGGCGGCCGGAAGGCGAACGCGGCCACGCACGCGCGCATCATCGCCCTGCGCAGCAGCGGCCACAGCATCGCCCGAACGGCCAAGCTGGCCGGTTGCAGCGAAAGCCAGGTCAAGCGCGTCTGGGCAGCGCATCGAGCGGCACAGGGCAACCCTCGCTAAATATAGGCAGCCTGATTGTCGAGCGCACCCGGCGAGGCCGTGAGGCGGCCAAGCGGCGGGGCGTGAAGTTCGGGCCGCCGGCGCGGCTCAGCGCCGCACAGCTGGACCATGCCCGCGCGCTCATCGAGCGCGAGGGCCGCGCGGTGCGCGAGATAGCGCAGATACTCGGCGTGCACCGGGCGACGCTTTATCGCGCGCTCGCCCGGCGCTGACGCCGTCAGCGCCATAACCATTTACGCGCCGGAAGCCGCGAAAAATAAGGCCCTCAGCGGCCATCGAGGCTTGCATCTTCGGCGGCCCAAGTGCTACAAAAGACGAAGGCCCGCAAGTCGCGGGCCTTCGAAAATTTGCAGGTTCGGCGCGTTATCTTGGCGGATGTCTCGCCTAGCCTGCGGCGGAGGTGAGATGACTCTATCCGATAGAGTCGCTCGCCGCAAGCCCTCCTGCATCAAAAACGGTGCAACAAGGCCGAGCGGCAGCGACGCACAGACCAGCAGACCCCACCGGCGCCACGCGCCGCCGCGCCCGCCCAAGCTGGGCAAGAGGCGCCCCCCGCTCATCGAGGCCGCCTGCTCGGCGCTGGCGCGGCTGATCCGCCCCCGCGAGCGCAACCCGGCCGACCGTGGCCGGCTCTATCACCGGCTCGCCGGGGCCGTGATCGTGGCCGGCTACTCGGGCGACCGCATCCTGCACCGGGTCCGGGCGTGGCGGGCCGACGGGGCCGAAAGCGTGGTGGCCGTCCTGATGGCGATGATCCGCGCCTCGGACATCCGCTCGGGCCTCCTCGGCCAGCCGCGCGTGGGCGGCGGCCCGTGGCACCGCTACACCGTGCGCGACCTGGCGCAGTACGCGCTCGGCGCCCAGGATCGGGCGGCCATCGCCACCACCGAGCGGGCGCTGCGCGTGCTGACCCACGCCGGGCTCGTCCGCTGCGACGAGGTGGCCGTGGCCATCGGCGACGGTGAGTTCCGCGCGGAGGCCGGCGTCCGCCGGCTCAACTGGCATCGCCTGGCCGAGATGCTCGGCCTCGGCTGGCTGCTGGCCCGGGACCGCGCCGAGCTGGACCGGCGCCACGGCGCCGCCCGGCCGGTGGCGCCGGCTGCCCGTCGCCCGGCGGGTGGCCCGGCCGCCGCCGCGCCCGCCCAGGCAGGCGGCGAGCGGCGGGCCATGCCCGCCCACGTCCTGGAGGCGCTGGCCGGCCTCGGCCGACGACCTGGCCCGGCCTAGCGCAGGCTCAGTCCCTCGATCTCGACTCGCCCGCCCTTGCGGGCTTTCGGCGCTGCACCAGCGCCGAAAATCGCCCGCCCGAGGCCCGCCCGAGGCCTCGGCGACGGCCTCGAGGGCGACCTCGAGGCCGAACAGCGCATCTGTGGCCCTCGCCAGCCCCCCCGCCATGTGGGCATCTCGGCCTTGGCGGTGGGCAGCGCGGTGGATAAATCGCGCTATTTGTGGCGCAGATTTGCGGGGCGTCTCCATCACCGCAAGCGGTGATGAGTCGGTCAGCCGCTGGCGACTGCTAGCGTGCGAGCCGGACGGGGCCGCCTGCGCTCGGCCCTGCGGGCCTCGGCCTCCCTTCCCCGGCCGCTGCGCGGCCGGGGACCCCGTCGGCCCGCCCGCGCGGCGCGGGCGGCGG
>Ga0065720_1020177_pt1 | contig 16242 bp, 17 predicted proteins | sample Thericmetagenome_FD_59107 | JGI IMG/M metagenome (GOLD analysis project Ga0065720, IMG submission 59107) | Thermophilic microbial communities from the Joint Bioenergy Institute, California, USA of rice/straw/compost enrichment - eDNA_2 v2... | ecosystem: Engineered > Solid waste > Grass >... | reverse complement strand
CCTGCCCGCCTCCTTTTCCCGAGGAACCGCATTCCGAAGCGGGCGGCCCGAAGGCCGTCGCTGCCGGCTTGCGTTATCCGCAGCCCGCCGCCATATTCGCGTCAGACGCTTCTCCTGACCTCGGATGTACAGGCAGGGCGAGGCACGGAGGCCGGGGCAGCGATCCGGCCTTTTTCATTTCCGGTTTCGCCTCGCGTCGGCTTCTGCGCCGACATCAGCTTCGCCGCCCCTTCGTATGACCGTCCCGAGATTGGGCTTTTTCTGTCGACCGGCTAGTTCGAAGGCTACTTCTCCTGCCTTGCGCATGTCGCCCAGAATATCCTTCAGATGCGTCAATCGGACGGCGGCATTTTCCATCACAGGTCCAATTAAGTCATCGAACCGGACCGAGGGTTGGTCCGCTAGCATATTGGTGATTATTCGCCGGGCATCACCGCAAGCCGCCCGGCTTCCAACGCCATCGTTGACCGCCAGATTGAACATTGAAGCTTGTCCGGGATGCCGTATGCCTTCACGAATTTCATGCTGCGTCGGTTCGATCTTCACTTGAACTTCACGGAATGCTTCGACACCAGCCGGATGGTTGGTGCCAAGTACGAGGCGCATTTGTAATCGCTTGGCGCGAGGATTGAGGATTTCGAAGTCGGGCATATATCGAGCCGCGCCCAGTTCCTTCATTCGCTCCTTCAGAATTATGAGAATGCGCTGTTCATTTTTGAGATGGCTTGGCAGTGCATCGAAGCGGACCTTCCAATCGGTGTCGGCAAGCAAGCGGCCGAACGTTGCGCGAACGCTCTCCACACTTGGGTACCGATTTATGTGCTCCGACATGAAGTTCAGGAGGAATTCGCCATCCATGCGGGCAAGGAACTGCGCTATTTCCAGCGATCCCAAGTTGAAACCCGTTGGATCAATGAACGTGAAGCTGAAACCGCGCGCACATTCTTTGGCAATATCGTCAAGCCGGGTTTCGAAAGGGCCTTCGAATACCCGGATATTGAGGCTCTGTTGTCGGTCCGCGTATTGGCGCAGGCGCTCGACACGTAGCGGGTTTTTCTCACAAAGATAGAAGCGCACTGTGAAGCGCTCGCGGCGCGTAGTCTCAAGAGCTTCTTTGACTGCAAGAAGCGTCTTAATTGATTGGGCGAATGAGGTATCGCTGTAGTCTTCTTCGTCGGATACGCTCCACGGTCCGGCAAATCCGTCGATATAATTGAATATCGGCGAGCGTCCCTGAAATGTTTTGAACGCCGCCGCCTTCAGATACTCGGTTAGAAATAGATGCTTAATTCGCGAATGCTCACGGCCCGCATATCGGTCATCTTTTTGCTGATCCTGCAATGTTCTCCCCCCCATACCGCATCTGATGTATTATGCTTTGCGGCACTATCTGCCATGGAAAACCATTCCATTCCTCGCCGTCAAGCAATCGCCCGCCCGATTTCGGTCGAGGCCCGCCCCACTGCTTGAAGAAAAATGCAACCTCATCGCGTGCACAGGTATCGCGAAGCTCCTTCACCCAATCTTCTGCCATTGGTCGGGCTTTCGGCCCGCTTTCACCGCCGACAATGGCCCATGCGATCCCCCGCAGATCGACATCACCTATAGGGCCGAGAAGTGGTTCAAAAGATATGAAAAGTGCGTCCGAGTTGATTTGACGGAGATGTTCAATCCGGCCCTTGTGGGCCGCATCTTCGACGGAGGTTCCAAGCCAAATGTGGCGTGGGACTGATCGACCATTGTAGCGGCGTCGGACGTAGTTGCGCATCAACGAACTGCGTTTCGTCAGCACTTGAAAGACGTGCCAGTCGGCCCCTTCCATCGCGTCGAAAACTTGGTCGATGAAGTCGCGCGGAATGTTCTTGTGGAACAGATCGCTCATCGAGTTCGCGAAAATCATGCGAGGTTTTTTCCATCGCGCGGGCTGCGACAGCCTCTCGGGCCACAGGCGAAGGTCGAACCCTTGCTCGTAAGGATGCCCCTCAATCCCGCGCCACCGCTCGGCGAAGCGCTCGGCATAACAATTGTCGCAACCGGGTCCGATCTTGGTGCAACCGGTCACCGGGTTCCACGTTGCATCCGTCCATTCAATTTCGGATTTCTGCGCCATGTTTCCTTTCCCCGGCTATGGATGTGTCACGCTAGACACTACCCTAAGCAGACAGCATGCACAAAACATGAACTCGGTATCCTTACAAGGCTGACGGTGGATAGCCGGCCGCGCGCCCGATTAGGACTTGGTGCGACAAACCGGCTTAGGAACAACGCGGCTCGATCCGAAGTTAGGATCAATGTTAGGAACGCGCATATTGCCTTCTCAAGTTCTTTTGGAATTTCAAATTGTTACGCGAGAAGTAATAAGCCCATCCTCTCCGCCATCAATTCTGCAAAGAAATTAGCAATAACAGTTAGCGGGCGGATTCCTGATACCGCGTGCCGCGATATGCGCCATGCGGTGTAACAAACTGCCCAACCTTCGCAGGGGAATCACGCGGCACGTGATCCTTATGAACCGCCTCAACGCGGGCTCGCCGAGCGGGACGTCGATACGGTTGAGGAGCTTAAGGAGATACTCGACCTTCCGGCGTGCATCCCCAGCGTCGCCGATGAGCCGGTCAACCGTGTTCCGCCAGTGTTAAGGGGTTAACCGCCTCGTCTCACGCGGCACCAAGCAATATGTAGCCTCGCTGAAGGGATGCACGGCTCGCGGATTTTTTAGTAGGTATCTTCGGAACGGGGCGAGCTGTACGGGGCATCGAGGGCGGATCGAGCGCGATGTTCGATTTCCACTATCTTCACCCCGCCTCGCGGTCATATCGCTCATCCCGGGCGCGGTCTCGCTCCACAGAAGCAACTGACTGCAACCTCGGCCAAAACGCGACTTGTCAAGGGAGCGGTCCACGGGAATGGAACAGCTCGGATGGATGGCCAAGCCCTTCCACGGGAAGGAGGTCCGGCGGAATATGCCACCGGACCTCGCAACCACATAAAAGCCGCTCTATTCTGGATGCTCTATTCCGGATACTGAATCGACTGATCGATGAACCGGTTGGTGATGACGGTGGTCGGGTCAAAAGGATTGATGTCGAAAGATGCGCTAACCAATTCATAGTCGCGCGCGATGCGGTCCGTGTCCCAGGCCCCCACGGGCAAGGCATTATCCTTTCCGGGCATGAGCTTGGATGCGTATTCAAGCTCGCGCAAGGCATCTTCCGGCTTCATGCTGACAGCGTTGGAGAGCGCTTCTGCGCAGGGCTCCGGTGTCGCGATACAGAACGCGAACGCCCTCTGCGTAACATGCACCATGCTCTCGATCGTTTCGGCCTTTTCCTCCATGGCGGCGTTATTGGCGAAGTAAGCGAGGCCGTAAGGATTCAGACCTTCGTCACGAAGAAGCGCATAGCCGAGGTCATCGCCGAAGATATCCTCGTAGATGAAATGTACGGAGTAGAAGTGCGTGGTCGCATCGATGGCGCCGGATTGCAGTGCCGAGACCTTTGCGGTCGGCTGCACGTTGACCCATTCCACGGACTCAGGATCAAGGTTGAGCGCCTCGGCGATCGGCTTCCACATCTGCCGGGCGGCATCGGAAGGCGGTGCACCGATCTTCCGGCCGGCGAGATCGGCGACGCTTTCAATCCCTGAGCTCTTCTGCCAGTAAATTCCGTACGGCGCATCGTTGTAGGCAACGAAGATGCCGGTGATCGGGCTGCCCTCGCCGATGAACTGCAGCGCGGTGGGTGTATCGGTGATTGCGAGATCCACCTGGCCGACCGACAGAGCGGTAGCGGCCTGCCCCGAGCCGGAGCCCTGCAGGACGGCCAGGTCCACGCCGGCTTCCTCGTACCAGCCCTGGGACAGGGCGTAGTAGATGGGAGCGTGGTCGCCGCCTGCTTTCCAATTCAGCTGCAGGCTGAGCTCGGCGGCACCGGCACAGGCGGTGCCGAGTACAAGCGCGGCCGTAGCCGCCAACAGTGTAGTTCTAGTGCGCAAATTATCCTCCCTGTGCAGATGGCTATGCCCGCCTCATCTGAGGCCGAGCAGTTGGTAGATTTCACGCGTATAGGCACCGAATTTCTCGGTGGTCTTCACGTCTATGGTGCGAGGTTCGGGCAGATCGATTTTGAACTGCGCCGCCATACGGGCAGGCCCGGCCGTCATGACCGCAACCTGGCTCCCCAGGAACACGGCTTCCTGGATTCCGTGAGTGACGAAGAGAATGGTCTTCCGGCTCTCGCGCCAGATGCGCAACAGCTCCAGATTCATGCGCTCGCGCGTCAGTGCGTCCAGTGCGCCGAAAGGCTCGTCCATCAGGATAAGCTTCGGATCGTGGACGAGCGCGCGCGCAATCGCAGCACGCTGCTGCATCCCGCCGGAAAGCTGCTGCGGATAGGCATCCGAAAACTTCTCGAGGCCTACCATCCGAATGAGATCACGTGCGCGGTCGACCGCTTCGCGGCGCGGCAGCCCGAGAATCTCTGCGGGAAGCAGCACGTTGTCGAGAATGGTCCGCCACTTCAGAAGCAGCGCCTTTTGAAACACCATGCCGATATCCCTGCCGGGCGTGAAGGGAGACGCGCTGTTGCCGATGTCGACCTTGCCCTCGTCCGCTTCGAGCAGGCTCGCAAGTATGGAAAGAATTGTCGACTTGCCGCAGCCCGATGGTCCGACAATGGAGACGAGTTCCCCCTCGCTGATCTCAAGCGAGACATCCTGGACGGCGATGAAGGGCTTTCCGCCGACCTTGAAGACCTTGCGCAGGTTCTCGACCCGAATGAATGGTGCGGCAGTCATCGGGCCAGTTCCTTGCGTGTGACGAAGACCCATTCGAGCAACAGCACGAAGCCGTAAAGCGCCATGCCGATCAGCGTTATGAGGATGAGGGCCATCACCATTGCGCCGGTGTTGAGCGCGTTCTGCTGGATCAGGAGGAAGTTGCCGAGCCCTCGGTCAGACGCGATAAACTCGCCAACGATCGCGCCAGCCACAGCCAGGATCGCTGCAACCTTCATGCCGGAGAAGAGATAGGGAAGTGATCCCGGCAGCTGGATTTTGACAAAGATCTGCCAGCGGTTTGCCTTGAGCGAACGCACAAGGTTCAGCAGATCCGGATCCACCTCGAGCAGCCCGCGATATGTCGTCAACACGATCGGGAAGAAGCAGATCGTGAAGGCGATGATGGCATTGGGGACGATGCCGTAGCTGAACCAGATGATGAAGAGCGGCGCCATCGCCACCTTCGGAATCATGTTCAGCGTGACAAGGAGTGGCGTGACCGCCGCGTTCACCCCCGGAAGCCAGATGAACAGCACCGCGAGCGCGACACCTACGATGACTGCTAGGAAATAGCCCCCGAAAATCTCGACCGTGGTCACCCAGAGATGAGTGCCCCAGTTGTAGGAGTCGACGAAAATTGTCGAGAACGCCTCGAGCGGCGTCGGCATGATGTAGGACGGCAGTCCGGACCATACCACCGCAAAGTGCCATATCAGCAGAAAGCCGATATGCGCCCCGACGGCATAGGCATACCCTTTATACCCGGCCATGGCGTCCTCAGAACTGGCCGGTGCGAACGTGGAACTTGCTGGGTTTGCCGTGAATGGGCTTCCCGTTCTTTACCCATTCGGCCACCCACCTGATCATGAAATCCATCGGAACCACCGGATTGCCTAGAATGCCGTTCGCCTTGTCGCAGTTCACGAGCAGGCAGCTTTCCTGCTCGGTGCCGGAAAATTTCGGCTCGACACCAAAGAGCTCCCCGAAGCGCAAGGCGAGCTGGCGCACCGAAACGGTCTCCGGACCGCCGACATTGATGGGACTTGCCGGAGTCTCGCAGTGCTTCAGCATGCGAAGGAACTGCGCGTTGGCGTCGCCCTGCCACATGATGTTAACGTGTCCCGTGTCGAGCGGCACGGGCTCTCCTGCCTTCACCCAGCTCGCGATCTCCTGCATGACGCCGTAACGCGGGTCGATGGCGTAGACGAAGCGCATCAGGCGACCGGGCGTGCTATAAAGCCGTGAATAGTATTGGAAGGTCCTTTCCCGGCCGACAACGGAGTTCGCGTATTCACCCGGCCGGGCAAGCGGAGGGGTCGCTTCGGTCACCCCGCCGTGCAGCGGATTTGTCCACGGATAGACGTGAATGGTGGAGAAAGCGACAATCCGGGCTTCCCGAAAAGCCTCTGCGCAGATCGCCGGGGCTATCGTGTTCATGGCCCAGAGAAAATCCTCACGCCCGCCGGTGTCGAATTTCAGGCCGGCCATGTAGATGACATTGGGAAGCTTCGGTAGGGCGTTGACGGCACTGCGGTCGAGCAAATCGCAGCGGATGGTTTCGATTCCCCACGCATTAAGACGCTCCTCGACGCCCTTTTCGGAGAAGCGCGAAACGCCGATCACCCGCTTGCCCGGGGCGGCGCGCTTTGCCATACGCGCCAAAGTGACTCCGATCTTGCCGCCGACGCCTAATATGATGATGTCTCCGTCGAGGGAGTTCAGATCCTCCACCACCTCGGCGGTGGGAGTGGACATGAAGTCCTCGAGGTGCTCGACGTCGCGGAAATGATCAGGAAACATCCTGGGGTGGAGAATCTGCTCGGCCTCTGGCATCTCAGTGCTCCTTTAAACTGTTCTACGCAACGAGCGGATATCGGCTGCCGTCTTCGGCTAACCATCGCTGCAGATTGGCACGGACGAAAGCATCGTCATTCTGTTCGGGATATTGCCGGTACACGCGGTCGATCTCTTCGTTCTGGCCGGGGCTCATCTGCTCGGCCGGGTCAAGGCACTGAACGCCCTCGACAAGTCCCTGGCGTCTCAACACTTCGAGGCAACCCGGAATGCAGCCGCGAAGATCATTGAGCGCATCGTAGATTGCGCCGTTGCAATCGGTGACGATACTGTCGAGCGCCAGCAGGTCTGCCGGCACCGGCTCGTCGTCCGGAACGGCCTTGATAGCCTCCAGCATCTCGACCGCACGCTTGACCCACACACTCCAGTGCCCGAGCAGGCCGCCCCGGATGCGCAAGCGCCGCTCCCCGGCGCCATCGGGATCGCGCACCACAAAGGGCTGGAGGAGGTCCAGCACGATATGATCATCGTTGCCGGTGTAGAGGGTAATCCGGTCTTCAGCGCCGGCGTCGCCCACCGCGCGCACGATATCGAGCGTGCGATAGCGGTTGAACGGCGCCATCTTTATCGCGACGACATTGTCGATCTCCGCAAAGGCGCGCCAGAAGCGGTAAGACAGGTGAAAGCCACCCACTTCCGGCAAAAGCGCGAAACCGACGAGAGGCATCTCCGCCGCGATCGTGCGGCAGTGATCAAGAATCTCTTCCTCGGACGTGCCCTTGAAGGGCGCAAGGTTCAAGAGAACAACGTGATAGCCAAGGGAGCGGGCCGTGCGGGCCTCACCGAGTGCCTGTTCCGTTCGGCCCGCGACACCGGCGATGAGGAGGCGCGGTTCCTCGGCCCATTCGGCGACTGTTTGCGCGGCGAGTTCGAGAACCGGCGCATAAAGGCCTACCTGACGAATGGCGAATTGCGTGGTGTGCACGCCGACAGCAACGCCCCCCGCGCCCGCGTCGAGGTAGTAGCGCGTAAGCGCCCGCTGTCGTGTCCGGTCAAACTGGCGGTTTCGGTCGAGTGCCAGCGGATGCGCCGGCAGAACCGTTCCGCGCCGCAAAAGCGACAGCGCCGCTTGTGGGATATCGTCAATCCTCATGCGACCTTCCCTTCTTTCAACGGCTTCTCCGGCCGTTCAAAATGCCTTGCATCCATCAGAGGAAGCGGATCGGCGATACGTAACGGCTTGAAATCCATAAGGGCGAGGACGTCTTTCTCAAGGTCCACGCCTGCGGCAATTTCGACGAGCTCGAGTCCGTCGGCCGCCACCTGGAAAACCGCGCGTTCCGTCACGATCATGGCTTCCTGACCGCGCGCCACACCCTCGCGCACGCGGTAGGTGACGGATTGAACGCTGGAGACGAATTTGCGCACCCTGCCTTCCTGCAGGATGACGAGACGTCCATCCCTGATATCGGCCTTGAGCCCGCCTGTAGTGAATGTGCCGGCAAGAATGATTTTTTGCGCGTTTTGCGCGATGTCGATGAAGCCTCCAGCGCCCGGGCATGCCGAGCCAAAGCGCGAGACATTGACGATGCCCTCTGCGTCAAACTCCGCGAAGGAAAGTGCAGCAAAGGGGCAGAGACCGCCGTCGATCGCGTCGAACTGCGTCACGCCGTCCAGAAGCGCGTCAGGATTGATGTTGGCCGAAAACTGCCAGCCGGGCATTACGATCCCGCCATAGGCACCGTGCTCGGTCGTAGACGGGTAGTCGCGTATCTTGCCGTTATCGAAACGGCCCTGCTCCGCCATCACAAGCGGTACATCGGTGGCCGCGCCGAAGCCATAGATCGCGAGTTGATTTGTCGGAACTTCGACAGCGACGCGGTTGGCGATAATGCGGTCCACGGAGAAAGGCGGCGCTGAAAGCTGAGCCATATCGATCCTGCGGCCGGAGAAATAGGCCGGCTCATAGGGTGTTTCCGTGGTCATCATCATATCTTCGTCGACGACCACATGGTCGACATAAGTCCCTGGCAGCCGGACGCTGGTGGCGGGCCGGCTGTCTTCGTCCACGATCCGCCTGACCTGCGCGATGATGCGGCCGCCGCAAGCCTTTGCCGCAAGCGCCAAAGCTATATTGGCCGTTATGAGCGGCTCATCTTCCCAGGAGAGATTGCCGTACCTGTCGGCGCTGGCGGCACGGACAATGGCAACATTGAGCGGCCATGTCGGATAATAGAGCAGTTCCTCGCCATCTATCTCGATTACCCTGATAAGATCTTCCGTCGCACGCTGGGTGAACTTCCCGCCGCCGTGGCGCGGGTCGGCATAGGTGCCAAGGCCAACGCGCGTGATATAGCCGGGGCTTCTTCGCGCCACCTCGCGCAGCCAGTGCATGGATGCACCGATGGGCCAGGAATACGCTTCCACCATGTTCTCACGGATCAGGCGCATCAGCTCCGGGCGCTTGCCCGTCTTGGGATCGACCGGATTGATGAAGGAGCCGGAAACGATCCGCTTCATCAGCCCTTTCTGGGCCACATGGTCCATGCCTTTGATGGACATGGCATCGCCGGTGCCGCAGGGGAAATAGAACGTAAGATCCCGGGGGGAGCCGGTACTGCGAAATCGATCTCCCAATGCCTTCAGAACCTCATCCGGCGTAACCCAGCCAATCACCCCCGCGCTGGCGACTGTGGCACCATCCCGGATGTTTGCAACTGCTTCCGCTGCTGTTGTTATTTTGCTCATTTCTCTTTTATGAACCTCGCCAGCGTTGCCTGGGCGGCAGCGCTTTCTGCATCCTGTGCGAAGACGCGGGACGCTTCCGCGTCCTGCCGCTCGGCATCCCGCATCACGAACGGCTCGAAGTAACGTTTCGCGGAGCGGACCGCGTTGGGAGGCAGCACAGCCAGTCGCTGAGCCAGCTCCTCGGCATGCGCGAGCGCCTTGCCGTCATCCACCACCGCATCGGCAATGCCGAGACGGTGCGCTTCCTCGCCGTCAATCTCGGTAATGCCCCAGGTGACAAGACGCGCGCGCACGGGTCCCACGCGCGCCACCAGTGCCTGCAAACCCCAGGGAGGCAGCCATCCATTCTTGACTTCCGGCATGCTCCAGCGGGCACCGCGCGCACTCACCACTACGTCGCAGGAAGCTGCGAGGACAAAGCCCCCGCCGAGCGCGTATCCTTCCACTGCCGCGACAACCGGCAGGGGCAGGAGCCCCAGCATGCGCACAAGCCTTGCCGCCTCCGCCTGATGGTCGCACATGCCGGCAACGGTGAGCGGACCGAGTTCCTTCAGGTCACTGCCGGAGCAGAAGGCAGACGGTGCACCTGTCAAAACCGCAGCGCCGCAGCTCTCGTCCCGCGACATCTCGGCAAATGCGGCCAGCAGCGCCTTTATCCCCTTCTCCCCCAGCGCGTTCCGCCGTTCCGGCCGGTTCATCGTCACGATGGCGAGGCGGCCCTTGCGCTCTATTTCTACTTCGGTTGCCATGACGACGCCTCAATCCAGCCGGGCGCCTTCACGATTGAGGATTTGCCGCAGATCGGCACCCCTGATTTGCGCAGGCGGGATGCGCTCACGCACCGCCAAGGTGGCGGCATGACCGATGGCGTGGCCGTAGCTGAAACACTGCGCGGTCACGCGCGCGGAGGCCACCGCCTCATGCTCGGCCGAGAGGCAGCGCCCCGCCACGAGCAGGTTCTCCCCCCTGTTTGGGACAAAGCAGCCATAGGGCACCTCATAGACATCGTTCAGCAGCCACTCGACCTTGGGCCGCTCTCCCGAATGCAGCTCAATCGGCCAGGGTGAGCGCGCAATCCCGTCGGCATTCTTGGCGCCGGCAACCACATCCGCATTCATCAGTCTGGAGATGCCCTCCACTTGGCGCGTCTGCCGCACGCCGACCTGCACCGCCATGTCGTTCACGAAGGACGATTCACACCCCTTCAACCGATCGCGGAAAAAGCGCGCATACTCCCTGGCCTGCCGCCTTCCCTCGATTTCCGCCTCGGCGAAGTCTCGCCAGTAGAGCGGGTTGAGTTCACGGCCATCCGCACCGACGATGCGCGTGCAATTGCACAGAAGTTCCCCTGGCCGCGTTGTCCGAAAAAGCCATATCTTTGCCCGCGGCAGCCGGTAGTTACCGCTGGCATTGGCCTCCGCAATCATTTGGGAAACCTCGGCGGGCATGATTGTGTCGTCACCATAGGCGCGGCGGAAAGTCTCCACGTCGACGCCCATCAGGCGGAAAATCATGGTCGGGTTCTGGACCCGGCCATTGTCGCCGACGAAATTCGGAAGGCCCGCCATGGCGACGAGGTCAGCATCCCCGGACGCATCGACCGTGACATTTGCCCTGATCTCGAGCGGCCCCTGCTTCGTCCAAACTTCCGCACCCTGGATGACATCGCCTTCCGCCAGGACCCGGGTCGCCACGGCGTGGTAAATGACCGTCACGCCCGCTTCGGCCAGGCAATCGTCTGCCGTCTCCCTCCAGACGATCGGATCGTGGACCCTGGTCCACGTCTTGCCATACCGGACCGGCTCGCCCACGCCGCCGCGCTTCTCAAGAGCCTGCACGAATTCGTGGGCAAATCCCCACACCGCCTGCACCGGCTGCTTCTTTGGATCGTCCGTGGCTTCGTAGAGACCGCACACCGTGCCGGAATAGCCAGCGACAGCCCCTCCTCCGCAAAAGCCGTACCGCTCAACCAGGATAACCGACAGACCATTGCGGGCGGCTACGGTGGCCGTCGCCACGCCTGCCGCCCCTCCACCAACGACCAAGAGGTCGCACTCGAGTGCTGGCATCGTCCTGGTGTCGATCAGCGGCATCTGCTCCTCCTAATCATCATCTAACATATCAGATGATTTTTAGATGCCTACCTGTTGTCTTCCAGCGTGTCAACAGCTATTCCGCTTGTTCAAGAAGCGATGCGGGTGAGAGGCATGACGGAACACACTGCAGCATCTGAGGCGACGCGGTCGCTGACCGACGAAGCCTACGAACGGATCCAGCACATGATCGTGGTGGGCGCGCTGCTCCCCTATGAACTGCTCTCGGAAGCCGATTTGGCGCGTGAATTGAACTGCGGACGCACACCGGTCCGCGAGGCCCTGCAGCGGCTGAAATTCGAAGGCTTTGTGGAAATCCTTCCGCGGCGAGGCGCGCTTGTGACGCCGATCGACGTCAATCGTCAGCTCGATCTGCTGGAAACCCGCCGTCCCTTGGAGGAGCAGATGGTGCGGCTAGCCGCTCGCAGGGCCACGACGGAACAGCGGGACGAAATGCGGCGGCTGGCGGATGGGCTCCTGACCGCGATTCGGCAGAATGACCGGGCCAGCTATCTGTCCATCAACAAGGCGATCCACGAACTTCAGGCTGCAGCCACGCAGAACCAGTTTCTGGGGCAGCAGATGAAGGTGATCCACAACCTTTCGCGCAGGTTCTGGTTCTCGTTCATCACGGATACCGCGAGCTTTTCGGCCGCCGCGGAATGGCATGCGCGCACTCTGCAAGCAGTGGCCGACGGGCAGGTGGATACCGCAGTCGAATCCTCACATAAGCTCCTCGATCTCCTGGAAGAGGCGGCACGACGGTCCGTGGAGCGATAAGCGCCCGGCCGCCTTGGAATAGCCGGCCGAAGGGCTTTGCGTCGGAGCGCGCTACAACCCCGCGCGCAGCGCGATCGTTGCCCTATTCTGTCTGATTGGCCCCATCCGCATCATCAACCGAGGATGACGGGGGCGGCGAAGACGTATCCGGCGCCGCGTTCGGTGACGATCAGCCTGGGCTCGCTCGGATTACTTTCGAGTTTGCGCCGCAGGCGCAGGATCTGGACGTCTATGCTGCGGCCGAAGACCTCTTCGCGGTGCACGCGGCTTGCCGCGAGCAGTTGCTCCCGCGTGAGGAGCTGCTGCGGCGATCTCAAAAAACGCGGTGAGCAGGTTGAACTCCCCGGCCGTCAGCGGCACCGTCTTACCCTTAGGCGATGTGAGCCGCCGTGACCGCAGGCTGAGCTCCCAGCCTACAAAGCGGTAGCGGACATGACCCGCCTTCTCCTGCGGGTTCCGCCGCGCCGCCTCGGTCCGCCGCAGGACGGCGCGGATGCGGGCCAGCAATTCGCGCAGGCTGAAGGGCTTCGCGATGTAATCGTCGGCGCCGAGCTCGAGCCCCACGATTCCTGTCCGTCTCCTCCCGCCGGTGGCCCGTGACGATGATAACCGGAGCCTTCAGGGGCTTGAGAGCTGGCGCATGAGATCGAGCCCATCCTCACTGCCGAGCTTCATGTAGAGGATGATCAGGTCCACGGCGGTCTCGCGGAGGATCGTCTCCATGCCCTTCCCGCCGGCCACGGCGCTGACGCGAAAATTCTCGCCTTCCAAGTACTCCGTCATCATTTCGCGCATGGCCGTCATCGACGATGAGCACATGGCCGGTTTCCGGTGAAAGCGCCGATGCGGAAGACAACATGTTTGCAGGCATTTGGCCAGCCGGGATGTTTGTACATTCCAAATTCACCCCGCCGCGCCCGCTTTTCATTTCGGTCCACCGGCCGGGAAGTTGGTCGGCAACCTCCCGGCGACGGTCGAGCCTTATTGAGTATCGCCTTTCAGGAGGCGCCGCTCCTTGCGCTCCAAGGCGATGGTCTGATCGATCGAGCGCAGCAGAGCCTCTTTCGCGAACAGGTCAGATTTCGCCTCCACCTTTTTCCGAAAGGCTTCCCATTCCTCCAGGTTGTCCCCGAACGGACCCGGTTCGCCGTCCAGCATTACAGTGAAGTTCGTAGACATTCTCGAAGTCCGCGATTGCCTGGCGGGTTAGGCCGATGACTTCACGAATTACACGGGCGAAACGGGCATCGGCAACCAGCGCAGCATCCTTGTTTGTAACGTAATCTATCAGCCCACCTTCCGCCAGTGCATAGTTCAGCAGATGGCCAAAGATCGCGTTGGCCTCGTCGGGGGTCATGCGGCCTTGCCTGATCAGTTCAATTTCAATGACGTGGGGTTTGACGATTGTAAAAGGGCCGATTTTGGGCGGTTTGTTGTTTTCATGATTCACGGGGCTATCCCGGCCGGGACTTCGCGGCTGGCTAACGCTGGCGATGCTGGCCTCGTGCGCCTTGGCCGCTTCCGCTGAGACCGCGCCGGAAGGCGGCGAACCCATCTCCCCCTAGGGCCATTCGAGGTCACCGACGCGGACAAAGCTGCTCTCGGCGAGGCGCTGTTTCATGACCCACGCCTGTCGCGGGATGGCAGCGTTTCCTGCGCCTCCTGCCATCAACTCGACCATGGCGGCGATGACGGGCGCGCCCGGTCGCCGGCAAGGCGCCCGCTCGACTTCAACACGCCCACGATCTTCAACGCCGCGCTCAACTTCCGGCTCAACTGGCGCGGCAATTTCCGCTCACTCGAAGAGCAGAACGAGGCGGTGCTGCTCGACCCATCCCTGATGAACATCGGCTGGGAGGAGCTTCTTTCCCGGCTGCGGCAAGACCGGGCCTATACCAGGCAGTTCACCTCCGTCTATGGCGCGCCCGCGGACCGGGAAAAGGTGCTGGACGCGCTCGCCGCATTCCAGCGGACGCTCGTGACGCCCGGCGCGCGCTTCGACCGGTATCTACGGGGAGAGCGTGACGTTCTTACCGCGGAGGAACATCGCGGCTATACCCACCCTCTTCAAGGACTACGGCTGCACCGCCTGCCATCAGGGCGCGAATGTCGGCGGCAACCTGTTTCAGAAATTCGGCATCTTCGCCGATCCTTTCGCCGGCCGGCGGGTTGCTGAGCGCGGCGACCTCGGGCGCTACACCATCACCGGGCTCGAACGGGACCGCCATGTCTTCCGCGTTCCGAGCCTTCGCAATGTCGGCATCACCGCACCTTATTTCCATCACGGTCGCACGGATTCGCTCGTGCGCATCATGGGGCGCAGCCAGCTCGGCCGCGATCTGCCGGACCGCGACATAGAATCGATCGTTGCCTTTCTGCATACGCTTACGGGCGAATATGGCGGCCAGCCCCTGGCGCGGGACGAGAACGAGGCAGGGCCATGAAACCTCTTGTCTCGCTCAGCGCGCTCATTGCCGGGCTCGTGATCGTGCTCACCTATTTCCTGATTCAGGAGACGAGTGCGGATCTATCGCGCGACCGCGCCGAGGCGATACAGGCCGTCATTCTTCACGATGCCGCCCTTCAGAGGGCCGTCCTGCTGGCGAGGGCGGGGCTTCTGCCGAGCTATGATCCGCTCGCGCGCTCCATGGACGGGCTCCTTGCCGCCGCGGAAGCGCTACCGGCGACGGCGGAAATCGCAACCCGCGAGGCGCGCGCTGCATCGAGCGAAAGGCTGCCGCTGCCGCTCAGGCGATGAAGCGGCAAGGGACGCTCCGGATCGTCCTCGACACGTTCGAAGTGAGGCAGGCGGTTCACCTGTCGCACGGTAGCCTGCCCGAGGGGAAGTATGTGCGGCTTAAGGTGGAGGACAGCGGACGCGGAATCGAGATGACCGGAACCGAACTTGCCGGTGCGATCCATGAGAGGCGCCCTGACCTGCCCATCGTTCTGATGACCGGTTACGGCGGCGACCTGCGGCCGGACCACTTGCAGACCGCCGGCATCCGCGAGGTGCTGAAGAAACCTCTTTTGTCGCGGCCGCTTACCGAATGCCTGTCGCGGCAACTAGGATTGGGCGCTCCGGTTTCAACTGTAACCAATCACAGCCTTTCTGAAATCAAGGGGTAACGCGGACGGACCACCGTTCGGACGTCAGGGCCGAACGGGAACGGAGGAGGAAAACATGAAACGCGTTTACTGACAGCGGCATCTCTTGCCGCCATTGGCGTGTCTGTCCTGACGGCGCAGGAACCGGAAACCGGTGAGGCGGCGCAGGAGGATATCGAACGCGGCCGTTATCTCGTAACGATCGGCGGCTGCACTGACTGTCATACGCCCGGCTATCTCGCGCAGGGCGGCAACGTGCCGGAGGATCGCTGGCTCGTCAGCGATAGTGTTGGCTTCAGCGGCCCCTGGGGCACCACCTATCCGGCCAATCTGCGCAGCCTGCTCGCCGATATGAGCGAGGACGAGTGGGTCGCATATGCGCAGAAGCTTGAATCGCGGCCGCCCATGCCGTGGTTCAATCTCCGCGCCTTTGCCGAAGACGATCTGCGCGCCATGTACCGCTATGTCTGCTCGCTGCCGGAGGATTCCAGCCCCGTTCGCGATTTCGTACCGCCCGGCGAGCAGCCCACAACGCCGCATATCGTGATGGTGCCGCAGGCGCCGCAGCAGTGACGGCTTAACCGTCTCGCCAGCCGAACGAATGACCGCGCCGGGCGTGGGGAAACCCGCGCCCGGTTTTCACTTTCCTGCTAACCGGAACCTTGCCGGCTAATCTTGCGGCTTTCTTGCCAGCGCCATCAGCGTCCAGCCGAGCCCAAGGCGCTCCTTCAGATGTTCCACACGATCGCCGACCAGGAGGCGGACCGGTTTATTGAGCGTCCGAGAATTCAGAATCCCCATCAAGCCCCTGTTTGCCTTGGGGGAGACCGAGAACAGCTCCAAATCCGCGAAATCCTGTTGCAACAACCGCAACAGTTCCCGTCTGTCCACCCAATGCCGCAACTGGCCGGGGTCGGGCGGCGGAATTCTGTTGAAGCGTTCG
>Ga0065720_1003574_pt1 | contig 16251 bp, 12 predicted proteins | sample Thericmetagenome_FD_59107 | JGI IMG/M metagenome (GOLD analysis project Ga0065720, IMG submission 59107) | Thermophilic microbial communities from the Joint Bioenergy Institute, California, USA of rice/straw/compost enrichment - eDNA_2 v2... | ecosystem: Engineered > Solid waste > Grass >... | reverse complement strand
CGCGCCCGCGGTCGGCTGCATGGCACCGCAGAGCAGGTTCACCATCGTGGTCTTGCCGGAGCCGTTCGGCCCGACCAGGCCCACGATCTCGCCCTCGGTGACGTCGAAGGAGACGTTGTCCAGGGCCCGTACGCCACCGAAGTCCTTGGTGACGCCTCGGACCGAGACCAGCACGCGACCACCCGCCGGTGGTGGCGGTGGCGGCGCCGTTGGCCCGGCGGTCGGCCGGGGCGCCGACGCGGTCGCCGGACTCGCGACGGCGGCGGTTCCCGAGCTGGCCGCGGTCGCCGCTGGACTGTCCGATGTGGCCTGTCGGCGCCACAACCGCTCGACCCGGGGCAGCCCGGCCAGGGTCGTGACGACCACACTGGCGGCCATGCCGTACAGCAGCGCGTCCAGCTCGGCGTAGTAGCCGGAGGCCAGCAGACCACCGCAGACCACCAGGAAGGTGACCAGGGCGATCCACGGGTGCTTGCGCAGGCGGCCGAAGATCCCGTCCGGCGCGATCACGACGATGCCGACGAGCAGCAGGCCCAGCACGATGTCCCGGTACTGGTCCAGCTTGGCGACCTTGAACCACTCGGTGAGCACCACGAGCAGCGCGGCGCCGATGAGCGGTCCGGCCCAGTGCCGCCGGCCGCCGGCCACGCAGATCAGGATGATGAACAGCGGGATGTAGAGGATGAAGACGACCGGGACCTCGACGTACCCCAGCATCATCGCGAAGACGGCGCCGCTCATCCCGCCCAGCACACCGCCGAGCACGATCGCCGCCATCTTGTAGCGGAACGTCGGTACGCCGACGACCTCGGCCGCGTCCTCGGCGTCGTGCACGGCCGCCAGGCCGCGGCCCAGCCGTGAGTGGTACACGGCCAGGGCGACGCCCACCGCGATCGTGGCCACGGCCAGGTTCAGCAGGACCATGAGGTGCTGGAAGCTCGGCACCCAGTCCGGCCGGTCCGGGGTCGGGATCGTGGTGCCCAGGCCGCCGTCGATGGATCGCGTGTTCAGCGCGATCGAACCCAGGATGAACGGGACGGCCAGGGTGAGGAGGGCGAATATTTCTCCCCGCAACGACCGGAGGCGGAAGGCGACCGCCCCGATCACGAAGGCCAGCGCCCCGGCGAGCAGGCCACCCACGGGGATGGCGAGCAGGTAGTTCACGTCGTTGCGCCCGGCCATCACGGCCATGGTGAAGACACCCACGCCCAGGAACGCGCCCTGGCCGAAGCTGAAGTAGCCGGCGAAGCCGGAGAGCAGGTTCCAGCTCGTGGCCTGGGTGGCCCAGAACAGGACGGTCGAGATCAGCACCAGGTGGTACGACGCCAGGCCCAGACTCTTGCTGAACGTGGCCACCACCGCGACCAGGGCGCTGACTCCGGCCAGGACCAGCAGGCCGCGCGGAATCGTGCCGATGGCCTTCGGCGCCGCTGCAGGGGTCGCCGTCGCGGTCATGCCGCCCTCCTCCGTACGAACACGCCCTGCGGCCGCAGCACCAGGGCGATGATGATCGCCGCGAACACCGCGATGGGCACGTAGGCCTGTGACCAGAGCACCCCCACCAGACCCGACAGCGCCCCCACGCTGATGCCGGCGTAGAGGGTGCCGAGCAGGTTGCCCAGGCCGCCGAGGATGACCACGGCGAAGACGATGCCGAACCACTCGTAGGCGTGGCTGGGCTGGATGAAGTTGCCCAGCATGAACGCCATCCCGGCGATGCCCGCGCTCGCGCCGGCCGCCCCACCCAGCAGCACCGACAGGCGCCGGTGGTCGATGCCGAACGACGCGGCGACCGTCCGGTCCTCAGCGAAGGCCCGCATGCCGCGACCGACGAACGTCCGCTGCAGAGCCAGGTGCCCGCCGCCGAGCAGGAGCACCGCGAGCCCGAGGCAGACGAGGCGGTCGTACGGGAGCACGATCGGGCCGAGGGACAGGGAGCCGGTCACGAACGGATTGACCTCCCGCGGCAGCTCCCGGTGGTCGGCGGTCCAGACGTTCTGGGCCACCTGGATGATCACGATGAGCAGGCCGAAGCTGACCAGCAGCGAGTTGAACTCCACGATGTTGAGCCGGTCGTACGCCCACTGCAGCAGGGCGCCGAGGACGAACAGGACCGGCACGGTGACCACGAGCGTCACGAGGGGGTTGACCCGCCAGATGGTCACCAGCTGATAGGTGAGGTAGGCGCCGAGCAGGATCAGGCCGAAGTGGGCCAGGTTGATCACTCGCAGCACGCCCCACGTGACGGAGACGCCCGCAGCCATCAGGGCGTACAGGCCGCCGAGCATCGCGCCGCTGAGCACCACCTGGAAGGTGTTCATGGGCTTCCCTTCAAGACAGACATTGCACTCCGTGCCCACACCCCCGTCCAGCCGCCCGAATATGCACGTTTGCCTATGCATACGGGCAACGTTGCCCGTGCCGCCGCCGGCGCGGGACGGGCGACACGGGCAACGCTGGGTAGGGGGACTTCAGTGGGCGTCAGCTCTGCGGGACGCGGATCTCGGCGCTGGCCTGCTCGCGCGGCCACACCATCACCCAGTCGCCGTCCTGCACCTGCTTGATGCCGACGGGGGTCTCCCAGAAGTTGTTCTGGGCCGGGTCGAAGGTCAGGTCACCCGCGAACGTGGTCTTGGCGCCGTTGGCGTGCAGGGCGTCGCAGATCGCCTGGTCGTCGAGCGAACCAGCGGCCTTCACACCCTCGACGAGGATCTCCCAGGCGGTCCAGCTCGCCGCCGCCTGCGTCTCGAACGCCGTGTACGGCACGTTCTGGGCCTCGGCCCGGCTCACGAAGTCGGCCACGATCGCCTTGGCCTCGTCGCCGAGGCGGTTCAGCGCCGGCTCGTTCGCCTCGAACAGCGACCACGCGAAGATGCCCTCGGCCGCCTCACCGAGCCCCAGCACCGGGCCCGGGGCCGGGAACAGGGCGAAGGTCAGCGGCGGCTGGTAGTTCAACTGAGCCATCGCGTTGAGCTGGTTCACGACGTCCACGCCGAGGCTGTTGCTGATGAACAGGTCGGGCTGGGCGTTGGCCACCGCTTGCGCGATACCGGTCCAGTCCGAGTTGCCGATCGGGTACTGCTCGTTGACCACGACCTCGATGCCGCGCTCGGCCGCCACGGTCGGGACGCCGGTCGGGTCGTCATCGAAGCCGTTGGTGACGAACGCGGCCGAGCCGTTCTGCACGGTCGCGATCGCGATCCGCTTCGGCGGGTTCGGCAGCGTCTCCAGCATGTCGAAGAGCTGCTCCGGGATGAACCGGTTGGGGTTGGGCCCGATCGACCAGCCGGGGAACTGGCACTCGTACGTCAGCTGCGGCCGCAGGACCGCGGTGTGGTGCGGCAGAACCTTGCCGAACCGCTCGGCCACGCCCATGGCCGCGAGGATGTTGGGCGTCGCGTACGGTCCGATGATCAGGTCGACCGCGTCGGGGCCGGAGAGGAGCTGCTCGTAGAGCGGGACGATGTTCTGCGTGTTCGACTGGTCGTCGAGCACCCGCCACTCCACCCGCCGGCCAAGGAGGCCGCCCGCGTCGTTGAGCCGGTCGACGAAGGTCTCCCCGGCGATCTTGTGAATGATGCCCGTGGCCGCGAACGCACCGGTCAGGGCCAGCGTGGAGCCGATGACGATCGGCTCGTCGGATCCCGTGGGGCTGGCGTCGGGTTCCCGAGTGCTGCAGGCCCCGACCGAGGCGACCAGCAGGGCCGCCGCGAGTGCGGGTAGTGCCCTTCTGCGCACGGTTTCTCCTCTCAATAGGCGGTGGCCGCGCGCCGGGTCCTGGTGCCAGGCGACGCTGTGGCGTTCGGGCGCGGTCACGCGGGGGAACTGTCTTCACTGGAGGTCGGTCGTCACGAACGGCATCGACATGACATCGGTGTTGCAGGCTCGCTGCCGGACGGTGACGGAACCACGTGCTGAGGCGGAGTGTATGGTCCCGATGGACAGTGTGCAATAGTGCTGAGCAGGGCGTTTGTGTTGGTGAACAATCGAGGTCAGGTGCCCACCCCGGGCGGCCTCGATGAGCGGTCCGGCGAATTGTCGCGGAGATTTGCCCTTACGGGTATCAGCGATAACGTTCGGCGACGAACCAGACGCCGACGGCGGGCTCGGTGCCGTGGTTGGCGTAGGAGTGCGGCGTCGAGCAGTCGAAGGAGACCGAGTCCCCGGGGTTGAGGACGTACTGCTCGAAGCCCAGCGTGAGAGTGAGCTGGCCGGAGAGCACGTGGCCCCATTCCGTGCCGGAGTGGCGCATCAGCACACCCATCCCGGAAGAGCTGCCGCCGGGTTCGTAGGTGATGCGCAGGAAGTCCACATGAGTGTCGGGGATCTGGCCCAGCAGCTCCCAGGTCACCCCGGAGTCGAGCCGCAGGACCTCGCGGGCCTCCGGGGTCACCACCGGGCCGACCCGCCGCTTCTGCGCGAAGTGCCGCAGCCCCTGGGTCACCACGGACTCGCCGCTGCGATCCACGCCGGCCACGGCCGCCTCGCCGACGGCCGGCCCGGCCGGTGAGATCGGCGCCGTGCCGGGGCGGGCGCTGACGCCGGGCGCCGGCACCGGAGCGCGGTTCTCCAGGTCCGTCGCCATCGGGGCGGCCACGGCGAGGTCGGTCGGCTCACCGTTGGAGCCACCGCGCCGGCCCGAACTGACGGTGCCGAAGACGTCCTCGATGGAGATATCGAGGGCGGCCGTAATGGCGTAGAGTGTGCTCACCGAAGGGCTGCTCTTGCCGGTTTCGATCTGCGAGATCAGGCTGGCCGAGACGTCGACCGCCCGGGCGAGGCCCCGCACGGTCATTCCTCGGCGCAACCGCGCCTGCCGCAGGCGCTCGCCGATCGGAGGAAGAGCCGGAGCGCTCACGCTGTCCGCCTTTCGGTGCGGTCCGTCGACTCGCCACGGACCGGTTTACTCCACACGTCCGGACCTCGCTGTCCGGACCAGTCCTGTCCCCTAACCGGCGCGCGTACCCCCGCGTTGGCCGGCCGATCGACCGGCTCGACCGCGGTCGCCCGCGTGCCGAAGGTGTCGAGCACAGGTTACCGGTCGTCAGCGACACGCCGATCGCCTGTATGCGCAGACCCGCGTCACGCGCGTGTCGCCGTTCAGTGTCCGGTCCCTGCAAACGGCGACCGCGCCCGTGTCGGGTGACGCTTGACGCTTGGCTGAGCGAGCTACTAGCGTCCCGGTAAGCAACACTGAACAGCCGGACTGTAGCAGAGGGGTGCTGACGTGGCGATCGGCACATGGGGAACGAACGCAGTCGACTGGGAAGAACGCATCGACATGGATCGGCTGCGGCGGGAACGTCTGGCGCGGCTGAGGGACCACCTCGAGCGTTCGAGTCTCGGCGCGGTGCTCGCTTTCGACTTCGCGAACATCCGCTACATGACGGCGACCCACATCGGCACGTGGGCGATGGACAAGTTCATCCGGTTCGCGCTGCTGTGTCGAGGTGGGTCGGAGCCGATCGTCTGGGACTTCGGTTCCGCGGCCCGTCATCACCAGCTGTACAACCCGTGGCTGGACGGCCCCAACCGGGCTCGGGCCGGCATCTCGGTGCTGCGCGGTGCCTTCCATCCCGACGCCGGCATCGCCGAGGAGCTGGCGCGCAAGATTGCGGCCGAGCTCGCTGAGCGGGGGCTGCTGAACGAGCCGCTCGGGGTCGACATCGCCGAGATGCCGGTGCTCATCGCCCTGCAGCGGGCCGGGATCACCGTGGTCGACGGCCAGCAGCTGTTCCTGGAGGCCCGCCGCATCAAGACCCAGGACGAGATCTCGCTGCTGACCCAGGCCTGCGCCATGGTCGACGCGGCCTACGAGGAGCTGTACGAGTTCCTGCGGCCCGGCGTGCGCGAGAACGAGTGCGTCGGCTTGGTTTCCAAGGTGCTGTACGACCTCGGGTCCGAGTACGTCGAGGGCGTCAACGCCATCTCCGGTGAGCGCTGCTCGCCCCACCCGCATGTCTACAGTGACCGGTTGATCCGTCCCGGTGACCCGGCGTTCTTCGACATCCTGCACAGCTACATGGGCTACCGCACGTGCTACTACCGGTGCTTCGCGGTGGGCAGCGCATCCCCGGCCATGCGCGACGCGTACGTGCGCTGCCGGGAGTACATGGACATGGCGATCGCCGCGGTCAAGCCGGGTGCGACCACGGCCGACATCGTCTCCCTGTGGCCGCGGGCCGAGGAGTTCGGCTTCCCCAACGAGGAGGCGGCTTTCGCGCTGCAGTACGGCCACGGCGTCGGACTGTCCATTTGGGAGAAGCCCATCTTCAGCCGGCTCGTCTCCCTCGACCACCCCGAGGTGATCGAGGAGGGCATGGTCTTCGCGCTGGAGACGTACTGGCCGGCCAAGGACGGCTGGGGTGCGGCCCGGATCGAGGAGGAGGTCGTGGTGACCGCGGACGGCTGCCAGGTCATCACGAAGTTCCCCGCCGAGGAGTTGCTGGTCGCCGGCCGCCGGTACTACGCCGTCGGCGGTCCACTGCCGACGGAGCGCGACGCTCAGTCGCACCTGAACACCAAGGCGGGCCGCGGTGAGAAGTGAGCAGCGAGCTCAGCGAGCCCCGCAGTTGCGAACGAGAGGTAGGCGCCGTGAGCACGAGGAGCGAGCGCCAGCGAGCCCCGCAGTTGCGAACGAGAGGTAGGCACGGTGAGCGGTGAAGCCACTGAACTGCTCGCGATGTACGAGCAGATGGCTGTGATCCGTCGGACGGAGAAGGCGGCGTACGACCTGTTCCTCGCGGGCCTGGTGAAGGGCACCACGCACCTGGCCTCGGGACACGAGGCGGTCGCCGTGGGCGCGAGCTTCGGCCTGCGCCCCGACGACTATGTCTTCGCCACCTACCGCGGCCACCACCATGCGATCGCCCGCGGGGCGACGCCGGAGGCGTGCCTGGCCGAGCTCATGCAGAAGGCCACCGGCCTGTGCAAGGGCAAGGGCGGCTCGATGCACCTGACCTGGGCGCCGGGCAACATGCTCGGCTCGTACGCGATCGTGGGCGCCCACCTGCCGATCGCGGTCGGGGCGGCGTGGTCGGCCCAGCTGCGGGGGACGTCGCAGGTGGCGGTGGCGTTCTTCGGCGACGGCGCCACGAACATCGGCGCGTTCCACGAGGCGCTGAACCTGGCCTCCGTCTGGAAGCTGCCGGTCATCTTCGTGTGCGAGAACAACTTCTACATGGAGTACACCGCGATCGGCACGGTCACGGCGGCCGACCACCCCGCGGCCGACCGGGCCCCGGCCTACCGGATTCCGGCGAAGATCGTCGACGGGAACGACGTGATCGTCGTTCGGGACGCGGTGGCCGAGGCGGCGGCGCGGGCGCGGGCGGGCGAGGGCCCGACCGTCATCGAGGCGGAGACGTACCGCCACTACGGGCACAGCCGTACCGACCCGGCCAAGTACCGCCCGGCCGAGGAAGTCGAGCGCTGGCTCAAGCACGACCCGATCGACGTGGCCCGGGCCCGGCTCGAGGCGCTGGGGGTCACCCCGGACACCATCAAGAGCATCGACGAGCGGGCCGACGCGATCGTCGCCGCGGCCATCGACGCGGCCAAGAACGCCCCGGCCGCGGATGTCCGCGAAGCATTGACGGATGTGTGGGCCGACGGAGGCGCGGCATGGCGGACGTGAGCCCAAGGAGCGACCGCAGCGAGCCCCGTAGGTGCGAACGAAAGGCCGGCAATGGCAGAGACTGAGATCATTACGTATCGGGAGGCGGTGGCCGAGGGCATCGCCCGGGAGATGCGCCGCGACCCGACCGTCGTCTGCCTCGGTGAGGACATCGCGGCCGCCGAGGGCGTCTTCAAGACCACCGTCGGCCTGCTCAAGGAGTTCGGCCCGCGCCGGGTCTGGGACACGCCCATCTCCGAGCAGGCGATCGTGGGCGCGGCCATGGGCGCCGCGATGACCGGGATGCGGCCGGTCGCGGAGATCATGTTCTCCGATTTCTTCGCGGTCTGCTGGGACTACGTGGCCAACGAGATCCCCAAGGCCCGGTACATGACCGGTGGGCAGGTGACCGTGCCGCTGGTGCTGCGCACGGCCAACGGCGGTGGTCTCGGCTTCGGCGCCCAGCACTCGCAGGCGGTGGAGAACTGGGCGCTGACCATTCCCGGTTTGAAGATCGTCGCCCCGTCCACGCCGGCCGACGTCATCGGCCTGATGGCCGCCTCCATCCGCAGCGACGATCCGGTGATCTTCTGCGAGCACAAGGGACTGTTCGCGAGCAAGGGGCCCAAGCCGCCCGAGGGCCACGTGGTCGAGCTGGGGAAGGCCAACATCGTGCGGGAGGGCACCGACGTCACGATCGTGGCGTTGGCCTCCACGGTGCACACCGCCCTGGCCGCGGCCGAGCGGCTGGCCACCGAGGGGGTGTCGGCCGAGGTCATCGACCTGCGCTGCCTGATCCCCATGGACCTGACCACGGTGCTCACCTCGGTGGGCAAGACCTCCCGGCTGATCACCGTCGAGGAGAACCCGCACCAGGGCGGCTGGGGAGCCACGCTCGTCTCGGTGGTCGTCGACGAAGGATTCCAGCTGCTCGATGCGCCGGTGAAGCGGGTCGCCTCGGAGAACGTGCCGCTGCCGTTCGCCGACACGCTGGAGGAGGCGGTGATTCCGACCGTCGACAAGGTGGTGGCGGCGGTCAAGGCCGTGGTCAACTTCTAGAGTCGACGTCTCGAGCAGTCCAGCCTCGCGAGCCAGTCGGCCCGGGTCGTACGGTTGCGCCCACGAGTATCCGTCCGGCCCGGGCCGCCCAGTCCCCGAAGGAGCGCGAATGACTCCCAAGCGCCACGTCGTCGCGTACGCGGCCGACGCGCAGTACCTGCCGCCCCCGGACCCCCGGGCCGGGCAGGGCTTCACCCGGTGGACGATCGTCGACGAGAACTCTCCGGGGGCGGTGCACACCGAGTTCAGCGTGTGCGCGCTCGAGCCGGGTGGCTCGGTGGCGACGGCCGTGCAGTCGTACGAGGAGTGCTTCTACGTCATGGAGGGGTCGGTCATCGTGCAGACCCCGGAGGGCGCGACGCGGCTGGTGCCCGGTGACTACGGCCTGCTGCCGCTCGGCGTGCCGCACTCCTGGCGCAACGAAGGGTCCGAGCCGGCGCGGTGGGCCCAGATGCGGGCGCCGCAGCCCCGGTCCTCGTACGCCCACGACGTCTACGCCGTGCCGGCGCTGCCCAACACCGAGCCGGGAACGGTGGATCCCCGCGACCCGCGCAACCGCAACTTCGGCCACATCGAGGCCTTCAACATGGAGGTCGCGAACCAGCGCCAGGAGCACCTGGCCCAGTCGGCGAGCATGCGGACCGCGCTGCTTGTCTACAGTGGAATCACCGTCAAGATGATGGTCGACAGCGACCTCGGTGCCCTGCTCACCACGATGTTCATGGTGCAGTACGACGAGGCCGGCGTGGCCGGTCCGCACGACCACCCGTTCGAGGAGACGTACCTGTTCCTCGAGGGTGAGGCCGAGGCGGTCTTCGACGGGCAGACCTACCACCTCAAGGCCGGCGACGTCGCGTTCGCCGGGGTGGGCTGCGTGCACGGATTCAAGAACATCGGCAACGGCCCCGTGCGCTGGCTGGAGACGCAGGCCCCGCAGCCGCCGGGTCGGCACTCGTACCGGTTCGTGCGCGACTGGGACTACCTCAAGTCCATCACCGGACACGATCACTGATGTCGCTCTTCTCTCGACTATTCGCACGTAGGAATCTGTCTGCGGAGCCACAACGGAAGGACACGACAATGGCGGACAGTGGGACGGGTCAGGCCGCGTCGGCCGGCGCCGTGGTCATCGTCGGCGGCACGGCCGGTCTGGGGCGTGAGCTGGCCAGCTACTACGCCAGCCGCGGCCGCACCGTGGTGTTGACCGGTCGGGACGCCGCCAACGCGGCGAAGGTCGCGAGCGAGATCGGCGGCGACACCCACGGCCTGGCTCTCGACCTGTCCAAGCCACAGGAGATCGCCGCGAACCTGGCCAGCGTCGGCCCGGTCGACCACCTGGTGCTCGCCGCGATCGAGCGCGACGCGAACTACGTCAAGGACTACAACGTCGAGCGGGCGGTTCGTCTCGTCACCATCAAGCTCGTCGGCTACACCGAGGTGATCCATGCCCTGGCCGACCGGCTCACCGGCAACGGGTCGGTGCTGCTCTTCGGCGGCATGGCCCGGCTGCGTCCCTACCCGGGCTCGACCACGGTGAGTTCCATCAACGGTGGCGTCATCGGGATGGTGCGCACACTGTCCTGCGAACTGGCCCCGATCCGGGTCAACTCGATCCACCCCGGCATCGTGGGCGACAGCCCGTTCTGGCAGGGCAAGCCGCTCGACCATGTGGTCGCGGGAACGCTGACCGGGCGGCTGCCCACGATGGCCGACGTCGTGGACGCGTGCGTGTTCCTGCTGGAGAACAAGAGCGTCAACGGCGTCGACCTCACCGTCGACGGTGGCTGGCGATGACCACGCCAGCACCCGTCGCCGTCATCGGCACGGGACGGATGGGCGCGGCCATGGTGGGCCGCCTGCTCGCCGCCGGCCACCCGGTCACCGTCTACAACCGCACTGCCGCCCGGGCCGAGGGCCTGGGCGCCCCGGTCGCCCGGACGGCCGCCGAAGCGGTGCGCGGGGCCTCGGTGGTCATCGTCTCGCTCGCGGACGACGACGCGGTCCGAGCCGCCTACCGGGGCGAGGACGGCCTCATCGCCGGGCTGAACGCGGGCACGGTCGTCTGCGACACCAGCACGATCGCGCCGGCGACCGTCCGAGCGATGGCGGCCGAGGTGGCCGCGCGCGGAGCGTCCCTTCTGGACACTCCGGTTTCGGGCAGCGTGGCGCTGGTGAACAGCGGCCAGCTCACCGTGCTGGCCGGAGGCGACGCCGCGGCCCTGGAGCAGGCCCGGCCCGCCCTGTCCTCGTTCGCGGCGCGCATCGTGCATCTGGGCGGCCAGGGGGCCGGGGCGACCATGAAGCTCGTCGTCAACTCCGTCATCCACGGCCTGAACCAGGCGCTGGCCGAGGCGCTCGTGTTGGCCGAGAAGGCGGGGGTCGACCGGGCCGCCGCCTACGACGTGTTCACCAACAGTGCCGTGTCCGCCCCGTTCGTCCAGTACAAGCGTCAGTCCTATGTGGAGCCGGACGCCGCTCCGGTGGCCTTCGCGCTCGACCTCGTGGCCAAGGACCTGCGGCTCATCGCCGAGCTCGCCGACAGCGTCGGCGCGCGCATGCCGCAGCTCGCCGCGAACCGGGCCGCGGTCGCGGAGGCGGTCGAGCACGGCCTCGGCGGAAAGGACATGTCGGCTCTCGCCCAACTCCTGCGCTCCGCCTGACCCGACCCTGCCTCATGATCGCTATGAGGCGATCATGAGTGTGGAAGCCACGGATGCCTCACCCCGATCATGAGCGTTGATCGGGGTGAGGCGTTTCTGCGTCAGGCACGCACCTTTGCCTCACGGGTGGAGGCCAGCATCGCGAGGTTGGCCACGGCGCAGGCGAGGAACAAGCCGGCCGCCACGGCGCTCACGGCAGACAGAGCTTCCACAGCGGACAGAGCGCCTGCAGCGCCGGCGGTGGGCAGAGCGCCCGTGGCGCCGGCGGTGGGCAGAGCGCCCGTGGCGCCGGCGGTGGACAGAGCTTCCACAGTGGACAGGGCGCTCGCGGCAGCCGCGCTCCCCACGGTGCCGAGCACGGCCAGGCCCACGGCGGTGCCGAGGTGGTTGCCGGTCTCAGCGAGGGCGGCCGCCCGACCGGCGGCCCGCGCTGGGGCGGCGGAGACGACCCGGTGCGTCCCGAAGGCGAGCAGCGGCCCGCACCCGAGGCCCACGAGGGCATAGGCGGTGATGATGGGCGCCAGCGACTGGCTGCGCGCCCCGAAGCCGAGCAGCAGCTCGGCGACTGCCGACAGGGCCAGGCCGGCGGGCACGAGCCGGTACTCCGGCAGCCGCCGGGCGAGGGCGGGAGCCAGCGACGTCCCCACGGCGATGCCCAGAGCCATCGGGGCGAAGGTGACGGCCGCCGCCAGCGGGGCGAGCCCGGCGGTCGTCTGGAGATACTGCGTCGCCCACAACCCGGTGCCGGCCAGGCCGATGGCCGCGAGAACCAGGCTGGCCACGGTGACCCCGACGGGCGGCCGGCGGAGGAGGCGGAGGTCGAGCAACGGCTCGGGAACCCGGATCTGCCGACGTATGAACCACAGGCCCAGCGCCGCGGCGGCGGCCGTCGCGGTCAGCGCGAGGCCCGGCGACAGCGTGTCGCCCGGGATGAGCGCCTTGACGCCGGTGAACAGGCAGGCCAGCGCGGCTACCAGCAGGCCGGCGCCGACTCCGTCCACGCGCGGCGCGTGGGCCGGGTCGACGTGCTCGGGCAGCAGGCGGGGGCCGAGAGCCAGGACGAGGACGCCGATCGGGACGGCGAGGAGGAACACCGACCCCCACCAGAAGAAGTGGAGCATCACGCCGCCGACCACGGGCCCGAAGGCCGCGGAGGCGAACATGCAGGTGGCCCAGGCGGCCACCGCCTTCTGGCGGGCCCGTTCGTCCGCGAAGAGCTCGGTGATGAGCGCCAGCGTGGACGGCATGAGGGTGGCCCCGGTGATGCCCTGCACCACCCGAGCCAGGATCAGGACCTCCGGTGAGGGCGCGAACGCGGCCACCACGGATCCGACCAGAAACCCGGCGCTGCCCAGCAGCAACAGCCGCCGCCGTCCGATCCGGTCACCGACCGATCCGGCGACGATCGCGAGCACGCCGACGACGAGGCCGTACGAGTCGACGATCCACAACCGCTCAACCGGGCTGACCCGCAGGTCGGCGGTGAGCGCGGGCAGGGCCAGGAACAGCACGTTGATGTCGACCGCGACCAGGGCGGTCGGCAGCAGGAGCAGGGCCAGACCGAGCCAGGGGCGGGCGGCGGAACGGGCGCTCGCCCGATGGGTAGGTAGCGTCATGCCCTCTGGTCGGCACGCCCACGCCGGTCACGACAGCCTGCGCCGAAAAATCTCTCCCACTTCCCGAGAATTCTTCGGTCCGGTTGTCGTGTTCGGGACGTCCGCGACGACCTACGGAGGGTGCGCCGCTCGGGCCGCGCCCAGCGAGAGGCGGACGCGTCCAGCGTGGGGAGCGCGTCCAGCGTGAGGAGGAGTGGTGAAGTACGTGATCCTGATGCAGGTCGACCCGGAGGTCCTGGAGCGGTTGACCGAGGAGCAGCAGCGGATGATCGAGGAGGGGCACGCTGCCTTCATGGCAAAGACCAAGGAGAGCGGCGAGTTGATCGCGACGCAGGCCCTCGCCGATCCGAGCCAGAGCAAGGTCGTCCGGGCCCGTAACGGCGTCCCTGAGGTCACCGACGGCCCCTTCGCCGAGGCCAAGGAGTTCCTGGGTGGCTTCTACCTGGTGGATGTCGAGAACGAGGCGCGCGTGCTCGAGCTGGCCCAGATGATTCCGGACGCGTCCATTGACGGACTCGCCCTGGAGATCCGGCCGGTCATGTTCTCGGACCTCGGCGACCTGTGACGGTGGCTCCACCGGCCGTTGACGAGGGCCTCTGGCGCGAGATCGTGCCGCAGGCCCTCGCCCGGCTGCTGCGCACGTACGGTCGGGATCAGATCGATCTCTGTGAGGATGCGGTCCAGGAAGCGCTGCTGGCGGCCCACCAGCAGTGGGCGGGGCAGGCGCCGGCCGACCCGTTGGCCTGGCTGGTGACGGCGGCGCGCCGACGCTACATCGACCTCGTGCGCAGCGACCACCGACGTCGGGACCGCGAGGCGCGGGAGGCGTTGTTGACGCTGCCGCTCAACGGCGGGTCGAGTGCGGTCGACGACAGCCTGCTTCTGCTGCAGCTGTGCTGCCATCCCGCGCTGCCGCGCTCGGCCCAGGTCGCGCTGACGCTCCGCGCGGTGGCCGGGCTCAGCACGGCCCAGATCGCCAACGTGTATCAGTTGCCGGAGGCCACCGTCGCCCGGCGCATCACCCGGGCCAAACGGCGCATCGCCGAACTCGGAGGCGTGCTGCCCCGGCCGCGGGACGACAGGGAGCGCCTGTCGTCCGTGCTCGACGTCCTGTACGTCATGTTCACCGAGGCTCATCACACCACGACCGGTGAACCGGCCCAGGATGCCGACCTCGCGGCGGAGGCCATCCGACTGGCCCGGCAGCTGCACGCGGCGCTGCCGCAGGACACGGAGGTCGGCGGGCTGCTCGCCCTCATGCTCCTCACCGAGGCTCGGCGTCCGGCGCGGGTGGGGGCGGACAATCGTCTGATCCCCCTCGACGAACAGGATCGCCGCCGGTGGGATGCGACGCTCATCGCCGAAGGGCGGGCGTTGGTGGAACGCGCGGTCGTCGGGGCGACGCCGGGTCCGTACCTGGTGCAGGCCTGTATCGCCGCACTGCACGCCGAGGCGCCCGATGCCGCGTCCACCGACTGGACGGAGATTCTCGCCCTGTACCGGCTGCTCGAGATCGTCACCGACCACCGCAATCCGACGATTGCCCTCAACCGGATCGTGGCCGAGGCCATGGTCTACGGCGAGGAGTACGCCCTCGCCCGTATCGATGAGCTCGCCGACCACCACCCCCACCTGCCCCGGTTGGCCGCGGTGCGTGCCCACCTGCTGGAGCGCTTGGGCCGCTCGGACGAGGCCGCGGCCGCCTATCGGCAGGCCACCAAACAGACCCGCAACATTGCCGAGTGGCGGCATTTGCATATCCGACTGCGACGCCTGCTGAACACGACCTGATGGCCACCCGGCCCTGAGCCTCATGATCGCCGTGAGGCGATCCTGGGTTCTCGATGGCACAATCGCCTCACCCGGATCATGAGCGTTGATCGGGGTGAGGCGTTTCGGTCTCGTACGGGCATCGCCGCATCACGGCGATCATGGGGGACGGTGGGGCGGGGGTGGGGCCTCCCAAGGGGATGGGAGTGTGGGGCGGCCCATGAGGTAGGGCTCGTGGGGGACCTCATGAGATGGGATGCGGAGGGGGCGCATACGCCCCCACCCCTCGGACAGGCCCCACCCCTCGCTTGACGGGGCGCCGCGCGGGGCGCCGGCCTGGTCAGCCCTTGTACTCGGTGTACATGTACGGGTTGTCCATGGCGCGCTTCTGCTGCTCAGGGATCTCCGGGTTCATGCCGGAGGACCACGCGTCGTAGCCCATCTGGCTCACCAGGTACTCGACGGTGCGCTCGGCGGCCGCCTTGGCCTTGGCCACGCTGCCCACGAGCAGCGTGTGGTTGTGCTTGACGACGCGGCCGTTGATGACAACCGTGTGCACGTCCGAGCGCTGCGCCTGGTACACCACGTGGCCGTACGGGTTGATGATCGGCGTCATCGCCGGGTCCTGGTCGTTCTTCAGCAGGACGACATCGGCCTTCTTACCCACCTCGAGGCTGCCGATGAGGCTGTCCCAGCCCAGCGCCTTCGCCCCGCCGCGAGTGGCCCACTCCACCGCGTGCTGGGCCCGGGCCGAGAGGTGGGTGACGGTCTCGCCCTGCAGGTGCGCCTCGTAGTGCTCCCGGATGCGGTCCGCGTTGAGCGTGTTGCGCATCGCGGCGAACATGTCGGCGCTCCACCACACGCTGGTGTCGTTGGAGAGCGAGATCGGGATGCCGTACTTACGGGCCTCCCACGTGGTCGGGTAGCCCTGGCCGGCGCTCGCCTCGCTCTCAGCTGAGACCGAGATCGATCCGCCGGTGGCGGCGATGCGGTGGTAGGAGTCCTCGCTGAGCGAGGCGGCGTGGACGTAGATGTTCGACGGCCCCATGAAGCCGTTCTCGTACATCCACTTGATGCTGTCGTCCTTGGTCACGTTCCACACGCCGGAATGCGTCGATACGGCCACGCCCAGCTCGCGGGCCACCTCGAACGCCGCCCGCTCGGGCCACTCGTTGTTGTCTCGCGCGGGCAGGTCGAAGCAGATCTGGAAGCCCAGCATGTCGTCGCCGATGGTGATGCGGCGGTTGACGAAGTCGCGGAACTCCGGCGAGGTGGACCACTCCCAGGGCGACTGCTGGATGTTGCCGTAGCCGAGGACGAACCGGCCCGGCACCGCCTTGAGCGCGTCCACGGCAGCGTCGGCGTGCTGCGTGGTCTGCAGGCCGTGCGACCAGTCCACGGAGGTGGTCACGCCGGCATCGATCGCCTCCAGTGCACTTAGGTAGTTGCCAGCGTAGATGTCCTCCGGTCGGAAGAGCTTGCCGAACTGCAGGTAGTACCAGACGAAGTACTGGGTCAGGGTCCAGTCCGC
>Ga0065720_1003464_pt1 | contig 16251 bp, 13 predicted proteins | sample Thericmetagenome_FD_59107 | JGI IMG/M metagenome (GOLD analysis project Ga0065720, IMG submission 59107) | Thermophilic microbial communities from the Joint Bioenergy Institute, California, USA of rice/straw/compost enrichment - eDNA_2 v2... | ecosystem: Engineered > Solid waste > Grass >... | reverse complement strand
TCGCCGATCGCACCTGGCCGGAGGCCGAGCGCATGGCGGGGCACATCCTCGCCGTGCCGGTCGGCTCGACCGAGCAGCACGGGCCGCACCTGCCGCTGTCCACCGACACCGACGTCGCCACCGCCCTCGCCACCGAGCTGGCGCGCCGCCGCCGCGACGTCGTGGTCGCCCCTCCCCTGCCGTACGGCGCCAGCGGCGAGCACGCCGCCTTCCCGGGCACCCTGTCGATCGGCCACGAGGCCCTGGAGCTGCTCCTCATCGAGCTCGGCCGGTCCGCGTCGCTCAGCTTCCGGGCGATGCTGCTCGTGGTGGGCCACGGCGGCAACGCGCTCGCGGTGTCCCGCGCGGTCCGCCGGCTGCGCTACGAGGGCCGCCGGGTGCTCGCCTGGTCCCCGAGGTGGCGCGGCGACGCGCACGCCGGCCGTACCGAGACGTCGGTGCAGCTCGCGCTCGACCCGGCCCGCGTCCGCCTCGACCGCGCCGAGCCGGGCGCCGTCGAGGACCTCGCCACCCTCATGCCCGCCCTGCGCGAGCACGGCGTCCGCGCGGTCAGCCCGAACGGCGTGCTCGGCGACCCGGCGGAGGCGACCGCCGAGCACGGCCACGACCTCCTCCGCCGGGCCGCCGACGACCTCGAGTCGACGGTGGCCGGCTGGGCGGCCGAGATGTCCTGAATGTTCTGGACGTCCTGAGCACAGCCCGGCGCGGGAAGCCCATGGCGCGGAAGCGGGCGATGCTGCCGCGCTACGCCGCGGCCCTCTGGCTCCGCCTCGACTGTCCCGTCATCGTGCTGGTGATCTGCCCCGACTCCAGGAACGCGGCCGAGGCCGCCAAGCCGATCCGCACCACGCTGTCCGACTACACCCTGACCCCGTACGTCCTCGGCCCGGCCCAGATCCCCGTGATCACCGACACAACGGAGGTGCAGGCGAACCCCCTGCCGGCCATCCTGTCGGTCGCGATCCACGGGCGGAACCGGGCCGTGCTCGAGGCGTTCACCGCTGCCGCCTTGAACGAGACCGATGGTAACGCTGCGTATTACTATGAATACGCCTATCGCATGTCGCCGCTCGACATCCGTCACATGCTGGAGGAGATCATGGCCACCACCTGGCCGGTGTACACCCCCTACGCCAAGAAGCACTACGGCAGAGGCCTGCAGGACGGCAGGGCCGAGGGCGAGACGAAGGCGGTGCTGACCGTCCCGGAGGCACGAGGCATCGCCGTACCGGAGGACGTCCGCGCCCGCGTCATGGACTGCACCGACCCGGCCCGGCTGGAGGAATGGATCCGCCGAGCCGTCACGGTGACCGACGCCCGCGAGCTCTTCTCCGGCGAACACGGCCCACGGCCGTCCTGAGGCCTGCGATGGTTCGGCGCTCTTCGGTGCGCCACGTGACCGAGAGGCGGATGCCGGTGGCGGAACGTCACATCGGGCAGGTGGGAACGACGGGTGGTAAGAAGGCGAATACCTGGCGTGTCCCGGTTGTGACGGCGATGGATGCCGTAGGATACGCCGGGTGAGTGGCCCGACCAGGAGGCGTGGCCCCGGTCGCCCGCCNGGATCCGACAGTGCCGAGACGCGGCTGAAGATACTGCANAGNGCCCGTGAGGTGTTCAGCACCGTCGGGTTCGACCAGGCCAGCCTGAAGCAGATCGCGGAGGACGCGGGGCTGACGCGCAANGCGATCGCGAACTANTACTCCAACAAGATGGATCTCTATCTCGCCGCGCTCGCCTCGGTGCAGGAGGTGGCGGTAGAGAGGATCATCAACCGGGCTTCGGCCGTGGAGCGGCCGGTGCATCGGCGGATCATGACGCTGGTGGAGACCGCGACGGAGTTCGGGTGGACCGATCGCACCTTCGTGCGGTTCTTCATCACGGCCACCGTGGACGCCACCCGGCACCCCGAGCTGCGTGACCACGCGCTGCTGCCGCTGCAGACGGCACGCGAGTTCGTGCGGGAGACCCTGGACACGGCCCGGCGGAACGGCGACATCGAGCCGGACGTGGACACCGAGGCGATCACGCAGTTCGTCGGCGACCTGCTCTGGGGGCTCGCGATGGACATCGGGTTCTACACCGATGAGGAGCGCATGCGCCGGACCGTGCGGTCCGTGGATCGGCTGCTCAGCGCCGCCCTCGTGCCCGCCCCGGCCGGCGTCCCCGCCGACGGAGCGACCTAGGCCACGCGGTTCCGCGTTGTCCCGGTGTTCTGCCGGCGCCCGCGCTCATGCTCAGCGGCGACCGATCCGAAGGCCGTGCCCCCGGCCACGCTGCGCCCCGGGGCGTGCGCGGCGGGCCCCGCCGCCGGAGCTTGACGCACGCGGCCGGTGCGCAGGCGCTCGGCCCGGTCGCGCTGGAACCCGCAGGTGACTCAGCGCAAGACCCCGGCGGTACGGGGCGGGTGGGCGCGAAGGCGCCATAGGCCGGTGGCGAGGGCGTCGAGGGCCTCGGGGATCGCCACGTGCTCGGACCAGGGGATGGCGAGGGTGTCGTGCCTGCCGCCGAGGACGCCGCCGACGATCGCGGCGACCGTGTCGGTGTCGCCGCCGAGCAGGACGGCCCGCCGCATCGCCTCGGCGGGGTCGCCGGCCTGCCGCAGGGTGTGCACGACGGCGGCCACCGTGTCGAGGACGTCCAGCGTGACACCGCCGGGGCCGGGGTGCCACTCGCCTTCGGCGGCGTGCCGTACCGGCTGCGCCGCGGCGCCGAGGGCGAACCGCTCGATCTCCGCCAGGGCGACGTCGATCAGCCGGTCGGCCGGGTGGCCTTCGACGGCGTACGAGCCCATCGCGGCGATGGCGCACGCCCCGGCGACGGCGGCCGGTGCGCCGTGGGTCGTGACGGTCAGCTTCTCGACGAGGGCGCGCCGGTGCTCGGCGTCGGCGGGGCGGGTGGCCCAGCCGAGGGGCAGCACGCGCATCACGGCGCCGTTGGAGGAGCCGTCGTCGGCGCGCAGCGCGCCCGTCTCGGTGAAGCGGTGGATCGCCCGCAGCGTGGTGGGGCCGATGCCGCGGATCGTGTCCCGGGCGGCGGCGAGCTCGGCGAGGAAGGCGTGCGGGTCGCCTGCGCCGCCGGTGGCGATCAGGTTCTCGGCGAGCATGACGAGCTGCTGGGTGTCGTCCGAGGTGGCGCCGCGCGGCCATCCCGGCCGTTGCGGCAGCTCGTCCAGGCGCGCGGCGTCGATCTCGGCGGCGGGTCTGCCCTCCCACGGCACGCCGAGGGCGTCACCGCAGGCGAAAGCCAGGAGCGCGCTGCGGATGCGCCCGGCCGAGCCGGGTCCGGTGGCGGCCTGATCGGGGTGGGACAAGACGCCGGCTCCTTTCGACCCGCGCCGAAGGCCCTGTGGCCCGCTGCCGTTACCGCGATCATACGTTGTCGATCGCGGTTGATCGCGTCCGGTCGGGTCGGCGCGGATCGGATGCGGTGAACCGCGCGTCGGCCCGCCGCCGTGAACACGTCCCCGGATCGCGCCCCGGGCGGCGGCGCGGTTCGTCGCGCATGCGCGCGAGGGTGCGGGCCGCCCGGGAGGTGCGCCACCGCGGCGGCCTCGGCCCAAGACGCGTGATGTCGCCGATCCGATCGCGACCGGGAGCTCGGGGCTCCCGCGCCGCGCGGGCCAAGGTGACGTGCCGCAGCCCGGGGCGTACGCCGGCATGGCCGCACCGTGATGGGGATCGCGGCGGGGCCGTACCGGGCTACGGCCGAGCCTTTCCGGGCGGGGGCGCGGTGCTGGAGCGGACGACGAGTTCGACCGGGACGGTGTGCACGGTGCCCGCGGCCTGGGTGCGGGTGCGGATCTGTTCCAGCAGGATCTCGACGCAGAGGCGGCCCGCCTGGGCGAAGTCCTGGCGGATCGAGGTGAGCTTCGGCCAGAAGTAGGCGGCCTCGGGCGTGTCGTCGAATCCGACGACGCTCACCTCCCCCGGTACGGCACGGCCCGCCTCGTGCATGGCGTGCAGCACGCCGAGGGCCATCTGGTCGTTCGCCGCGAACACCGCGGTGACCTCGGGCAGGGTGGCGAGGTGGGCGCCGAGGCGGTAGCCGGACTCGGCGGTCCAGTCGCCGAACAGGACCTGCGGCACCGGGCGTCCGGCGCGTTCCAGGGTCTGCCGCCAGGCGGCGTGGCGGTGCCGGGCGGAGTTGGAGTCGGGCGGCCCGGCGATGTGCCAGACGGTGTGGTGGCCGAGGCCGAGCAGGTGCTCGGTGGCGAGGCGGGCGCCCCCGGCCTGGTCGGAGTCGACCACGGGATGATCCTGGCGGCCGTGGCCGTCGGCGAGCACGACGGGCACGCCGTGCGGCAGCAGCACCGAGGGGGTGTCGAGCGCCTCGGCCTCGATGATGATCACCCCGTCCACGGCCTGCGTGCTGAGCCGGTTGTAGGCGTCGTTCACCTCCTTGTTGGTGGGCGTGGTGATGCCGACGAGGTTGATGGAGAACCCGGCCTCGCGCGCGGCGGTGGCGATGCCGTCGAGGGTGCGCACGTTGCCGTGGCTGGTGAGGGAGAAGCTGATCACGCCGATCGTGCCGAAACGCCCGGTGGCGAGGGCGCGCGCGGCGATGTTCGGCCGGTACCCGAGGGCGCGCATCGCGCTCAGCACCCGCTGCCGGGTCGCCTCCTCCACGTTGCTGCGGTTGTTCGCCACCCGGGACACGGTCTGCGGGGACACTCCCGCGAGCCGGGCCACGTCGGCCACCGACGGGGCGCCGTGGCCGCGCCCTCTGCCGCTCCTCGACCCGCCCTCGACGGTGGTCACCCGCGCCTCCTGTCACCCACGCCAACGTTCGCCGGTTTTATCCGGAAATCGTGCCAGACGGGGTGGCCCGTCCACACCATCGATGGCAGCGCTAACAGGCTACTACCCCCACCGGCGATCCCCGTGAACCGGCGTTACGAAAAAGTTTCCTGCTCGGCACGACAGCCTATTGACGCGAACCGGTCGCGCTGTGATGCTCATGGCTCACATTCATGGCAGCGCTAACACGACCATGAGGAGGCGGTGCCGCATGGCAGTGAAGCCGCTCACCACGGTGGCGGGCAGGCGCCGTGGGGTACGGGCGCGCCCGCGCCGCCGGGCGACGCGGTATCACTGGGCCGGCTGGGCGTTCAGCGCCCCGTTCTGCCTGGTCTTCCTGATCGCCATCGTGGCGCCACTGGCGTACGCGGTCTATCTGAGCCTCTACCAGGACCGGCTCGTCGGCGGGAACGTCTTCGTCGGCCTGGCGAACTACGCGGCCGCGTTCTCCGACCGGCTGTTCCACGTCGGCCTCGGCCGGGTCGCGCTGTTCCTCGTGGTCCAGGTGCCGATCATGCTGACGCTCGCCACGCTCGCGGCGCTCGCCCTCGACAGCGGGCGGCTGCGCTGGGCCGGGGTCTACCGGGTCGGCATCTTCGTGCCGTACGCGGTACCCGCCGTGGTGGCCACGTTCATCTGGGGCTACCTGTACGGCGACGACTTCGGCCTGTTCGGCGGCGCGGCGCTGTCCGGGCAGTGGATCCTCGTCTCGATCGGCAACATCACCACCTGGTCGTGGACCGGCTACAACATGCTGATCCTCTACTCGGCGCTGCGGGTGGTGCCGAAGGAGCTGTACGAGGCGGCCGAGATCGACGGCGCGGGCGAGATCCGCAAGGCGGTGAGCATCAAGCTGCCCGCGCTGCGCCCGGCGCTGCTGCTCTGCACGATCTTCTCCATCATCGGCAGCTTCCAGCTGTTCAACGAGCCGAACGTGCTCGCCGCGCTCGCCCCGGCGCAGATCACCACCTACTACACGCCGAACATGTACGCCTACAACCTCGCCTTCAACGGCCAGCAGTACAACTACGCCGCGGCGATCGCGGTCGTGCTCGGCCTGGTCACCATCGTCGTGTCGTACGCCGTGCAGCTCACGGCCGGGCGCCGGGAGCGGCTGTCGTGAAGCGGGCGGCGCTCACCATCCCGATGATCGGCATGCTGCTCTACTGCGTGCTGCCGCTGCTGTGGCTGCTGTTCGCCGCGACGAAGAGCAACGCCGGGCTGTTCGGCAGCCCGGGGCTGTGGTTCGCCGACGACTTCGCGCTGCTCGACAACATCCGGCAGGTGTTCACCTACTCCGGCGGCGCGTACGGCCGGTGGTTCGCCAACTCGGTGCTGTACGCGGTGGCCGGCGCGGGCGGAGCCACGATCATCTGCGCGCTCGGCGGCTACGCGCTCGCCACGTACCGCTTCCCGGGGGCGCGGGTGCTGTTCGCCGTGGTGCTCGGGGCGATCACGGTGCCCACGACGGCGCTCGCCGTGCCGACGTTCCTGCTGTTCACCCGGCTCGGGCTGGTGAACACGCCCTGGGCGGTGCTCATCCCGGCGCTCGCCAGCCCGTTCGGGCTGTACCTGATGAAGGTGTACGCGGCCGACGCGGTGCCCGCCTCGATGATCGAGGCGGCCCGCATCGACGGCGCCGGCGAGCTGCGCATCTTCGTCTCGATCGCGCTGCGCCTGCTGCGTCCCGGGCTGGTCACCGTGCTGCTGTTCACCCTGGTGGCGACGTGGAACAACTACTTCCTGCCGCTGATCATGCTGAGCGACCCGGCGTGGTACCCGCTCACCGTCGGGCTGGAGCAGTGGAACAGCCAGACCGGCAGCGCCTCGGGCGGGCAGGCCGTCTACAACCTGGTGATCACCGGCTCGCTGATCGCGATCATCCCGCTGATCCTCTCCTTCCTCTTCCTCCAGCGCTACTGGCAGTCGGGGCTGTCGGCCGGCGCGATCAAGCAATGACGCCCTGAAACCCCCCAGAACCCTGCTCAGGAGACGACCATGCGAAAGACAGCCTTGGCCGCGCTCGCGCTGTCGCTGCTCACCCTCGCCGCCTGCGGGCAGCCGGACGCCGCGGACCCGGGCGCCGGCGCCGCCGGGTCGCGGCCGCCCGCCGCCACCGAGGCCGACATCGAGAAGGCGCTGCAGACCGAGACCACCCTCACGTTCTGGTCCTGGGTGCCGAACATCGACAAGACGGTGGCGTTGTTCGAGCAGAAGTACCCCAAGGTCAAGATCAACCTGGTGAACGCGGGCCAGTCCGCCGACGAGTACACCAAGCTCCAGTCGGCGATCAAGGCGGGCAGCGGCGCGCCGGACGTGGCGCAGATCGAGTACTTCGCGCTGCCGCAGTTCGCCCTGTCCAACGCCGTGGTCGACCTCAACCGGTACGGCGCGGCGTCCTGGAAGGGCCTGTTCACCGAGTCGGCCTGGGCCCAGGTGACCGTGAACGACGGCGTGTACGGCGTGCCGCAGGACACCGGCCCGATGGCGATGTTCTACCGCAAGGACGTGTTCGACCGGCTCGGCCTCAAGCCCCCGGCGACCTGGGACGAGTTCGCCGCCGCCGCGAAGCGGATCAAGCAGGACGACCCGGGCGGGTTCATCACGAACGTGGACCCGGGCGACGCCGGCGGCGTGGACAGCCTCATCTGGCAGGCCGGCGGCCGGCCGTTCGCCATCGAGAACGCCACCACCGTCCGCGTCAACCTGGCGGACGAGGGCACCAAGCGCTGGGCCGCCCTGTGGTCCGGCCTGGTCCGGGACAAGCTCGTCGACCCGGCCGCGGGCTGGAACGACGCCTGGTGGCAGGGCATGGCGTCCGGCAAGTACGCGCTGTGGCTCGCGGGCGCGTGGGCGCCCGGCGCGATCGAGAGCACGATCCCGCAGACCAAGGGCAAGTGGCGGGCCGCGCCGATGCCGCAGTGGGACGCGAACTCCCCGGTGAACGCGGAGAACGGCGGGTCGAGCGTGGCCGTGCTCGCGCAGAGCGAGAACCCGCTCGCCGCCGTCGGCTTCGCCAAGTGGCTCAACTCCGACCCCGAGGCGGTCCGCTCGCTCAACACCAACTCCGGCCTCTTCCCCGCCACGAAGGAGCTGCTGGAGAGCGCCGAGTTCCGCGACGCGAAGCTGGAGTTCTTCGGCGGCCAGCAGGCGAACAAGATCTTCGCCGAGGCCTCGGCGCAGGTCGGCCAGGGCTGGCAGTACCTGCCGTTCCAGGTCTACGCGAACAGCGTGTTCAAGGACACCGTCGGCCAGGCGATCGCGGGCGGCGGCGACCTCGCCGGCGGCCTGTCCGCCTGGCAGGAGCAGATCACCACGTACGGCAGGCAGCAGGGCTTCACCCTCGCCGCCGGCTCCTGACGGCCCGAGGACCGGCGGGCCCGCGGCGCGGCGCGGTGCCGGCCACCATCGCACCGCCGCCGCGGACCCGCCCCGCCGCTCCCCCACCCCGCCTCGACGCGCGCGCAAGCCGTACCCCACGCAGACCCGACGCAGAGAAGGACGCACATGCCCCATCGCTGGATCCGCTGGCCCCGTCCCACCGGCCTCGCCTACGGCGCGGACTACAACCCCGAGCAGTGGCCGCGCCAGGTGTGGGCCGAGGACGTCAAGCTNATGCGCGAGGCCGGGGTGAACCTGGTGAGCGTCGGCGTGTTCTCCTGGGCCCGNCTCCAGCCGACNCCCACGACCTGGGACTTCGGCTGGCTCGACGAGGTGCTCGACCTGCTGCACGAGGGCGGGGTCGCGGTGTCGCTCGGCACCGCGACCGCCTCGCCGCCGCCGTGGCTCACCCACGCCTACCCCGAGGTGCTGCCGGTCGACCGGCTCGGGCACCGGGTGCACCACGGCGGCCGGCAGGCCTGGTGCCCCAGCTCGCCGGTCTACCGGGAGCACGCGCTGCGGCTGTGCGAGAAGATGGCCGAGCGGTACGGCTCGCATCCGGCGCTCGCGCTCTGGCACGTCTCCAACGAGCTCGGCTGCCACAACGCGCGCTGCTACTGCGACGTGTCGGCGGCGGCGTTCCGCCGCTGGCTGCGCGACCGGTACGGCACGCTCGACGCGCTCAACGCGGCCTGGGGCACCGACTTCTGGAGCCAGGTCTACTCCGACTGGGAGCAGATCCTGCCGCCGCGGCTCGCCGCCTCGTACGTCAACCCCACCCAGCAGCTCGACTTCGCCCGCTTCTGCTCCGACGAGCTGCGCGCCCAGCTGCGCGCGGAGCGCGACGTGCTGCGCCGNCTCACCCCGGACGTGCCGGTCACCACGAACTTCATGATCATGGGTGAGACGAAGGACATGAACTACGCCGACTGGGCGCNGGACGTGGACCTCGTCGCGAACGACCACTANCCCGACGGCGCCCNCNCCCACCCGGAGATCGAGCTCGCGTTCTCCGCCGACCTCACCCGGGGCGTCGCGGGCGGCCGGCCCTGGCTGCTGCTGGAGCACGCCACNAGCGCGGTCAACTGGCAGCCGGTCAACCTCGCCAAGCCCGCCGGGGCGCTGCGGCTGAACAGCCTCGCGCACGTCGCCCGGGGCGCGGACGGCGCCTGCTTCTTCCAGTGGCGGGCCTCCCGCGCCGGGGCGGAGAAGTACCACTCGGGCATGCTGCCGCACGCGGGCACCGACTCGAAGACCTGGCGGGAGGCGGTCGCGCTCGGCCGGGACATGGCGGCCCTCGCCGAGATCGCCGGGTCGCGGGTGCGGGCCGAGGTGGCGCTGCTGTTCGACTGGGAGGCGTGGTGGGCGGCCGAGCTCGACTCCCACCCGAGCGAGCACATCCGGTACCGCCGGATCGCGCTCGGCTGGTACGAGGCGCTGTGGCGGGCGGGCGTCACCGTCGACGTGGTGCCGCCGTCCGTTGACCTCTCCGGCTACCGTCTCGTCCTCGCGCCCACGTTGCACCTGGTCACCGACGCGACCGCCGGCCGCATCGCCGGGTACGTCGAGTCCGGCGGCCATCTGCTCGTCACCTACTTCTCCGGCATCGTCGACGAGAACGACCACATCCGCCTCGGCGGCTACCCGGGCGCCTTCCACGCCGTGCTCGGCGTGCGCACCGAGGAGTTCTTCCCGCTCCCGCCCGGCGCCACGGTCGCCGTGCACCCGGTCGCGACGTCGCCCGCCTGGACCGCCTCCACCTGGACCGAGCTGATGTCCACCACCACCGCCGAGGCGGTCGCCCGCTACGCCGACGGCCCGCTCGCGGGCGTTCCCGCGGTCACCGTCAACACCTGCGGCGCGGGCCGGGCCTGGTACGTCGCCACCCAGCTCGACCCCGCCGCCACCGCCGCGCTCCTCGCCCGCGTCCTCGGCGAGGCCGCGGTGTCCCCCGCCGCCGAGGCCACCCCAGGCGTCGAGGTGGTACGGCGCCGCTCCCCGGAGGCCGACTACCTGTTCGCCCTCAACCACACCGCCGAGCCCGGCTACGTGCGCGGCGGCGGCACCGACCTGCTCACCGGCACCGGCCACCCCGCCGACGGGTGGGTCAGGCTCCCGCCCGGCGGGGTCGTGGTGCTGCGCACCCCCCGCGAGCCCGCGCCCTGAGGGCCGGATCGCGGCCCCGGCTCTCTGGCCGCGACGCGCCCGTGGGGGTTTGGGGATGAAGAAGCGGGTGAGGTGGAAGAACACGGGGGCGGCGAAGCAGGCGGAGTCGACCCGGTCAGCATGCCGCTCGGGGGAAGATCACCAGGGAGGAGCCCTCGCGCGGCGCGCAGGGGGTCGAGCGGGTCGCCCGCGTCCAGCCTGGTGCCCGCGCCGGAAGGCGCGCACTGGACCGAGTTTCCCCACGGGCGGCACTTCCCGGCGATGGAGGCGCCGGCGGACCGCGTCGCCGGCCTGCGCGCCTTCTTCGGGCCGCCGGACTGATCGGGGGTGCCCGGCTCGTGCGTCGCGTCCCCGGTGGACGCGACGCACGAGCCGGGTCGTCGCCGCTCCATCGGGCGGATGGGTTACTGTCGCCGAATGACCGCACGAAGGCCGATTCCCGCCCAGGACGAGGTGCTCCGGTATTTCGACAGCCTGTCGAACTGGGGGCGGTGGGGCGAGGACGACCAGCTCGGCACGCTCAACCACATCACCGACGAGGTGCGGCTGGCGGCCGCGGGGGCGGTGCGCCACGGCCGGAGCGTCTCCTGCGCGTGGGACGTCACCGTACCGGAGGAGTTGGAGCGGTCGACGACGGTGTGTCCGTGCGCCGCCGACATACCGGGTGCGGAGAACATGCCGGCGCCCACGTTCCGCAACGACCGGCGCTGGGGCTTCTCGACCGAACGGCTGGGCATCACGTTCCACGGCAACACCATCACCCACCTCGACTCGCCCTGCCACATCTTCTGGGACGGCAGGACCTACAACGGGCGACCGCACTCGCTCGTCGACACCGCCGGCGGATCGCGGTGGGCGGCCGTCACCGCCGCGGCGCAGGGCATCGTCACGCGCGGCGTGCTGCTCGACGTGGCGAAGGTGCGCGACGTGCCGTGGCTGGAGCCGGGGGAGGGCGTTCACCCGGATGACCTGGAGGAGGCCGAGCGCCGGCAGGGCGTGCGGGTGCGGCCCGGCGACGCGGTGCTGCTGCGCACCGGCAACGGCCTGGCCCGGCGCGAGTCCGCGGCCTCCACCGGGTACCCGCAGCCCGGCTGGCACGCTTCCTGCCTGCCCTGGCTGCGCGAGCGGCAGGTCGCGCTCATCGGCGCCGACACGCCGCAGGAGGTCCAGCCGTCGGGATACGCCGACGTGCTGATGCCGGTGCACGCCATCGCCCTCGTCGCGATGGGACTGTGGCTGGTGGACAACTGCGACCTGGAGGCGTGCGCGTCGACGGCGGCCGAACTCGGGCAGTACGACTTCCAGCTCGCGGTGGCGCCGGTCCGCTTCGCCGGCACGTCGGGCAGCCCGGTCAACCCGATCGCGACGTTCTGACCGGACGGTCGGCCACGACCCGTGAGCGGCGGCCCAGGCGACGGTACGGCGCCGGGCGGCACGACATCGAGGCGGCGCCCGATCCGGAGCGCCCCGGCGCGCGGATCCTGTACGTCGACGGCGTAGGAAGACGGCGTAGGAACTCGTTGCACAGCGCGCCGGTCGGCGACCTCTTGCCGCCCTCCACGGCGGCGAGCCCGTCGAGCACGTTGCACAGCGGCCGCAGCCGGATGGGCGCGACCGCGGCGAGGCATCCGGCCCAGTCCGGCGTCGTGAACAGCAGCCACCCCGCCGCCGCGAACGGCACGCTCACGCAGGAGATCTGGTCGGGCGTGATGGGGTCGCGGTGATCCGGGCGGCGAGGGAGCGCACGACGCGGCTGGATCGCGACCTGATCGGCCGGCGGTTCTGCGCACGCCCATCCTCTCCTCGATTCACCGTGACGCCGAATTCGGGGCCGGAGACGCACTGTGAATACCGCTTCCACCGATCTTGTGGTGCGACGAAGGTGCTATTAGACGGCAATCCACCATCACCCGGTGGAAAACCGTCTATATGTGGAACCTACTCGTATCCCGTCCCGCTTGACGAGTGTTCGCAAACCACTTGATCGCCTCCTCCCACCGCCCGGATCGCGGCATACCCCCATCGCCCCGATCCCGCGCGCAGGGCCGGGTGACCAGGTGGGCGGCGGGGATCCCGCTTACGCAAGCCGCGTCCGACAGCTCCACAGATGGGTTGAATCAGATGTTTTGCAATGGTTCCGCCTTCGATGCCCGGGACGGCGAGCGGCCACCCGCAATGGAGCACGTTTCGAGAGCGGGCGCGCGGCCGCGGCCCGGGGCCGGGGGCCGAGGGCCGACGCCAGGACGCCGCATCTCACACCCTCGGCCCGGTACGGCACGCATCACCGGAAATCCGCACTTTCACGGCGAAAGCAAAGATAATCGCCTATCGTTAGGCTTATCTTGAGACGGTCATGGACAAAACAATTCCGCATTACCCCTGACGCATTCCGAGCGGCTATCATCTCGCTCTTGGCGCAGGCACGCCCTACCCCCCACTTGTAGGAGCACATCAGTGCATAGCTGTCCCAGTACCGCAAAAAACCACCATTCTGGCCATAGCTATACAGCTCCGCCCACACCATCCTCGATCGCCCACCCAGGGTCCGGCCCCGCCGAGGGCCGCGCCGCCGGATCGGCGCACCTCGCCCATGGCCTGCCGGATGCCCGCCCGGTACGGCCCCGCCCCCGGTGCGCACCCCACACCGGTGCCACGGCGCCCGCCGCCGGGGTGGTGTGACCGGCGATGGCGGCGAGCACGACGCGGCTTTACCAGGCCGTACTGCGGGATTCGGCGGCGCCGATTTCGATTCGGCTGCGCCGTACCTATTCGGAATGGGTGGCGAGGAAGGGCTTCCCGCCGATCGACGCCGGCCGGGCGCGGGACGAACGGGAGGTGGCGGGCGCGCGGCTGCGGGTGGAGCGCCGCGACGGGTCGGGGCGGTTCACCCTCGAGGAGCCGTGCGACGGCGGGGTGCTGCGCACCACGGTCACCTACACCGAGTCGGTCGCGGGCATGACCGGGTGGGTGGTGGTCGTCGTCGAGCAGATCGGCGGCGCCGAGCACGTGACGGCGAACGCGCCCGGCTTCCTTCCCGCCTACCTGCGGACCGCGCGGATCACCGACGGCGGGGTGCACCTGGAGGACGGCCCGGTGCTGGTGGACGAGGAGGAGGTGCCGGGGTTCGTCCGGATGCTCACCGAGCGCCACCGCAGGGTGCCGGTCGTGGTCGTGTCCATCGACCCGCGGGACGCGGGCGCGGCGCAGGCGCGCGCGGCCCGGCTGAGCGAGGCGACGGCCGGGGCGGCGATCGTGGCCCGGTTCACCGACCTGCGCGCGCAGGACCGGTTCAACGGCGCGGTGAGCGAGGCGGTCCGCGTGTTCGGCGGCGGCGTGCGCACCTACGTGACCCCGTTCGACCCGGCCGAGCAGCGCGTGCCGAACCGGCACCGGGTGATGGGCGGCCACACGCTGCGCGACCGGGGCGATCAGGCCCTGGAACAGCTCATCGACGGCATCATCGGCGAGACCACCTGGCGCGACCTGCCCGCCGAGGTGGACCGGACGCTGCAGGTGGTCAACCGGGTGCTGGCGGGCCGCGCCGAGCCCCGGGAGATCGCCGAGGCGGTCCAGGCGACCCGGCAGCCCCGCGACCCGGCCCGGCAGGAGCTCATCCGCCGCATGATGGCGGTGGCGCGGGCCGCCTCCCGGGCGTCCGCGCGGACCCGGTCATCCGAGGCCGAGGAGCGGCCCGCCGCCGGCGCCCCGCCCGCCGCGTCCGGGGCCGAGCCGGGCGACGCGGCCCCCGCGCCGCGCTCCGGCGCGGGGGCCGACGCCCCGCCCGCGGACGCCCCACCCGCGGACGCCGACGCCCCGGCGCTCGCCCAGATCGTCGCGGACACCGTGGTGAAGCAGCTCGGCGCCGAGCTGGAGACGGCCCTCACCCTCGCCACCGCCGGGGAGGAGACGGCGCGGCTGTCCCGCCAGGTCCGCGTGCTCGCCGCGCATGTCGCCGGGCTCCGCGAGGTGGTCGCGGAACGGCTCGGCGGCGGCACCGGCTCCCCGGGCTCGCCCGGCGGCGGACCGGAGCCGCTCGCCGAACGGCTGCGCGCCCTGCAGGAGGAGCACGACCAGCTTCTCGCCGACTACACCGAGGAGCTCGCGAACGTCCGCCGGCTCACCGCGCGGATCCGCCACCTGGAACGCAAGCTCGCCGAGGCCGGCCGTCCGGTGTACGGCATGGCGGCCGAGGACGACGCCTTCGAGCCCGGCAGCCTCGCCGCGGCCCTGCTGGAGGCCGAGGAGCGCCTGCCGTACGTGCGGGTGTGCGACGACGCGAGCACGGCCGCGCAGCTCGACAACCTGCATCCGAACTGGAGCCGCGCCTGGGCGGTGAAGGCGTGGATGGCGCTGCGCGCCCTCGACGACTTCGCCCGCGCCCGGTCGTCGGGCGAGTTCTCCGGGGGCTTCTACGACTGGTGCGCCAACGCCTCCGCCGACCGCTACACCATCCCCACCAGGATGATCGCGATGCGGGAGTCCCCGTCGGTGACGAACCGGGCCAAGTTCAGCACCGCGCGCACCTTCCGCGTACCGCCGGAGCTCGATCCCAGCGGCCAGATGCTGATGGAGGCGCACATCAAGCTGCGCGCCGTCGGCTACCCGGCGCCCCGCATGTACTTCCACGACGACTCCGGCGGCCCGACCGGCAAGATCTGGATCGGCTACCTGGGCGACCACCTGCCCAACACCCGCACCAACTGAGCCGCGCGCACCGCGACGGCAGCGCGACGGCATCGGGACGGCATCGGGACGGCACCGCGACGGCCCGAGCCGGTCACGCGGGCTGGGCGGCGGGTGCGCGAGGGCCGATCGGCCGGCGACGGCCGGCATCGGGAGAACGGCGGCCCCCGCAGGCGGTGGCGGGGGCCTCCGCGACGACCCGGCTCGCGGCGAGGCCGCCGCGCCGAGGCCGCCCATGCGGCAGGGAGGCGAATCGCCCAGGGACCGCTCGACCAGGGGCACGGGCGTCCGGCGGATCCCTGCGCGACACGCCTCCGCCGGTCGGGCCGGCTCAGACCCGGGGCGATTCGGCGCGCAGCCGTCGCGAGGCCTCGGCGAGCCGGGCGAGCTCGTCGAGCATCCCGTCGGCGGCGCCGTTGATCGTGTCGTTCGCCTGCACCCGGCCCTCTTCGTCGACCAGCTTGAAGACGAAGGGGATGGTGACGGCCTCGACGACGGGCGTCATGCGCAGCGCGGCCACGACGGGCTTGAGCATCTGGATCGCCCGGGTGCCCGCCGAGATGCCGCCGTAGCCGACGAACCCGGCGGGCTTGTCCGCCCACTCCTGGTGCAGGTAGTCGAGGGCGTTCTTGAGGACGGCGTTGAAGCCGTGGTTGTACTCGGGGGTGACGAACACGTAGGCGTCGCCGCGTTCGATCGTCGCGCTCCACTCCTTGGTGTGCGGGTGGACGTACTGCCGCAGCCGCGGGTGGTTCGGCTCGTTCATGAAGGGCAGGTTCACCTCGGCGAGGTCGATGAGCTCCACCTCGAAGTCGCCGCGCTGCTCGGCGCGCCCCCGGAACCACTCGGCCACGGGCAGCCCGACGCGGCCCGGCCGCGTGCTCCCGACGATGATCTGCAGATTTGGCTTAGTCATAAGTTACTCCCCGATAAGAAGTTGTGCGTTGAAGCAACGCGGACCATCTTAGTGAAAGATCACAGAGCATGGTCAAGGCATGGGGTCATCCGACCTTCCTGGGCCGACCCCGGCGGCCCCGGCGGCTCGAATCGCCGGTCGGTCCGCGGGCGGCCTCGGGAGGAGATCCGGCCCCTGCCCGTCGCATCGCACCACCTGGCCGGGCCGGCGTCGCACGCCATGCGCGTGACCCGGCCCGCATCATGATGAAACCGGCCCGCACCCGGCCGTGTTCCGAAGCGGCCTGCCTGGGCACAGCGTGCCGAG
>Ga0065720_1003910_pt1 | contig 16253 bp, 20 predicted proteins | sample Thericmetagenome_FD_59107 | JGI IMG/M metagenome (GOLD analysis project Ga0065720, IMG submission 59107) | Thermophilic microbial communities from the Joint Bioenergy Institute, California, USA of rice/straw/compost enrichment - eDNA_2 v2... | ecosystem: Engineered > Solid waste > Grass >... | reverse complement strand
GGCGTTCACCGACGCTGGTGGCCACTGGTCCACGTTCATCATCTGGGCCAAGCACGTCTTCACGATGGGCCGATCGGACTACCAGCGGCAATATGAACCGATTCTTTACGGTTGGAAGGAAGGCATGGACCACTACTGGTGCGGCGCGCGCGACCAGGGCGATGTATGGTTCGTGAAGAAGCCCGTGTCAAACGATCTGCATCCGACGATGAAGCCGGTCGAGCTGGTCGAGCGCGCCATTCGCAACTCCAGCAAAAGCCGCGATACCGTGCTCGACCCGTTCGCGGGCTCCGGCTCGACGATCATCGCGTGCGAGAAGACGGGCCGCCAGGCGCGCGTGGTCGAGCTCGAACCGAAGTACTGCGACGTGATCGTGCGGCGTTGGCAGGAGTTCACGGGCAGGCAGGCGGTGCTCGAAGCGGACGGGCGCACGTTCGACAAGTCCGCACGGGTGGAGACCGCGGCGTAATGGAAGAGCGGCTGATTGGATTGATTGTCCCCGGAATCGGGCTGGTTTCGGGGCTGATTGCGGCCTACGTGAGCCTCCAGAACCGGGCGCTGCTGGCTGAGGTACGCAAGGAACTGGCCGAGCAGGAGAACCGAATGATTTCCAGATTGAACGGTCTGTACGTGCGCTCGGCCGAATGCCGGCTGCGGGAGGACAACGTGCACATGCGGCTGGATTCGATCGCCGAGGAGATCCGGTCGCAGATTCGGGCGCGGGCGCCAGGGTTATCCACGGAGCTTGAGTGATCATCCCGAGCAAAGGTTGTGACCGCGCGGTCACAACCTTTGGCGTGCGGCCCGGTAGCGCCAGCGCAGGTAGGCGAGGTAGAGGCGGCCGATCAGGCGCCAGAGGCAACCTGGTTTCTGGGTTTGGATGGCAGGCGGCAGCGACTTGGCGGCCTCGAGGTAGCGGAGGAGGAGCCGCTGCTCCTCCTCGCCGTGGTCTCCGAACTCGATCATCATGGCCGCCGGCTACTGCGCGAGCTGGTAGGCGCGCTCGCCGTCGGGGCGCTTCCTAGACTCGACCTTGAGCCCCATCTTCTTGGAGAGCGTGCCGCTGATGAAGCCGCGGACGCTGTGGGCCTTATGCCGACATCGGCATAAGAAGCATTATGCCGACGTTCGGATTATGCCGACCTGTATTGAAAACCCGGCCTGTGGGGCGGGGATCGCTGCGATGGAGTCGGCATAATCAGCGACGTTTGACCACATGCTACGGTCTCCTCTTTCCAATCTAGAAGAGGAGTTCTCATGCCCATCGAAGCACCGACCGTATGCCCACGCGATGCCCTTTTGCAGGACTTTGAAGGCGAGCTGCTGCAGCAAGGATACGCACCAAGTACCGTTCACAAACAGAAGAGACTGTTTGCCGATCTGAGCGATTGGCTGCAGGCTCAGGAATTAACCGCGGGCGATCTGTCATTCCGACTGGCGGATCGTTTCTTACGCGACCGCAGATCCGCAGGCTTCGCTAGACACAAGACGCACAGGACCCTGCGTCCGATCCTTGATTATCTCCATCGGCTGAAGCTAGCTCCTCCCCTTGAGGCGCCTGCGCGCGACGGCCCTTCAAGCGTAATTCTGGACCGGTACCGGCGCTTTTTGACCATGGAGCGTTCCTTGATAGCCACTACGGTCGAGCGGTATATCGATCGTCTGCGCCCATTTCTGGATAGCGGGAATTCTGCAGATGGCCCTGCCCTGGAGCTTGGTAACCTGCGCCCGGCTGATATCATCTCGTTTGTGGTGGCGCGGTGTCCTCGCGAAAACAGCAGCACGGCGAAGTTGACAGTCACGGCGCTTCGGTCGTTCCTTGGCTTTCTTCACCTTGAAGGCATCACGGAAAGATCGCTCGTCTGCGCCGTGCCATCGGTTGCCCGTCGCCGATTGGTGGGTTTGCCCAAGGGACTTGAGCCCGATCAGGTTCAGCGCCTACTTGCGTCATGCCATGCGAATACCCCCGTCGGCTGTCGGGACCTTGCCATTCTGACCCTGCTGGTCCGGCTGGGACTACGACGCGGCGAGGTCGCAAAGCTCATGTTGGACGATATCGACTGGCGAGCGGGCACGATTGTAGTGCGCGGCAAGGGAAACTGTATAGAACGCATCCCCTTGCCGCAGGACGTCGGTCTCAGGCTCGTCGAATACCTGGAACAGGCCCGCCCCATGAACGCACAGGGCCGGGCCGTATTCGTAAGGTGCGTCGCTCCCCATCACCACCTCACCCCGACTCGCGTGAGCACGATCGTGGCGGATGCTGCACGGCGGGCCGACCTCGGGCGCGTCCACGCGCATCGCCTGCGCCATACCGCAGCTACGCAACTTATACGTACCGGTGCGTCACTACCGGAAATCGGTCAACTTTTGCGTCACGTTCGTACCGAGACAACAGCGATCTATGCGAAGGTCGACCGTAACGGCTTGCGCATGATTGCGCGCCCATGGCCGGGAGACGTCCAATGAGCGCCCTTCGCCAAGCTCTCACAGAGTATCTGGCCATGCGTCGCGCCCTTGGTTACAAGCTTGACAAAACAGAGAGACTTCTCGGTCAGTTCGTCTCCTTCGTCGAAGATCGCGGCGAAAAATGTCTGACAACCGAAACGGCGCTGGCCTGGGCAACTCTCCCCGCAGGCGCCGACGCAAGCTGGACTTCCAGGCGACTTGCCGAAGTTCGTATCTTCGCCCGACACCTCCATGGGCTCGACCCTGCCACCCAGGTGCCGTCAATGGGTATCCTGCCAGGTCGAGCGCGCAGAGCAACACCGTACCTCTACTCGTCACACGAAATCTCGAACCTGATGTCGGCGACAGCGATCCTGCGCGGGTCCCACTTGCAGGCAACGTACCGGACACTGATTGGCGTGCTGGCGGCAACCGGAATGCGTGTCGGAGAGGCGATCGGCCTCGACAGCGATGACTTCGACGCGATCAATGGCCTGCTCACGATCCGCAACGGCAAATTCGGCAAGTTGCGCGAATTGCCGTTGCACCCAACCGTGGTCACGGCCCTGCAGGACTACTTGTGCCGCGATGATCGTCCTCATCAGGCGGGCACGTCGGCATTGCTGTCGTGTTCGGCAGGCAGGCGACTGCGCTACAAGAACGTGCTGCCGACATTCCGGAAACTGCTACGCCATTGCAGTATCTCACCACGTTCGGCCGCATGCAGGCCGAGGATCCATGATCTCCGGCACGGCTTCGCCGTCAATACCATCATTGATGGCTACAAGGCAGGCGAACCCGGGACCCGCATGGCGATCTTGTCAACCTATCTCGGTCATGTCGACCCTGCCAACACCTACTGGTATCTGTCGGCCGCACCGGAATTGCTGGGGCTGGCCGGCGATCGGCTTGAGCGCCACCTTGGAGGTGACGCATGACCGCACTTGCCACGACTTTGCAGGCGTTCTTCACTGATCGCCTCGTCCGTCAGCGTCAGGTCAGCCCGAACACGCTCTGTGCATATCGGGATACCCTGCGGCTATTGCTGGTCTTCGCATCAGACAGGAAAGGCAATGCCCCAAGCAAGCTGGATATCGACGATCTTGATGCTTCGCTGGTCGGTGCCTTCCTCAACGACTTGGAACAGCAGAGAAAGAACAGCGTGCGCACCCGCAATGCGCGGCTTGCTGCCATCCGTTCCCTGTTTCGATACGCGGCGCTTCGGCATCCAGAGCATGCTTCTGCCATCGAGCGCGTTCTCGCCATTCCACCAAAGCGCTTCGAGCGACGGCTCGTGACCTTCCTGACCGAGGCGGAAATCAACGCCTTGCTCGCCGCGCCCGATCGGTCGAAGTGGACCGGGCGGCGCGACACCGCACTGTTCAGCCTCGCTGTCCAGACCGGTCTTCGGGCGTCTGAACTGACCAGCCTGTGCTGCGCCGATGTCCATCTCGGAACCGGTGCGCATGTGAGTTGCAACGGGAAGGGACGAAAGCAACGGATCACGCCGCTCACCTCGGGCACAGTCGCCGTCTTGCGTTCCTGGCTGGCCGAGCGGGCCGGTCAGCCAGAAGCCCCGCTGTTCACCACACAGACTGGAAGAAGACTCAGCCGGGATGCTCTGGAGCACAGGCTTGCCAAATACGTCGGGAAAGCCACCGACGTTTGTCCATCGCTGGTACAAAAATCGGTGACCATGCATGTATTGCGGCATTCAGCCGCCATGCGATTGCTGCGCGCCGGCATCGACACCTCGGTGATCGCACTCTGGCTCGGCCACGAACAGATCGAGACGACCCAAATCTACCTACACGCGGATCTGGAGATCAAGGAACGCGCTCTGGACAAGACAGCTCCTATAGAGACAAAACCCGGCCGTTTCCGACCGACCGACAAACTGCTCGCCTTCCTGGAAGCTCTCTGATTATGCCGACTCCATCGCAGCGATCACCGCCCCACAGGCCGGGTTACCGACACAGGTCGGCATAATCCGAACGTCGGCATAATGGGCCTGCCAGCCGGTGGCCTCCATGATGTCCTTGAGGATGGCGCCGTCCGGGCGGCGTACCAGTTCGAGCACGATGGCCTTCTTGCTGCCCTCGCGCGCCGTGGGCGCGCCGTCATCGGCGTTGGCGGCCTTGCTCGGCCTCTTGCCTTTCGGCGCGACGTCGGCCGCCTGTGGCGCAGCAGGGGCGTCCAGGCGCTGGATGGCCTTCCAGACGCGGGCCACGGCCGTCTTGCGGTCGGTGAACTTCTTGACCGGTTTCAGGTCGTCGAAGGGCGCCACTCCGGCGAAGCTGTTCCAGACCTGGACCAACCGGTCGGCCGGCCAGTTCGCGGCGAGCTTGGCGAGCTCCTTCTCGCTCGCGAAATGCTCCTGGCCTTCGGGAACCTGCTCGGCGGCAGGGAAGGCCGTGATGTTGTTGTCGGTGTCGATCGCAAACAGTCTCATGGTTCTCCTTTCGATTCAGAACTTCATGCCGGCGAGTTTGCCGTCGGCGGTGATGGTGAGGTCTTTGTAATAGCCGCTGTGGATGCGTGCCCATCCGAACGGCGTGTGAATTTCGTGGCGGGCGGCGATCCGGCTCAACTTCAGCCGGTGCGTGCCGTTGTCGAACTCCTTCTTGAGGTGGCCAAAGCGGTCGAGCTTCCAACCGTCCGCCGTGGCCCACTGGATCAGTTGATCGCGGGTGATCATAGCGACCCCATTCATCGCTTCCGTTCCCGCGAATGGCAAGCTGAATCCGACAACTGAATCCCGCGACGTTTCAAACAGATCCGGGCGCAAACGATTTGCTCATGGCCGAATCGCGCCAGTTAATGAGCCAGGCCGAGTACGCACGGCACCGTGGCAAGAGCCGGCAGTACATCAGCCGGTTGGTGAAGGCCGGCGTCCTGGTGATGCGCGGCGGCAAGGTGGACGCCGCCGCCTCGGACGCGGTTCTGGACGACCGGCCGGAGCCGGTCTCGGAGCGGATCACGGCGGCTCCGGAGGCCGCCCCGTCCGTCGCCACTTTTGCCCAGGCGCGCACGGCCGACATGGTCTTCCGCGCGAAGCTCCGCAAAATCGAGTACGACGTCCGGATCGGGAAGCTCATCGAGGCGGAACTGTTCAAGCAGCGGATCGAGGCCATCGGCATCGCGATCAAGGAGGCGATCCTGGCGTGGCCGAACCGCGTTGCGCCGGAGATCACGCCGCTCACCGACGAGCGCCAGGTGCGCGATGTGCTCATGCGAGAGGCTCGCGTGCTGATCAACGACCTTCGCGGTGCCGTCCAATATGCGCGTTGACGAGATCCAAATCCTGGCCGCCGAAGTCCTGACGCCTCCGCCGGACCTCACGGTTTCCGCGTGGGCGGATCAGAACCGGCGGCTCAGCTCCGAGTCGGCGGCCGAGAAGGGCGAGTGGCGCACGGATCGCGCCCCGTACCAGCGGGCGATCATGGACGCGCTGAGCCCCTCTCATCCGGCCGAAACGGTCGTGGTGATGAGCGCCGCGCAGTTGGGCAAGTCGTCGATGTTGGAGAACTTCATCGGCTACATTATCGACCTCGATCCGGGCCCGCTGCTGCTGGTCGAGCCGCGCGAGATCGACGCCGAGGCGTTCTCCAAGGACCGCCTGGCGCCCATGCTGCGAGATACGCCGTGCCTGCGCGGCAAGGTGGCGGACGCGCGCAGCCGCGATTCGAACAACACGATCCTGCACAAGAAGTTCCTGGGCGGCTCGATCACGCTTGCGGCGGCGAACTCGCCGGCGGGCCTGGCCATGCGCTCGATCCGCTACTGCCTGCTGGACGAGGTGGACCGGTATCCCGCGAGCGCCGGCAGCGAGGGCGACCCGGTCAACCTGGCGATCACGCGCACGGCCAACTTCTGGAACCGCAAAATCGTGCTGTGTTCGACGCCGACGACGAAGGGGGCGTCGCGGATCGAGGCGGCCTGGCTCAACTCGAACCAGCAGAGCTTCTGGGTTCCCTGCCCGCACTGCGGGCACTTCCAGATCCTCACGTGGGGGAACCTGATTTGGCCGAAAGGAGCGCCCGAGAAGGCGCAGTACCGGTGCGAGCATTGCTCGAAGCTGATCGGCGACTGGCAGAAGCACGGGATGCTGAAACTGGGCGAGTGGCGCGCGGCCAAGCCGGAGGTCACCGACATTGCCGGTTTCTGGATTAACGGCCTCTACTCGCCCTGGCGGAAGTGGGGCGCGCTCGCGCGGAAGTTCCTGGCCGACAGGCGCTCGCCCGAGACGCACCGCGAGTTCGTCAACACCGTGCTGGCCGAGCCTTGGGACGACGAAGCGGAAACCAGCGTTCCGGTGGCGGCGGTAATGGCGCGGCGCGAGTTCTACCGCGCGCCGGTTCCATACGGCGCCGCGGTGTTGACGGCCGGCGTCGATGTCCAGAAGGACCGGCTCGAGCTGGAGGTCGTGGGCTGGGGACGGGGCGAAGAGTCCTGGTCGATCGAGTACCGCGTCCTTCCCGGCGATCCGTCGGGAGCGGCGCTCTGGCAGGAACTCGATGCCTATCTCGAACGCCGGTGGCTGCACGAGGCCGGCATCTCGCTGCCTGTCGCGGCCTGCTCGATCGACTCCGGATGGGAGTCGCAGGCGGTTTACGACTTCTGCCGCACGCGCGCCCACCGGCGCATCTTCGCGGTGAAAGGTAAAGGCGGGCCGCTTCCGGTGTGGCAGCGCAAGCCGACGGCGAAAAACATCCGCGGCGAGAAGCCGTGGATCGTCGGCACGGACACGGCCAAGGAAACCATCTTCGGCCGGCTGAAGAATCCGACGCCGGGCACGCCCGGCTTCTGTCACTTCCCCGCCGATCGCGAGGAGCGGTACTTCGAGCAGCTTCTCGGCGAAGTGCTGGTCACGACGTACAAGAAGGGCAAGCCGAATCGCGAGTGGCGTCCCAAGCCCGGCGTGCGGCAGGAAGCGCTCGACGCCCGGGTCTACGCCTACGCTGCGCTGCGCGCGCTGGTCTCGATGGGACTCTCGCTCGATAACGAGGCCGACCGCATCGTTGCGCTTGCGGGTGAGAGGCCGCGCCCGGCAGTGCCGCCGCGCGAGGAACGGCGATGGCTCGGCGGGCGCACCAGGAACTGGTTCGAAAGATGAAGATCCGGAGCATGCCGCCACAGGCCGGCCGCACCGAGTGGGAGTACATGGTCGTCACCGGCGACGCGGAATCGCCGGAGCTGCTGGCCGAATGCGGCGCCCTCGGCTGGGAGCTCGTGGCCGTGGTGCGCGAGTTCGGGGCGCGGGCGACGTTCTACTTCAAGCGGCGGAAGAACTGACATGACGCTTTCGGAATTACAGGCCAAGCGTGACGAAATCTTGAATTCGCTGGGCATCGCCCGCCTGGAGTTCGGCGAGCGGAGCGTGCAGTATGCCGAGCAGCAGCAGGCGCTCGCGCTGATCGACGCCGAGATCGCCAAGGCGAGCAGCACCACGGACCGGTTTAGCTTGGCCCGGACTTCAAAAGGATGAACTGGCTCGATCGCGCAATTACGTGGGTGTCTCCGGAAGCCGGCTTGCGCCGCGTCCGCGCGCGGCGCGCGGCCGAGATGGTGCGCCTCGCCTATGAAGGCGCACGCGCGACGCGGCGGACGGACGGCTGGATCACCACCGGCAACTCGGCCAACGCCGAGATCGTGCTGGCGCTGTCGAAGCTGCGCGAACGCTCGCGCGACCTCGTGCGCAACAACCCATACGCGGCGCGGGCCGTGGCCGAGGTTGTGGGCAACGCCGTCGGTACGGGCATCACGGCGCAGGCGCGGACCGGCCTGCCGGAATTGAACCGCCAAATTGACGCGGCGTGGCTCGACTGGATCGAGCGGTGCGACGCCGATGGACAGCTCGATTTCTATGGCATCCAGGCTCTGGTTGCGCGGACGGTTTTCGAGAGCGGCGAGTGCCTGGTCCGGTTCCGGCAGCGCCGCGACGGCGACGGCTTCAAAGTGCCGGTCCAGTTGCAGGTGCTCGAACCGGACTACCTCGACCAGTCGAAGACGCAGAAGACCGACACGGGCTACATCATCCATGGGGTCGAGTTCGACCTCGTCGGCCGGCGCACCTTTTATTGGCTCTTCGGGCAGCATCCGGGCGAGGTGACCCAGACCTCGCTTCGCGGCTCGCTCGTGAGCGCGCGCGTGCCAGCTTCCGAGGTCCTGCACATCTACCGCAAGGACAGGCCGGGCCAGGTGCGCGGCGTGCCGTGGCTGGCGCCGGTCATCATCACGCTGCGCGACCTCGACGAATACGAGGAAGCCGAGTTGGTGCGCAAGAAGATCGAGGCCTGTTTCGCGGCCTTCGTCACGCAGCCGCAGGGGCCGGAAGGCCCGCCGATCGCGCCGGCATCCACCGATGCCGAGACCGGGCGCCGCGTCGAGTCGTTCGAGCCGGGCATGATCGAGTACCTCAAGCCGGGCGAGGAGATCACGTTTTCGACGCCGTCGGCATCGAGCGGATACCGCGATTACGTCGCCACCCGGCAAAGCTCGATCGCAACCGGCCTGCAGCTCACTTACGAGCAGTTAACCGGCGACCTCTCGCGCGTGAACTACTCGTCCTACCGCGCCGGCCTGCTCAGCTTCCGCAACGGCATCGAGTCGTTCCGGTGGCTGACGTTCATCCCGATGCTGTGTATCCCCGTGTGGAATCGGTTCGTCGCCGTGGCGTTCACGGCGGGTGCGATTCCGCAGCCCGGGCCCTTCAAAGCCGAATGGACGCCGCCCGGGTTCGGCAGCGTGGACCCGTACAAGGACTCGGTGGCCACGCTCAACCGCATCCGCACCGGCACGTTGACGTTGCGGCAGGCGATTGCCGAGCAGGGTTACGACCCCGACGCGCAGCTCGAGCAGATCGCCGAGATCAACCGCCTGCTCGATGAGCGCGGGATCGTGCTCGATTGCGACCCGCGCAAGGTGACCCAGAGCGGCGCGGGACAGAAAGAAGCGGTCAAGGAGAACAATGCCTGAGAAAACCACAAGCACCGAGGTTGAAGTCGTCCACCTCGATGGCAGCGTCGAACGCCGGCTGATTGCGCCGCAGCGCCTGCTGGCAACCTTCGCCCAGGAGAATAAGGACACTGAGAACCGCACCATCGGCCTGATCTGGTATACCGGCTCGACCGTGCGCCGATACGGCTTCGGCGGCCCCTTCGAGCTGACCTTCAGCATGGACCCGGCGCACGTGCGTCTGGGGCGGCTGAACAGCGGCAGCGCGCCGCTGCTCGATTCCCACCGCGACATGCAGTTGTCGGATGTCATCGGCGTCATCGACAAAGCCTGGCTCGAAGGAAACACCGGCAAGGCCACGGTGCGCTTTTCACGGCGCGACGATGTCAACCCCATCTGGCAGGACGTCCAGGACGGCATCTTGAAGAACGCCAGCATGGGCGTCCTCATTCACAAGCTCAAGGAGACGACCAAGGAAGACGACCAGGTGAAAAGCTATCTGGCCGTGGATTGGGAGCCGGAAGAAGTCTCGGTCGTCCCGATCGGCGCCGATCCCGGCGCCGGATTCAAGGCCTCCGGCGAGGAGGAGTTTTTCGAAATCGAAGCGTTGCGGGCAACTGGCCCGAAGGAGCAGACGATGGAAGAGACCATCACCGAAACGGGCGAGCAGGCCCGTCCGGAAATCAATGTGGATGCGGAGCGGCAGGCCGCGGCGAGGGCCGAACGCACGCGCATTCTGGAACTGGAAAAAGTCGGCCGCGCGGCCGGCCTGGACGCGAAACTCGTGGCCGAGCACGTCGAGCGCGGCACATCTATCGACGAGTTCCGCAAGCTGGCGATCGACGAAATGGCGAAGCGCGACCAGCCGCCGATTCGCAGTGCAACGGCCGCCGTAGTCACGCGCGATGAAGCCGACACCCGGCGCGCGGGAATCACGGCGGCGCTCTTGCACCGCTACGATCCGGCGCTGTTTCCGCTGAAGGACGAACTCGGCCGCGACTGGGCGGGGCAGACGCTGCTCGATCTGGCGCGCGAGTGCCTGGATGCCTCCGGCACGCGCACGCGCCGCATGCCGCGGCACGAGATCGCCAAGCTCGCGCTCTCGACCTCGGACTTCCCGGCGATCCTCGCCGACGTGGCCAACAAGACCTTGCGCCAGGCTTATGAGGCCTACCCGCGCACGTTCCTGCCGTTTTCGCGCAGGCGTTCGGCGGTCGATTTCAAGAACATCAACGCCGTGCAGTTGGGCGAGGCGCCGAGCCTGCAGAAGGTGAACGAGAAGGGCGAGTTCACCCACGGCTCGATCGGCGAATCGAAGGAGACTTACAAACTCGCCACCTACGGCCGCATCGTCTCGATCACCCGGCAGGTGATCATCAACGACGACCTGGGCGCGTTCACGCGCATTCCGGCCGGCTTCGGCGTGGCCGCGGCGACGCTTGAAAGCGATACCGTCTGGGGGATCATCACCTCGAACCCGAACATGGGCGACGGCGTGGCGTTGTTCCATGCCAACCACGCGAACCTGAACTCAGGTGCGGGGAGCGCGCTGGCGCTGACGGGGTTGGGCGCCGGCATGGCCGCCATGGCCAAGCAGAAGGGCCTCGACGGTATTACGACGCTCAACGTACAGGCACGCTACCTGGCCGTGCCGGTCGCCTTGCAGCTCACCGCGTTTCAGTTAGTGGCGTCGAATCTCGCGCCGGCGCAGTCGGCTAACGTGGTGCCGGAGTACATCCGAGCGCTGACGCCGATTGCCGAGCCGCGCCTCGACGCCGCGAGCGCCACGGCCTGGTACCTGTTCGCAGCGCCGGACCAGATCGACACGATCGAGTACGCCTACCTCGAAGGCCAGGACGGCGTCTACATCGAAACGCGCCAGGGCTTTGACGTGGACGGGGTCGAAATCAAGGCGCGCCTCGACTTTGGGGCCAAGGCCATCGACTGGCGCGGCATGCAGAAGAACACGGGCGCTTGATCAGGAGGACTGAACGATGAAGAACTACGTGCAGAAAGGTGAAACCTTGACGCTCACCGCGCCTTACGCGGTGAGCTCGGGCGGCGGCGCGCTGGTTGGTTCGATTTTCGGCGTGGCGTCGAACGATTACGCCAACGGCGAAGAGGGCGAGTTCCAGGTTGCGGGTGTATTCGACTTGGTCCGCGAGACGGGTGCGGGCACGGGCTTCTCCCAGGGCGCGCTGGTCTACTGGGACGACACCAACAAGCGCATCACCAAGACCTCGACGGGCAACAAGCTGATCGGTGTGGCCGTGAGAACGGCAGCCGACGGCGACGCGACGGCGCGAGTGCGGCTGAACGGCGCCTTCACTTCCTGATGGCGTTCAACGGTGCGGTCAGCCGGATGGACGAGGCCTGCCTGCGGGTCTTCGGCAGGGACGTAACGTATCTGCCGCAGGCCGGCGGGCAAGCCACTGTCCGGGCGGTGTTTCAGCCGACGCAGGAGGCTGACGATGCCTCGCCTGGCGTCTACGCCGTGCTGTTCGTAAGACTGCGGGACTTACCTGCGGCGCCCGTGCGTGGGGACGGGGTCGAGATCGAGGGTGTGTGCTACAAGGTCTTCGATATCGAAGCCGATTCGGAAGGCGCCGCCGTGCTCAGACTCCGCAAGGCTGGCTGACTTGTGGAAGATCTTCCACAAGTTTGAGCGGATGTCACGAGGCCCAAGCCGATGCCCAGTGTCCGCATCTACCAGAAAAAACAACTTCGGCTCGACCGGTTGAACTTCAAGCAGCACCAGATGTTCAAGATCGGGAACGTCGGCGTAGCGGCCGTGAAGAATCGGGTGGGCGCCGCGCTCGGGCCGTCGGATGCGCCGGCCAAGCCGCTCACCAAGCGCTACGCCATTCGCAAGACCAGACTCGGCAAGGGCAATCGCCGGAATCTCACGCTCACCGGCAACATGCTCCGCAACTTCATGGTCCGGACGGTGAGCGAGAACCGCGCGCGGGCGGCCCTCTCGACACGCAAAGACCGCATCAAGGCGTGGGTCAACCAGAAGATCGAGCCTTGGGTGGTCTTCTCGCCGAACAACAAGGCCGCCGTGCTCGAAGCGGCGCGGCGGGTGCTCAACGAGATGAAGAGCACGCTTCTGATTGAACGTGCGCTCGGAGGCAGGCAGCGATGATCAATCCCGCCGAACTCGTGGACAACTTGGTCGCGTTGCTGCGGTCGATTCCGGATCTTGTCGCGGAGATGGATGGTGATCCGAAGCGCATCTACGCCTACCACGACCAGTACCCGAAGAAGGCAAGTCTGGCGCAGGCCATCCACACCATGCCGGCTCCGGCGGTGATGGCCGTGTGGCAGGGCACCGCGCCCGGCACGTTCGGCACCGCGGATGTCTGGAAGCACCAGGTCACGCTCTACCTGCGAGCGCGCGAGACGGACGAGAGCAATCCGCCTGCCGCGTACTACTGGCTGTTCCGCCTGATTACCAAAGGCGTGCCGGCCGGATCGGAAGTGCCGATGCTGAACGCCACGGTCCACCCTTCCTGCTACCCGATGGACCTGCCGCAGATCCAGCGGCAGACCGACGTCGAGGGGCTGGATTATTTCGAAGTTCCCATCACGTTTACGGAGATTGGCGATGAATGAGTTCATCTGGATGAGTCCGCCCTTCGGACAAGGCGAGCCGGTACAGGTCGAAGCAAAGCCCGAAGTGCTCATACCCCTCATGGTCGCCGGCTATTCGCAATGCGAGCCGCCGGCCTCAAGGGAGGAGGTAAAGGAAGATGTCCACGGCTAGACTGCAGGAGGTCCTGATCTGCTTCGGCAAGCAGAAGCAGACCGACATCCTAACCGCCAACACTGACGCTGAGATGTGGCGCTTCGGCAAGCTCAACGCCGCTCTCGCCAATCCCAGACTCAACACCGAGAACGACGCCGAGGAGTTCGGCAAGGGGCACGAGTTTCCCACCCAGTCCTTCCAAACCTCCTGGGACGTCTCGGGCACGCTCGAAAAGTACCTGGGCGCGGAGATCGCGGCCTGGGCGATGGCGTTTGGCCTGGGCAAGGTGGTCAAATCCGGCGCCGCCCCGAACTTCACGTACACCTGCACGCCGCTCATGCCAGCGAACGGCGATCCGGCCGAACTGCCCTACTTCTCCTTCGTCGAGCAGATCCGCCCGGGCGCGGGCGTTGTCCTCGACCGCATGGCGGTAGGCTGCGTCATCGAGAGCTGGACCATCACCATCGGCAGCGGGCCGGGGCGCACCAACAGCCGCATCGCGATCGAGTTTGCTGGCTCCGGCAAGTTCACCGAGCCTTCCGGCATCGTGATGCCGGCGGCCACTCTCGAAAAGCTGCTGCCTTCGGCCTCGCTCGCGCTGAGCATCGACGGCGTCGACTATGTCTCGAACAAGAACATCGTGTCGCTCGAGACGGGCTGGAAGAACAACGTCCGTATGGACGCGGGCTTCTATCCCGGCTCGGGCTTCCAGACGGCCGGCGATGCCACGAGCGGCGCAATCCGCGGGCGCCTGGAATTCGGCAACCGGCAGGGCACGCTGCGCTTCACCGCGCGGTTCGAGAGCGGCTCGACGGAGTTGACGAAGCTCAAAAACCAGAGCACCGGCACGGCGGTGATTTCTCTCGCCTATGACGCCAATAACTCGCTTGAGATCACCTGGCACAAGGTCTCCTTCGCGACCGCCGAGGTTGGGGAGACCGACGGCATCGTTACCGTCGCCGTCGAGTGCCTGCCGATGTTCGATGCGACCAACGGCATCGTCTCGGCCGTCGCCAAGTGCGGCGTGGATAGCATCTGCCAGTAGGAGCTTCCCATGTTTGATGCAACGAAACCCATCACGATGAACCTGCGGACTCCGGAAGGCGTGAAGACGGTTCGTCTGCGCTTTCCCTCTGACGAGGAGTGGTCCGAACGCCAACGCAAGCGGAAGGTCATCATCAAGCAGCTTGGGCGCGGCATTTCCGAGACCGTGGTTCCCAACTCCGAGGACGTGGACGCCGCCCTGCTGGCGAAGATCCGCGCCGAGGAGCAGGATGCGGTCGAGGTCGATCCGTTCGAGGCCAGTCGCATCATCGAGCAGTTGAGCCAGGCTGAGGTGGACGACGTCATCCAGGCCGGCGACGCCTTCCGCATTACGCTCCGGGTGCTCGGCGGCACGGTCATGCACGTGCTCGCGATGCCCTCGGCCAAGGACGTCTTCGAGTACCGCCGCGCGTTCGCGCGCATCCTCGACCTGCCCTTCAACAAGCAGGAGCTGACCATCAACCTGGCGGCCGCGGGCACGCTCTACAAGAAGCTTGCGCGATCGGCCGAAGGCTACGCCGGCGAAGTCCCGATCATCCACCAGGCCGTGGCGGTCAAGGCCGCTATCGACGCGCTTGATGCCGCTTTCCAGGAGGACCGCGACCCAAACTTCTGAACGGGAAGTGGCCGGAGCGGGCGTCGCTTCGCTTCCTGGTCCACTGGGCCCTGCGGCGCGAGGAGTTGTGCGATCCACGGCTGTGTCCTGAAGCGCCGGACGGCGGCGGCCGTTGCGACCACTGCCCACTCGACAGACTCGATGCCGCTCAGTCGAGTGAAACCGGGCTGCTCATCCGCCGTGCGCTCGACCTCCGGGCTGCGCTGAAGCTGGGCGTGCGAGTCTCACTCGATGAGATCCGCGCCGACGAGTTCTACGCCATGNTGATCNTCGAAGAGGAGCGCGAGCGGCTGGATCAAGAGCGCATCAATTCCCATGGCCGATAACAANCTCGAGCTGGTCGTCACCATCGAAGTCGATAAGGCCAACCAGTCCATCAAGAGCGTCAACGCCAACCTGTCGAGCATCGAGGCGACCGCCACGAAAGCCGCGCGCGGCGCCTCGCAGGGCATTGACGGGATGACCGCCTCGATGGTGAAAGGCGCCACGGCCGGCAACCTGCTCGCGGACGCGATTAAGAAGGTCATCGACTTCGGGAAGGAGTGGACCATTGGGGCCGCGCGGCAGGCGGCCCAGGAAGACCGGCTGGTCTCCATCACCCGCACTCTCGCCAGAGTGCACGGCGACGGCGCGGCCGCCGCGACGAAGGCCATCGAGGCCATTCGCCAGGTCGGCTACACCTCCGAGGACGCCACCACCAGCGTCCAGAAGCTCATCATCGCCGACATCGGCCTGGAAAAAGCGCAGGGCCTCGCGCGCGTTGCCAAGGACGCCGCCGCCGTGAGCACCGAAGGCATCGGTGCCGCCGAGGCCTTCGAGAAGATCATGCTGGCGATCGAGACCGGCCAGAGCCGCGGCCTGCGGACGATGAGCCTGTTTGTCGATCTGAACAAGGCGGTTCAGGTTGAGGAGATGAAGCGCGGCCGAACGCTCACCGACCTCGAAGCCAAGCAGGTCCGCTACAACGCCGTGATGCGGGCGGCGACGGAGATTCAGGGCGCGGCCGCGGCCAAAGCCGAGAGCGTCGACGGCCAGATGGAAAAGCTCTCGCGCGAACTGAAGGACCTGAAGGACGATGTCGGCCGCGCTTTCCAGGGCGAGTTGAAGGCCGTCGTCGGCCACTTGAAGGACCTGGTCGGCTGGCTCAAGGAGAACGTTACCTGGATTGAAAAGTTCGGCACGATGGCTGTTTGGCTGGCGGGCATCCTCGCTACCTACGCGATCGCAACGAAGATTCTGGGCATCGCCAAAGCCGTCGACGCACTCACTCTCGCGCTCACGCGGAATCCCTGGGCGTTACTCATCACCGGCGTGGTCACCGCGGGCGCGATCGTCTACAAGTCGTACCGAGACATGCAGGAGGGCCTGGAGGCGCGCGGCCGCGAGATGGAGAACGCGGCGCTCCGCCAGCAGCTCTTGTCCGGCAAGACGTCCCTCCCC
>Ga0065720_1020176_pt1 | contig 16260 bp, 7 predicted proteins | sample Thericmetagenome_FD_59107 | JGI IMG/M metagenome (GOLD analysis project Ga0065720, IMG submission 59107) | Thermophilic microbial communities from the Joint Bioenergy Institute, California, USA of rice/straw/compost enrichment - eDNA_2 v2... | ecosystem: Engineered > Solid waste > Grass >... | reverse complement strand
TGAGGTGTAGAAGGTGGGAGATCATGGTTTTGGGGGGTTATTGTGTGCTCGTGTTGGGATATGAGGTTTTGGATGGGGCTCATTGGGCAGGATATGGTTGGATATTTGATGGGTAGTTGCATGGTGGACGACAATCGATGGGACTGTATTAACTCGGGTTATGAAGAGATATAGTGACGAATATCAGGGACGAATGAGGAGGTGATGAGATATCTGAACAGGAACGTTTGTTTATTGAAGTGATATGTGACTTCATGGATGTATACCGGGACATAGCAATATACGAATATACGTTTTCTCTTCAACAGGGCGCTTTGGCCCTGTCCCTGGATGGTGTGGCTGAAAACGCACATCAAAGTCGGTTCTAAGAGGGGGCGATCGGCTATCACAACTTGTGTCGGACAGCCTCCGAATGAAATCTTGATTGACGCTGATAACAATGCTTGATTAGGCTGATACCGATTAAAAAAAGAAAAAAAAAAAAGAAAGCACCCTTGAACGGGCTGCCTTTCGTACACTATGAGTCTACTCGTCTTATAGGAAGAAACCCTAGGTTGCCCGAGAATCGCCTGCTCCTTACGCCATCCGCCCTCAAAGCCATGCAGTGTACTGTCTCAGCCAGCTCCGAGTCTAGTCCAATCTAACGCCTCATAATGCGTAACCGGTCTACGATCCCCTCTACGAACTCTCATCCCTCGGACTCCTCCCATTCCGATACTCCCACAACCGACTCAACTGCTTGACCTTCAGCCTCCTATCCGCACCCCCCAACTCATCATCGTCATCATAAACGATAACCTCCCCCTCCATGAATTTATTCCCCTCGCTCTCATCCAATCCCACGGGCACGCCATTCTCATCCCTTAACAACTTCCCCGTAACAGGGTCCTTCTGCAGCGGGAACATCCCATCCAGGTAGTGCTGCACGAGGAGGTGACCTGGCCTGGGATGAATAAATACGCGGCCGAGGAAGCGAGGTCTTGTAACGAGGTCGGCCTTTTGTGCATTGAGGGGGGTACTTTCGGTTGGGCTGGTGATGGGTGTCGGCATGACGAAGCGAAGGATGCCCCAGAGCGCGACGAAATCGAGGGTGTGGGCGTAATGCTCGATGTGGGAGATCGCGCGGCCGGAGGGGTGCATCTGGCAGGGCATGTGGTTGCGGATCGGGGAGGAGGGGGAATGGCTGGGGGAATGGGGATGGCCGAAGGTTTGGTCCTGCGCGGCCAGGCAGCGATGCGGGTTGTTGAAGTGGTTGGCTGCATTGCCGAAGGAGTAGACTTCGAGCTTGGCGAGCAGGTCTTGTGGGAGCTCTTGCAGAAGCCAGTCGAGGATCAGACTGCCTTCGATGGCGCCCTGAGAGTGGAGGATGAAGATGACCTTGTGGTAGCGCTGGTCGTAGAGGGTCTGCTTGATGATGCGGTAGCCGACGCGCACATCTCGAGTCGCGTAGCCCCAGTTGCGTTGGACCAGGCATTCCAGGATGTCGAAAATCATGCCAGAGCTGAAGGGTCAGCATTTTAAGGTTTTCTCGGAGGCTTATGGGGCTTACGTTTTGTTATGAATGCCAATTACTGGCCGCTTGAAGGTCACTGCCAGACGGTTAAGGTTCATTTGCATCCAATGAGATCCAACAGACACTCCGTTGATGTAGATCCACCGCTCGCCTGCATGCTCCGGTCTCTCAGGCGCATATTTCTCTTCGCTTCGATACTCCACGCCTTCGCCGTTGAGCAGGCTAGCAACCCCCTTGTTCACTAACAGAACTCCAGTAATCACCAACCCCGCAACCCACACAGGCACAGCGACGAGAAACGGCAGGCCCAAGAGGAACGCCGACTGCAGCACTATCAGCACGGCATGGATGCCCACACACCACAAGTTCTCCTTCGTGGGCGAAAGCTCGCTCAACTCCTCGGAATCGGCCGGCACCAGAGGCCAGAGCACGTAGGGCAGCGACCACAGATAGCGGAAGAAGTAGTACGCGTCTGACAATATCAGCCGCCACGGCATGTCCGTATAGCTGTAAGTGACGGCAGTAGTGCCGCCAGGCTGGGACGCAAGGAAGCGTGTTGGCTCTAGCCGAGTGGTGTCTGCCATGTTGGCGGCGTGAGGGAGTCGTTCTCAGTTGTGATAAGGGATGGCGGGCTCGGGTCGGGACGACATGTGAGATTCCCGGATAGATTGACCACGCGAGTGTCAGGGCGGCCAAGATCTGCCTCTATATAGGTGAATAATCCCCCACCCATGGCGGATTGAAGTCCCAGCTGGCGCTTGCATGGCGGTTCTCTGGACGGTTTGAAAAGTCAGCAGGCACTTTTGTGCGTGGCTTGGCAGGTGTGAGCAAGACAAAGGAGGGAGGAGGGAACGCCGTCGTGATTGGTCCTTCTCAGCGTCGGTCAAGTCACGCAAGGAAACGGTTGTAACAGGAACCGTGTTATTGGAAACCGGGAACGGCTGCAACGTTCCAGAAACCGGGCAGTTGGTTGCGGGACACAGAGGGCAACTGACACAGCCTGGATGTTACCAAAGCTCTATCCGGCTTTACGTGACCCGGGAATTTTTACACTTGGTCGATTTGGGGTTCAAATTTGCCCGCATATCACTGGCATGTGGTATCAAGACTTAGGCAACCGCCGGCTTTGGTCCAAGATCTTGTCAAAGATCGAGATGGATGATTGGATAGCCCTAAGAGCATTATGTACTATGCCTGGTTGATCTTATTGAAATTGTATAAACGACTAGACAGTATTTATTTCAACTTGAAGGGCGACATATGGGAAGTAAAGGATTCGGTCACACGGTTGAGTGACAAGTTGAAGTCAGAGTTATGTCGGCCTTGATCTTGATTTAATCGAGATCGACCCCTCGGAAGAAACGATGGGTCGTCTGATGTTGTGGGTTAGGGTTTTGTATGCATGTTGGAGCCCCACATTGCCCCACACGGGGCATGGCATCAGATAAGATAAGACGGACATTTTTGCTGGACCTCTTCCGTGCCTTCGACCTCCAACTGCACCTCTTTCGACATCAACACATTGACTGCGCACCATGGGTAAAAACAGGAAATCCAAGCGGCAATTGATCCGTGACGAGAAGCGCGCCAAGAAGCGCGAGCGTGAGCTTGCCGAGGAGGAAGAGCGTCAGGCAAAGCGCCAGCGCCGCGCTGAGCGTGACAACGCCGAAAACACCTACGATCCCAACGCTGATTATATTCCGCTCGACGATGACTTCGACTCCAGCAATGGCCCGCGCGGTGCGGGCAACTTCCAGCGCGAGTTCTTTGGTATGCTCGGGGATCAGGAACAGGAATACTTCCGCCACGCCGACGAGATGCTCGAGCTGAACGACTTCCCCACGCCCGAAGACCGTGCTCTCTTTCTGCAGAATGTGTACCGCGAAGCCCGCGGAAAAGAGCTAAAGCTCGCCAGCAGCCAGTCATGCTCGCGCCTGATGGAGCGCCTGATTCTCCTGTCGTCCACGGCCCAGAAAAAGCGGTTGTTTGGCGCCTTTGCTGGCCACTTCATGACTCTCATCACCCATCGCTTCGCCAGCCACTGCTGCGAGAAGCTGTTCCTCATGAGTGCCCCGGTCGTCACCCAGGAGTTGAGCGGATCTGAGGAAGCCAATGGCGACGTGGAGATGACCGATGCTGAGGATCCTGCGGAAGTGACCGAAGCGATGAAGACGTCCATGGAGGACTTGTTCCTGCTCACCCTCGACGAGCTGGAAGAACATCTGTCCTTCCTGCTCTCCGATCGCTATGGCTCGCACGCCCTCCGAGTGTTGTTAGTTGTGCTCTCAGGCCGCCCCCTCGACCAAGCAGGCACCAAATCCTTGCTGCAGAGCAAAAACAAAGAGCACGTCACAGTCGAAGGTGCTGCCGCTAGTCTTAGCGAGCTTACATCGCAGCCTAGGCCGGTGCCGGCATCTTTCACTGCGGCCATCGAGAAAATTATTGCCGATTCAACCGCTTCCATGGATGCGACTGCGCTCCGCGTTCTGGCAAAGCACCCGACCGGCAACCCCACATTGCAGCTTCTGCTAGAGCTGGAGCTGACCTTGCTTCTCAAGTACAAGAAGGGGAAGAAGGACGGGGATAAGGATGCGGATGAGCAGAACAATCGGCCATCGCTTCTTGAACGGCTATTACCAGGCGCGCCAGCATCGCTCAGCGATGAAAAGTCCCAAGCATGTGAGTTTGTCAACGGCATGATCTATGATCCGATCGGATCGCGTCTCCTCGAGACTCTCATCGCCCATTGTCCGGGCAAAGTCTTTAAAGGTCTCAACCATCACGTCTTTGGGCCACGCATCCAGAGCTTCTTGCGCAACGACATCGCGTCCTACCCGGCCATCAAGGTGCTCACACGCCTGGGCAAGGATGACCTCGTCAGCGCGGTCGAAAAATGTTTGCCAGAAATTCCTACCTATCTCGAACGAGGCCGTCTGAATGTCGTTAAGACGTTCTTTGAGAGGTGCCACGTTCGCGGCGCTACCGCTGAACTTTCTACACTGCTGCAGGCTCTCACAAAAGCCTGCGGCAACGACTGGAAGCACATTGTGCCGAAATTATGTCTACTCAATGAGCCAGAGCCCAGCCATCAGGAAGACAAAAAGTTCCAACAACCCGACGCAAAGAACCGCAACGCGCTCATCACTCACGGCAGTCAGATCGTCTCTACTCTCCTCTCTATCCCCGGCCAGCCGTCTAAGGCCATCCAAACTTCCCTCCTCTCCCTCAACCCCGAGCATCTCCTTCGCCTTGCTACTTCCTGCCCGGCCTCCGCAGCCATCCTTTCCAAGGCTCTGTCTACCCCAGCACAAATAGCCCATTTCCACAAGCTTCTCGTCGCCAACCTCGTCCCGAACATCTTCGACATCGCCACATCCTCTTCCCATAGCAGCGCCATCGTCAACGCCATCATCTCCACGCCTTCCCGCGTTACCGTGGACGAGACCCAGCAGGAGCAGCAGCAAGCGAACAAGAAGGGCAACAACAGCAATAAGAAGGACAGTAACAGCACGCCTGCTGTCCCCATCGTGCCGTTCCACCTCAAAGAAAACATCATGGCGCAGCTGGAGCGACGCCAAGGCGAGCTGCGGTCTACCTGGCTGGGACGGAACGTTTGGCGCACGTGGCGGGGTGATATATGGAGTCATAGGCGGCCTGATTGGGTGCGCTGGGCGAAGGAGACGGACCCGGAAGATGCGAGGGTGGCGGCTGTGCCGAAAAAGAAGGAGGTTGTGGAGGAGGGGAAGGGTAAGGAGAAGGGGAAGGCGAAGGAAAAGAGGGACAAAGTCCGATCAGGAGAAAAGGAGGGAGAAAAGAAGAAGAAGAGTGACGAACGGAAGAAGTCCACGGACACGAGGAACGGAGAGGAGAAGCAGGCTAATGATGAAGACCGGAAGAAGAGAGAAAAGGACAAGAAAAAGGAGAAGAAATCGTCTGGTTAGCAGAAAGTCCTCGCAGAACTCGCTGGTCAACCAACTATATGATGGAATAACCAGCGTATATCAAAAGCATTGAGGTACTATGCCGCACAATTGTTCCATTAAGAGCGGGCAGTTGACAGTGCAGTCAGGATGTCGCTCGGCCGGAGTGTCAGTAATAATTGCAACAAGAACACGCTTAGTGTCTTTGTTGGAGAGCTGTACCACCTTTCCCCTCCTTCGCCTTATTTTGCTTGCCAGCTGAGAGCCGCCGACTCGAGCGGATGCCCGGAGAAGTTCTTGATTTTCCCGAACTTGTCGGTTAGTCCTGCGCCTGTTGCGCGACGGAGAAAGTGGCTCTTCATTGTCAGACACGTCTGGCACATAGGGCTGTTCAGCTGCTTGATTATTATCAAGATTCTAGCCACTTAACGCGAGGGTAATTAGTTAACGCGCATGTGGACGCGCAAACCTGTTTGATGACTGGCCATTCCGTCATAGCCTTACCTTGTGACGATTCTTAGCATAAAAGCCTTACTAGAATCTGAATAACTTGCCATTTGCTAAGTTGTCATTTAATAAACTTGCGCATAGAGAGATTGCCAAGTCAACGCACTCTCATCAATGTGTTTGCCAAAAATAAGGCAAAAGTTTGGTTTTGGTTTGATAACGATAAATCGAAATTTTACAGCAAAACAATGGCAACATTTGTGGGTCGAGCTGGCCGGGAACAGTACCCGAGCGGCGGTCCCCACTTTCCCGTTTCATGCCATTGGCTGCCCCGGGTGTAAAATACCCATTCCGTAAAGTTGCCCTCCGTTTTTTTTTTTTTTTTTTCGCTATTTTTTCCTTCAAGTAAACAGCACATAGCCCATGACTGTGCGTCGGCAACAGCGGCTTCCAAAAGGGACCCTTTGAATGTTTTGAGCTGTCTTATCAACTTTAACTTCTTGGCAAAAATATAAGTCGGTCCTGGAATATAGGTGGATAAAGGCCAGGACCATCTGACCACCCAATGTCGCAAGGTCGATATTTGACCTCGTGCAGCTATCCGTGAAACCCATTATCAACGAGACTGCTGCGCAGTTTAGCTACGGTAGTTTTTAATATTAAGGAGACAGTCTTGTAGTGAGTATCGGGATATGAGTCAGTACGTGTAGCCGAGGCAATGACAACGGATGATAGAGCGTAGCAAGGTCTTTCATCACCACGATCGGCGCCAAGAGAGAGCCGGAGACTGCATTGTTAGCTTCTTGGGGCTCAAAAAGGTAGCGGATCAGTCCCCTGACCTCTGCGTTGCGCTCGCCAGATATGTAGCACACCTGGTGGGAAGTGAGGGTGCTCCCTTCATCCTACACATCAAATACCACCTAGTTTTCTCCTTCCCAACCTCGTAACAGGCCACGTTAAACATGAAAAGGCGAAATTCTCTGGAAGACAAGACGTCGTAAAAAGTCGGGCTCGGCTAGTTTGTGGTGATAAACGAAGAGCCACAAGCCATGAGCAAAACCGAATGCCGAGAAAGACGATATAAGGGTAAAAATGTCGAAAAATGGCCTGTTCAGGCCGATGTCTCCAAAAATACAGAACTCCAAATTACCTATGACAAGTTTGTGGTGTTTTCGGAACAACTCCCGAAGGAGTCCTCACAAGACCAAGTGCAGCTGTTCAAATCGATGACCAAGTAGGTGAACTACATATATTCGACGGAGCTCAAGCACAAAAGCCGGGACAATCTCTTACGTCTCCTTAAATGACTTCCAGGATGTCCTTGACAAACTCCTCTGTCGTGGAATCAACCTGCTTGACGGCACGAGTCCCGTCTACAGATGATGGGATTACGTGTTAAATAAGATCGAATGCCGGCACTGAGCAGGCATCCACGCTGAAATCATGGACTCGTTCTATGCACCCTTCAGCAAGAATTGGATTTACTAAGAGGGGCCTCAGCCCTCCTGCACCGATGAGCGTAAAATCATGATTTTGCCACTGAAAACAAACATAACAACGACATAGTGGTTGGGACGCGTATTTTCGTCCATGGTGGGCTAGGGCATCTCAAGTAGGTACAGCTTCTAGGAGGTAGTCCGCACAACACTCCGTATTGGTTGCTGTTATCGTGTATTCGGGTCTGCAGTGACCCCGGGAGGGGGGGGAGGGGCCCTAAAAGGAATGCACGCGTCGAACGTCCGAAGTAGTCTTCAATAAGAGTTGATCCGTGCTCATGTCTGCTTTACCGGATCAGTGCCCACATGTGCTGGTCAGCACAACTCCGAGCACCTATCCTTTGACGTCCTCGACAGGGGTGGTGATCTCATGGATCAGATGGAGGTGCATATTATCCTCAATAATAGCGTAGCATTGAGATCTGCCTGTTACTGCAGAATTCTAAGTCTGCCCAGTCTCAGTTTCAGATACATCTACGAGCGCTTTTTGCTCCTTTCCCCTGCTCCCTCGCGATCAGAAACTCTGTCCGTTTCGTCAGTCACAGCCAGTACAAAGCATCTTCGTCACTAACTGCTTCGCATCCGACTCTAATTCGATAATTTTGGTAAGACGCACCTCAACCAATCGTCTTTCCATTCCTGAACCCTCTAAACCTGCGCCGTGACTACTTCCGTGGCAACCAAGATTTCGCTTCTCCCGGCAGCCGATATAGCCTCTGATCTCTTGTCCTCTTCCTTCGACCCTCCCTCACCCTTAACATCCCCTCCTCCCTCAATACCATCGAAATCAACCAGAGCAGCCCACGAATCATTACTCGGCGTCGCGGTTCCCGCCCCTACTCCCTTCGGCGAAGCCACAACCGACCGAGGGGTCTTCTCCCTACCAGCCTCCTTATTTTCCCAATGAAATGACGACAGATTCTTTGGCAAGCCATCAACGCCATCCCCATTCCCAGCACTACCCCCAGGCGCATCATCGAACGAGAATGCATCCAAAAACCCCCCAAAATCGCACGCCCCAGCCCCGTGACACTTCCCATCTGCCCCTCCTGCACTCCCTGCATCGCTTCCTTCGCGCTGCTGCTGTGGCGGTTGGCCGTTGCTGTTGTTGCTATTTTCGAGATCTCCCGTCCCGCTGCCAAACTGCAACAATTCGCGAGCCATGGCGGCAGCGGCAGCGTCGTCCCACCATTGCGGCGAGGAAGAGTCCGTGTTGGAGATAAGCGACGGCTGGAGGGACTGCATGCAGGGCCCGCCTGCTGGATCAGGGGAGAAGGTGTAGGCTGTGGCTGGGACCGTGGTGTCGAGGGAGGCGAGGTTAGGACTGGCAAGGACAGCGCTGACAAGGCTGGCTAGGACGTCGGAGTCGGAGAGATTCATGCTTAGAGGGAGGTTGTTGGAGGATGGGGCCTGGTCTTGGGAGTTTTGCTCGCCGCTTCTGGGCTCAGCTGGGGGGACGCCCGAGGCAGGTAACTCCCCTCCCGCAGAAGCATCCCACACGAGAAGAGACGGGTCGGTTGGAGGGAGTAGTTCTAGTCCTGGCACCATGCTTGCGCTGAGTGTGGGATTGAGGTCTGTTGCGGGGTTGGTCTCGCTGAGAATGCCGGCGACTGTCCAGCGGCGAGGTGCTGAGGCGGTGGATCCCTGAGACGAGTCGGCAATCTTGGAGCTGGACTGCGAGGTGGCCGATGATGAGGTCAAGGCTGAAGTGGAAGAGGCCGACGCTGATCCCGAGACCGTGTTAGAGTTAACGCTGGCTCTCCGAGAGCTCGGCCGCGCGGTAGGCGATACAGGACGCGACTGAGGGGTCGGCGGAAGGGGGTATGCAGTAGGAAGAGTCGCTGCCGTGGACCCCTGGGTACTTTGCTGGCTTAGCTGCGGCATAACCGCCGCGGCAGCAGCTTGATGCAGCCGATGATGGTGATGAAATCCCAAGGACTGCTGCGGGAGCATCTGTCCGGGTAATCTCCTTGACGAAAGCTGCAAATTTGGGAACTGCTCCGCAAACCGCCTCTCAATCTCCGCATGGTGCGCGATCCTCGCCAAATCAATACCCCCCGTACTGGCTCTACCAGCATACTTCATCCCCGCCACTGTCCCTCCCCCAGCTCCCGCTGACGACGTCGACAACAGCTCCCCGACCCCAAAATGCGAACCAATCCCCAGTCCTAGCCCTAAAGCGGCAGCCGCCCGAAAGCTCCGCGGCAGGTCATCATCCTCTTCTTCGTACATCTCCTCGCGCATGACAATGTCACGCGAGATCTTGAGGCTCTTGCCAGTACGCTGCTTATGGATCTTGGACGCGCGACGGGCCGAGTGCAGGCGGGCCTCCGGGTCGCGGTCGGTGCGGCGTGAGGCCGCGATGAAGGCGCGCTCGACGTTTTTGAGATTACGCTGGGTCTTGAGGAGGGGGTGAGGCAACAGTAGTCAGCGAGGGTAAATTTGGGGGGAAGGCTCACGGGAGGGACATGACGTGCCTTTTTCACAGGGCGGCCAGGGGATTGTTCGGGGTCTTTGGCGTCTGTGTCCATTGTGGTCGAGGCCATTAGGAGCGCTTGACGATTGATGGCGTTGTCTGAGCTGCTTCCGTGAGCTTGGTGGTCGATGAGTGGGACAATTTCAACAAATGTGCACCAGAATCTCGAAACAAGGTCCAATTGATGGATGTTACGTCTATTCTGACTGGTAGCAAGGGAAGTTGAGTGACTGAATGTGACAAACTGATAGCTGGCGTTTCAAATCTATCTGCATTCTCATCGCCGCCGGCTGTGTAATGTTCATTCTGCGAGGGGCAAGTGACGCGACAGCAGGTTGAGATCTCGATCTGGGCCATGTGCCTCCTCTGTTACGTCAGGGGCCCAGTCGCCGCCAGGCAGGAGAGTTCCTCATTTGTGGACGGGGAACGAGCCATCCATGCAGGCCTTATCGATGGGTTATGGCGCGCAACTTGACGTCGGTTTGGGTAAGCTGTGGAAGATTTGGTCCGTTGGGATCACGTAGGTGTTTCCTACGGCGACAATGGCCTTGAAGAAAGGCTGAAGGGGTACAACGGCTGGTGCCATCTAGCGGCTATTGTGGTGCGAGTTCACAGCTGAGTTTGGGGCCTTCAAGCTCGTATGCAAAACTGGCCGTTTCAGTCCGGCTCCGGAGCATTTTGCCCGCAATCATATCAAGCAGTTCATGTTTTGCCTTGCCACGAGCCAAGAAGCACGTTTCAGATATTATATCCCGAAACAACAACTACTCGACCCTGTCAATGATGCGATATCCTCGTTTTCAGTCCCTTCCTTCAGCATTCGTTGGCTTGTGCAGAAGTAGGTGAGCGAAAGCCCAGCGTAACATGGCGGCAGGGTGGTTTGGCAACGTCATCTAGTGCTGGCGTCACAATGACGTACCCGTGGGGGTGAAGCAAGGTTGCGGCCAATCACTGGTGAGCTGTGTGCCGTAAATGGCAAAAGTGAGGAACTGTAAGCTTGCTGGGTGGAGACAGGTAACGGCGAAAGAGCTAGGGCTAAGAGCCACACAAAACTTGCTGGTAATTTACACGGGCTATCTGACTGAAAACAAATGAATTGAAGCACAAGGTTTCGTGCTTGCATAGGCATTGTGCTACGTTGATGCAAAATCTCCGAAAGAATCTGGTCCTTGACTGTGGCTTCATCATGCAGCCTGATCATGCGGCTGTTCCGCAGAGCTGGTATTACCAGGGTTAGGGCTGTCGGCGATCGGCTGCTAGGCCCGAAGATCGCGAAGCTTGGCAAAGCTTGGTGTATAGGTCCCGATCTGAGTGTGGCTATTGTGGCTGAAGCCTGAGCTCACGTGAGCACCCTATGGTTACACATTGGCCGTCACCAAAACGTCGAGCGTTTTGCTTTTTTGGCAGACTCCTTGTTGGTCACAATCATTCAAAAAAGCAGCTGGATCGTCGATGGGGATTGAGCCAGCATTGGAGGTCGCAGTTTCGAGATGAGGAAGATCTTTGAAGAGTCTCAGGCTCTCCCTGTTGAGCAGGATGGGCGGCGCCTAGAGGGCTGAGGCTAGGTGTTGGTCGGGTTGCTAGTTTCAACGCCGGGTTGATGGGCGATGGTGCGGCGGGACGCTTCACAGTTTCGTGAGTATGATGATGTTGTCGTCGTCATAGGGGATGGCCACGTTCTAACCTCTGATAAGGTTTGGGTCTTGAGGCAAAAGTCGGTGACCCCCACGTCAGGCGATCGGATGGACGAGGCGATAAAGATGGAAGAGACGGCCCGATGGCATTGGTGGCAGGCTGCCGAGCCCAAAAGATTGGGTTGGGGTGACCTCATCGTTTACTGGGTGGTGAAGTTGACAACTGACGACAAATGTCTATCATGAATGCGGCTGAGGAGCCCAACATCAAAGAACGGTGGGTGGTGTGATGCTTGACAATTACTTCCAGCCCTAGGTGTGGCGGGCAGCACAGAACAGCTCTTTCTGCAGCCAACACGAGGTGTCGACCATTGCGGAGCGCCCCTCTGTTGAGCGGCCGCTACCGATGCACCTTACTGGCCCGCCGTTGGTCTGTAGGGGCTGTTCGTGAAAACCCTAGACCTTCTGACATTTGAAAATGCTGCCCAGTATCTGGCTTCCGGGTCGTCCTCGTTCACCTGATATCAGAACATTAAAAGAAAAATGTGACATGGCGATTGCGTGCACAGGATAATATTGGGCACTGACCGACTTTTCTCACGAGAGACTCTGACAAAACTCAATGCGGCAGTCGTTAATCGCTATCATTCTTGTCGAGGCTTAGATCAGCAACTTTCTTGATGAAGGTCAAAACCTTCGACTCCGCCGAACCTGTCACGCAAGCACTAGGCCCTACTTCAGCACTGCAGATGCACGTCGACTCCGTTGATCGACGTCATTTGGTTCTCGATCGCTGGAGGGAGCGACGGAAGCATAGACAAGCGGGACAGGACGCTGCTGTCAGGTTATGGAGGGGAGCGTTACATCGCTGATTGGCCACCGGAGCAGGCGCAGGGCCTGCCGCGCCCGCGATGACAGCAATATCAGACCACCAGTTCTGCACGGTCTGAACCTCCCTTCTCGGTTCCTGAGCGGGCCAATCCCATCCCGACCAGCATCGAGGTGTCACCTTTCCAGGGTCGCTCGGTTGCATCGGTATCGCCTGGACTCGTTGCCGGGCTGCATGTCCCCTCGAACAACAACATGCGTAATGGCTATCGCGGACGGCAGAAACAGGTATTTGCGTAACCTGCATGCCACAAGCGCACAACTGCTGTGGTATTCGAGAATGTGTCACCGCGGCGCTCGCCTGAGGTCGGATTGGAATGCAAATTTCTCGCTTGACGTATGTCAGGTCATGGTGATGCTCGTGGGAGATGGTGATGCCAGAAATATATGGGAGTCACAAATATAAAATGGGCGAAGACGTGATCCTCCCAGAGCGCCTTGTGACCAGACACTTTGGCAACCATCAAGGTGCCAGAAGTTGGCAATTGCATCAACAGCACTCTTTGTTTATATCATTCGACAGAGCACAACCACCGCTGAGAGCACGATGGGCGACTCAATCGAGTCCAGCCAAGTTGAGAGCATCAGCCCCTATGGCCCAGCCCGCTCGACTATCCAGGGGGAGCCCCTCACTGATGAGGAGCTCAAGAAGTACAACGACTGGTTCAAGGCCAGCTTGTATCTGAGTCTGGGCATGATCTATCTGCGTCAGAATCCCCTTCTCAAGGAGCCCCTATCCAAAGAACACCTCAAGGCTCGTCTGTTGGGCCACTTCGGCTCGTGCCCTGGCCAAATCTTCACCTACATGCACTTCAACCGCCTGATCAAGAAGTACGACCTCGACGCCATCTTCATCTCCGGCCCAGGCCATGGCGCTCCTGCCGTCCTGTCCCAGGCCTACCTTGAAGGAACCTACTCCGAGGTCTACCCTGAGTGCTCCGAGGACGAGGAAGGCCTGCAGAAGTTCTTCAAGCAGTTCTCTTTCCCTGGCGGCATAGGCTCGCACGCAACCCCTGAAACGCCTGGCAGTATCCACGAGGGCGGCGAGCTGGGCTACTCGCTATCCCATGCCTTCGGCGCGGTCTTCGACAACCCCAACCTGATCGCCCTGACGATGGTTGGCGATGGTGAAGCCGAGACCGGCCCGCTGGCCACCTCCTGGCACAGCACCAAGTTCCTCAACCCCATCACCGACGGCGCCGTTCTGCCGGTGCTGCACCTCAATGGCTACAAGATCAATAACCCTACCATCCTGGCCCGTATCAGCCACAAAGAACTCGAGAGCCTTTTCATCGGCTACGGCTATCAGCCGTACTTCGTCGAAGGTGACGACATCGAGACCATGCACCAAGCCATGGCTGCGACACTTGAGCATGCCGTGCTTGAGATCCGCCGCTTCCAGCAGCAGGCACGCGAATCAGGCAAGGCCTTCCGGCCGAGGTGGCCTGTCATTATCTTGCGCACTCCAAAGGGCTGGACTGGCCCGCGCAAGGTCGACGACAAATATCTCGAGGGCTACTGGCGGTCGCACCAGGTACCCATCACCGATGTCCACGAGAACGAGGAGCATCTGCGGCTGCTGGAGCAGTGGATGCGTAGCTACGAGCCAGATCGGCTGTTCCCGGATGGCAAGCTGCTGCCCGAGCTGAGGGACCTGGCTCCGACCGGCGTGCGCCGGATGAGCGCCAACCCGGTCGCGAACGGAGGGCTGCTGCGCAAGCCGTTGAAGATGCCCGACTTCCGGAAGTACGCGCTCAAGGTCGATCGGCCAGCTGGGACCAACGGGTTCAGCATGGCGAACATGGCACGGTTCCTTCGCGACATCATCACCATGAACCAGGACAACTTCCGGCTGTTTGGCCCTGATGAGACCGAGTCGAACAAGCTGGCTAGCGTCTATGAGGCGGGCAAGAAGGTCTGGCTGGGCGAGTACTTTGAGGAGGACGAGAACGGCGGCAATCTCGCGACGGAAGGCCGTGTCATGGAGATGCTCTCGGAGCATACCTGCGAGGGCTGGCTTGAGGGCTATCTTCTGACCGGCCGTCACGGCTTGCTCAACAGCTACGAGCCGTTCATCCATGTTATTGATTCGATGGTGAATCAGGTACGTTTCCCTCACTTCCTACTATCCACCCTTTATGTATCATCACCGCTAACACCCCCCGAAGCACTGCAAATGGCTCGAAAAATCCCTCGAAGTCCCCTGGCGCGCGAAAATCTCCTCTCTTAACATCCTCCTAACCGCCGTCGTCTGGCGCCAAGACCACAACGGCTTCACACACCAAGACCCCGGATTCCTCGACGTCGTCGCCAATAAATCCCCCGAGGTCGTCCGCATCTACCTGCCCCCGGACGGCAATTGCCTGCTCTCCTGCATGGACCACTGCCTGCGCTCCTCCAACTACGTCAACGTGATCGTCGCCGACAAGCAAGAACACCTGCAATTCCTCTCTATGGACGACGCAATCGTACACTGCACCAAGGGCATCGGCATCTGGCCGCAGTTCAGCACCGATCAGGGAGGCGAGCCGGACGTGGTGATGGCCTCGTGCGGCGACATCAGCACACAAGAATCCCTCGCCGCAGTCGACCTCCTCCTCTCCCACTTCCCCGACCTCAAGATCCGCTTCATCAACGTCGTCGACCTCTTCAAGCTCATCCCTTACACGGACCACCCGCACGGCCTGACCGACGAGGAATGGGTATCCCTCTTCACAGCCGACAAGCCCATCATCTTCAACTTCCACAGCTACCCCTGGCTCGTGTACCGCCTGGCGTCCAAGCGCCCCGGCGCGAACCAGAACCTGCACGTGCGCGGGTACCGCGAGAAGGGCAACATCGACACGCCGCTGGAGCTGGCGATTCGTAATGGCACGGATCGGTTCAGTCTGGCCATTGAGGCGATTGATCACGTGCCGAGGCTGAAGAATCGGGGTGCGGCAGCTAGGGATGCGCTCAAGTCGGCGCAGATCAAGGCGAGGAACGAGGCGTTTGAGAATGGTGTCGATCCGCCGTTGCTGAAGAATTGGGTGTGGCCCCATACGGGGTTGTGGAAGCGGAGGAGCGAGTCGCCGGTGGAAATGACGGATGTGATTGGTTAGGTGTATAGTTGTGTATAGTCGGGAAGAGAGTAGGGGTATCGTTTGACAAGCTAGGATAGATAAGGTAGGAGTCACTGGATCCTGCAGTTTCGTTTTACTTTTTTGTTTTGTTTTGAGTTCATGTAATAAGAACAGACAGTTGTGTGTATATCAAGACTTGGAAATAAACACAACGGTAGCGCAATACAGTGAGGGTATATAAAATACATTAAACAACCACGAAGATCACCCAGCTCCACTCACCATGCCGTCACATAGTCCATCACCAGTAGCACGATCGACCCAAGCTGAAGCCCGAAAACCTCAAAACCCAAACTTTGCGTTAACTTTACGTAAGAATACAGGACAGAGTGGTATCAAGATAGAGGTCATACCATACACACACACACACACAAAAAAAACAACAGGGAAAGCCAAAAACTTGGAAAGATAATAAGAGGGGAAATGCGCAAGGGAAAAAAAAAATCAAGAGTTTGCAACCAGAACAAGGCACAAGTCAACGAGTCAACACCAGTAAACCTTTCTTCTCCAACCATCGGAGTACATAGCTTTCCCACACACCAACAACGACCCAGGCAATAACCAAAAGTCAAAAGAGACATTACAGTGAGTGTAAGAAGGTAATCCCCTCATCTCCAAGTCCAAGCCGTGCGCTGTAACCAAAATGGAGTATGATCCAAAAAAAAAACGAAGCCAACTCCAACAAACACCCAACCCGTCGCGCTAGTTCGTATCAGATAGAAGGATATGGCGGTAATATAACCGATGAAATAAATAAAGGTACC
>Ga0065720_1020175_pt1 | contig 16278 bp, 2 predicted proteins | sample Thericmetagenome_FD_59107 | JGI IMG/M metagenome (GOLD analysis project Ga0065720, IMG submission 59107) | Thermophilic microbial communities from the Joint Bioenergy Institute, California, USA of rice/straw/compost enrichment - eDNA_2 v2... | ecosystem: Engineered > Solid waste > Grass >... | reverse complement strand
CTAAGCTTCTCTCGTCGCGCACGACGCGGCGATGTCCGAGTGGCGGAATGGCAGACGCGCTAGCTTGAGGTGCTAGTCCCCGTTATAGGGGGTGGGGGTTCAAGTCCCCCCTCGGACACAAGACCACCTCGTCTGATCTGTAGTTTTCCGATCGAGAAGCACAGAAGCCCTGGTCAACGTGACTGGGGAGTTCGAAATCCGTCCTGGACTTGCACCACCCACCCAGGTCTCTCCCCCCACCTACACGAGTGCCGCGCACCACGCACTCGGCGCGCAGGGCGCTCCATCAGCCGTTCTTCCAGCCGCGTGGCGCTGGATCACCGTCCCACCCACGCTCGCAGGTCCTGAACCGCCGTCGACGACGATCACGCTCCGACCAACGAGGGACGCCCTCATCTCGAACGTTCTTCGACCGGGCGACCAGGGAGCACCAGGGTGTGCCCCGTGGCGCGGTGCAGATCCTCGACCGGACGGCGGGAATGACCACGTTGCGCGGAGCCGTCGTGTACGACGGTGCGACCACGGCCGCCCGGCCGGACAGCGGCCCGGGCTATGCCTGAGCTCGTTGCACTGTCGCCGCCGACTATCTGAAAGTTAGGATAGGCACTCCTAACCACGGAGATAGGCATCGGACATGACGGTTCTCAAGACGTGCATGGCGACCGTGTCCTTGGGCGGAAGCCTCGACGAGAAGCTGGATGCGATCGCCGCCGCGGGCTTCGAGGGCGTCGAGCTGCTCGACGAGGACCTGTGTGAATCGAGGCTCACCCCGGCGGAGTGCGCGAAGCGCTGCGCGGACCTCGGGCTGACCATCGACCTGTACCAGCCGTTCCGGCGCGCCGAGGGGGTCCCCGCCGAGGAGTTCGTCGCCGTGCAGGAGCGGTTCCGACGCCATCTCGGTGTGATGGCCCAGCTCGGGGTGTGCTCGATCCTGGTCGTCTCCAACACCGACCAGGACGCCGATCCGAGCCGCGACTGCTCGGTCACCCAGCTCGCGGCGCTCGCCGACGTCGCCGCCGAGCACGGCATCACCATCTGCTTCGAGGCATTGGCCTGGGGCACGCACATCAGCCGCGTCGCCGACGCGTGGGACGCGGTGCGCACGGCGGCGCACCCGAACCTGACGCTCGTCGTCGACACGTTCCACCTCCTCGCCGGTGGGGAGGACGCCGCGGTGCTGGAGGCCCTGCCGCCCGGCGCCGTGGCCTTCCTCCAGCTCGCCGACGCCCCGTGGCTGGCGACCGACTACCTCTCCTGGAGCCGTGGGCATCGGTGCTTCCCCGGCGAGGGCGAGATGGACCTGCGCACCCCCGTCTCGGCGGTGGTGGCCGGCGGTTACTCGGGCCCGCTGTCGCTGGAGATCTTCAACCCGGGCTACCGGGAGCGCTCGCCGCACGAGGTGGCGCTCCAGGGCGCGGTGGCCCTGGAGCGCTTCCTCGACGAACTCCCGGACACGTCGCCGGCTCACCCGATGAGCGCGCCGGCCCCGTCCGCCGAGTCCTGAAGCTCGGCCAGCACCTGTAGCCAGCGCGAGAGCCGCTGGTCCTCGGCGAGGGCGGGGTAGTCGAGCTTCTCGATCCCCGCCCCTCGCCACAGCTCCACCAGCTCCATGACGCGCACAGAGTCCATGCCCTGGTCGCGCAGGTCGAGCTCCGGGTCGAGATCGGCCTGCGGGATGCAGAGGACCTCGGCGACGTCGGCCGTGGCCCGGGCAGCGGTCACCTTCATCGGGTGGGGTTCTCCTTCGTTGCGTCTGCGTTGATCAGCTCGAGGAACGCGGGCACCCAGCGCTCCGCCTGACCGGCGCCGAGGACGATCTCCGAGTGCGGGGTGTCCACCCGCACCGTCCGCAGCCGCGGCAGGAACCGCGACCACATCTCGGTCAGCTGCTCGGTGTACTCCTCCGGGCGGCCCTCCTCGCCCGCCGCGGCGACGAGCAGGGTCGGCACGTCGAGCCGGCCCTCCGTCGGCGTGGTGAGCAGCAAGTCGACACGGGTGGCCGCGACGGCGATCGCGCGGCGCTGGCGGGTGTCGAGCCCGCCGAACATCCGCTCGGCCAGCTCGGGCGCGACCTCGCGCTCGATCGTCGCGGCGATCCGGTCCTGCAGTTCGGGGTCGCCGCGCAGCTCAGCCATCGTGACCGTGACCGTCTCCACGTCCTCCCGCAGCGGCCCGTCGGCGATCGGGATCGCGTCGACGATCGCGAGCGCGCGCACCTCCTGCCCGCGCCGGACCAGCTCCCGCGCCACCCCGTAGGCGAGGTGGCCGCCGTAGGACCAACCGAGCAGGTCGTACGGGCCCTCGGGACGACACTCCTGCACCGCGTCCGCGTACGCCCGGCACGCCTCAGCGAAGTCGGCGAAGTCCACATCGGCCCCGCCGTGCACCGGGTCCTGCAAGCCGTACACCGACCACTCGGGGGGCAGCAGCGGCAGCAGGTGCGCGTACATCGTCGCGACGCCCGTGTACTCGTGGAAGCAGAACAGCGTGCGTTCCCGTGTCCCCGGTCGGAGCGGCAGCAGCATGGCCTCAGTGACCGTGGGCCCGGCCGCGCCCGCGCGCGCGTCGAGGTGCTCCGCCAGCGCCGCCACAGTCTGGTGCGCGAACACGTCCCGCACCAGCAGGCCGTGGTCGACGATCGCGTTCACCCGGGCCACGAGCCGCATCGCGAGCAGCGAGTTGCCGCCGCTCTCGAAGAAGTTCGCGGTGACCGAGCAGCGCTCCAGGCCCAGCACCTGGGCGATCGCGTCAGCGAGCAGCTCCTCCGTCGCCGTCCGCGGCGCGACGTACTCCCCCTCCGCCACGTCGATCACGGGGAGCGCCCGCACGTCGACCTTGCCGTTGATCGTCAACGGGATGTCGTCGATCACGGCCAGCCCGGCCGGAAGCATGTAGTCGGGCAGGACGGCGCGGGCACGGGCCCGCACGGCGTCGAGATCGACCTCGGCATCCGGATCGGCGGGCACGACGTACCCGTGCAGCTGCACGGTCCCGGTCGAGTCGGTCCGCGGGATCACCACGGCCCGCGCGACCTGCGGATCGCCCGCCAGGACATCGGCGACCTCCCCCGGCTCGACGCGGTAGCCGCGGATCTTCACCTGGTCGTCGGCACGGCCCAGGTAGAGGATTCCGCCGCTCGGGGTCCGCTTCGCCAGATCGCCGGTGCGGTACATCCGCTTGCCCGGCTCCCACGGGCAGGCGACGAACCGCTCCGCGGTCGCGGCGGGCTGGTCCCAGTAGCCGCGCGCGGTGCCGTCGCCGCACATGTACAGCTCGCCGACGACACCGTCCGGCACGGGCTCCAGCGTCGCGTCGAGGATGTACGCGCGGCTGTTGAGGATCGGCGTGCCCACGCACGGCGTCGGGCTGTCGGCCAGGTCCGCGCCGAGCGCGTTGATCGTGAACTCCGTCGGGCCGTAGAGGTTGTACGCCTCCACGCCGGGCGCCTCGCGCAGCTGCTGCCACAGCCGTTCCGGCACCGCCTCCCCGCCGAGGGACACGAACACCACACCCTCGCCGGCCGCCGCCACCGACCGGCCCGCAGGCCGGTCGCGCTCCAGCAGGCCCTGGTCCACCAGCAGCTGCCCGTAGGACGGGGTCACGTCGAAGCCGTCGATGTGCTCGGCGTCGAAGTGGGCGAGCAGCCGCTCGGGCTCGCGCCGGATCTCCTCGTCGATCACGTGCACCTCGTGGCCGTTGAGCAGCCAGAACAGCTGCTCCCACGAGGCGTCGAAGGAGAACGACGTGGTATGCGCGATCCGCATGGTGCGCCCGCCCTGGTGGGCGACGACCCGGTCGAAGATCTTCTCGACGTGGTTGACGTACATCGTCGTCAGGCCGCGGTAGCCGACGGCGACGCCCTTCGGGCGGCCGGTCGACCCGGACGTGAAGATGACGTACGCCAGGTTGTCGAGGCGAACCTCCCCACCGCGCTCGGCGGCCGAGATCGCCTCCGCCGGGTAGCCGGCGGTCCGCTCCCGCACCTGCGCGTCGTCCAGGTTCACCACGGCGCCCGCGCCGCCCTCGGGCAGGCGCCCGGCGTCCCGGTCGGTGACCAGGGTGACGGTGGGGCGGGTGACCGCCAGCATGTGCGCGATCCGCTCGTCGGGGTTCTCGGCGTCGATCGGCACGTAGGCCGCGCCGACGGCGAACACCGCGAACATCGCGACGACCATCCGCTCGTCGCGCGGCAGCAGCAGGGCGACCCGGTGCTCCGGGCGCACCCCGTGGACGAGCAGCAGCCGCGCGTACCGGTGCACCTCGGCCGCGAACCCGGCGAACGTGTACCGCCGGTCCCCGGCCACGAGCGCGATCCGGTCCGGGGTCAGCGCCACCCGCTGCTCGAGCAGGCCGCCGACGGTCACCTCCGCCAGCGGCCGGTCGGCCGGGCCGGCGTCGACCGTCTCGCCCGGCAGCAGTACCGAGACCCGCCCCATCGGCGCGTCCAGGTGCTCGACGAGGAAGCGCAGCACGTGCAGGTACCGCTCCATGAGGGTCCGCGCCGCCGCGTCGTCGAAGGCGTCGCGCCGGTACGACAGGCGCACATGCACCGCGGCCCGGTCGCCGTCCATCCACGGGTTCACCGCCCACGTCACCGGGTAGTGCGTGGCGTCGTCGATGCCACCGCCGGTGACCCGCGCCTCGCCGTCCGGTCCGCCCTCCGCGCGGAACGGGAAGTTCTGGACGACGAACAGCGTGTCGAACAGCGCACCCACGCCCGCGTCGTCCTGGATGTCGCTGAGCGAGGCGTAGCAGTGGTCGATGACCTGCAGCTGTTCGGTCTGCACGCGGGTCAGCAGCGCGCCGATCGGCTCGCCGGGCGAGAACCGCACCCGCATCGGCAGCGTGTTGAACAGCAGACCGACGATCCGGTCGGCGTCGTCGAGCTCCGGCGGCCGCCCGGAGACGGTGTTGCCGAACACGACGTCGGTGCTGCCGGTGAGCGTGCCCAGCACGATGCCCCACGCGACCTGCAGCAGAGTGCCGACGGTCACCCGCGCCGCCCGCGCAGCCGCGTACACCCGCGCGGCCTCGGCGTCGTCGAGATCGCGGTGCAGCTCCCCGGTCTCGATCCGGTCGCCGGTGAGGTCGCCGCCCTCGGGCCAGATGACCGACGGTCCGGGCAGGTCGGCGAGGTAGTCCCGCCACGCCGACCGGGCGGCGTCGGGGTCGCGGGCGGCGAGCCAGTCGAGGTAGGTGCGAAGCGACGCGGCCGGGGCGCGGTCGGCGTACGCCGGGTCGGCGTAGATCGCGAGGACCTCGTCGAGCACTAGGTTGAGCGACCACCCGTCCATGAGGATGTGCTCGAACGTCATCGCGAGCGTCCAGCCGGCCGGGGACCGCTCGACGAGCACGAACCGCACCAGCGGCGGCTCCTCGTGGTCGAACGGGGCCGCCCGCTCGGCCGCGAGGAACGCCTCGACGTCGGGTGCCGTCGCCCGCCACTCGGCCTGCCGCACGACCCGGAACGGCACCGGGGTACGTGCCGGGACGACCTGCACCTCGCCCTCGCCGAGCGCGACGAAGCAGGCGGTGAGGTTCGGGTAGCGGCGCAGCACGGTCGCGACCGCGTCGGCCATGCGGGCCGGGTCCACCTCGCCCGCCAGCTCACGAGTCACCTGCGAGACGTAGGCGTTGTGGTCGTCGGTCTCGCGCGAGCGGACCATGTGGTAGAGCAGCCCGCGCTGCAGCGGTGAGAGCGGCAGCAGCTCGGCGTCGGCGCCGTACCGCTCGCGCAGCCTCGCCGCCTCGACCGCCGTCATCGGCAGCCGGTCGATGCGGCGCAGCGCCGGCGCCTCGACCGCCTCGGGCGCGCGCAGGACGAGGCCGTGCTCGGCGATCCCGGCGGCGAGCGCGTCGGCCACCTCCTGGGCGTCGAGCCCGACGCCGGGCGCGACCCGGGCCTCGACGGTGACCAGGTCGTCGACGAGGACGCGCACGGCCAGCCCGATGTCCTCGGTGATCGAGTCCGCGGGTGCCTCGCCGCCCTGCGGCCGGGCACCGGTGCGGAAAACGCCGACGCGGACCACCGGGTCGGGCACCTCGTCGAGGTAGGCGGCGAAGACCGGGCTCTCGCGCAGCAGCGCCAGCTCCGCGGCGTGTCGCGGCTCCCAGGCGAGGCTCGCCGACTCCGCGCGATCGGGCCCGGCCGCGACCGGGAACCGCCGGACGCCAGCCGGCCCAGCGGGCTCCTCGAACTCGACCACGGTGCCGTCGGCGAAGTCGGAGCCCAGGGCGCGCAGAAGCACCCGGAGCACCGACGCGCGCTCCTCGGCCGCCGCGACGGCGGTGCCGAGTTCGGCGTGCACCCTCGCGATCCCGCGGCCGCACCCCGCGGCGCCGGCCGGCAGCTCGGCGGGCACGGTCTCGGCGAACCCGTCGAGCCAGTCGGTCCAGAACGGATCGTCGAGCACGGCCTGCAGCTGCGCGTCCGACAGCAGCGGTGCCGGCGCGGCGGTCGGGGGCACGACCGCCACGACCTCGCGGTTCCGGTAGGCCGCCACGAGCACGGGCGCGACCGCGGCGACGGTGTCGAGGACCGCGGGGTGCGGAGCCGTGGCGGAGACGATCCACCCGGTGCCGTCCTCGTCGAGGGCGAGGACGGCCGGCGCGGACAGCGCGGCGGACGCGTGCGTGACGGCGGCCCGCCACAGGTCGGCGTCGGCGAGGTCGAACCCGGTGGCCGCGATCCGGTAGGCCGGGCCGGCTGCCGGCGTCGCGGCCCGGGCCACCCGGACCAGCTCGCGCAGCTGCGCGACGGCAAGCCGCGGCGAGCGGGCCCCGAGCTCCAGCACGAGCCGGGTGGTCTCCAGCAGCAGCTCCGCCGTCTCCCGCGGCACGACCGCAGGCATGTAGGCGACGCGCAGCTTGAGCGCCTCGCCGGGTTCGGCGATGAGCGTGACCGGGTAGTGGGTCGCATCGCTGCCGGTGGCCTCGCGGACCCGGAACCCCGTGGCCTGCTCGACGCGGTCGCGCTCCTCGGTGTCCTCGGGGTAGTTCTCGTAGACGACGAGGGTGTCGAACAGCGGGGAGCGCCGCGCGATGCGGTGCAGGTCCGCGAGCGGCACGTGGTGGTGATCGAGCAGGGCGGTGTTCTGCCCCTGCTGGCGGGCCACCAGCTCGGCGAAGCCGAGCTCGTCGCGGACCGTCACCGGGGTGGCGATCGTGTTGATGAACAGGCCGACGGCATCCTCGATCCCATCGACGTCCGAAGGCCGCCCGGACACGATCGTGCCGAACACGACGGTCTCATCGCCGAGCAGCTCGCGCAGTGCGACGCCCCACGCGGCCTGCACGACGGTGCCGATCGTGACCCCGGTACCGAGGTCGGCCAGCTCCTCGAACTCCTCCGCGCCCACGATCCCGTCGACGACGGCGAGATCGGTCTCGGTGTTGCCGATGCCCTCCGGCCCGGCGACGAGGGTGGCGCCGGTGACCGGCTCCAGCGCGCGGGCCCAGGCCGCCTCGGATTCTGCGCGGTCGCGCCCGGCCAACCACGCCAGGAAGTCGCGGTGCACCGTCTCGGGCACGGGCCGCCGGTCCGGTACGGCGTAGGCCTCGAAGAGCGCCTTGATCAGGATCGGCGTGGACCACCCGTCGACGAGGACGTGGTGCAGGGTGAGGACCAGGTGCGACTCGTCGCTGGGGCCGCGCACGAGCACCGCGCGCACGAGCGGCGGGTCAGTGAGGTCGAACGGCCGCAGGCGGTCCTCGTCGGCGATCCGGCGAGCCGTCTCGGCGAGCTCGGCCGCGGCGGTCACGTCGACGACCCGGAACGGGTTCGCGACCGTCTCCGGGATGACGGCGACGTGCGCGCCGTCGGACCGCGCCGCGATGCCCGCGCGCAGGTTCGGGTAGCGCTCCAGCACCCGGTGCACCGCGGTCTTCATCCGCGCCGCGTCGACGGGTCCGGCGAGCCGGAAGGCGCTCTGCACCACGTAGACGTCGACGCCGGCCGGCTCGTTCGCGAGACCTGCCTGGAACGCGAGGCCCTCCTGGAGCGGGGTGAGCGGGGCGACGTCGGCGAGCGCGCCGTACCGCTCCTCCCACGCGGCGACGTCGTGCGGTGAGACATCGCTCGCCATGAGGTCGGAGGGCGAGCGGCGGACCACGTCGGTGCTGCGAGCGTAGCGGTGCAGCGTGGTCAGCGCCTGCGTCCAGAGCTCGGCCAGCCGGGCCGCCTCCGCCGCGGGCAGCAAGGTGCTCGCGTAGGTGATGCTGCCGCGCAGGACGGGCCCGTCGCCGGTGTCGACCGCCTCCACATTGACGTCGACGACCGCGGGCAGCGGGAACTCGGGAGCGACGTGGCCGCCGATGCCGGCCGCATCGCCCGCGGTCTCCCACGGCTGCTCCTCCTGCGGGGCCGCGGTGAACCGCCCGAGGTAGTTGAAGCCGACGTCCACGCCGGTGGCCAGCGCCTCGCCGTCCGGGGCGAGATGACGCAGCAGCCCGTACCCGAGGCCCTGGCCGGGGACGCGGGCCAGGTGCTCCTTGACGCGCAGCACCGCGCCGGCGCCGGCGCGGGGATCGTCGACCGCGGCGACCGGGTCGACGTCGTCGGTGGAGAGGACGACCGGGTACCAGGAGGTGAACCACCCGACCGTGCGGGTCAGATCGGCGCCCGGTATCAGGGGCTCCTCGCGGCCGTGTCCCTCCAGGCCCACCCGGACCGCGCGCCGCGCACTGCCGCGGGCCGCGGCCCAGGCCCCGACCGCGCTGGTGAGCGCGCCGAGCAGGACGTCGTCGACCCCCGCGGTGAGCAGCCGCGGCAGATCGACGAGCAGCGAGGTGGTGATCTCGGCGGGGATCTCGATCGGGATCTCCCCCGCGGTCGCGTAGGTGTCGTGGGCGGGATCGAGCTCGCGGCCGGCGAGGGCGGGTCCGGCCTCGGCAGCGCTGGCCCAGTACACCCGTTGCGCGGCGATGTCGTCGTCCGCCGCGCGGCGGGCGAGTGCCTCGGCCCAGGTGGTGACGCCGGTACCGGTCGGCTCCAACGGCTCGGCGGTGGCCCCGGTCTCCAGCTCCCAGGCGTGGCGCAGGTCGTCGCCGAGGATCCGCCACGACACCCCGTCGACGGCGATGTGGTGCACGATGAGCAGTAGCCGGCCCGCTTCCCCGCTGCGGCCGGGGAACCACGCGGCGCGCCACAGCTCGCCCTGCTCAGGATCGAGCTGCCGGGACAACCGCTCCGTGGTGGCACGCAGGGGCTCCGGCCCGGTCCACGGATCCCGCACCTCGGTGCGCCCGGCGATCGAGCCGGGCGCATCGATGCGGAACCGTCCGCCGGCGAGGCGGCCGCGCAGGGCGCCGTGGTGCTCGACGACGCGGGCGAGGACCCGCTCCAGCCGGTCGGCGGTCAGGTCCGGCGGGGTGACGTAGACGAACGACTGCGTGAAGGACGCGAAGCCGGGATCGCCTGCGTGCTGCGCCGCGATGGGCAGCAGGACCGACTCGCTCACCTCCGGCAGCGCCACGGCGTCGGTGGCCGCACGGCCGTCGGCCAGCGCGGCGAGCCCGCCGATCGTGCGCACGGTGAAGACCTCGGCCGCGGTCACGACGACGCCCGCGCGCCGGGCCCGCGACACGACCCGGATCGACAGGATCGAGTCGCCGCCGAGGCGGAAGAAGTCGTCGTCCACCCCGAGCTCGACGTGCGCGGGCAGGCGGAGCACCTCGCGGAACACCTCCGCCAGCGCCCGCTCCGCCGGTGTCTCGGGCGCCCGGCCGCCGGTGGTGGCCAGATCGGGCACGGGCAGCGCCCGGCGGTCGATCTTGCCGTTGGGCAGGGTCGGGAAGGCGTCCACCGGGATGATCGCGGCGGGCACCATGTACTCGGGCAGCCGGGCGGCCAGGTGCGCCCGCAGCGCCCCCTCGTCCGCGCCGGTGCCGGTGACGTACGCGGCGAGCTGCTTCCCGCCCGCCGGCAGGTCGACGGCGAGCACCACGGCGCCCGTGACGTCCTGGTGCTGTTCGAGGGCACGGCGGATCTCGTCCGGCTCGATCCGGTATCCGCGCAGCTTGACCTGCTCGTCGACGCGGCCGAGGTACTCGAGCTGACCGTCGTCGTTCCAGCGGACCACGTCACCGGTGCGATAGAGCCGCTCCCCGGCGATGCCGTACGGGTCGGCGACGAACCGCTCCGCGGTCAGCGCCGCGCGGCCGACATAGCCGTCGGCCAGCTGTACGCCGCCCAGGTACAGCTCGCCGGGCACGCCCGGGGCGGTGGGGCGCAGCCACGGATCGAGCACGCGGACCGTCGAGTGACCGATCGGCCGGCCGATCGGGGTGGTGGCCGCGTCGGCCGGGAGCGCCGCGACGTCGTAGCCGACGATCTCGACGGCGGTCTCGGTGGGGCCGTACATGTTCCAGACCGCCCGGCCGGGGGCGGTGAGGGCGCGCGCGACCTCGGGCGGGACGGCCTCGCTGCCGACGGTCACGTGGTCGACCCGCAGCGTGGCCAGGTCCTCGCCGTCGGCGGTGAGGGCGCTGACCACGGACGGCAGGAAGTCGGCGTACCCGAAGTGTTCGCTGCGCAGCAGGTTCGCCAGGTACGCGGCGTCCTTCTCACCGCCGTCGCGGACCAGCCGGACGGTGGCCCCGACGGCGAGCGGCCAGAAGATTTCCGGGACCGACACGTCGAACCCGGCGGAGGACTTCTGCAGCACGCGGGCACCCTCGGCCAGCGGGAACGTGGCCTGCCGCCAGCGGACCAGGTTCGTGACGGCCCGGTGCGGCACGCAGACGCCCTTCGGCCGCCCGGTGGTGCCGGACGTGAAGATCACGTAGGCGGCGTCGGCCGGCACGAGGGGCCGGGCGAGCACCGGGGGCTCGGCCCCGTCGGCGAGCTGCCGGGCGACGGCCGGCTCGTCGAGCGCGATCGCCGGGACGGCCCGGTCGAGGACGGCCGCCGTGCGCGTGTCGGTCAACACCACCACCGGGGTGGCGTCGTCGAGGATCATGCCGATCCGTTCCACCGGGTACGCCGGATCGACGGGCACGTACGCGGCGCCCGCGCGGATCGCGGCGGCCACCGCGACGACGAGATCCGGGCTGCGGGGCAGGAGGACCCCGACCCGGTCGCCGACCGCGACACCGTGGTCGGTGAGCAGCCGGGCGAGGGCGTTGACCCGCGCGTCGAGCTGCGCGTAGGTCAGCGTCGCCCCGTCGTCGGCGACGGCGGTGGCGTCGGGGGTGCGGGCGGCCTGGGCGCGCAGCAGCGCGTCAAGCGTCGTGGGCTCCTCCCCCGTGACCGGGCCGGCCGACCAGTCCGCGAGCGCCTCCTCGTCGGCGGGCAGCAGGGTGGGGACGTCGGCGACGCGCGTGTCCGGCGCGGCCGCGATCGTCTCCAGGACCGCCCGGAACGTGTCGGCGTAGCGCTGCGCGGTCGCCGCGGGGACGGCGTCGGCGCGGTGGGTGAGCTGGATCGTGATCCCGGCCGGGCCGGGCAGGACCGCGAGGGTCAGCGGGTAGTGGGCGGCGTCGCTGCCCTCCACCGCGCGCAGCCGCAGCCCGCCGTAGGTCCGGCCGACGGCGTCGTCGACGGGGTAGTTCTCGTAGACGACGATCGTGTCGAACAGCGGGTTGTGGCCGGCCAGCCGCTGCAGCTGCGGCAGCGGGGCGTGGTGGTGGTCGAGCAGACGGGTGTTCTGCTCCTGCACCCGCCGGACCAGCTCGGCCAGCGTGATCCCGCCGTCGACGGCGACGGGCGTCGGGATCGTGTTGATGAACAGGCCGACGGCGTCCTCGATGCCGTCCACGTCGGCGGGGCGGCCGGAGACGGTCGAGCCGAACACCACGGTGTCCTGCCCGGTGACGCCCGCGAGGAAGACGCTCCATGCCGCCTGCACGACGCTGTTCAGGGTGGCGCCGGTGTCGCGGGTGACGGCGGTGAGTCCGGCCGCGGCACCGTCGTCGAGGGTGAAGGTGATCTCCTCGGGGAAGCCGGCCGCCCGGGGCGCGGCGCCGGGGGCGAGCAGCGTGGGCTCGTCGACCACGGCCAGAGCCTGCCTCCACGCCTCGGTGGTCGCCGCCTCGTCGCGGGTGTCGAGCCAGTGCAGGAACGCCCGGCACGCGGGATCGGCGCCGCGGACGGCCTGCGGTGCCGCGTAGGCGTCGAGCAGGTCGCGGACGAGCAGCGGCATCGACCAGCCGTCGGCGAGGACGTGGTGCATCGTCAGGACGACCGCGTGCTGCTGCGGCGCGGTCGAGATGACGGTGGCGCGCAGCAGCGGGGCGTCGGCCAGGTCGAACGGCGCGGCGTGTGCGGCATCGCCCGCCTCCTCGAGTGCGGTGACCGGGTCGGGATGGCCGGAGACGACCCTCAGCGGGACCTCGACGGCGGCCGGGACGACCGCGACGTGCTCCCCCGCCTCGGTGGCCGCGATCGCGGCGCCGAGGTGCGGATGCCGGACGAGCACAGCCTGCAGCGCCCGGCGGAGCCGGCCGGTGTCGAGCTCGCCGTCCAGGTGGAGGACGGTCTGCGTGAGGTAGACGTCGACGCCGTCGGAGCCGCCGACGAGGGATTCGAAGGTGATGCCCTGCTGCAGCGGGGTGAGCGGCGCGACGTCGGCCAGCTCGCCGTAACGGGCCTCCCACGCGGCGATGTCGGCCTGGGTGATGCCGCGGGCGGTCAGGTCGGACGGTGAACGCCGCACGATCGCCGCGCCCTCGGCATAGGCGTGCAACCGGGTCAGGGTCTGCACCCACAGATCCGCGATCGCCCGGACCTGCTCCTCGCCGACGACGGAGGCGGCGTAGGCGAACGTCGCGACCAGCCGGGGGCCGTCGCTCGCGTCGACGACGGCGGCGTTGATGTCGACGACCGCGGGCAGCGGCATCTCCCCGGGCAGGTGCGCCTGCAGGCCGGGGAACTCGGGTGCGGCCCGCCAGTCCCCGGTCTCGGCGGTGGTGAACCGGCCGAGGTAGTTGAACCCGATCTGCGGGACCGCACCCTCGGGCAGGGCGCCGGTGAGGTGCCGCAGCACGCCGTAGCCGATCCCGCGGTCCGGCACCGCCCGCAGCTGCTCCTTGACCCGCAGCACCGCCTCCGCCGCCGCGCCCGGATCAGCGGCGGCGACCACCGGGTCGACGTCGCAGGTGTCCAGCCGCACCGGATACCACGAGGTGAACCACCCCACCGTCCGCGACAAGTCACTGCCCGCAACGAACGCTTCCTCGCGGCCGTGCCCCTCCAGCCCGACCAGCACCCGACGCCGATCACCACCACGCCACGCTCCGACCGCGACGGCCAGCGCAGCCAGCAGCACGTCGTTGACCTCGGCCGACAACACACCCGGCACCGCCGAGACCACCGCCCGCGTCACATCGGCAGGAACGGTCACCTCGAACCGACCCGCCGTCACGTAGGTGTCCAGCACCGGATCGAGTGCGCGCGACCCCAGCAGGGGTTCGGCCTCGGCGGTGACCGACGTCCACCGGGCGACCTGCTCGACCACATCGGACTCGCCGGCCCGCACAGCCAGCGCCGCCGACCACGCCGGCAACCCAGTCACCTCCGGCAGCAGCTCACCCGAGCTCCGCCCGGTCTCGATCTCCCAGGCCTGCGCCAGATCGTCACCGAGAATCCGCCACGACACCCCGTCCACCACCAGGTGGTGGATCACCCACAGCAGCCGGCTCGCCGACGGGAACCACACCGCCCGCCACAACACCCCGGCCCCGACATCCAGCGACTCCGACAACTCGGCCGCCAACGCCTCGGTTCGCGCACGATCGAACCCACCGCGATCGACCTGTAGCCGCTCCCCCACCACGTCACCGCCGCCGGTCACGACCGAGAACCTCTCGCCGGCCAGCCGCCCGTTCAACGCCGGATGCACACCCACCACCCGGCCCACCACCCGGGCCAGCACCGACTCGTCCAGCCCCACCGGCGTGGTGAACACGAACCACTGCGCACACGCACCGAACCCCGCCGCACCCGCCTGCGCAGCCGCGATCGGCCACAACGGGCCCTCGGAGACGTCCGCGAGCTGCGACCCCTCCACCACGGCCCGCTGATCGGCCAGCGCCGCGAGCGCGGCGATCGTGCGCGCCGCGAACACCTCCGCCGCGGTCACGAACACACCCTGCCGACGCGCCCGCGACACCACCTGAATCGACAGAATGCTGTCGCCACCCAGCCGGAAGAAATCGTCCTCCACCGACAACGACACATCCGGCCCCAACGCCAGAACATCCCGGAACACCGACGCCAACACGACCTCGGTCCGCGACTCGGGCGCACGGCCCGAACCGGCGGCCGAGCCCAGATCGGGCCGCGGCAGCGCCGCCCGATCCAGCTTCCCGTTCGCCGTCGTCGGGAAGAACTCGACCCGGGTGACGGTCGTCGGCACCATGTAGTCCGGCAGCACCGACCCGCAGAACACACGAACGTCGTCCGCGAGCGCGGAGTCGTCCAGACCGGTCCCGGTCACCGTCACGAACGCGGCCAGGAACTTCCCACCCGCCGGATGCTCCAGCGCCAACACCGCAGCCCCCGACACGGCCGGATGCCGCTCCACCACCGCCCGAACCTCGTCCAACTCGATCCGGAACCCCCGCACCTTCACCTGGTCATCGGTACGGCCCAGGTACTCCAGCTGGCCGTCGGCGGTCCAGCGGACGAGGTCACCGGTGCGGTAGAGCCGTCCACCCGAGCCGGACGGGTCGGCGACGAACCGCTCCGCGGTCAGGCTCGGCCGGCCCACGTAGGAGTCCGCGAGCTGGACCCCGCCGACGTACAGCTCACCCGGCACTCCCGGCGGGACCGGGCGCAGCCACCCGTCCAGCACCGCGACGGTGGTGTTGGCGAGCGGGCGGCCGATCGGGGTGACCGCGGCGTCGGCGCGCAGCCCGGCGAGATCGAACCCGACGGACTCGACGGTGGTCTCCGTCGGGCCGTACAGGTTCCACACCTGCCGGCCCGGGGCGCGCAGCGCGTGCGCAACCGACACCGGCACGCTCTCGCTCCCCACCGAGGCGTGGCGGATCCGCAGCGAGGTGAGGTCCTCCCCGTCGTCGACGAGGGCGCGCACGACGCTCGGCAGGAAGTCCGCGTACCCGAACGGCTCGGACCGCAGCAGCGCGACGAGCGCGGCCGGGTCCTTCTCGGCGCCGTCGGGGATCATGCGGACGACGGCGCCCACCGCGAGCGGCCAGAAGAACTCCGGCACGGAGACGTCGAAGCCGACCGAGGACTTCTGCAGCACCCGGTCCCCGATCTCGAGCGGGAACGTGCCCTGCCGCCACCGGATCAGGTTCACGATCGCCCGGTGGGAGACCACGACGCCCTTCGGCCGCCCGGTCGTGCCGGACGTGAAGATCACGTACGCCGGGTCGTCGGCGGTCAGCGGCCGCGTCGGTACCGGGGCGCCTGCCCGGCCGCGGGCGAGCGCGTCGGTGGTCTCGGCCGTCGCCGGATCCACCAGCCGCGTCCCGTCGAGCGCCCCGACGTGCGCGGCCGCGGCCTCCGCGTCGGCGATCACGACGCTCGGGCGCGCGTCGGCGAGGACGTTGCCGATCCGCTCCGTCGGGTACGCCGGGTCGAGCGGCACGTAGGCCGCGCCCGCGCGGAGCACCGCGGCGAGGGCGACGACCTGTCCCGCGCCGCGCGGGACGAGCACGGCGACCCGGTCGCCGGTCGCGACGCCGGTGTCGGCGAGGACGTGCGCCAGCGCGTTCACCCGCGCGTCGAACTCGGCGTAGGAGACCTCCCCACCGTCGGGCGCCACGACGGCGACGGCGTCCGGCAGGGCCGCGGCGGTGGCGCGGACCAGCGCGTCGAGAGTCGTGTCGAGTGCCTCGGGGGCGATGTCGAGCGCAGGCCCCTCGCCCGGGCTCCGGGTGCCGGGGAGCAGGTCGAGCTCGGCGATGCGCGCGGCGGGATCGGTGGCGAGCGCCCGCAGCGCGGCGCGGAAGACGGTCAGGAACCGCTCGGCCGTCTCCGGCTCGAACAGGTCGGTGGCATAGGTCAGCAGGCCCGAGACACCGGCGGGGGTCTCCTGCAGGGCGAGATCGAGATCGACCTTCGCGGCGCCCGGCGTGGTGTGGCGCGGTTCGACGTCGACGCCGTCGAGGACGAGACCCTGGGTCTGCTCGCCGATGTGGTAGGTGAGCATGACCTGGAACAGCGGGTTGCGGTTCGCGGAGCGCTCCGCGCCCACGGCCGTCACGATCTGCTCGAACGGCGCGTCCTGGTGGGCGAGGCCGTCCAGGATCGTGCGGCGGGCCGCGGCCAGCACGTCGGCGAGGGGGTCGGCGCGGCCCAGCCGGTGCCGG
>Ga0065720_1001159_pt1 | contig 16280 bp, 20 predicted proteins | sample Thericmetagenome_FD_59107 | JGI IMG/M metagenome (GOLD analysis project Ga0065720, IMG submission 59107) | Thermophilic microbial communities from the Joint Bioenergy Institute, California, USA of rice/straw/compost enrichment - eDNA_2 v2... | ecosystem: Engineered > Solid waste > Grass >... | reverse complement strand
AGAGAACATTGCAATCAAGCTTTTAGACGCAAAATCCAGCGTTCAATCGTATCAACAATCCGTTCTTTTACAGAGAGACCAACAAGCGAACCAATTTCTACCTTTTCTCCATTCCGTGAAATAAGCGTTTTCGCGGTAACCGACTTGCCCATCTGTCTCGATGTCAGAGCAACTGTAAAACGGTTCTCGTGGAAGGCCTGTATCATCTCTTCCTGGAATGGATACGGCACGAACGGAAGCTTCCCCTGTGTGGGATGCTGAACGTAAACGAAATTCTTGATGAAATACATCGGGTCTTTTGAGCACAGGTAGAGGTCTTCGATATCCTCCTGCCTGTACCCAGACTTCACGTTGGGCTTCTTTGTAACGTCGCCTGGTTTGGACACTTCAACACCCTTACTTTTGCGCGTTTTTATTTATGGCCCACATTTCATGTCGTTTGGTATATTGCGCGCATGTTTTTTATGGAGTTCGTTGTTGAAGTATAAGGGCTACACTTATCGGTGCGAGGTGATTGCCGACGAAGATTGCCGGAAGCGGAACCACATCCTGGTCGGAGAGGATGGAGAGGAGCATTTCATGAAGTTCACACCCTACAAGACGGTGTCGGTCGTGGACATTGAGCGCTACATCGACCTCTATCTGCACAAACGACCGCTCCCCGGCATCACGACAATGACGACTTCGGAGGAGCTGGAGGAGATGTGGCACACGGTCAGGGAATGTGACGGTTTCGGGTGTCCGACGAAGGTTGCGCTCGTGTTGCAGATGACCTAACTTCGGCCAAGATTAGGTCATCCAGTGGAGTTTTCGATGAGTAATACTGAAGGTTACGAGGTCATCATCCCGGTTGACACGTCTCTCCTGCGATACATCGAGTGGTTTCACATGCATCCGCACGGTGGCGGCAACGGAGAGATGTTGATGTCCTACGTTCCTGGGCCGGATATGGGCCTGGCGCTTCGGTTGCTCTTCACCAACCTCGAAGACTACGTCGCCTTTCAGATGACCTTCGGAAATGAAATAGCCCCTGTGTGAAAGGCTATTTTTCATTCGTCGCCGATGAACTCGACGGCTTGAATTTTGATGGCCTTCATNAGGGCCGGAGAGGCGTCCACGGGCTCGCCTTCCTCGTCTCGGATGGAGATCACGTCAATCTTCATTTCGGGTCCCCTGCCCCTATATCGAGCCGTTGCGAAGCCTCTCCTTCCGTTGTGCCTCCAGGGGAAGTTGTAGGTGCCGGTCGAACTGGCGATCTCTTCATCGAAGCTGTCCTCGTCCTCGGTGATCGTGCCACGCTCCTCGATCCTGGCGATCTCCTTGCTGATAAGCTTGACGGATTTTGCATCGTTAAAGAGCGCGGTGAGGCCGAAATGCAGGGGCGTCGGCCACTTCCGGAACTCGAACCAGCCTGCGTCGTGGCTTTCCCAATTCAGGCGCGGCTTGAATTCTCTGGGCACGACGATGAGGAAGTTGAAGTATCGGAAGCTGCCCTTCTTGAACACGTAGAGAGGGATGGTCTTGACGATCTCCCCGGTATATCCGGTTTCCTCGCGCACCTCGCGGAGAGCGGCTTCCTTNGGGTCTTCGTTGGGATCAATGGCTCCGCCCCATCCTCCCCATGTGAAGGGCTGCTCGACGAAGGCCGAACGGTGGGCAAGGAGGATGCGGCCGGTGTCCTGTGCAAGGACGATGGCGCCAGCCCCTCTGCGCCCCCAGAAGCCCGTCTTTTCGAGGGCTGCTGAGTGATCGTCGTCGTCCCCCTCGGTGATCTTTGCCATGACACCTGCAAGGATTCTCTGGTGGTCCTTTCCGGCGCGCAGGCGGTTGGCGAGGGCCACGGCGGGCGTTCCAACGAGGCGGACCTCATCGCTGGTCTTGTTGTCCCGGACTATCATGTTTCCAAGATGATCAGCCTCGTACGAGAAGCGATCCTCCATGGCTTTCCGGTACTCCTCAAGCATGAGTTCTTCGTGTTTGCGCTCGTCCTCAATACGGGTCGCAAGAGAGCGCAAAAGAAGCTCGATCTCGCTTTCAGAAATGCCGAGCTCGCGCGCCATCTTCCGGTATCCCCGTCTGGTGAGCCTGGCGCCGCTGAGGAACGCATCGTCGCTGATGCCTTCCTTGTGCAGGAAGGATCGGATTTCATCGACGATGTCGAGGGACTCATTGATGCGGCGGGGGTCGATAATAGGATTGTCCGCGTAGTTTCCGGTGTTTCGGATGGCTGGTGCGCTATCCGAGCGGAAGTTGTGCGGAGCGATGCTCACGCATTTCTGCTGGGGATGCTTTTTTCCGATAGTCGTAGTCGCCCTGTTCCGTGAGAATTCTTCTCTATTTTTTGACCTTCCGAATGCTGTCCGCACTGCGCGCCTTGACGTAGACGTTTCCGTTTCTCTGGTAGAGGCGGCGGTAGGTTTTCTTGTCATCATCGAAGTTGCCCTGTGGCGCTGTTTCAGCCATTTCACCGTCGGATGTTCCGATGGTGGGACCTGGATCGGCAGGAACGTCCGACTTGGGCATGTCCTTCCAGCGGATGAGAGGATGGGGCGCATCGATCTTCATGGCCTCCTTCCTTTCCTCCTCGACACGCTTCAGGTAGCCAAGGAGGCGCCGGTTGAACTCGTCACCAAAATACTTGTGGGGATCAATCTCCGGGGCTTCGGAGTAATGGGGATCGGCCATGAGGGCAGCGCGGGAAGCGCCTTCGTTCCGAGCTTCCTTGTCCATCTCCCGCTTGGCGTTCGCCGCGATGGTCTGGTTCTCGATGGGGTCATTGGGAGCGACGACAACGATGAAGTCCTCCGGGATACCGAGGGCCATGCGCAGTTCCTGCTGCATGACGTAGGCGGACGCGGGCAGGGCCGAGTTCAACATCGACGATGTAAACCTCGGATGCGACGATGGACGGGAAATCCAGCGGGTTCTTCTGGATGATGGTCTTCTTCGGCTGCGAGAGGGAGAGTGGGTTGTATTTGAGGATCGCGTGCTCGATGCGACCCATCTTGTCGTCGTCGAGCGGCACGATGGTCTTGATGCGGTAGTGATAGCTCTTTTCGACTTCGGCGAGATATTTCTGGATTCTCATAACGGACCTTCGACGGATTATATCGTATTTATTGCTTGACGTTGTGACTCCTGGCTTTATATTTCTCTCGTGCTGGAGGTTAGTAATGCGTCTGGTCGGTTTGCTTATAGCGTTGATCGTTTCTGGTCCTGCGCTCGCGAACCCGAACTGCTTTTCCGTGAGCGGGAATGACCGCTACTTGTGTCTTGCTACAACGAGGAACAACGCGGCGTACTGCACCAGCATCCGGGAACGTGACGTGAGAATTTACTGCAACGTTCAGGTGACGGGGCGACGCGAGCAGTGTGGATCTATGTCGAGCAGCTACAATCGGAGACTTTGTCGCTTGGGGTTGCCGCCGAGGTATTGAATGATTTCGTCAAATTATTGGATTGAAGTATACGACAAGTCCTCGTCAATTGATGAATTTCTTGAACAAATTCTTCTGTCCATTGACTCACCTCCAATCTTCACCATTGTCGGCAAGCAGGACGGCGAGAATCTCAAGGGATGGCGAGTGAAGCTGGAGCTGACCACCGCCAGGGACAAGTTTTGGGAAACTGTTCAACTCCTAAGTGCGTTCATGGACATAGGAGTCTTCCAGGACGTGACAACGGAGCGGGTCCTTCTGGACGGTGGAATGACCGGCCAGNTCACCGGATTCATCAAGGCGGAAACACTTTCGGCCTACTGGATTGCGGAGAAATTCGAACAAGAGATTGTTTAGTCGTCGCTCTTCAGCCGCTTTAGAAGTTCGTTGCGGTTCTCGACGATAACGGCTGACGCATCGATGACTTCGTCTGATGTCGCGGATGGAGTGGTCGTCCGCGCCATATCAATTTTCATCTGGTTTTGCATGAGCTTGATTGCCTTCAGTTGGGCCTCTCGCTTCGCATTGGCGGCATCGAGCGCGACCTTGTAGACGCTTGCAGCTACCTCGAACATGCGCGGGGCGCGAGCCGGGTCCATGTTGAAACCGAGGTCCATGATGGACTGGGCGTGCCTGATCGTCTCGTCGAACAGCATGTCCATTTTCCGAGCGTGATCGGCCCCCTCCACCAGTTCGGCAGAATACGGCAGATCGTTTCGAAGAGCGATTGCTTTCGTCTCGGGAGTGATCTCCTCTGCATTTTCCTCGTCATTCGTCATCATCTCGTCGAGGTGAGGCAAACCAAGTGCATCTTCCAGAAACTTTGTCATGCAACTATTTACCCATATTGAATAGGGTCTTTTCCGTAGCGACGCGGAACTTCCACCCTCTCTTGGCGCAGAAAGCTACGGCCGCCTTCCATTTTGCGGCGTTGATGACCTGAGTGAGGCGGGTCTGCTCTGACAGTCTCTTGGGCTTACCTGTTCTTTCCGATATTTCCTGATAGCCGGGGATTTCCTTGAGCGGCTTTATCTCGATGACTTCGATGTGCTGCTTGCCGGTTTTGTCGATGTAGATGACGAGAAAGTCGGGTTTGTAGATCGTCGAGCGATTGGTCAGAGGGTTGATATACGGGATATCGACGCACTCTGAACTCCATCCGAGGACGTTCGGGTGGCGGTCGAAAAGACGCATTGCGGCCAGCTCCCACGAGCTGCGAAAGATGATGTTGTTGAGGTTACGGCCGATGTATTTCTGCGGGTTTTTCGGCGTAAAAACGTCCTTCGCGGTCTTGGCCATATCAGCTGTTTTTCGGTTTACCCGGATATTTAGGCTTCAGCGATATCGTTTTGGTACCCTTGACGTTTTCGTTGACGCCGATCTGGCTCGCGGGACTTCTCTGAGCGTTCAGGATTCCATACGTTTCCCTGGTCAGGGTGATGCCCTGACCGTCGGTTGAAGACCAGGCGTTCTGGACCCTGTCGGAGCCGCCGTCAGCGACGAGCGGAGCCGTTCCTTCAGGGTGCTTGACCCGGAACCTTGCTGGCTGGCGCGTCTGCACGGCAGGGGGCGATCCAGCGTCGCCGGGGGAGCGATTGAAGACGTGCTCCCTCGGGCTGGATGAAGTCGCCTCCGCCGCCGAAATGACGCCGAAGACGACTGCATCCTGCATGTACTGACTGTCGATCCGGCCGTAGTTCGAGCCGATGGACGAGACCGCCGAGCGGGCAATGTCGTATGTGCCTTGAGATATCGCTGACGGCGTGCTGGGGGAGCCAGAGAGAACCGTAGAGGTGGCCTCGGCGGCCGCCTGCCTCGTTCTGGACAGCCGGAGTGCGGACGCTAGCGCTGGATTGCTCAGTGCGGCGAGAGAAAGGTCGCTCGCGGTGCTCTGGCTGGCGTGCGAGCCGGATACGAGCGAACCAAAATTGTAAGAGCCGTAGGAAGCCAGCGCTCCCGAGGAGGAGGAACTGGAGCTGTAGGTACGCAGTTCGGGAGTGGTGACCTGAGGGTTGGTCCACTGCACGGTTTGGGCCACGGCCATTTCCGTGCCAGTTCCGTTGCTGATGTTCGCTACGACGGCACCGCTGGTGACATCGATAACATCGCCGTTGAACTTGGTGACATCCTGGAAGGCTGAGAGGAGGAATTCGTTCGCCATCAATGGCTGCGGGATGGAGTCATTGGCGTAGATGATAGCTTCGCACGCGAGGGTCACGCCGACTGTTGACACTTCGGCCGATGAATAATCGAGGTCACTCGACACGAAGCTCATGATACGTGGGTTTATCAGATCAGTCTGGACGTATTGGTTTCCGAATACCTCATAAATCTGGATAGTTTCAAAAAAGAAGTGACTGTTGAATTCGTTCTCTGTCGCTCCGACTCCAGACGACGTGATAGGCGCGTAGCCGAAGCCTCCTCCGCTGTCCATGAACTCGTCGGTCATGACATCGTACTTGAAATCGGAGAGGTTCTCTGCGTGGCGGAAATCACCAAAATGAAACCTCGCGTATTCCGCCCACATCCGCTTCGCCATGGAGTCAGCGGTATCATAAAACTCGATGCGGACAGGAGTTATTTTGAAGCCTGTTTGGACGAGACGCTTCTTGTTGTACTGGTGAAGCTCTTCAATTCTGACATCAACATTAGGACGCTCGACCAATCGAACCAGAAAAGGCAAGTCCTTCTGCCAGAGCGAGCCTGCGCCACCCCCTGCCCTACGGAAATTCACGATGAAAAGGTGCTTCTGCCTCGGCGGAGATTTACCGCCGAGGCTAAAGACTGCACTAGCCTGTCTGGGGGACCGAAAGACCCTATCCATATCTTAAATCTGGGGGCCGGACTTGAGTTCCGGTGTGATCGGCATGAGACCCTCGGTCTGGGTGGCGTTGTCGTAGCGGATCGACATGGAGATGGTCATGGGTTCCGCAGTCGAATAGTCGAAGCCATCGTAGTTGATGTTTTCGAGGAAGCACCCTTCGAGTTCCCAACGTTCCAGAACCGTATCGTCTCCACCGTCCAGCGTCTCGATATACATCTCGAACTTGTAATTCGAGCCAGCGAGTGAGTTCGTCTGCTGGAAGTGGTTGAGCTGCTTCTGCGACTGGTGGCCAACAAGTCTGGCGACAGAGTTGGTCACATCATCACGGACTGTTAGTTCAACCGCGTCCCAGTTGTGCTTACCGGCATAGTAAGCGATGGAGTGGTAGCTGTGGACTTCAACCGCGCTGTAAGAGATTGACGGTCGTGAAACGCTGACAACCTGCTGGGTCAACTCAAGACCACCAGAAATTGGGCCGAAATTGATGACGCGAACGCGGAAGCGATGCTTCGGCTTCGGCTGAAGGATGCCGCCGCGACCAGCGCCACTTCCAAGCGGAACGCCAAAATTCTGCAACGTTGACATTAAGTATTCCTCCCCATTGGGATTGTTCTTGTTTCAAATATTTATGCCTGCCCATTAACTGCGGTGTTTATGCGATATTAAATAGAGACCGTCCCGCCTGAAATTTACGTTTTTACAGCTGGATGCGACATGCACGGCAGCGACATTATTTCGCTATTGCCTTATGAGGCCGGGAGAAAGTCCGAGGTTGCAGCTTTGGTCAAACGAGTGGAGGCACTGACCGATGAAGAGATTGCGTCGGCCCACGTCCCTCTCCCGTGGTATCGGAAGGCTCTCACTGAGCTTCGCAAACGCTGTATCGCGGAACGTCTGGCGGATGTGATGGTTCGAGCGTCGAACGGCACAAACGGCGGACCGATGGCCGCGAGCAACGAAGCACACCCCAATGGCACGGCGAAATGGGCAGACGGGATGCGGCCATGTCTGGCAAAGGGACGCGGTCCGGTTCGAGGATGTAAGTTACTTCGTCCAATTGCCACACGACACCTCTGACCTTTAATATGTCCTAGGGTATTGGGGAATGGCGCATGTTCTGTCGTGCAGTTGGGGCAACGGCTCTCGTTTTCGTACTCATTTCGAACGGGTTTGCGGAAAGCGGAGTGGTCGTCCTGGAGGACACCCCGTCTTGTGACCACTTCGTAATCGAGACTTCTCGTGGCTACACTTTGGCCGAATGGTACGGAGGCGTTAATTCGATCTGGGAGGGAGACGGGGTATACGGAAACCTGTCTACATATGGATTCCATACAATTTATATAGATGGACGTGGCGAGATGCGGGTTTGGATAGACGACTATTGGGAGAGTCGCGCTGTCGCACTGAAGTACTTCTACAGGCATTGCAAATGAAGAGAGCAACTCTTCTGTCGCCGTACCATCCGATCTGGAGACTTGAATTCAGCGGTAACACCATTTCCCATTAGGAATGGAGGTATCGAATGGCTACGTACTTCAACGAGTACTTTAATGTCTCGCGTGAAGCAGTTGACAAATATGGAGCCTTCAACATCTCCCTAATCAACGACCTCCCCCTCTTCATCGATCCATTCCTTCTATTTCATAGTCAAAACCCGCAGTATCAGAAACTCCATCAAGACATTCTAAGATACGTAATGTTTCTAAGAGACCGCGTTGTTTCTGGTAAAATCAACGGCGATCTGAAGAAAGCGTGGTTTTTCTTTCCGGAGGTTCGCCAGAACTGGCTCGGATTTTCCAAAGTGGGAAACGGCGGTACTGGGCTAGGTAAAGATTTTGCCGACTCTCTGATTAAGAATCTCAAAGTTTTATTTTCCGACTTTGGCAGTGAACAAATTACCAAGGGCAGCCACATTGAAAAGGTCTGCCTGGTTGATGACCGAGTTGGTAGGGATAACATTAGCGATTTTACCACAAACCTTATCAAGCACTACCTTTGTGAATACACTCAAGAATTTGCGCGTAAGAATATAGCACCCCATCTGCGAAAAGTGGTCTGGGTTGAGAAAGCAGTATTCGACTATCAGACTACGTCCTGGCAGCGCCGTCAATATGAACTGCCATGGCTTGAGGAGGACCGTGATTATGTCCTTCTGACCCCTAAGGACATTTTGACGCGCGACGAAAACTGGATCAACAAGACTGACATGGTCCGCGACTTCGATAGCATTCCAAAAGCTATCCCAGATAGTGAGCTTCGTGGACAGGTGTTCGCATACTTCGAAGATCAGCTTCGCAAGGACGTAAAGGACGGGAAAGAGCCCACTCAGGCTGAGAGGAAACAGGCTGCAATTAAGACATTCATCAAGTTTCCCATGCTGGTCGATTACTATATCCGGCACAAGGAAAACAACGGCGACAAAGCAATAGATATAAGCGCTGATCGAGTGCGCGAAACACAAACTATATTTGAGGATCAGCTCCGTGAGTTGCGGCGCGAACTTGCGAAACTAACGAATTTCTACAATCTTGCGGGGAGCACATACGAAGAAACCCATCTCCGGATTGCCTACCTGAAGGATGTCATTGAAACCAAAGGGGGGCATCGATTTTTCTGGCANGATGGCAAACCAATTCATCGAGAGAGTGATCTGCACGTACTTACAAGNCTCGTGTGGTTTGGCTCTCCTTCAGACGTCGGNACGGAAGCTAATGATGGGCGTGGACCAGTTGACTTTAAGATTTCGCGGGGNGCCCTCGATAAGACCCTTGTCGAAATGAAACTGGCCAAGAACACATCCCTTGAAAGGAACTTGCTAAAACAGTTGGGCATCTATCAGGCGGCAAGTGATGCCAAGCATGGCATTAAAGTCATCATATACTTCAGTGATGAAGAGAAGAAGCGCGTTGATGCGATTCTAAAGAAACTGAATTTGGTTGGGCATAGGGATGTCGTTTTGATCGATGCTCGGGCGGACAATAAGCCGTCTGGTTCGAAGGCCTAGATAACTGAGCTCATAGCTTTGAACTCAGCACCTGATATGTGGAGCAGGCTCCTGCTCCACATATCAGTGAATGGCTGAGTTCGACGGCCACCGATTTTCATCATTCGCCAGAGGCGAAGAGGAGCGAGTCTGCGGAGTTGCGAACGCGAACCGGAATGTAGATGAATTCAATGGCACGGACCGGCTTGATCGCGATGTCGATCCACAGCTCGTTCCGGTCACGACGCTCCGGTGTGTTGTTCGTCTCGTCNCAAAGAACGGCAGCGTCCTCAATNGCGCGCAGCGTCATGAGACCCGCAAGGAAGCGNTCGACGGTGAGACGAGCCGCGTCGCGGGTTTGCTGGTCATTCTGCTCGAACAGGAACGGCTTGACGATATTATCGAGGTTATACCTCAGATAATTCATCAGACGCGCGACGTTCACGCGATCCAGAGCAGAGTCCAGCGGTGAGAGTGTCTTCTGACCGTAGATGACCAGACCGCGATTGGGGATGAATGCAATCGGGTTGATCTTGTTCAGGTAGAGCACGTCGCGCTGACCCTGGTTGAGCAGAACCGGACGGAACTCGCCCTCGTCAGTGAGGTAGCCGACCGTGGTGGCCGCCGTAACGACGCCGCGACGGAAACCTGCCGGGGCGAACCAGGGATACGCGACGCTGTCGTTGTACGCATAGGTGCACAGCGCCAGCGTGGACGGCGGGATCATGACCTCGGCACCATCCACGTTTCGCCCAAGACCCCATGGATAGTAGATAGCCGTGTAGCGGTCGGCAGTCGAAAGGCCTTCCTCGCCGTTCGGGTACCCGTTCGGGTTCTTCGCCCAACGCTCGAACTCACTCGCCAGTGGCTTCAGGCGACACGGTGTGTCAGCGATGATGAAGGAGATTTCCTTCTGCTGCTGGTTCAAAGCCACGAGCTCGTCAGTGAGCTCTGGATAGCCCGGAGCGGCCATGAGGTTGAAGTAGACAAGCTCCGAGCGAAGGTCCTCGTTCTGGTTTATCGCCGCCGCCATGGCCTCGACGATGACTTTGCGCTGCGCCTTGCGTCCCATGTACGGCGACCCGTCCAGGCGGTTGCCTGAAGCCGTGACCCATCGACCCGCATTCTCGACTGGCGGGAAGACATAGTTCGGGTCACCCACCGTGTAGGAGTGGTGCAGGTAGTTGGTGTTCGGGTCGAAGTTTCCGTCTTCAAAGTACCGAGGACGCCAGACCTTGACGTTGTAGGTCGAGTAGCGCGTATTGAAGAGGAGCATGCCAGCCGGATACAGGCGCGGATCAGGCGCGTCCGGATCGACGTAGTCCGAGTCAAGCATGTCCTCGATACGCTCCGATCGATAGCGGAAGCCACCGACGTGCGGGAGCGGCTCGCCCTCAAACGGAACACCGGAGTCGGCGCGGGCGTCAGCGAAAATGATGCCAAACGGCGTGGTCTGGTCGGTGATATCGACGCGGCGCCAACGCAGCGACGACTTGTCGTAGCGATATAGGGCCGGATAGTTCTCGGTATCGGACGTGTCGATCCAGAGATCGTTGTCCTCCAGGGGCGTACCGTCCGACTGCATGATGGGCTGCGAGCCCATCAGGATGACACCCTTCGGGTCGGTCTCCGGATAGTAGCGGCGGTAGGCAATCCAAGTGTTGCCGTCGCCAACCATGATATCAACGCGCAAGTCGGTATTGTACCAGAGGCGGCCGTCCTCGGGCTCCTCAGTCGGAGCTTCGAACGACGCCACATAGTCGAGCGGGTTCCAGCGCGTGCCGTCGAAGCGGCGCAGCTGCTGAACGCCGGTCGCCTGGTCGAAACCAACGTAGATGGTGCCAGCGGCAGGGGTACCGAAGCGGCTTCTGGCGGCGGCATCCTTGTTAGGATTGGTCTCGGGCGCCATCGAGTCGAACGGCAGGAACGGTGCGGCGACGTTCGTCCAGGAGTAGGTCGCGGACGAGAAGAACTTCACGACCCAGTTTGCACCCTTGTTCGGGGACGTTCCCTTAACCCAGACGCTACCCTCGGAGTAACCGGCCGGGTACTGGGCGTCGGCCGTGCGAACGACCTGAACGCCGCGATATGTGCCCGGCTCGATGCCAAGGGTGGCGAGCGGAGTTCCGGTTCGGTTCTCGATGGAGATGTTTCCACCAGCGACGTTGCGGATGACGAGGCGACCGGCCTCAATGAGAGCGGTGATGTTGGGGATGCTCGCCGAGATGATCGCGTCGCGGATACCCGGCAGCGAACCATCGGAGAGTGTGACCGTGGCGCCGTTGATGATGATCTGATCGCCGCTGGTGACGACGGGCGGGTTGGCGGCTCCGACGACAGAGGTCGGCCGAGCGGCCTTCCAGGCGGCCGAACCGATTTCGTACCACTCACCGGCGATCTTCTCGAAAATCAGGTTGTTCGAGACCGATGTGACAACGGCGAAATCGCCGTTCTGACCGATGGACGGCAGCGGCCGATCCTGTCCGTCAACCTCCTCGACATCGAACTCGGTGCAGGCAATGACCTTCTGGGCCTCCCAGGCAAAACCAGGGTTGGCGTTTCCGTTGTTCTGGAAGACGCCGAACGTCGTCTCCGAGAGGTCGAGCCAGTACGTGCCGGGGATCGGCATTCCGCGCGGCGGAGTGTCGGACGGCTCAAGCTGGGCGAGGTCGATGTCGGCGCGCAGGACGTAGCAGCGGTTGCTGTACCCGAGGTAGGTATAAGCCGCGTGCAGTCCGTACTCGTTGAGCTCGTGGCCGTGAATCTGCGTACCCTGAACCGAATAGAAGTGCGGGTTGCCGAAGTTCTGAACAAGCTCGCGCTGAGAAGTGGCCAGGAACAGCTTTCCCGCATTCTCCGGCATCGAGTACGGCGCATAACCAGTACCGGACGGAGACAGCTTGTTGGCCGCCGTGGCCATGACGATCAGAGGAACTGTACCGGCGCCAGCGGAAGCGTAAAAACTTTCATCGATAATTTGTACATCGACGCCGGGTGAGACGAGTGTCGCCATCCTAATATCTCCTTGAAAAACTTTGTTGGAGATATTTAGTGTTCGGCGCACAAAAGGATGGATTTGGCGAGAAACAAAAGGGCGGCATAATCATGCCGCCCTCCACTCCGCGCAAACGCGGAAAACTTTAGTTTCAGATGGACACTGTTATCTCATCCAAGGGCAAGTCAGTACCGTCCTCGATAACGGCACAGGAGAGCGTTCCAGTGAAGACGCAGCCGCTGTCTACGTTGGTGCGATAGGGACCTATTCTCATTCTATCGTCGGGCGTATGCCCGTGGACAATGTACTTCTCGAACGGCCCCTTGTGACGCAGGAACTCATCCCTGATCCAGAGCAGGTCTTGCTCCTTCTGTTCGCTGAGCGGAACACCTGGCTTCACCCCGGCATGGCAGTAGAAATGCCGCTCGGTCTCAAAGGATACCTTCATCTCGTGCAGGAACCGGATGTACTTGGGGTCCACCTGCTCTGGCGCATCGGCCGAGAAGCTGTTCAGGGTCTCGTAGCCGCCGTTCCCCAGGAACATCCGCAGCGTCAGGAGGTCACCATCGAGACTGGAAAGAAGCATTTCCTCGTGATTGCCGCGAAGTTTGATGATGTCTGGGCGATCCATGAGGATGTCGAGAACGCGCTTGCTGTCCGGTCCTCGGTCAATGTAGTCGCCGAGCGTGATGATGCGGTGTTCCCTCCCTTGGTGGAACTTGTCGATCTTGGCGAGCATTGCCTCTAAATGATCGGCGCACCCATGAATGTCACCAATGGCAAAAGTAAGCATACACTCCCCTCTATGCCGTGTATCCGAGCAAATTCCTGATCGCCGCCTTTCCGTTAGCGTTTAGATTTCTGGTGCCTACGCCGGTCCAAACCCCATTAGGCACGGGCGGCATATCAATGGACTTCCATTCTCGATCCCACACCAGCCACTGCGACTTATTTTGATCAAAGACATAAGCGGGATGTCGTATGTCATTGCGATCGATAAACATTTGCACAGCCCACGCAGTCCCTCCGGAGACCCGTCCTTGATCATCAATGTGCGAGACGGCATAGATCGAGGTGGCATACTTTATCTGCCAGAAATTACGCCGAAGCAGGCAGTTTACGTAATGGTTCCCGCTTGGGAATTTTCGTCGCAGGCGTTCGTTGGCTATCATGAGTGCCTCGTCGGCCTCCAGAAGCATTTCTTCCGGCAGGACAACGAGTTCGCTTTCCGGAGCCAGAGAGCGATGACCTCGGAATGAAAAATGGATGACCTGGTGCCCCATGGTGCCTGCGACCATTCCCCACTGGAGATCGGCCCCTTCAGCGCCACCAGACAAACAAACAGGCTGGTTTCCAATGATCATCGCTTCCATCAGGTATCACGGAGCCCCGATTTCTTCAAGTTCAAGGAGTCTCTGAACCTCTTTATAAAGTTCCGCGATGCTCCCGCTGTTCTCGACTGTTGCGTCAACAGGAAAGCCGATCCATGCCCACTCACTTTCGTGTACTTTGACGGCATCAAGCATCTTCTTCCGCGCCAGTTCATCGCCCTCATTGGCAGCGCGGGCGATTTCGAACCACTCGGGATCGTCTCCCCGCTTGACACGAATGACTGTTCCGCCCAGCCGCCTGGTCATTTCCAACTCGTTCCAGAAGCGACCGTCGGTGATCACGACGTTTTGGTCGGGGTTTTCTTCCCGGATGATGGTGATGCGTCGCTCGACGTTAAAGACCCACAGGTCCTGATGAAAATGCTTTCTGAGGCTATGGGTGCCGATGTTCTGCAAGGCCCATCTCGGCGTGAAATGTGGGATACCCAGCTTCTCGGCCCACCATTTGTCCACCCGATCGCGCCATTCGCGGCTTTCCGGCGTTTTTCCTTCCAGGAGGTCACGATCCCAGCAGAAGATGGCAGCGCATGTGTCCTTCAGAGCGTCGGCGAAGGCCATACAATGGTAGTTGTAATGATTGCAGAGGAACTTGCCGACAGTATCCTTCCCGCAGCCGATGAAACCAACTAAAGCAACAATATTCATTGAGACACTTCCTAAAATAAAATCTCATTATACAGGCATGCCTCGACGACGGGAAATTCCTGTTCCAACTGAATTTCAACATCGACGCCCAAACGATTAATATAACAGAGCGGGCTCCGTGCATTAATATTCATAATCTTTTCAGGAGAACTTAAATGTCAGTCATTATTGAGGGTTCGAAAATTCTCCTGTCGCGCGTCAAGATCGGGGGCGCGGGACGATCCATCGATTGGTCGAAACCTGTCGAACCAGTGCAGGTCTCTCCAGGCATTGGAGTAAACGAGAAACCCGGAAGGCGACATGGCTTTTCCGTCTCGATCTCGGACGACGCCAACACTATCTTCATTGGAAATCTGAATTCACTCGATGACGACATCGAGGGCGTCATCTGGATGAAGAATGGCTCCTGGGTGTCTCAGGACATCGTCGTTACGGACCAGACAAGTTCGCCCGGTACTGGGTACACCAAGGGTCTTTTGAGTGGAGACGGAAATGTTTTCATCGGTACTAACGTATTCAATAATTCGGCGGCCCGCATCGATTGCTATACGCGTACGGGAAATATCTGGACAAGAGATCAGCTTCTGACAGTGTCGGGAGGCTATTATCGCGACTTTGCTATCGACCGAGCTGGAAAAACACTTGTTGCTGTCTCGCGCATCGGAAGCACCAGCCGAATTCATACCTACACTCGTTCGGGTGAGACGTGGATCGAGGCGGGATCAACTACCATCCCGGTCGGTACCAACTGTTCGGTGGCCCTCTCGGCTGATGGTCAAACTCTCGTGGTCGGAGACAAAAACGCCACTATCGGCAGCGCCACCAATACCGGTCGCGTCATCGTCTACAATCGCAGCGGAAACAGTTGGACGCAGGCCGCGATCCTTCAACATTCGTCACCAGTTACTGGGACATATTTCGGCGACCGTGTCTTCCTAACCCCGGACGGCAATCGTCTTTTTGCCGCCGGTAGCATCATCAGCTCGATCCCCCAGGCGTCACAGGTCAAGCAATACGTCCGCATCGATGGTGTCTGGCAAGGGGTTGGTGATTTCACCGTTCCCGGTGTGGTCCAATCCGACCGCCTGGCTCAATCGATGGCGTTCAACGCTGACGGGACGATCATGGCCGTGTCGGCTTCGAACAAGGATAAGGGTCGCGTCTGGGTCTATTCACTCAAGAACGATCAGTGGACCCTTGAGCAAGAGTTCTCCTACCCAGGAGAAAGCAAACTCGCTGGCTTCGGCTCGGCCCTTGCCATGAATACCGATGGACGAAAGTTGGTCATTTCCGCTCCGTACACCAGCGACGGCGTAAACGACTATTGCGGAACTGTTTATCTCTACGAAGTCTGAGAGGAGGGTCTTCGGACCCTCCCTCATTGCCGCTGCTACCGATAGATCGTTGTCACGGCGCCAGCGGAAGATCGCCCACAACTCCCGTCAGATGCGACTTTCGTCCGAAGACGAAGCCACACGTGTCGAGAGGCAGATAGTGCACCACATCCCCGTCCCGAAGAGGATACGTTGGATCATGAACAACCCCGGCATGGAAGCCGAGCTCACGAGCGATCGAAATTGTCTCGTACATCTGCCGTGCGTTGACGCCGAGCGTGACCGTCGTGCCGAACCCCTTGCTGGTTTGCGCAACCCACTCCTCATAGAGATCGCGGTCGCTGGGGTCCATGAGGGTCGCTATGCATTGGTTGGCAGCGTGCGCTCCCTGTGCCACAGCCTTTCCCGGATTCATGGACGCAAGATCGGTGCGCATAAGAATGTAAAGGCAGACAATTTCGTCTTTATTAACAGTTGAATCCTTCATTATCCCCCAATATCGTTCATTAAAAGATCAAAAATACGCAGAATTATCCCCTTCGCCTGTCATGTCATGATGGGCGCCCATCGAAGGGAAAACGCAAGCGCATCTTCAAATCGAGCAAAAAGAAGGAGAATGTATTCCTCCTTTTTCGCATTATCATTGGTGGATGGCTCAGAATCGTCGTCGT
>Ga0065720_1004498_pt1 | contig 16289 bp, 16 predicted proteins | sample Thericmetagenome_FD_59107 | JGI IMG/M metagenome (GOLD analysis project Ga0065720, IMG submission 59107) | Thermophilic microbial communities from the Joint Bioenergy Institute, California, USA of rice/straw/compost enrichment - eDNA_2 v2... | ecosystem: Engineered > Solid waste > Grass >... | reverse complement strand
CGTCCCGAGTGAGGGGAGAGGACATGGCGGCGATGAAGCCGCGGACCGGTGACGGCCCGCTGGAGGTCACCAAGGAAGGCCGCGGCATCGTCATGAGGGTGCCGCTCGAGGGTGGTGGCCGGCTGGTCGTAGAGATGACGCCGGACGAGGCGACCGCGCTGGGCGAGGCGCTGAAGTCGGCCGTCGGCTGAGCGCGCGGGATACGGATGACGTCCCCGGCGCCCCGGCGGTCGTCGTCCACATTCCGAGAAGCTTGCCGTCTCGGTCCGACCGAGCCCAGCCTGCCCGAGGCGATCCAGCCTCGGTGATCGCCGCTACGACAAGCCCGCCCACGGTGTCGGGCTTTCGGGCGGCGATCTAGTGTCTTCGGGCATGCGGCTGTCGCTCTCGGTCGTCGACGCTTCTTCGCTGCCGGTCGGGCGGGGCCGGGCTACCGCGGCCGTGGTGGCCCTGCCAGTCGCCCCGCCGGTGGATGCCGCGACCTCGTCGGAGGGCACGGGTGAGCCATCCGACGGGGCCGCTCTGCCGTCCATGGCCTGGGACCTGCCCGAATCGCTGGTCACCGAGGTCACCCATTTCCTGCGTGACCTGCGCGGTGCGGGCGGCGCGGGGACGGTACGGCACCTGCCTCGGCCCACCCGCGATCCCGGGCACGTGCTGCTCTACGGCGTTGGTGACCGCGGTCGCCGGGCCTGGCGGGATGCGGGCGCGGCGCTGGTCCGCGCGGCCGACGACCGGCACACGGCGGTCGCGGTGGCGCTGCCGGACGCCGCCGCGCTGGCGGGTGCGCTGGATGGGCCCGATGCCGTCGCCACGGTCGCCGGCGAGGTGGCCCTCGGCGCATGGCTCGCCGCCTACCGGTTCCAGCTTCCCGGACGCCCGGCCCGCCGCGCCGACGGCGGGGCCGAGCCGCCCGGGCTGCGTCGCCTCACGCTCGTCACCGCCGCCGCCGACGTGCCGGCCGTCCGTCAGGCGGTGGCCGACGCCCGGGTGCTGGCCGAGGCCGTGGCGCTGGCCCGGGACCTCACGAACACGCCCAGCGCGCAGAAGTCGCCCAAGTGGTTCGCCGACCGGGTGGCGCAGGCCGCCGCCCGTCGACCCGGCGTCACCGCGACCGTCCTGGACGAGAACGACCTCGCCGCGGCCGGGTTCGGTGGCGTGCTCGCGGTCGGGCAGGGGTCACGCCGGCCGCCCCGGTTCGTCGAGCTGAGCTGGCGGCCGCGGGGCGCGCGTACGCACGTGGTGCTCGCCGGCAAGGGCATCTGCTTCGACACCGGGGGTGTCTCCCTCAAGCCGCTGGACGGGATGCGGCTCATGCGCAAGGACATGGGGGCCGCAGCCGCCGTGTGCGCCACCGTGCTCGCCGCCGCCGACCTGGCTCTGCCGATCCGGGTGACCGCCCTGGCGCCACTGGCCGAGAACCTGGTCTCCGGCTCCGCCATGCGCCCGGGCGACATCATCCGGCACTACGGCGGGACCACCACCGAGGTGCTGGACACCGACGCGGAAGGGCGGCTCGTGCTCGGCGACGCGCTCGCGTACGCGGCCCGGCGCCTGCGGCCGGACTGGCTCATCGATCTCGCCACGCTCACCGGGGCCTCGCACGTTGCCCTCGGCAAGCAGACCGCCGCCCTGTTCAGCGACTGTGGCCCGCTGGCCGAGGCGCTGCGGGCTGCCGGGACCGAGGCCGGGGAGCCGGTGTGGCCGTTGCCCCTGCCCGACGACTACGTCGGCCTGCTGCACAGCGACATCGCCGACCTGGCGAACATCGGCCGGCCGGCGCAGGCCGGCGCGGTCGTGGCCGCCTTGTACCTGCGCGAGCTCGCTGGCGACCACCGCGACCGGTGGGCCCACATCGACATGTCCGCACCTGCCTGGAGCGACCGCGACAACGGGCCCCTGGTCAAGGGCGCGACCGGATGGGGCGTACGCCTGCTGATCGCCTTCCTGCGCGCGGTGGCCAGCGGAGCGGTGCCGACTCCGGACTGATTGCTCAGGACTGATTGCGGGTGGCGGCCAGTAGATCGAGCCCCAGGTCGGCCGCTGTCCACACTGGAGCGGTCAGGCGGTCGCGATCCTCATCGGACGGTTCGTGCAGGACTATCAGGCCGCCCGGGCGGAGCAGCCGGGCCGCCGCGTCGGTCCACAGCGGACGCTGCTCGGTGATGTCGACGAACACCAGGTCGTAGGCGGCGTCGGTGAGCCGGCCCAGGAGGATCTCGGCCCGGCCGGTGAGTAGCCGGTACCGCCCGGACGGATGCCCGGCCGCGGCGTACGCCTGCCGGGCCATGGCGTGCAGGTCGGGGTCGGCGTCGATGCTCGTCAGCACGCCGTCCGGGCCCAGGCCGTCCAGCAACCACAGCCCGCTCACGCCCAGCCCGGTGCCGATCTCCACCACGGCGCGGGCCCGCGTGGCGGCGGCGAGCAGGCGCAGCACCGCGCCCGTGGTGGGCGTGACGCACGGGATGGCGAACTCGGCCGACCAGCGCATGGTGTGCGTGATGACCGGACGAAGGTAGTCGGTTCCCACCTGCGGCGCCCCGTCCCAGTGGGCGCCGAGGTCCATCGGGTCGCCGTCGATCGTCGCCTCCCGGTCAGCCGCGCACAGCCGTCAGTACACGGGCGCCCACGGTCCGTGGACGCCCGCATGACCTTCGTTCGGGGAGCCTATGCGCCGATGCCGGCCCCGGACAGGGACCGCGCGTGCGATTCTGAGTCTGATACGCCGCACTTGTCCCGGTTGTCGCCGACGAAAGGGTGCCGGGATGTCGGGCGTGACGGAGGTGAACGGGCGTGGCGGTCACGGCCAACGGTGCGCGAGGATCTCGTCATGACGGCGAGAGTTCGCCGTGGTGGTCTGATGCTCTGAACGACCCGTGGCGAGACCCCGACTCGCCGGCGGTCATCGTGGCGCCGCCGCCGGAGCCCGCGGTGCCCCCACCGGCCCCGCCCCAGCCGCCGCAGCCGGTCGTCTTCGGCGCTCGCTCGGTGGTCGTGGTGGCGGTGCTGGTCGGCCTGCTCGCCGGCCTGCTCGGCGGCGGGGTGGGCTACCTGGTCGCGAATGCGCGGCAGGAGTCGGTGGTGCTCGGCGCCGAGGGTGGACCGCCGCCCAGCCTGCGGATGCCGGGCTCATTGCCGGACGTCGTGCGCCGCGCCGGCCCCAGCGTGGTGACGGTCACCGCGACGACCGGTCGGGGCGAGAGCATCGGGTCAGGCTTTGTCATTGGCAAAGATGGTTATATTTTGACGAATGAGCACGTCGTGTACGGTGCCCCGAACGACCGGGTTTCGGTGACGTTCTCCGATGGAACGTCGGAGCCGGCCACCGTGGTCGGCCGGGACACCGAGTCGGATATCGCGGTGCTGCGGGTGGCCAAGACCCCGCTCGCGCCGGTTCTCATCGGCGACTCCGACCGCGTGTCGGCTGGCGACGGCGTCTTCGCGATCGGCACCCCGCTCGGCCTGGCCGGCACGGTCACCATGGGCATCGTCAGCGCCGTGGATCGCCCTATCGAGGCCCGCGACGCCGGGGGCGTGTCCCGCTACTACGCCGCCATCCAGACCGATGCCCCGGTCAACCGGGGCAGCTCCGGTGGCCCGCTGTTCGATCTGGCCGGGCGCGTGATCGGGGTCAACTCGGTGATCAAGTCCCTGGCCGCCAACGGCAGCGAGGCCGGCAACATCGGCATCGCGTTCGCGATCCCGATCAACCAGGCCATGCGGGTGGCCACCGATCTCATTGACACGGGTCGAGCCCGCCGGACGGTCGTGGGCGCTTCGGTCGACTCGTACGACGGCCCGGGTGGGGGTGTGCGCATCACCTCGGTGGATGAGGCCGGACCCGCCGCCGCGGCCGGCCTGCGGGCGGGCGACATCGTCATCCGGATCGACCGCCACGTGGTGGAGCAGCCGCACGACCTGATCGCCCTGGTACGCCGGCACGACCCGGGGACGACGGTCACGATCGTCTACCGTCGGGGCGGAACCGTCCAGAACGTCTCGGTGGTGCTCGCCGCGGACGCCCAGTAAGCCCCGGGCGCCCTCCTGGGACGCGGCTCGGGGCCGGTTGGGGGTCGGGTCCGACCTTTGCGGGCAGTGTCCAACCGGCCCGGTTGGCGCGTAGGCTAGTCCCGCGTGCGCGGCGAGGTCGGCGTCCAGCCGTCTCGCCGGGCGGGGCGCGATGGCCGGCAGGGCGCTGTGAGGAGGCGGCACGGTGGGCAACCTGAACGCCTGGGAAATCATCGTGCTGGTGCTGCTCGCCCTGTTCATCCTCGGGCCCGAGCGGTTGCCCAAGCTGGTCGGCGACGCCGTTCGCGTGTTGCGCCGGATCCGGGCGATGGCCCGGGAGGCGACCGACGGGCTGAGCCGGGAGCTGGGCACCCAGGTCACGCTCGAGGACCTGCACCCGAAGACGTTCATCCGTAAGCACGTATTCAGCGACGAGGAGCAGGCCGCGCTGCGCCGGCCGTTGGACGACCTGTCGCGGAATCTGCGGGGGATCGAGTCGGACGTCCGCCGGGCCGGCTCCGACGTTCGCGGGGCCGTCGAACCGGGCGCGCCGCGCCGTGGGAGCGACCAAGCGGCCGACCAGCCGCGGACGCCCCAGACAGACCCTGACGCCACCTGACCGGCCAGATCAGCCCCGACATCGGACCCTTGGACCGTCGGCGACGGTCAGCGAAACCCCGGCTGCGCCAGCGGGTTCACGTCCGGCGGGTTCACGTCCGGCAGGTTCAGGAACGGCGGGTGGGGGACAGGCCCAGCGACTTGCCGGCGAGCGACTCCCGCCGGACGGCGAGGCCGGACGCGATCGAGGTCAGCGCCTTCGCAGCGGGGCAGTCGGGTTCGGCGAGCACGATCGGGACGCCCTGGTCGCCGGATTCCCGTACCCGGGTGTCGAGCGGCACCTGCCCGAGCAGCGGCACCGGGGCGCCCACCAACCGGGACAGCGACTCCGCGACGGCCGCGCCCCCGCCTGAACCGAAGATCTCCATTCGCGAGCCGTCGGGCAGCTCGAGCCAGGACATGTTCTCCACCACGCCGACCAGGCGCTGGTGGGTCTGCGAGACGATCGAGCCCGCCCGCTCGGCGACCTCGGCCGCCGCTGTCTGGGGCGTGGTGACCACGATGATCTCGGAGGTCGGCAGGAGCTGGGCCAACGAGATGGCCACGTCGCCGGTGCCCGGGGGCAGGTCGAGCAGCAGCACGTCGAGGTCGCCCCAGAACACGTCGGCCAGGAACTGCTCCAGGGCGCGGTGCAGCATCGGACCCCGCCAGACCACGGCGGCGTTGCCCGCGGTGAACATCCCGATCGAGATCACCTTCACCCCGTGCGCCTGGGGCGGCATGATCATGTCCTCGACCTGGGTGGGCCGGCCGGTCACGCCGAGCATCCGGGGCACCGAGTGGCCGTAGATGTCGGCGTCGATGACCCCGACCGACAGCCCGCGGGCCGCGAGCGCCGCGGCGAGGTTGACCGTGACCGAGGACTTGCCGACGCCGCCCTTGCCGCTGGCCACGGCGTAGACCCGGGTACGCGACGACGGCTGGGCGAACGGGATCACCGCCCCGCCGCCCGACTCGCCCCGCAGGCTGCGCTGCAGGTCCTGGCGCTGCTGGGGTGTCATCACCCCGAAGTTCACGACGACCCGGGAGACGCCGTCGACCGCGCCGACGGCCGCGGTGATGTCCCGTTCGAGCGTGGCGCGCATGGGACAGCCGGAGACGGTGAGCAGCACGCCGATCGTGGCCGTGCCGTCGTCGAGGGTCACGGACTCGACCATGCCCAGGTCGGTGATGGGACGACGGATCTCGGGATCGCGCACCCCGGCCAGCGCGGCGCGGATGGCGTCCTCGCGTGCGCCGGGGGCCGAGCTCTCGGCGTTGGTGACGGCGGCCGGCATGCCACCAACCCTATGCCGACCGGCTCGGACCGCCACGTCCCGGTGGCCCGCGTCCTGGTGGTCGTTGCGCAGATCACCGCCGTCCGGGGCGTACGGCCACTCTCGGGTCTGCCCCGGCGGCTGGACCGGGGCGCCGAACTCTGCGAGGATCAAGGAAGTGCCGCGCGCCCTGCCCCTTGAGGCGCGCGGCGCAGTCGTTTCCGGGGCCGACTCCGCGCCGTCCCAGCCGGTCCGTACGGTCTGGGGACCACTGTCCGAGAAACGTACGGTGTGGGGATACGTACCGTGTGGGGGATACGTACCGTGTGGGGAAACGTACGGTGTGGGGAAACGTACGGTGTGGGAACGTATGTCGGCCTACGTGCGGTCTGGGCGCGGGATCGGCTCTCGACGGGCCTAGCCCTGGGCGGGGCCAGTCCTAGGCGCGGCGAACCCTAGGCGCGGCCCTGCTCGTTCCGGCGGCCCGGCCGGCCCTGACCGGTGCGGCGCGGCGGCTTGCCCTTGGGCGGCCGGGGCGGGCTCGGCGGGGCGCTCGCCGACTCGACGGTCTCGGCGATCTGCTCGCCCAGCCGGTTGAGCTCCCCGCGCAGGAAGTCGCGGGTCGCCACGTCGCCCAACGCGATGCGCAGGGCGGCGATCTCCCGGGTGAGGTACTCGGTGTCCGCCTTCTGCATCGCGGCCCGCCGGCGGTCCTCCTCCAGGGCCAGGCGGTCCCGGTCGGCCTGCCGGTTCTGCGCGAGCAGGATGAGCGGAGCCGCGTACGAGGCCTGGATGGACAGCATCAGGGTCAGGAACGTGAACGTGTACGGGTCGAAGCGCCAGCCCGGTGGAGCGAGCGTGTTCCAGCCGATCCACAGGACGATCACCACGGTCATGTAGACCAGGAACCGGGCGGTCCCCATGAAGCGGGCGATCCCCTCCGACCACCGGCCGAACGCCTCCGGGTCGTACCGCGGCAGGCGCAACCGGGTCTCCCGCGGCTGATCCAGCCGGACCGGCCCGCGCCGGCGTCCGGTCTCGCGCAGCCGCGTTCGCTCGGCGGCCCGGCCCGGTGACGAGAACGAACGCTCCTCAGACATGGACCCGCCGCTCACGCGTCATGCGCATCCGCGGCTGGGCGTCCCGATCGCGCCAGTCCCGCGGCAGCAGGTGGTCGAGCAGGTCGTCGACGGTCACGGCACCGACCAGGCGGTCGGCGGAGTCGACCACGGCGATCGCTACCAGGTTGTAGGTGGCGAGCCGTTTGGTGATCTCCACGACGGTCGCCTCGGGGCGGAGCGGGTCGATGTCGGTGTCGATGAACTTGCCGATCAGCGACGACGGCGGCTCGCGCAGCAGGCGCTGGAAGTGGACCACCCCCAGGAAGCGGCCGGTCGGCGTGGCGGCCGGGGCCCGGGCTACGAAGACCTGGGCGGCCAGGGCGGGGGGCAGGTGGGGCTCGCGGATCCGGGCCAGCGCCTCGGCCACCGTGGCGTCCGGCGTCATGATCACCGGCTCCGAGGTCATGAGGCTGCCGGCCGTCCCCGGTTCGTAGTGCATGAGCGCCCGGACGGGTGACGCCTCGGCCGGCTCCATCAGCCCCAGCAGCTCGTCCCGGTCGCGTTTGGGCAGCTCAGCGAGCAGGTCGGCGGCATCGTCGGGGGCCATCTCCTCCAGCACGTCGGCCGCCCGGTCGCGGTCCAGGGCGGCCAGGATCTCCACCTGGTCCCGCTCGGGCAGCTCGCCGAGCACGTCGGCGAGGCGCTCGTCGTCGAGAGCCACCGCGAGTTCGGTGCGGCGGGTGGCCGGCAGGTCCTGTAGCACGTTGGCCAGGTCAGGCGCCCGCATGCCCTCCACGAGGTCCAGTAGCGACGCCGTGCCCTGCGCGCGGGCGACACCCGACAACCCGCGCACCTCGCCCCACTCCAGCTCCCGCAACGGGCCCCGTCGCCCCAGCCGTCCCGTCGCCTCCCGGACGGCCACGCGGCGCAGGTACCACTCGCCGGTGTGGTCCTGCTCCATCGCGACATCGACAACGGTTGCCTTCTGCCCGGTCTCGACGATGGTGACCTCGCGGTCGAGCAGGTCCTGCAGCACGAGCAGCTCGCCGGGGCGCTGCTCGAACCGGCGGACCGAGAGCTTGCCGGTGCCCAGCACCACCGCCTCGGCGTCGATGGCGTCGATGCGTCCGATCGGCAGGAAAATCCGCCTCGCCAGGGGCAGCTCGGCCACCAGGCCCACCACGTGTGGGGGGCTGCCGATGCCCGGGCCCGCAGACGGCTCGGCCGGCCGTACCCGCGCCACGGCGTCCCGGACCCGCCCGACGAGATCCCGGTTGGGGTCGTAGACGGACAGGCCGGCGATGCGGGCGATGTAGATCCGGTTGGCCGTCACACCTTTCAGGGTAGTGGGACCGTACGCCCCGGGTCCGCGCGTCACCCGGCATTCCGCGCAGCTTGCGGAGCGGAATCTGCGGGTAACTCCGCGCAGCGTGCGGAGCGGAATCGGCGCGCACATCGCGGGTGGTCGGTGCTTTCCCGACCGGCTCGGGCGGTCGGCCCGGCACCGGGGGTGGCCATTCGGGGCGCGGAGTGCAACTAGGCTGAGCGGGTGACGTCGCTCGCCTACGAGATCGTGGATGTCTTCACCGACCGCCCGTTCGCGGGCAACCCGCTCGCGGTGGTCTTCGGCGGCGAGCAGCTGGATACCGACCAGATGCGGGCGCTGGCGCGCGAGTTCAACCTCTCCGAGACCGCCTTCGTGCTACCGCCCACAGTGGAGGGTGCCACCTACCGGCTGCGCATCTTCACGCCCGCCGCCGAGCTGCCGTTCGCCGGTCACCCCAGCGTCGGGGCCGCCGTGACCCAGTACCGGCGCGGGCTGCTGCCAGCCGGCGCCGTGTACCAGGAGTGCGGCGCGGGCGTGCTGCCCGTCCAGGTGCACGAGGACGGTCGGGCCACGCTCACCGGCGGCCCGCCGTCGCTCGGCCCGGTCATCGAGGCCGGGCCGTACCTGGCGGCCGCCGGGCTGACCGCCGAGGACCTGGTGGCACCGGGCGTCCGGATCGCCGGGTGTGGCATCGAGTTCGCGTACGTTCCGGTGCGGCCGGAGGCCGTCGCCCGCGCGGTGGCCCATCCAGCCGAGGTGGCCGCCGAGCCGTACGTCTTCGCGTGGGACGAGACGACGCGGGTGGCCCACGCCCGCCTGTTCGCCCCCGGGCTCGGGGTTCCGGAGGATCCGGCCACCGGCTCGGCCGCGCTCGGGCTGGGGGTCTACCTGGTCGGCTCCGGGCTGCTTCCCCCGAACGGGGACAGCGCCTACACCGTCCGACAGGGCATCGAGATTCATCGTCCGTCCATGTTGGAGTGCATCGTGTCCGCTGTGGACGGCGCCGCGGTGCGGGCCACGGTGACCGGGGCGGTCATGCCCGTGGCTCGCGGCGAGATCGCGGTGCCGCCGTTCGTGGGTTGACCGGTCGCGTGCGGAGCGTTCCGCTGCTGACCTCGGCCGGCCTGGCCCTCGCGGTGGGGGTCGTCGCGGTCTCGGTCTCGGGGCCACTCATCGCCTACGCGGCCGCGCCGGCGCTGGCGATCGCGTTCTGGCGCAACGCGCTGGCGCTGCCACTGCTCGTACCCGCGGCGGCCTGGCGCCGGCGGCCGGAGTTGCGCGCGCTGGCCGGCTCGGCCCGGCGGGACGGACTGCTGTGCGCGCTCGCCGGCGTGGCCCTGGCCGGTCATCTCATGGCCTGGGTGCCCAGCATCAAGCTGACCAGCGTCGCGGCCTCGACCGCCCTGGTGACCACCCAACCGGTGTGGGTCGGCCTGATCGCGGTGGCGCTCGGACGCCGGCTGTCGCGCTGGACCTGGTTCGGGATCGTCATGGCCGTGCTGGGCGCGGTCTCGGTCACCGGGGTCGACCTCACGCTGTCCGGCACCGCCGTGCTCGGGGACCTGCTCGCGCTGCTGGGCGGTGTGCTGGCCGCCGTCTACACGATCCTCGGGGAGCGGGTTCGGGCGACGGTGAGCACCACGACGTACACCGCAGTCTGTTACGGGGTCTGCGCGACCGTGGTGCTCGCGGTGTGCCTGGCCTTTCGGGTGCCCTTGGCCGGCTATCCGCTCACGGCGTGGGCCGCCATCGTCGCGGTCACCATCGGACCCCAGCTACTCGGGCACTCGCTGTTCAACTACGCGCTGAACCGGGTGCCGGCCACCACGGTCTCGGTGGTGATCCTGCTCGAGGCGCCCGGGGCCGCGCTGGTCGCCTGGGCGTGGCTGGACCAGGTGCCGCCGCTGCTGGCGGTTCCGGGCCTGCTGCTCCTGCTCGTCGGGGTCGCGGTCGTCGCGGCCATGGACCGGAAGGTGACCCCGCAGCCCCCGGCCGCGCTCTAGGCGCCTTCGTCCACTGTGGTGCGCTGGGCCACCGTGGTGCGCTGGGCCACTGTGGCGCCTTCGTCCACGGTGGGTGTTCTCGTCCACAGTGGATAGCGTCAGACGCCGACCGCCTTCTCGCTGGCCACCCAGAGCCGTTCCGCGAGGTCGGCGTCGGTGGCCCGCGGGGCCGCCCGGCGGGGCTGGCCATCCTCGTAGTACCCGCCGGGGACGAGCGTGGCCTGCTCAGCGGTGGCGAGATCAACCAGCGTACGGGCCGCCTGCTCGGGGGTGCGCAGCCCGGGCGCGAACCGGAAGAAGAACCGGAGTACCGCGTTGTCGCGCCCGAACCGGGTGCGCACGACGCCGGGACTGAAGCACATCGTCGTGATCTCCGGCCACCGGCGGGTCGCTTCGACCGTGAACAGCACGGTGGCCTGCTTCGCCGTCGAGTACACCCCGAACGGACGGTACGGGCGCTGCTCGCTGTTGAGGTCGGTCGGGTCGAGCCGCCCGAACCGGTGCATCAGCGACGTCGTGGTGATGATCCGGCCCCCGGCCAGCCGGTCGCGCAGCAGGTGGCTGAGCAGGAAGTGGGCCAGGTGGTTGGTCTGAATGGTCTCCTCGAAGCCGTCCTCGGTGAGGCGACGGGTAGCGATGCGCCCGCCGGCGTTGTTGGCGAGCACGTCGATGCGCGCGTGGTCGTCGCACACCTGGGCGGCGACGCGACGGACCTGGGCGAACGAGGTGAGGTCGCACTGGTACGCCGTCGGGGCCGCGGTGGCGACCGCGGCGACTTGTTGCTCGGCGGTCGCCAACCGATCCGGGTCGCGGCCCAGCAGGACCACGCGCCAGCCCCGGCGGCCCAACTCGACCGCGGCGGCGAGCCCGATACCCGAACTCGCCCCGGTGACGACCGCGACCGGCGCGGTGTCGGACGAGGGCATCAGGCCGAGGCGGCGATGAGGAAAACCCACAAGAAGGCGCCGAGCCCACCGACCACCACGAGCCCGGTGGCGATCCAGCCGATGATGATGCCGACCTTGGCGTACGTCTCACCATCCTGGCCGCTTTCCCGGATCTGCTTGAGCCCGACGTGGCCGAGGATCGCGCCCACCGTGCTCACCGGAATGGCCAGACAGGTGACCAGGCCGACCAGAGAGAGGATCATGGACGCCAGCGCGAGCCCGTTCGTGGGGCGCGACACGGCGTACGGAGCGCCCGGGTACCCGGTGGCCACGTAGGGGTTCGGCGGCGTCTGGTAGGCCGGGTAGGTCGGGGGTGGCGGCTGCGGGGCCGGCGGCGTCGATGACTGGGCCGGCGGCTGGTAGGGGTCGGGCCACTGAGTCGAGGACTCCGTCATGCGATGCTCCGGTTTGGGCGTGATGGGCAGTCGCCTGGCAGCGTAGCGGGTGCCTGCTCGTCCGCCATATCGGCGCGCGACGGAGACGACGGTTCTCGATCAGGGCTCGACCGGTTCTGATCAGGGCTTGGCCGGTTTCGATCAGTGGCTCGGCCGGTTCGATCAGGTCGGGTGGGCCGGCTCCGATCAGGTCGGGTGGCCGGCGCCGAGGGCGGTTCAGGTGGCCGTCCGGCTGAGCGTGACGGCCAGGACGGCCACGGCGCAGATGGCGGCCACGATCAGGCCGGTGATGATCCAGCCGACCCAGATGGCAACCGTCGCCAGTTGGCTGCCCTCCTCGCCGCTCTGCCGGATCTGGCCCAGGGAGACGTGCCCGAGGATCGCGCCGATCGGGGCGGATATCCCGGTGAAGATGCCGGCCAGCGAGCAGATCAGGGCGACGATGGCCAACGGGTTGGTGCGCCCGCCGGCGGGCGGCGGGGCCTGGCCGGGCGGTGGTGGGTACGCCGAGGGCTGGTAGCCCTGCGGCTGGTACGCCGGCGGCTGGTAGGGCGGCGGCTGGTAGGGCGGCGGTGGGTACCCCCCGGGCGGTTGCGTGCTCTGAGCGGCGGCCGCCGGGGGCCACGGCGAGGGGGAGTCGGTGGGTTGGTCGGTCCCGGCAGAGGGCGTTGCCTCGGGTGTCCACGTCGGCTGGGCCTCGGGCGGCGGGCCGGCGGGCTCGCGGTCGGGCCGGGACCAGACGCTCTCGGACGGGGTGAGGACCGGGTCGGGTTGCGGGCGCTCGGGCACCGGTGGCTCGCCGCCTGCGGAACCGCCCGGTCCGGCGCTCCGATACGGATCGTTGGTCATCGACGTCCCCCTCCGTCGATCATGGCGTCCTCGGGCTCATTGTCCTCGCCGATCCGGCCGCTGGTGGGCGTTCGCGCCCAAGCGACGGCCGGGTTTCCCGCCGTAGGGTCGGGCCGCGGCGGGTCGAGGGCTCGGCCCGGTGCCGGGGAAGCCGGTCAGGGGGTGCCGGGTCAGGGGGTGCCGGGTCAGGGGGTGCCGGGTCAGGGGCGGCGGCTGAGGCGCTCCAGCGACCGGATGACCGAGATGCAGATGTCCTCGACGTAGTCGATGCCGGCCTCGGCGGCGATCTGGCGGGCCAGGGGCGAGGCGATGCCCTGCTGGAGCCAGACCGCCTTCGCGCCGATCGCGATGGCGTCGCGGACCACGGCGGGAGCCTGGTCGGCGGGGCGGAACACGTTGACGAGATCGACCGGTTCCGGGATGTCGGCGAGCCGGGCGTAGCAGGGCTGGTCCCAGATCCGGTCGGCGTACGGGTTGACCGGGATCACCCGCCATCCGTGGCGGAGCAGTTGCAACGGCACTGCGTGGGCCGCCTTGTCGGGGTCCCGGGAGGCGCCGACGACGGCGATCGTGGTCGACTCCTCAAGGATCTGCCGGGGGGTTCGCACGCGCCGAACAGTACGCCGACCACCGCTGCGTCGGCCACCGGCCTGGCCGTCCCGACATGCGGAAGGACTGGACAGATGGTCGTACGTGTGTTTGAATTCGTACGTGCGTTGGAGTAACCTGGTCCTCGACGCCCCGAGCCCCGTCCAGCCGCTGCCCCTGAAGATCCCCGGGGCGGTCGAGCGGACCTTCGATGCCCCGGGCTTCGCCGGCATGACGTTCTACGAGGTCCAGGCTCGTTCGATCATCAGCCGGGTGCCGGCGGCGTCCCGCATGCCGTTTGAGTACACGATCAATCCCTACCGCGGGTGCAGTCACGCGTGCGTCTACTGCTTCGCCCGCAACACCCACACGTACCTCGACCTCGACGCGGGGCGTGACTTCGACACGAAGGTGGTGGTGAAGGTCAACGCGCCGCAACTCCTGCGGCGGGAGCTGGCCGCTCCACAGTGGACCGGTGCGCACATCGCCATGGGCACCAATGTGGACTGTTATCAGCGGGCCGAGGGGCGCTACCAGCTCATGCGCGGCATCATCGAGGCGCTGCGCGACTTCGCCAACCCGTTCTCGATCCTGACCAAGGGCACGCTCATCACGCGGGACCTGGACCTGCTCCGGCAGGCGGCCACCCAGACCAGCGTGAGCGTGAGCTTCTCCGTCGGGTTCCTGGACGAGGCCCTCTGGCGTCGCGTGGAGCCGGGCACCCCGAGCCCACGACGGCGGCTCGACGCGGTGCGCCGGTTCGCCGACGCCGGCTTCGCCGTGCACGTGCTCATGGCGCCGATCCTGCCCGGCATCACCGACACCGAGGAGTCGATCGACGCCACGGTGGCCGCCATCGCGGCGGCAGGCGCGGCCGGGGTCACGCCGATCACCCTGCACCTGCGCCCCGGCGCCCGGGAGTGGTACGCCGCCTGGCTGGCCCGCACCCAACCGCAGCTGGTGGGCCGGTACCGGGCGCTCTACGGCCGCTCGTCGTACGCGCCCAAGGCCTATCAGCGGCTGATCAGCGCTCGGGTGGCGCAGGCCGCGCGGCGACACGGCCTCGGCCGGGTCCCGGCGTCGGACCATCGCGCGATCGCCGAGCCTCGCGTCCCGGGCGGCCAGCCGCCGGCGGGCGCCGCGACCGGGACGCCGGAGGCGGTGGCCCACCGGGACCTCGCACACCGGGAGGCTGCCCACCAGGAGGCAGCCCACCAGGAGGCTGAGCAGCTGCGTCTGCTGTGAGCCGGCATCGACCCGGGTCAGTAGCTCGGTGTCAGTCGTCGCCGGGGTCGGCAGTCGCGGTCAGGCCGCGGAGGCGCGAACCTCGTCCATGTCCAGGCCGCGCACCTGCTCGATGAGGTTGTCCAGCGCCGCCTCGGGCAGTAGGCCGGCGTGCTGGAAGACGATGACACCGTCGCGGATCGCCATGATCGTGGGGATCGCGGTGATGCGGAGCTCGAGGGCGAGCTCCTCCTCGGCCATGGTGTCCACCTTGGCGAAGGTGACGTCGGGGTGCTTCTCGGAGACCCGCTCATACACGGGCGCGAACCGGTGGCACGGCACGCACCAGTCCGCCCAGAAATCGACCAACGTAATGCCAGAGGCCTCGCTCAGCTTGTCGAACTCGGCCTTGGTCAGATCCTTGGTCGCCATTGGTGTTCCCCCTTGTCAGGGACGGTCGCCGCTTTCGACCCTTACCAACCATCCCGCTTCCCCGTTCGTTCCCAACCGTGTCCGGTTACCCACATTCCGGGTGCGGCCGGCTGGGCAGCTCGCGGCCGGTCGATGGCTCGCACGTTCAGGGCGAGCCACGTTTAGGGCGCGCACGGTCGGGGTACCTCACAGGCGGATCACTGGGCCCTCTGTGAGCAACGTCTCAAACGCTCCGCCTTCCGTGCACGTGCATCTGGGCGGCACAATGAACGGCACGAAGCGTGGGCGGCGGGAGCCGGGGAGGGCCCCGCCGCTCATTGCTGTTCAGCTCGCGGGCCTTTGTCAGCTCGGCCGCGCTCTTCAGTTCTCAGCGAGCCTTCTCAGTTCTCGGCTGGCTTGGTCCAGCCGATCGCCCGCTCGCTCTTCGGCCACGCTACGCCGGTGGCGGCCCCGCGTGCTGGCGAATCCAGGTGTGCATCGCTATGCCGCTCGCCACTCCGGCGTTGATCGAGCGGGTCGAGCCGTACTGGGCGATGGAGCAGACCAGCGACGCGTGCTCCCGGGCCGACTCCGACAGGCCCGGTCCCTCCTGACCGAAGAGCAGCACGCATCTCCGCGGCAGCTGCACGGTCTCGATCGGCACGGCGCCGGGCAGGTTGTCCACGCCGATCAGGACCAGGTCCTCGGACCGGGCCCACTCGGCCAGCGCGGCCGCGTCGGGGTGGTAGCGCACGTGCTGGTACCGGTCCGTCACCATCGCCCCCCGCCGGTTCCAGCGGCGCCGGCCGACGATGTGCACGGCCGCCGCGAGGAAGGCGTTGGCCGTGCGGACGACGGTGCCGATGTTCAGGTCGTGCCGCCAGTTCTCGATGGCCACGTGAAAGTCGTGCCGACGGGTGTCCAGGTCGGCCACGATCGCCGAGACCCGCCAGTAGCGGTAGCGATCGACGACGTTGCGGCGGTCCCCGTTGGCGAGCAGCTCCGGGTCGTACCTCGGGTCGTCCGGCCAGGGTCCCTCCCACGGACCGACCCCGACCTCGGCCACCACGGCGTCGGTCTCCCCGTCGTCCTCCCCAGCGGTGTCCACAGTGTCGTGGTCCACCGTGTCGGTCTGGCGGTCGTCGGTGTCTGCGGGGTGCCGGGGGACCCCGGCCCGCCCGTCACGCTCATCGGCCACACCGGAAGTCTGGCGCACCGGTGGTCCCGCCGGGCAACCCTGCAAAATCGGGCGAATCGCCCACGCTGAGCGGGTCGCGCGGCGAGAATGGGCTGGTGAGCGACTCGGTATGCTGCCCGGGTCCGGTGCGGTACGAAGACCGGATCCGTCGGGGTCCGCCCGAGCGCGCCTGAGGTGTGGACGGCCGCCCTGGCTCCACTGTGGCCGGTGCCGGCCGGTGGCCGGGCCCGCGACTCGTGGGTCGGGGCGGACGATGTCACACACCCGGTACGTCACGGGGCAGGAATCGAGAAAGGTTCCGCCCAACGGATTAACCGCGCCGGATGGAACTGATACCGTGGTGACAGACTCTGCCCACCCGAGGCTTGCGGTACCGAACGACCGGACGCCAGACCGATGGAGGC